>PVMK01122640.1_pt1 | contig 67505 bp, 73 predicted proteins | sample 1853481 | NCBI WGS metagenome assembly PVMK01 (sample SAMN08533507, study PRJNA380276) | Marine sediment metagenome, whole genome shotgun sequencing project.
GGGTAAGCAGCATTAAAACCGCAGTGATCAATAGATTACGTTGCATTGTTTTGCTCCCCTTTGCGCGCTACCGAACCGGTCAAAACCAGCTTCATGCCATCTTCGAAGGATATATCTACCGGCGTGAGGCAGGAACGCGGCAGGAAAAGGGTATAACCGCCAATCTGGTAACTCATGGGAAGATACACCGCGATGGGGTCATCAACCGTAAGCTTCAATGGAAACCGGCTGAATTCTTCACGGGTGACAAAACCCAGCATTTCAAACTCCTGGCCGGGGATTTTCACCAGCACCACTTTGCTCATCGCTTTACTGCTGTCGGGGCTGAAATAACCTATGAAATCCTTGATGGCTGAATAAATGGTTTTAATCAGTGGCAGGCGATGGAGGATCCTGTCGCCCAGGTCGAATAGCCTCTGGAACAGGATGACATGGGTCAGCAGGCCGATCAGGATGGTTATCGCCAGAGCCGATACCAGACCCATCCCGGGGACATACCAGCCTTCGGGCAGGAAGCGGATGATAAGGCCGCCCAGTAATCGTTCCGCACCCCGGGCCATCCACCAGAATATCGCCAGTGTCAGCACGGCCGGAATCACGACGGCCAGGCCTTTCAGAAACAATTTACCGATGGTATTCATGATGATGATTCACCGCGGGTTTATCCGGTGGCTGCCAGTATTTTACGGCTGGTTGAACCTCAGATTCCAACTTTCGACAGGGCGTCGATAATTTCCCGCAGAAACCGTTCAGCAACGGGGTGATCCACTGCAAACCGGGTTTCCACTGCCTTGGCCTGGTCCACGACGTTGTCGAACTCGTCACTGCCGGAGTCAGATTCCACCAGGCGATTGATTTCCGTGTCCAACTCCCGGACCAGTTCGAGCGTTTCCGTATCGACTTCATCCGTGTTTTCCAGCTCTTTGTGGAGCCGGGACAGTAAATCTCTCAGTTGCTGATCATCCATTGACTATTCACCTGCGTGGAGGGGCATTTACAATATCTCTACTGTACCACCTGTGGAATGAAGCAGGCAGGTTCTTCAGGCAAAAATTCCGTGCAGATACCAGCCGCGGTGGGGTTTGTATTCGTGGAAGGCCCACAAGGTGCTGCCGTGGGCGTCGCGGACGATGAAGTAATCGCGGCGGCAATCGCGGCCGTCCCACCAGCCGCTCTCGATGCGTTCGGGGCCGGCGAGGATTTCGTAGTTTTCGATGGTGCAGCGTTTGGGTTTTGGCAGCAGCCAGCTGGGGCGGTGTGCGAGTGCGGTGCAGTTTGCTTGCTCATCCAGTGTGCGGGGGCGCCAGCTGTATTCCGGGCGGTGATCCTCTACGCCGGTAATGCCGGTGACCGAATCGCGGCCGAGGCGGGCTTGCAGGCGTTCGGCCAGTTGCTCGATGCCTTGCTGCTGTTCCGTTGTGTATCCATGAACAGGCTGTGCTGGCCCGCACTGAATTTCAGAAGTTGCGGGGCTTCCAGGCGGATTTCACGCACAGCCTGGGGCAGGCGCAGACGTTCCAGGCGTTCACGCACACCGTCACCAGGCGGGCAGGGTCCTGGGTGGGGGACTGCAGGCCCAGTTCCAGCAGGGTATCTCATGGTCCTCGTGGCCGAGCACAATCTGTAATGACTGTGCCGCGGTATCGCCGCCGCGCAGCACGCCGCATAGTTCCTCCAGTAAACGCTTCAGCGGGAATAACAGGGCCTGGCTGGCGGTGATTTCAGCCGGCAGGTCCATCCGGGAAACAAAAGTTTCCGGCGGCTGGTACAGGGGCCGGGGATCAGCCTGGATACCCAGCAGACGGTCGAGGTAAGCGGTAACGGTGGGGCCGAAACGCCGGGTCAGCGCCTTGCGTGGCAGCCTGAGCAGGTCACGCACCTGGCGAAAAGCCCATACGCTCCAGGGCAAGCTGTTCCGCGGCATCCAGATGCAGGCGCCCGAGAGGCAGCGGGCCGACTTGCTGGCGTATGTGTCCCGCACTACAGATATGCAGGCCTCTCACAGGCTGCCAGCCAGGCCGCTTCCGGGCTGGGAGCGGAACCCGTCATGGCATGGTAACCGAGTTGCCCGAGCTCTCAGTTCCAGACGAGTGCCCAGGGTCTGCGGCCTGCCAAACAGGCGTTCACTGGCGCCGGCCTCCAGGAACAAGCCGCTGCGGTCCGCCGGGATGCTTACCCTGGTTGCTGTACTGGTAGCACCAGGCCGCCAGGCGCTGCAGGGCCCGCTGTTCTGCGCCGGTATCACGTTCCACTACCTGGAGTGTATCCATTAGGCCCAGAGCGGCCGTGGCCGGCATACCGGCCTTCACACCACCGGCCAGGGCCGCTGGATTACAGTCGATGATCAGCTCGCGCCGCCTGCTGGACTCACTGACCGCGATGGGCAATCCGTTCCTCGCCTGCCCGCGGGTGAACAGGTCCAGCGCCAGGTGTGGGAAGCGTATGCCGAGCCAGCATGGGTCAGGAGTGGTTTTCTGCAGAGGGAGCATGGCCTAGCTTGCACCGCCGCTTCGCATATCCTGAGAAAGAACTCAGTTGATGGCCGTTGAGGCCGGTAGCTGTGTTGTGCGCCGGCAGCCGGCTGAGGGATCGCGCCGGGTGTCTGCGGAACAGGCGTCTGTTGGCTATGGGGCCGCATAAGGCCGTGGAATCCATGCCGGTTCAAGCGGCCGGCTTCCACGGCACTTGAGCACACTCACGCGGGTGCCGCGCTGAGCGTCAGCCTCCAGTTGCAGCCGCAGGGCAGCCGGTGAAGCTGCATCGAGCGCATTTTCAGGCCGGAACAGGAAAGCCACCTTGCCGCTGTTCTCGGCCGCCAGCTGCAGGCGCCGCAGGCGGGTAAAACTGATCCGTTCGGGCCAGGCCAGCACCGCACCACTCCGGCCGCTCGCTGAGCGCCTGTTCACAGGCCCACAGCGATTCCTTTTCCTGGTGTGTGCGTACCAGCAGAAGTTGTTCGAGCAGCAGGCCCTGGCCGTGCAGTGAAGCGGGGTAGGGTATCCATGGCGGGTCTATCATGATGATCCACTGGCCCTGTTCACTCATGCGGGCAAGGGTGGGCAACAGCAGGCTGAACTCGCCCAGCCCGGGTTGTGCGGAGAACAGCTCGGTTACCGCACCCAGCGGCCAGCCGCCACCGGGCAATCGTGCGTCCAGCCTGGCATGGCCCGGTGGGCAAAGTACGCTGAGCGTGGTTGGGGCGACGCCCTTTCCACAATTGCGGTGTGGTGCTGAGCAGCTGGCTGATGGTGCTGTTTTGCGGCCGGTTAGCTTTGGGCAGATCGCCTGCAAGCGGGCTCTTACAGGGAAATTTCCGGGTCATTTCAATTCCGGGCGGATCACGCCGACTCCGAGGCCTTCGATGGCGAGTTCCTGCCGGTGCAGGTTGACCTCGATGGGTTCAAAATCGGCGTTTTCCGGGATCAGTTGCACCAGGTGTCCACGGCGCTGGAAGCGTTTGACGGTGACTTCATCATCCAGCCGGGCCACCACGATCTGCCCGTTGCGGGCTTCCGGAGTGCGGTGCACCGCCAGCAGGTCGCCATCCAGGATGCCTGCATCGCGCATGCTCATGCCCTCGACCCGCAGCAGATAATCGGGTTTGTGCGGGAACAGGGCAGGGTCCACGCGGTATTCGCCCTCAATGTTTTCCTGCGCCAGGATCGGGCTGCCGGCGGCTACCCGGCCGATTAGCGGGAGCGGGCTGTTGGCGGAGGCTGGCAGCTCACCCGCCGCCAGTGGCAACAGGGTAATGCCGCGCGATACGCCGCGCCCTATGTTGATGACGGCTTTCTTCTCCAGCGCCCGCAAGTGTGCCTCCGCCGCATTGGGGGAGCGGAAGCCGAAATGTGCGGAAAGCTCTGATCTGGTAGGAGGAAACTTTTTGTTTTCAATGAATTCAGAGATAAACTTAAGAACTTCCTTCTGCCTGGTGGTCAATTTTTTTACTGTCATTTTGATGTCCATTTTTTAGGCGACTATAAATATATACAGTATTGCGAATTTTATCAACTGTAGGAGCGTCGCTTGTGGCCGAAAAACTCTGGCATAGTCGCGCCCAAGGACGCTCTTACAGTAGCGGTCGGCCGCAAGCGGGCTCTTACAGTTGAAGCGTCGGTCCGCAAGCGGGCTCTCTGTGTTACCAGCCGCCGCCTCCGCCGCCACCTCCGCCCCGCCGGAGAAACCGCCACCGGAGCCGGATGATGAGCCGGGTGGTGATGAGGCTGATGAAATGGCGGAGGAAAAAGAACTGCCGAAGTTATCACCGAGATGGTTTAGCGCATCGACACCCTGGAAGTTGCCGCTATACCACCTGGGGTGGTATCCGGCCTGGCGGCGGACTTCTTCGGGCATTTCGCGGGCGAAGCGATTACACCAATTGTTTTCAACGCCCAGCGCATAAGCGAAGGGCAGGAAAGTTTCGAAAACTTCGGGCGTTATCAGCGGGGAGTGCATACGGTCCAGGCGGTCCTGCTCGGCGGTATCCAGGTACATTTTGAAGCCTTCAATTTCGTCCATGACCTGCGGCCTGCCGGGGTGGGAGCGCGCATCAGGAAATTAAACGCCCCATGCAAAGCCATGGTCAGCACGAGGTATGTGACCCAGACGGCTGGTCCCGCCCGTGAAGAAGGCCGCGATAACAGCCGCGGCGATGGACATCAGTACCGGCGGCGCCATGTAGACGCTGTTGAGATGAAACAGGCGCCCGAGGTATTCCTTTTTCAACTCTTTTTTCAGCATACGTTTCGCTGACTGGAAATCCTTGTAATTTTCATTATCCATTTGAATGCTGGATCCGGGCAGGGGCAGCAGTTCATCCAGCGTGACCCGCTCGCCTTTTGTCAGTGCCGTGGCAGGCGTTCCCGTCTCGCGCCGCAGGGTGAATTCTTCATCCTCCTCCTCGATCACCAGTTGCCCCTTCACTGCCAGGCTGATAACGGCGGCGGTAAACGCGTTGCGGTTGAAAGACATGTCCTTCACGTATCTGCAGGCTGCAGGCGACAGCCCATCCGGTGGCTTGAAACGGGGAATGATGACGCCCTTTTCCGGGTCACGCCCGACCTTGTTCCAGGACCAGTAATACCATGCCAACGGTAGAATCAGGCCGAAAAACAGGATGATTGCAGCACCGTTGTCACGGGCAAACCAGGCCGTTTTTTGCACGAAACCAGGCTCGGCCACCCGGCCCTTGGGCCATGCGGCAATAACGGACATGCCCTCCCACGGCTCAAGAGGAGCGGTTGTTTCGAACCTGGCCTTGCCGCTGTTAAGCACTTCGGCAATCGCCCTGCTTTCCTTTGAACCGTAGCGGCCCGTGTAAACACTGAGCTCCAGTTCGCCCGGCGTAAAAGTGAAGGGAAATGAAACAGTGGCGGTAACGTGATCGATCGGAAACATCCATCCGTTGCCGGTGACGTTCCACCACAATTCCAGGGTGAATTCTTCATCCTCCTCCTCGATCACCAGTTGCCCCTTCACTGCCAGGCTGATAACGGCGGCGGTAAACGCGTTGCGGTTGAAAGACATGTCCTTCACGTATCTGCAGGCTGCAGGCGACAGCCCATCCGGTGGCTTGAAACGGGGAATGATGACGCCCTTTTCCGGGTCACGCCCGACCTTGTTCCAGGACCAGTAATACCATGCCAACGGTAGAATCAGGCCGAAAAACAGGATGATTGCAGCACCGTTGTCACGGGCAAACCAGGCCGTTTTTTGCACGAAACCAGGCTCGGCCACCCGGCCCTTGGGCCATGCGGCAATAACGGACATGCCCTCCCACGGCTCAAGAGGAGCGGTTGTTTCGAACCTGGCCTTGCCGCTGTTAAGCACTTCGGCAATCGCCCTGCTTTCCTTTGAACCGTAGCGGCCCGTGTAAACACTGAGCTCCAGTTCGCCCGGCGTAAAAGTGAAGGGAAATGAAACAGTGGCGGTAACGTGATCGATCGGAAACATCCATCCGTTGCCGGTGACGTTCCACCACAATTCGTCGTGCTCTTTGAAAAATCCAATTTGCCGGTTGGTGAGAAACACGAGTTCGTATTCGTGTTCACCGTGGTCAAGATAATGACCGGCGCTGCCGAAATAAACCCGGATGCCGTTCGATCGCTTTTCCGTGTGCCAGGGCTCAGGCTGGCCGTTACGCCGGACGGAGATCACGTCGAAATCCACCCGGAACCGGTTGCCGAACCGGTCTTTGTAGCGGGTCGGGAAATCACGGTAGATACCGCGCCGGATATTCTTGCCTTCCGCCCGGACACGAATGGTTTCGGTAACGGTCAACACCCCGTTTTCATGGATACGGATATCGGATTGGTAATCGAGGATGCGCTCATCTGCAATGGCGAGCAGGGGCGCCAGGCAGCATATAAAGATGATCCAACGACGCATCAGGTGCTGTTGAGGTCGATCTCAGGGGCCTGTCGCTGGCTGGCCAGTTCTATCTCGAAGAAAACCGCCTGGTGGAAGCCAAACAAACGGGCGACGAGCATCGAGGGGAATCCCTCCACGAGATTATTGTTATCGCGGACACTGCCGTTGTAATACCTTCTTGCGTACTGCAGTTGTTCCTCAATTTCGACCAGGCTTGAATGCAGCTGCCTGAAACCCTCGCTTGCCTTGAGGTCCGGGTAATCTTCGGCCACTGCGAACAGGCGGCCGATTGATCGGGAGAGCCCGGACTCCTGGCTGGCGCGCTCACCCGTTTCCATATCAGGTGTTGCGCGCAATCGGGTAACCCGCTCCAGGACCCCGGATTCGTGTTTCATGTAGCCTTTTACTGTGGCGACGAGATTGGGGACCAACTCATACCGGCGCTGCAACTGGACGTCGATCCCCGCCCAGGCTTCGTTGACCTGGTTGCGTTTACGGACCAGGCGATTGTACGTCCACACCCCCCAGACCAGCGGAATGAGCAGGACAAGGATAAAGATCGTTTGCATTCAGAACGGTAAGTCGAGTGCGCCGGTGATGAACCGGTTCAGTGGCATGGCGCGCCGGAAAGCTTCGGTCACTTCATCGAGGAATGCCGGTTTCAGTGCGGCCGGAGCATCCGCCACGGTCATGACGTAGAAACTTTTCCGTTTCAGGTCTTCGATGTGTATGTGCTCGGCGTCGAACCCCCGGGGAGGCCGTTTCAGTGAATCGCCTTTAATGCCACCGACGTCGCGTACCTTTTTTGCATTGGCGATGCGCGCCCATGCACGGGCGTTGTCGGCGATGTAGTCCCGGATCCGGCTCAATTGTGGAGCGGGTGGGGTCCATACTCCACCGCCGAAGAAAAGGCCGTCCGCAGCCAGGTGGACATAGAAGCCAGGGGCGTGCGCGCCTTTTCCTGATTCGTGACGGAACTGCACACCAGCATGTGTTTTATAAGGCGTTTTGTCTTTTGAAAACCGCGTGTCGCGATAAATCCGGAACATGGATCCGCCATGGGGCCGGGGATCAGCCTTGTAGTGCCTGGAGATTTTTCTCAGACGGGGCGCAATGCAGACAATGAACTCACTGATCGGACTGACTACCGATTCATAGTAGCGGTTTTTGTTGTCGTTGAACCAGGGCCGGTTGTTGTTGTTTCGAAGGTCTTCGAAAAAACCAAAAAAATCCCTGGGAAAACCGTTGAATTCAGACATTAATGCTGGTGCCGTGGAGAAGTTACAGCAGGATCGGGCAGCGTTTGGCGGATACGGACAGTTCCGCCGTATGAGTGACGTGGAAAGCCGCCGTAGTAGGGATAGCGATGATAGGGATAGCCATAACCAAAACCGTAGCCCCAGTAATAGGGGTAAAAGAAGGGATCATAATTGTTATACACCAGCACGTCCTGGCGTACTTCCCACAACACCAGTTCATCGATATCCAGTACCGGATACCGATAGCTGAATTCGTCTATTTGCCGCGCTTCGATGTTGCGGATGGTCCCGGTTATGGTGACCTCCCGGCCCTTGGCAAAAACTTCGGGATCATAGAAACCGGGCTTGCAGGCAATGAACCGGCCTGACGTGCGGTCTTCAACCAGGGGGCGCCGGTATTTATCCATCTCGCGTGAGAGGATTTCAAAACAGGTGTTGTTTTCCTTGTTTTTTGCGTCGATTATCACACCGCCCCAGAGAACGCTGGAACCGTATACCGAAGGCTCGACCCTGGCCGGCGAAATTTCAGCATAGGTGCCCTGCAATTGTTCCGGAATGGTGGTGCATGCGGAGAAAAGCAGCGTCACTGCCGCCAATTGAACGATTCGTTTGTAAATGCTTCCAGTCATGAGGTTGTACTTATAAAGGAACGGTAAATTGGACAATGGATTTCAATAAACATTCTACATCAACCGGTATTTTTCGTTGGATGAAATTCCTTGATTGCATCTCTGAGTTCCTGCAACGGTGGGGGCGTGGCGGAATACCGGCTTCGGCTGTACAAGTCTGCTACCTGATGAATAGGCCGCGAATCCTGTGGCAATTGGATTGAAGCGGAGTGTGCAAGCTCCATGGGGCCGCTGGAGGGTAAGGCTTCGAAACCCGCTGCTTTAAGCCGTTTCAGAAAACTTCAGCCAGACTGCGCGCAGGGGATCCTTTCTGTCCGGCCCCTTGACCCGGAGGATAAATGGCAGCAAGAACAACGAGAACAGGCCGATCACTGCAAACAGGATGGTCACCAGCATCGAAGGGCTCAGCCGTTCCAGTCCGAACGATGAGAACATCCGGGCCTGGCTGTCTGCGCTGAATTTTATAACCCAGTCATTCCAGCGTTGCTGGACGATATCGGCGCCGTTTCTGAAGCTGCGTAACCAGGCATAGTCGAGTAGATGCCTGGGGGCGGAAAGTGCGCCCAGGGAGCCGCTTGCAATCCGTGAGGGTGAAACGGCCGCGGTCGGGTCTACACGGGTCCAGCCGAGATCCGGATACCAGACTTCAGACCAGGCATGGGCATCCGATTGCCGTACCAGCAGGTAGTTGCCGACCTCGTTGTACCAGCCGCCCTGGTACCCGGTGACGATACGGCTTGGAATACCCGCCATCCGCATCATCACGGTGAAAGCGGATGCATAATGTTCACAGTAGCCCATGCGTGTATCGAACAGGAATTCATCTACTGAATGCCGGCCAAGAAGAGGCGACTCCAGCGAATAATGAAACTCTTCCTGGTTGAAGTGGGTCAGCACGCGGCTCACCATCGCCTGGCTGTCCAGCCCTTCGCGCTTCCAGCCTTCAATCAGTTTCCTGGTCCTGGGGTTGGAGCCATCCGGTAAATCCAGGGCGGAGCTTTTCAGGTTGGCCGCCAGTTCCGGTGAATCCACGAAAGCGGGATCTGAAACAATGGAGTACTGCAGCAATTGCGTGACGGGTTGGCGCCGGAGTATCTGAAAATCGATTGTGATGCGTGAGTCACGCGGCGTTGTCGCCGGGTAATCGAGCGAAAACAGCCAGTGCCGCTCATTGGGTTCGAGTTGTACGGTGTAGTTCCATTGCGCCTGGTTTTCATCCGGCTGTGAATCCGTGCCCAGGGTCTTGATGAACCTGCTGCCCCGCCAGGTCTTGCCGTTAAAATCCCAGAATACCGGACCTCGCCAGTACAGTTCCGAAGGGCGGGGAATGTTGCCTTCGAAAGTTATCCTGAACGCCGGGCTGTCATCCATGAAAAGGTTTTGAATACTGCCGGGCGACATCGAGTCGGAAAGGCCGCTCTTCGAATCCAGCGTGGATTCGGGAATGCCCCACAAGGGTGTCGCCCAGCGGGGAAAAAACAGGAATAAGGAAAGGCCCACGGGTATGGCGAGCATCAACAGGCGAAAACTGAAACCCAGTTCCGAGAATAAGGAAGCACTGACGGGAGGTGTCTCATCGAAGGCAATAAAGGCTTCGTTGCGGTGGAGTTGAGTCAGTGTCACCAGGGCAATAATAACGGTGAGCGCACCGTAAAACGGCATGAATATTCCCTGGTTGAACATAAACTGGGTGGCGCAGAGAAACAGGCTGAAGCTCACGATCAGGCGTGCGTCACGAATGCGATAAGACTCGATCAGTTTTAGTGCGAGCATGACCGTCAGGAGACTGACGGCGGCCCTGCGGCCCGCAATGCTCCCGTGGGAAAAGTACAAGGTCAGCAAGGCAACAGCCGTCGCCCCGTGACGAACCAGGACAGGCAACGGTTTCCAGCCGCGAATTTCCGCTCCGATCCGCCACATCAGTGGCAGCAAGGTCATGATGACTACCGGGACCGGCATCCTGACCAGTTGAGGGGCCATGGCAAAAGACAGGGTGGCGATCACCCACAGCGTGGCTTTCTGGCTGGCTTGCATGTTCCCGGGGGCGGTCATTTTTCGAACAGGGCCAGGATTTCGAGGCAGGCGTTGCGGTGGTCTTCACCCAGGTCTGCCGGCAAAGCGGCCGCAGGCATTTCCAGGCTGTAGGGAATCTGCTGGCGTTCCGCCCGCAGAATCCAGGCAGTCATAATCGAAAGTTTTTCCTCGGTGCCACGCCCTCCCATCAAATACCAGTTGAGTTCACAGGCATCCTCGCAGGGCGCCTCCATGGTCTTGGAATACAGTGTCTGGTGGCGCGCACTGGTCCGCCAGGCAATTCGACCCAGGGGGTCACCCGGCTGGTATTCACGCAATCCATGCAGATGTTCACCTTCACCCTGCCGGGTGGCGCCAAAGTCGCCCCGGCCGGTTTTTGGTAACGGCGGTGGGTTGGGAACGGGGGCCGGATAAACCAGGCAACGCGCCCTGGGGATGATCACCGACCAGGCCCGGAATAATCCCAGCGGATACCTGTTTTCAATCCGGAACGGTTCCATTTCGATCCAGCCGCGACGGCCGGTCATCAAGTCCAATTCCAACCGGCCTGTCGCCTGCTGTTTGATATCCGTGCAGTCGCCGGATTCGCTGGAGACAAGCTGAATGGCAAACCGGATGCGTTCCTCCGGGTTTTTCAATAAGACCGTGAAACGCGCAGCCTGGCCCGCAAACACAGGGGGTGCGCGAAACCCCAGCAGCGTCATGCCCGGACAGGTTGCGGTAAGCCAGCACGCTGGTCATCTGGGCGATGGCGGCCAGGACAAAAGCCAGTATCAGCACCATGTTGTTATTGAAATTAAGGCCGCCGATTGCGGTCAGGGCAAGCAGGACGCCAAACCAGAATCCGAACATCGTCGGCATCACGTAGATATGGCGGTACTCCAGGGTGAAGGGAAGTTCAGGTGTTCCGCGTTTTCGCCTGACGCGCTCGAGAATCCACAGATTGAACCGTTGGTTAATACCGTTTTCTTGTGATATCGGCGCAGCGGTGTTCATCAGAGTGACGGTTCAGGGGATAGGCACCTGGTCCAGTAATTCTGCAATTTGCTCATCCGCTGATTGCACGAATCCGGAAGATGGGACTTAAACGGTGTCTCGCCAGGCCCGGGAAGATGATTTTTACGTCCTCAGGGGTGACGTAGTCCCGGTCTTCCAGAAAAGCGTGTGCACGGCTTGCCCGGAGCAGGTACAGGCCCGCCCGGGGGGACAATCCGGTTTCGAACCAGCGGTCATCCCGTGTCTCTTTCAACAGCGCCTGCACATAATCCAGGAGGTCGTCGCTGACGTGCACTTTTTCGCAATCATTCTGCAGCGCCTTGAGATCCTCCGAAGAGAGCAGGGCCGTCGTTCTGTCCAGCATTCGGCTGCGCTCCTCGGTGGTCAGCAGTTCACGCTCGGCGGCCGGATCTGGATAGCCCAGTGAAATGCTCAGCAAAAACCGGTCCAGTTGGGATTCGGGCAAGGGGAAAGTACCCACCAGATCCAGCGGGTTCTGGGTTGCCACAACAAAAAACGGTTCGGGAAGCGGGTGGGTCGTATTCTCGATAGTGACCTGGTTTTCGGCCATGCCTTCCAGCAATGCACTCTGGGTTTTGGGGAGTAGCCCGGTTGATTTCGTCCACCAGGATGACCTGGGCAAAAATCGGTCCGGGATGAAATTCAAATTCCTCTTTGGCGCGCTTGTAAATGGAAACGCCAAGAATATCCGCCGGCAGCAGGTCACTGGTGAACTGAATACGCTGGTAGTCGATGCCCGATTACCCTGGCCATTGCATTAGCCAGGGTCGTTTTACCGACGCCGGGCACATCTTCAATCAGCAAATGTCCGCGTGACAGAAGACAGCAGAACGACAGCCGTACCTGCAGATCTTTTCCCAGCAAGATCCCGTTGACTGTTTCCTGTGCTTCGAACAGGCGTGCGTGGCGGCCTTCAGTCAGCAGTGGTTCGCGTTTTTGATCCATCAGTTCGCTCAATTTGAATTCCCTTTTCAGCGGCCATTGCTACCCCGCCTGATCGTTTTAAGATACTGAATTCACTGCTAATCAGGTAGCCACTCAGCTTCGCATCTCCAGTGTGCGCAAAGTATACCATCGCCTGACTCTTTTGTTTGCGTATGATATGGGACCCATTAACGGTCTTCTATCCGGGATACGGAAGCAATATGCGGGCTGACATGAACAAAGGATTCACAGCGTTGATTCTGCCGGGCGGCGGCGCCAGGGGTGCTTACCAGGTGGGCGTTCTGAAGGCGGTCCGGGAAATTGCTGCCGGTACGGGCAATCCCTTTCCCATCATATGCGGGACCTCGGCGGGCGCAATCAATGCTACGGTACTGGCCAGTCACGCTCATGAATTCGGCATTGGCGTCGATAAGCTGGAACACTTCTGGTCCACCATGCAATGCTCACGCGTTTACCGGACCGACTTCTGGTGCGTATTTAAATCCGCCATCCAATGGGCCCTGTCTCTGTCGCTTGGGGGGAACCTGTTCCGCTCCCCCAAATCCCTGCTGGATAATGAGCCACTGAGAGGTTTCCTGGAGGAAACACTCCAACTCGAAGGCCTGGACATTGCGATTGATAATGGAAGTCTCCGCGGACTTACCGTAACCGCTTCCGGGTACAGTTGTGCTTCGGCCATCAGTTTTTACCAGGGGCAGGCCAGCATCGAGCCGTGGTCCCGTGCACGCCGTCACGGCCGGCCGGCAAAAATCAATGTCGATCACCTGTTGGCTTCAGCGGCGCTTCCATTTCTGTTCCCGGCGGTGCAGATCGGGAACGAGTATTTTGGCGACGGGGGCATCCGCATGCTGGCTCCGCTCAGCCCGGCGATTCATCTGGGTGCGGACCGCCTCCTGGTGATCACGACGCGCGATGAAAAACCGGACCCGCCCCCTGAAAGTCCCGTACCTTACCCGACTCCGGGAGAAATCGGCGGTTACCTGCTTGACGCCATTTTCATGGACACGCTGAATTCCGACCTGAACCGGATGAACCGGATCAATCGCACGCTGGCTTTGTTGCCGGAAAATTCCCGGGAAGCAAGCGGCTTGAAACCAATGGATTCACTCGTTATCCGGCCGAGCCGTGATTTACGTGAGGTGACGCAGGAACATGCATCAGAAATTCCCTGGGCTGTGCAGATGCTGTTGCGGGCCATGGGAGCCTGGGGCAGGGACTGGCGGATGGCCAGTTACCTGCTGTTTGGGTCATCCTATTGCAAGGAGTTGATCAGCCTCGGATACCGCGATGGGCTGAGCGCCAGGCAGGACCTGCTGGATTCCTGTAAGAGCGACCTCTTACAGGCCTTCGATTACTGAGCGCGGAAAATCATCCACTTCTATGACCGCCCGGCTTGCCTCCTGCGCCAGCCGCACCATGGTGGCCTGTTCCTCGGTGATCACGCCGCTCTCAACGGCTTTTTGCACCAGTGCCTGTAATTGGCGTAAGTGACGGGTTCTTTCAGCGCATTGCCAACCGCGTTTTCAGCATTGGCTGAATTGATGACCAGGTGAAATGCGGTATGCACCTTGCCGGTGGCATCGTCTTCGTCCGAGATGTAGACGCCTGCAGTGAGGCGGTCCCTGCTTTCGCTTTCCGTCAGCAGAAGGCCGGCGACGGCTTTCCCCAAACGGTCTGATGGTGGGGCATAAGGGGTGCCAGCGGAAAAATGATCCACTTGACCAGCCGCCCCATACCTGGAACCGGGAAATTATCCAGCACACCCCGCAGGCTTTGCTGGATGGTATAGAGGCTGTCATCCAGCGCCCAACAGACGAAAGGCAGGTCTTCCTCCGGCCGGCCGTCGTCCTCGTAGCGTTTCAGCACCGCGCTGCCGAGGTACAAATGAATCAGGGCATCGGCCAGCCGGCCTGAAAGTTTTTCTTTGAATTTGAACTTGCCGCCAAGCAGGATCAGCACCAGGTCAGAGGTGAAACTGAATGCAGCGCACATGCGCGTCATTTGGCGGAAATAACGCGCCGTGGGGCCTCGAACCGGTGAGGTAGTCGCCCATCCTACCGTCAGGCCCAGGACCAGGCTGCGCACCATGCGGCTGATGACGTGGCCGACGTGGGAAAACAGGGCCTTGTCAAACGCCTTTCCGCGCTCCGGGGCCGTGGGTCATTGACCGCGTTCATTTCCTTCAGCAGCCATGGATGCGCGCGGATTGCCCCCTGTCCGAAAATGATAAGCGTCCGGGTGAGTATGTTGGCTCCTTCCACCGTGATCGCAATGGGCAGGGCCTGGTATGCATGGGCCAGGTAGTTGCCCGGCCCGGTGATGATTCCCTTTCCCGCCGTGAATATCCATGGCATCGTTGATGCACTGGCGATTGCCCTCGGTGAGTTGGTACTTGAGAATGGCTGACAACACGCTCGGGCGTTCGCCCTGGTCCAGTGCAACCAGGGTCAGCAGGCGGGCAGAGTCCATGCGGTAGGTCCGGCCGCCAATTCTCGCCAGCGGCTCTTCAATACCCTTCGAATTCGCCGATGGGGAACATTGAACTGTTTGCGGATTCGCGCGTAGGCGCCAGACAACAATGCAGCCATCTTGCCGCGCAGCGGTCCCCAGGGCCGGCAATGAAATGGCCCGTCCGGCCGCCAGGCTTTGCATCAGCATGCGCCAGCCCTGGCCGATCCGCTCCTGGCCGCCGATGATCCAGTCCATCGGGATGAATACATCCTCACCCTGCGTCGGTCCCGTTCTGGAAAACTGCCCCGACCGGCATGTGCCGGTTGCCGATTTGACCCCCGGGGTATCGGTGGGGATCAGCGCGCAGGTGATTCCCAGTTCCTGCTCTTGCCCCAGCAATCCATCCGGATCCCGGACCTTGAATGCCAGGCCCAGAAGAGTTGCCACCGGCGCCAGCGTGATGTAACGCTTGTTCCAGGTCAGCCTTAATCCCAGGACTTCCCGGCCCTGGTGCTCGCCTTTGCAGACGATGCCGACATCCTCCATGCTCGCCGCATCGGAGCCTGCTGAAATTGAGGTGAGGGCGAAACAGGGAATTTCTTCTCCCCGGGCCAGGCGGGGCAGGTAATGGTCTTTTTGTTGTTCGGTGCCGTAATGCAGCAACAATTCACCCTGGCCCCAGCGAGTTTGGCACCATCACGGTAATGGCAGCGGTCAGGTTGCGGCTGGCCAGTTTCATGACCACCGCAGAATGGGCCTGGGCGGAAAACTCCAGCCCCCCGTACTGTTCCGGAATGATCATGCCGAGCATGCGGTGTTCACGAATGAAAGCCCAGATGTTGTCCGGCAATTTCCTGTGTTTGTCGAAATTTCCCAGTCATCGAGCATGCGGCACAGTTCCTCTACCGGCCCATCCAGGAATTTCTGTTCCCGCTCGCTGAGTTGCGGCGGTGGCGTCTTTAACAGCTTTTTCCAGCGTGGCCGGCCAGAGAAAATTTCCGCGTCCCACCACACGGTACCGGCATCGAGCGCTTCTCGTTCGGTGGTCGACATCCTGGGGTAAAGATTTTCTGAACCAGCCATACAGCCGGTCGCTGATGAGCAAACGACGGGACGGTTTGATGGAAAAACCGATCAGGATAACCGCCACGATGCCATTGGCGAAACGGAACCAGCCAGGAACATAGATGAGGTGTCGCAATTCGGTCCAGAATACGGTGAGGCCGACCATGATGGCCATCGCCACCAGCAGAGGTACTCGCTTATACGCCAGCACAATGACGGTAAGCAGCAGGATCAAAAGGTACAGAATTTCCATTCATGGCCTCGTTTGGGTATTTTCATTCTAGCGATTATTTTATGCGAGTGTTTTCGCATTACCCATTTATGACGGTGGTTCCGTATTCCATCATAAATTTGCAAGGGAAGCGGGGGTCAAGAATTTAACCTGCATATTGCGCGCCACCAGACTTGCCCGTAAAATTCACCTGTTTATAAATCGGTTCAGGTATTGATGGTTGATTTCATGAATTATCAATATAAACATATAGATATGAGGAGTTTTTAAGTGGCAGTCGAGAAAGCGCTTTCCATTATAAAGCCGGATGCAGTGGCGAAAGACGTCATTGGTGAAATATACAGTCGTTTTGAGCAGGCCGGCCTCAAGATCGTCGCGGCAAAAATGAAGCATTTGAACCGCGATGAAGCCGAAGAGTTTTACGCCGTACACCGCGAACGGCCGTTCTTTTCAGCCCTGGTTGAGTTCATGACCTCTGGGCCCGGTCATGATCCAGGTGCTCGAAGGCGAGAACGCTATCTCGCGTAACCGGGAGTTGATGGGAGCCACCAACCCCATCGAGGCCGCGCCGGGCACCATACGGGCGGATTTTGCGCGCAGCATCGAGGCTAACGCGGTCCACGGTTCAGACGCGCCGGAAACGGCGGAAATAGAAATTGCCTGCTTCTTTTCGGCTGCAGACATCCATTCGCGATAGCTTTGGAGAATACTCCCGTGCCGGCCATGGAAACCCGCATCAACCTGTTTGACCTGGATGAAACCGGGCTCAGGGAGTTTTTTCAATCCATTGGCGAAAAGCCTTTCCGGGCTGAACAGGTGATGAAATGGATTTATCACCAGGGCGTCACTGATTTTGACCAGATGACCAACCTGGGCAAGGACCTCCGTCACCGCTTAAAGTTGATCGCGGAGATTGAACCTCCCCCGGATTCTGAAGACCCAGACATCGGTGGATGGGACCTGTAAATGGCTGATGGGTTTCGGTGGTGGCAACGCCGTTGAAACGGTTTTTATCCCGGAAACCAACCGCGGCACCCTGTGTATTTCGTCCCAGGTTGGCTGTGCCTTGAATTGCACTTTTTGTTCCACCGGGGCGCAGGGTTTCAGCCGGAACCTGACTACCGGGGAGATCATCGGCCAGGTTTGGCTGGCTGCACAAGCCCTGGGACACGAAAGGAATGGACGCCGCCGCATTACCAACGTCGTCCTGATGGGTATGGGGGAACCCCTGTTGAATTTTGATGCCGTGGTATCCGCATTGTCGCTGATGCGTCATGACCTTGGATATGGCCTGGCGGCCCGGCGGGTGACTTTGTCGACAGCCGGCCTGGTGCCCGGCATAGAGCGTTTGCGCGACACCATTGATGTTGCACTGGCTGTTTCCCTGCACGCGCCGATTGATGATTTAAGGGAGCAACTGGTGCCGCTTAACAAAAAATACCCAATCGCGGAACTGATGCGCAGTTGTGCTGATTATGTCTCTGGCAAACACAAGCGCACCGTCACCTTCGAATACACGCTGATTGACGGAATCAATGATCACCCGGAACATGCCCGGAAACTGGTCAAATTGCTCAGGCGCCTGCCCAGCAAACTGAATCTCATTCCGTTCAACCCGTTTCCAGGCACCCGGTTCCGGCGCTCATCGGATGAGAGCATCAGGCGCTTCCAGGAAATCGTCATGGAAGGCGGCTTGATTGCGATCGTCAGAAAAACCCGTGGTGACGATATCGATGCAGCCTGTGGTCAATTGGTCGGAAAAGTTCTGGATCGCACACGCCGAAGTGAAAGAATTCGCCAACAGATGATTGCCAACAGATAAACGGGGTACGAATGAAAATGAGAATGACACTACTGCTTTTGGTTCTCCTGCTAACTGCCTGCACATCAACGCCGGGGCCCATAGACGAAGAGAGCGACAGTCGCAAAGCCGCGGAAACGAATACTGCTCTTGGCCAGGGATACATCCAGCGTGAACAGTATGAAATTGCCCTGGAAAAGTTGAAAAGAGCGGTGGCTTACGACCATACCTATGCACCGGCGCACACTGTGCTGGGTATATTGTACGAAACAATTGGTGAGCTGGATCTGGCTGAAAAGGAATACGCGGAAGCATTGAAATATGATCCCGACGACGGGGATATCAATAATAATTATGGCGCTTTCCTGTGCGGTGTCGGTAAGGGCAAGGGGGCCGATAAGTATTTTCTGAAAGCGGTAAAGGATCCCTTTTATAAAACTCCGGAAGTTGCTTACCTGAATGCCGGGAATTGCGCGCTTGCAGAAGGTGATCTGGACAAAGCCGATGTCTTTTTGAGACAATCACTCGCATATAACGATAAGTGGCCGTCGGCATTGATTTCTATGGCGGATGTCAATTATCAGATGGGAAATTATATGCGTGCAAGGGCGTTTCTGCAGCGCTTCGGGTCGGTAGGGGCATGGGATGAGGATAGCCTGCTCCTGGGTTACCGCATCGAATCCAAACTCGGTGATGCCAAATCGGCGGACCGTTATCGCCTGGAACTGCTTTCGCTATTTCCCGATTCAAGCCAGGCACGCTGGGTAACCGGCCAGGAACAGGAATGACCCACCAAAAAGAATTGATACCCTTGATGCCGGGAGACATCCTCCGGCATGAAAGATTGAAGCAAGGCCTCACTGTCGAACAGGCAGCCGCACAATCGAAAATCAAGCGCTCCGTACTGGAAGCCATTGAATCGAGCCAAACCGGTGGAATCCCATCCGTTTACCTGCGCGGTCACATTCGGCATTATGCGCTTTTCCTGGGAATCGACCCGCAAAAACTCGACCAGCACATGGAGCACGTTACCGGTGTGGAGCCGGACGTGCGATCGGTTTTTCAAGTCAAGCCCAAACAACGTGATGCGGACAAATGGCTCAAAGCAACCAGCTATCTCGTCGCTTCGGCCCTGGTCGGCACGCTGGCGTGGCAGTTCACGCACGAAGCCGTCCGCTATTCCCAGAGCAGCACCCACCTTAATGCCTCCATGGCTTCGATCGAGGTGCTTGATATGGCCGAAGAAGGGTTGCCCGAAGCAGGGCTGGCAGGGCATGACGCCGGCAACCCCTCGGTATCCGGGCAGTTATCACCAGTTAGCAATGGCGATAAGGAGCAGTCAGCAGTTTCGGCTGATGAGATACAGCACCTGAAAATCGAGACTTCAGCCGATACCTGGATAGAAGTTCTGGATGCGGCCGGCCTGCATCTGGAAATGGATCTGCTGCGTGCCGGGACGAGCCGCGAATATCGTGGCAAAGCGCCGTTCAGTATCATGCTGGGCCGTGCTTCTGCCGTTGAAGTCTGGTTCAATGGTCAGGCAGTGGACCTGGCCGCCCATACGCGAGGAAATGTGGCGCGAATAACACTGGGGGGGCAGTTAATGACCCGGTCTGATCAGCAGGCTGAAAGCGTCAACCGCTAAAGCCCCTGGTGCTCCTTCAAGGTGATAATTGCGGGTTCAGAGGTATCCGGATGTGAGCTCAACCATCAATTCAATTCGCGGAATGCATGACATTCTCCCCTCCGAACTGCCGGCCTGGCAGCGGCTTGAGCAAATCGTAAAAGACGTATTTGCAAGCTACGGGTACGATGAAATCCGTGTTCCCGTGGTAGAAAAAACTGAATTATTCGCCCGCGCCATCGGCGATGCCACCGATGTGGTGGAAAAAGAGATGTATTCCTTTGAAGACCGCAATGGCGCTCTGCTCAGCCTGCGCCCGGAGGGTACAGCCGGAGTCGTGCGGGCCGTCCTGCAGCACGGGCTGTTATATGCTGCACCGCTTCGTTTGTGGTACCAGGGTTCCATGTTTCGGCGCGAGCGCCCCCAGAAGGGACGCACCCGTCAATTTAACCAGTTTGGCGTGGAAATATTCGGGGCGCGCGGCCCGGACATCGACGCAGAACTCCAGGTCATGTGCCAGCGAATGTGGCAGGCACTGGGATTGAAAGGCCTGCGGCTGGAGATCAATACACTGGGCACATCTGCTGAGCGGGCCGGTTTTCGTGATGAGCTTCACGCATTCCTGTCCAGCCGGAAAGATCAACTGGATGAAGACAGCACCAGGCGGCTGGATCGCAATCCCATGAGGATCATGGACAGCAAGAACCCCGCCATGCAGGAACTACTACACGATGCGCCCACCCTGGAAGACCACCTGGGACCGGACTCGATACAGCATTTTGACGAGTTCAGGAGTCTTCTGGACACACTGGAGGTTCCCTACATCGTTAATCCACGGCTGGTGCGTGGCCTGGATTACTACAGCCACACGGTATTCGAATGGATAACGGATGAACTGGGCGCCCAGGGCACGATCTGTGCCGGCGGACGCTACGATGGCCTGGTGGAGATCCAGGGCGGCAAGCCCTGGCCCGGGGTCGGATTTGCGATGGGGAAGGAACGGCTGGTGGAGTTGATGCGAGCGCAGTCGCCATGCCCCCGCCTGGCGCCGCATGTGTACCTTGTAATGGCAGGCGAGGGCGCCATTGAACGTGGAATGCAACTGGCGGAACACTTAAGGCAAAATGTTGACGGTATCCGTGTGCAGATAAACCTCGGGGGCGGCAGTTTCAAATCCCAGTTCAAGCGGGCGGATCGTAGCGGAGCCGCCCTGGCGCTGGTTCTGGGCGAAGATGAAATACAGCATGATGTAGTGACCGTCAAGCATCTGCGCGATGACTCCGGACAAAAACAGCTCGGTCTGGATGAGATTGCGCGATGGCTGCAGGCCTGGATGATGAGCTGAATTGGCTTGAATTTGGCCTGAACGGGACAGGGTTGGTAAATTTAGCTGTTCGATTACCCCCAATGCTTTTAGAATATGCGGCCTTTATCAACACAATACCGAACGGGACCGGGAAAGATTAATAAAATTTAATTTCCCGGAAGCAATCTGAATACCGAATTATTGAGAAATTACCATGGTTGAAATTTACGACCCTAAAGAGCAGGGTGAAATCGTCAAAAAGTGGCTGAGCGAAAATGGCAGTGCGATTGTCATGGGGCTGGTCATTGCCTTTGGCGGACTGTTTGGCTTCAAACAATGGCAAAGCTGGCAGGAAAGCAACAGGCAGCAGGCGTCTGCGGAATTCGAGGTCATGGCCGAGTTGTTGACGGCAGGGCAACTGGATGCGGCAATGTCCAATTTTCAGAATCTGCAGGACAATTATTCAAAATCACCCTATACGTCGATGGCGGCATTGCAGATGGCCCGCGCCCGCCTGGACGGCAATCAGGCAGACCTGGCAATCAGCCTGTATGAATCTGTCGTGGAAAACGGTTATCCCAGGGCAATGGCTGTCATCGCAAGGGCGCGTCTTGCCCGGGTACTATTGGAACAGGGTTCAACAGACGAGGCACTGACCGTACTGCAGGCCGAAGGCAATATTACTGGTTTTGAATCCCGCTTTGCAGAAATCCGGGGCGACATTTACCTGGCGCAAGGGAAGATGGGCGAATCCGTAGCGGCCTACCAGGAAGCACTGGATACGCTCGAAGCGGGCGAGGGCGACCGTGCCACCCTGGTGCTGAAACTGGAGTCACTGGGGGCCGATATTCCGGAGGGTGGAAGCGAGTCGTGAGAAATCCCCTGAGCGAAATTCGTGCAATATGCGGGCTGGTGATTCTCCTGGTTTCGCTGGTCCTGCCCGGGTGCAGCTGGATTAAAAGCTGGGGTGATGACGAAGTAGGAGATCCCGCTCCGCTGGTCGATTTTAAATCGACGCTCAAGGTTGGAAAGGTCTGGTCAACGCAAGTAGGCGACGGCATGGGAAAACAAGGTCTCAGCATGGGGCCGTTCTATTCCTCCGGGACCCTGTTTGCGGCGGATTACAAAGGCAACCTGCTTTCCGTGAATGCGGAAAACGGACGTAAAAACTGGGAGCTGAAAACCAAGCAAACGTTTTCCGGTGGTCCGGGTGTAGATGACAATCATATCTACATGGGGACCATCGAGGGCCGTGTGGTCGCATTCGACAGGAACAATGGTGATGAACTGTGGAATGCCCAGGTGTCGTCCGAGGTGCTGGTTCCGCCGGTTGCGGCTGATGGCATCGTGGTCGTGCGCTGCATTGATGGCCGCGTCTTTGGCCTGAATACAGATAATGGAGCCCGGGTCTGGATCTATGACCACAGTGTCCCCTTGCTGACCCTGCGGGGCAATGCCAATTTGTTGGTCCGGGGGGGAGTCGTTTTCGTCGGTTATGACGATGGCAGCGTCGCGACCCTGCACCTGGATGACGGGACCCTGCTCTGGACCCAGTCCATTATTTCACCGGAAGGCCGCACTGAGCTGGAACGCCTGGCTGACGTCGGGCAGCAAATGGTCATCGTGGCAGGCGACTTTGATTGTTTCCAGTTACAAGACCCATGTGGTCTCGCTGGCCGCGGATTCCGGGCCGCCTGCTCTGGTTCAAGGACATTTCATCGGCGACCGGTATTCAGGTCGACCGCACCAACCTCGGCATCAGTGAAAGCAACGGCGACCTCTGGCTGCTCGACCGGAGAAATGGGTCGACCCTGTGGAAACAGGATCAGCTCAGCAACCGCGGCCTGACCCGGCCAGCCTTTTACGGGCAAATTCGTCGTGGTTGGAGACAAGGGAGGGCTACCTGCACTGGCTCGATACCGCCAGCGGGGAATTTGTCGCCCGGCAGAGAGCGGGCAAAAAGGGGTTCGCCTCTGCCCCGCTGACCGTTGGCACCACTCTTTACGTGCTGACGCACAAAGGTAATCTGATTGCCTACCGCGCAGGCGCGGCCTTATAGGAACTCATTGAGAGACTTCTGTCGTGTTACCGGTAGTCGCCATCGTTGGACGTCCGAATGTCGGAAAATCCACCCTGTTCAATGCCCTGACCCGGACTCGTGACGCCCTGGTTGCAGATATGCCGGGGGTTACGCGCGATCGTCAGTACGGTATTTCCAGGGTCGGCCGCCAGCCGTGTCTGCTGGTCGATACCGGGGGGCTCATCACCAACGCCGAAGGCATTGACTATCTCACGGCACAGCAGGTGCACCAGGCCATAGACGAAGCAGAACTGGTGCTTTTCATCGTCAGTGCCCGTGACGGCCTGATGGCAGAAGATGAGGAGATCGCATCGGTTTTGCGGCGCGCTTCCAAACGCGTGCTGATGGTTGCGAACAAGATCGATGGCATGGAAATCGATACGGCTCTGGCTGATTTTGCCAGCCTGGGCATGGGTGAATTGCTCCCGGTTACAGCTACTCACCGCCGCGGACTGGACGCGATGATGAAGGCCGTTGATTCCATCCTGCCGGAGCAGGCGGAATCCGAAGAGCCAGAGGAATACACCGACCGGCTGCGGTTGGCCATTATTGGCAGACCAAATGTCGGCAAATCCACGCTGGTCAACCGCTTGCTGGGCGAGGAGCGGGTCATGGCTTTCGATCAACCCGGCACGACCCGTGACACGATAAGCGTGATGCTTGAAAGGGATGGCCAGCCATACGAGTTGATCGATACGGCCGGCGTTCGCCGCCGTTCGAGAATTAGCGATGTGGTGGAGAAATTCAGCACCATCAAAGCTTTGCAGGCGATTGAACGGGCCCACGTTGTGGTCTTGATGCTGGACGCCAGCGAAGGACTGACCGACCAGGATACGACCTTGCTGGGCCATGTTCTGACGCAGGGCAGGGCCATGGTGATCGCGTTGAACAAATGGGACGGGCTCGATCCGGATCACCGGAAACAGGTAAAAAGTGAACTCGACAGGCGCCTGCAGTATGTTACCTGGGCCCAGAGGGTCACCCTGTCGGCATTGCATGGTTCGGGCATCCAGGAATTGATGCGCGCCGTCAAGAAAGCCTGGCGCAGCGCGCTGATGGAGTTTTCAACACCTGAGTTGACCCGGGTATTGCAGCAGGCGTTTGATGCACACCAGCCACCGATGAAGCTCGGTAGAACAGCCAAGCTTCGCTACGCACATGCAGGTGGAAAACTGCCGCCCAGGATCATTATTCATGGCAGCCGCACCGATACCATCCCCGACGGCTATCGCCGCTATCTCGTTAATAAATTCATCAGCCACTTCAAACTGAAGGGCACGCCGCTGGTGATCCAGTTCAGGGACAGTGACAATCCTTACAAGGACCGCAAGAATAAACTGACCAGGCGCCAGCAGGAAAAACGCAGGCGCCTGAAGAAATTTACCAGCCGGAAATCCCGGAAATAGGTTTTATGCGCTGTAAATCCCAAATGCTATATGCGTTCGGCGACATGCAGCGTCTCAGTTTGGCACAAGCCTGTTCGGAGTAAGGGGTCTTCTTCCAGGACCCTTTGCAACACGGATGTTGCAAGAGGAGGCCCCATGGACGGGTTTATGCCGTGTCCTGGAAGAAGACCCCTTGCTTCGGACGGGCTCCCCAGCAAGTAGCACGACGGATAGGTGGACAACGATGCTGGAATTCACAGCTAACCCGCCTTCGTCTAATATGTCGGGCAGGAGATATTTTGAATGAGTAATGAAACAGACTGGAAAATTGAAGTCTCGGTGGAAGATGCCGCCAGACTTGTCTGTTCTGTCCATCCCCTGATCGATATTCGCACACCGCTGGAAATGAAAATGGGTGTGCCAAGGGGCGCCATCACCATGACCGCTGAGGAAGTGTTGGCAAAATACGCCGGCGGCGGTGAACAAGCGGGGCAGGGGGCATACATTCTTTGCGCAGTCGGCGTGAGCTCCCTGACCCTGGTTAAACAGCTCCGGAGCCGGGGCCTGAATGGTTTTTTCAACGTGACGGGTGGGTTCCGGGCCTGGACGGAAGCCGGCCTGCCAACCGGGTATCCACAGGGCATGAGTGCCGAGCAGGCCGACCGCTACTCCCGCCACCTGGTGATGCCCCAGGTTGGGCCCGAAGGCCAGCGTAAACTGCTGGCCTGCCGCATACTGCTGGTGGGGCTGGGCGGGCTGAATTCGCCGGCGGCCCTGTACCTGGCGGCAGCGGGTGTGGGGACGCTGGGGCTGGTCGATGACGATTTGGTTGAACGCAGCAACCTCCAGCGCCAGGTCATTCACACGGACAGCCGGATCGGTGAAAAGAAAATCAGCTCAGCGGCACGTAGCATCCAGGGCCCTGAATCCGGAAGTTGAAATCGAGGTTTTTGACCAGCGTGTAGATACCGGGAATGCTGCATCGCTGGTGCAAGGCTGGGATATCGTGATCGATGGCACGGATAATTTTCCGGCCCGTTATGCCCTGAACGAAGCCTGTCTGAAACATCGCGTCCCGCTCGTTTATGGTGGCGTGATGCGTTTCCAGGGTCAGGTATCGGTGTTCTGGCCGGGCGGGGCTGCGCCGGGCGACTCCTGGCCCTGTTTTCAATGCGTGTTCCCGCAAGCCCCCGCAGCAGCAGACGTACCCAGTTGCGCGGTAGCCGGAGTGCTGGGCGTGTTGCCCGGAATCACCGGTACGCTGCAGGCAAACGAGGCATTGAAACTGGCCCTGGGCATCGGCCAGCCACTGACCAATCGCCTGCTGATGTTCGACGCGCTCAATATGGAATTCCGCCAGGCCACGCTAAAATCCCGGCCCGATTGCCCTGCCTGCGGGCCGTAAGGAATCAGATGGTCCAGGACGAAAGGTTGCGCTCGATCTCGTGCCTGAAGCCCGGTTCGTCCGGTTCCACGTCAGAGGGCCAGTGTTTCAGCAGGGCGCCGTCGCGCCCGAACAAATATTTGTAAAAATTCCAGCGCGGCAGGATGTCGCGGGTGAATTCCTCCCCCAGGGCGATAAATAAGGGGTGGGCGCCGTCGCTGATGATATTTTGTTTGGTGCTCATCGGGAAAGTGACACCAAAATTGCTGCTGCAAAATTCCTGGATCGTTGCGTCATCTCCAGGTTCCTGAGCGCCAAAGTCATTGCAAGGAATTCCAATAACCACCAGGCTGCTTGGGCGGTACTCCTCCCACAGGCTTTGCAGTTTTTCGTATTGTGGTGTGTAACCACATTCTGATGCCGTATTGACCAGCAGCAGGGGCTGACCCTTCCAGCGATCCAGCGGCATACTGGCGCCATTGATTGAGCGGAATGCGAAATCGTGTACGCGCATTAAGGCTCCCTCTTTATGTGATAGTTCAGAGGATAGCCCAGATTCGTTCTGTTTGCTTCACTATCTGGTGCTCATGAAAAAACGGGCCACCAATGGGGCCCGTTTTCTTTTTTCCGCCGTGGGCGCGCGGTAAGGCACGCTTACCCTGGACTGCTTACCCAGGATTATTTACATTCAATAAGCGTACTTGGCGGAGAACTGGAGCCGGGTCAGATCACCGTCTGCTCCGGTTTCAATCTCCCTGTTGGCGAACATGAGTTCAATTCCGAACAGGATTTTGGGTACCGGGCTGTAGATCAGGTTGCCACGGATGCTGCCTACATTTTTCGTCACGCCAAATCCGATCCGATTTGTATCGTTATCCACCGCCAGGTAACTCAGGGTCAGGTTACTACGCCATTTTTCACTCCAGAAGTGGCGGTAGGACCCGTAGGCGCCCCAGACACCAATGGAGCGCAAATTATTCTCGGCATCGAGCACGACGGCATTGGTCGTATTCAGGCCGATGTAGCGGCCAAGGCCATCACCCACGCTGGCCATCCAGCGAAAATCATCACGATCACCGATCAGGAACTTGCCGGCCACGCTGATGCCCCAACCGGTGGTGTCGTCGTCGATTCCCGCTGCATTATTTTCATAGGAGAGTTGGCGCAGCATACCTGCGGCGCTGAAGCTTCCCCAGTCGCCTTTAAGGTTGTAACGCACAACGGCATCGGGAAGGTGATTGTCGTCAGCCACGATACGGCCGCCTCCACCGTAAGGCGTGACCGTGGTTTCCGGATTCTCCACAGAGAACATCCAGTTGCCGGTGGTATAGCGGATCTGGACCTGGCGCCCGAACAGGGTACCATCGGCCGGTCCTACGAAGTCGAGATTTTCGGGGTTCGTGCCAACGTTATAGAAAGTCATCCAGGTTTGACCGAACAACCATTTATTGTAAGTAATGAAAGCGTGCCGCATCCTTGGGTTATAGGAATTGGAGATTCGCTCATCGCCCCCGGGGGACAACTGGAAATCCATTTCAAGATAGGTGCCCACCTTGGAACCGTTGTCCAGGTTGTGCGTCGATTTGAAGAATATCCGGGTTTCCTTTGCGTGGAAGTCCAGGTAGGACTCACCCTCTCCGCCAATTTGTACAGTCGCCGGAATATAAAAATCCCTGCCTGCACCGCGGTAGGGCCCGTCGTTAAAGTCACTGTAGATGACATCAGCTTTGATGTAACCACCAAATTTGTAGCTGTGCTTGTGGGTTTCTTCTGCTACCGCCGCTTGATGCTCTTCCAACGCGGCTGCAACGCTGGCTTCGGCAAATTGTTGTGCCTTTACCTCGACTAACTCTACGGTTACTGCCGGCTCTTGGGCGACTGCCGGCGGAGCTTTTCTCTCCTGGTCCAGCAGCTGATGAACCAGGCTTTCGAGTTCGGCGATTCGCGCCTCGAGCGCCTCGACTCTTTCGTCCCCATCCGCAAATAAACTTCCTGCCCAGCTACAGCTCAACACTGTTGCAACGGACAGGCTCAGAAGGAGTTTCCTCAGTGATTTCTTGGCCATGATAGCCTCTCCCATTCAATTGTAAGCACACGCACTATGCGTAAGTTAAGCGCAAGGGTGTATTAGTCTTTGGTCTAATGATTAATACCGGCAGAGTTCTCACCTGACTGCTGACCTTGATTTCGACCATGGTCTAATGGGTGCTGTCAGCACTTGAGTGCGAGAATCAAAGACTCGTCCAGGCAAGGTAATCCGCATGGAAAAAATTTATGCTATACCCGGTGATTTAGCGGCGAAGGACCTGATAAAGTGGGCGCCGGAATTACCGAAAACGGGTTCAGGTAACATTATGCGCAGGATTCTACGCAGGATAGCGGCAAATGAAGATACAGACCTGGGTGACACTGCGACTCTGGCGGAACCCGCTGTCGTGGATGAACTGATCAAGAGCGGAATGAACCGCTGATGGCACACCGACTGATCGCTCTGCAGGCCGAAACGGTGATCGTCGCCGATGATCACCCGTTGTTCCGGACTGCCATCAAGGAGGCCCTGAAGGCAAGTCAGGGTGAAACTACGTTTCTGGAAGCCAGTTCATTTGAGACATTGCAGAAACTGGTAGATGAAAACCCGGAGGTTGACCTGGTTCTGCTGGATCTGCATATGCCCGGCGTAAGTGGTTTCTCCGGCCTGGTATACCTGTGCAAACGTTATCCCAGCGTTCCGGTTGTGATCATTTCCGCAAACGAGGACCCGTTGGTGATCCAGCGTGCTTTGGATCATGGCGCCGCCGGTTTTATCCCCAAGTCCTCCAATCTCAAGACCATTACCCGTGCGATTAACGACATCCTGATGGGTGAAGTATGGGCGCCGGTATCAAAGCAATCCAATCTGCCGGGCAACAATGTTTCTGAGCTGGCTATGGCCCAGCGCATGGCCCAGTTGACGCCGCAGCAATTCAAGGTGTTGATGATGGTGTCGCAGGGCCTGCTGAACAAACAGATTGCCTATGATATGGGCATTTCCGAGGCCACGGTGAAAGCTCACGTAACGGCGATTATGCATAAACTTGGAGTCAGCAACCGGACCCAGGCCGTACTGGCAGCCAGTAAACTGGATGTGACGATGCCGGATTTGTAGGCAGCGCGGGTTAGTGCTCTGTCACGCTTATATTGTTTTCAGCATATTGGTCATAAGAGCCCGCAGTGCTGCAGGCCTGATTGGTTTGAGTAACAGCCCATAGCCCTTCGTTCTGACGGCTCGTTCGAGTTCGTTGGACCGGTCGGCGGTTATGACGATCGCCGGCAGCCTGGTTCCAAGTAAGTTATCGAGATGTTCCACCACCTGCAGGCCATGGCTTTGGTCGCTGAGGTGATAGTCAACCAGTACGAAGTCCGGTGTTCCGTGCATGAGCACCTGCTGCGCGGCTTGTGCCTGGTTTTCAGCCAGCATGACGACCGGGCAGCCCCAGCGGTCCAGCAGAAGATTCATTGCTTCGAGTATGTCCGGCTCATCATCCACGCACAACACCACCAGATCCTTTAGTCCGGAGGCCTCAACCTGGACCACAGCGGGGCTCTCAACTTGCTGCGTACCGGTGTGACGGGCCAGCGGTACGATGACTGAAAAACAACTTCCGTGTCCCGGCTTCGAGCTGACATCTATTTCGTGATCCAGCATCCGCGCAATCCGGTCACAGATGGCAAGTCCCAGTCCCAGGCCTTTTTCATCCATGCGGCGGGCATAATCCAGGCGGTGGAATTCCTGGAAAATGGCCTTCACTTCTGAGTCATCTATGCCGACACCCGTGTCCCAGACACTAAGTCGCAACTGGTCTCCCCGTAAACGGCAGCCCAGCAAAACACCACCGGTTTCCGTGTAGTGGATTGCGTTAGCGAGAAAGTTCTGCAAAATGCGATATAACAGGTTCCGGTCGCTGTAAATCACGCAGTCCGCCGGGTGTATCCGTAACCGGAGATTCCGGTTGCCGGCCAGGGCCTTGAAACGTCTTCGCAGTTGCTTGAAAAGCTCGGGTACCGGGATGGCTTCCGGTTTGGGTTCATACATGCCCGAATCCAGCTTGGATATATCCAGCAGGGCACTCAACAATTGCTCGGAGGCCCTCAGGCTGCGATCAATTCGTTTAACCAACTGGGACTGCTCATCGTCCGAGCCCTCCTGTTGCTGGCGCAAAATGGATACGAACAGGCTGGCGGCATTCATTGGTTGCAGCAGATCATGACTGGCGGCGGCCAGGAAACGGGTTTTGCTCCGGTTGGCCTCTTCGGCAACCAGCCTTGCTTCCTCCAGTTTTGTGTTGGCTCCACTGAGTTCGAAGGTTCGTTGTGTTACGCGTTGTTCCAGTGTCTCATTGATCAACTGCAACTCATGTTCGATGTCTTTGTAATGTGTAATGTCATTGAACGTTGTGACATAACCACCTCCCGGCATCGGATTACCCCGGATTTCAAGGACTTTATCACCCAGCCATGGGCGTTCGTAGCGATAACCCTGGCCGCTGCGCAAATGATTCAGGCGTTTGCGTATTGCACTTTTACGGTCACCAATCAACCCTCGTTCTGCGTTCAGATGGATTAATTCTTCGATTGGTTTGCCGATGTAAAGCGTGCCTTCCGGGTAATCCATCAATTCCACGTAGCGCCGGTTCCAGCCCACCAGGCGTAAGCCCTGGTCAACCACGCTCACCCCCTGCGACATGTTATCGAGAGTGGATTCCAGAAGTTCGCGATTGAACTGGACGGCTTGCGATGTGCGGTCCAACAATTCCATTACCGCCTCGGGTCCCAGGCCCCGGTGGTGCAGTGCCGTGCTCAGCACGGTCCTGGCGGAGGCGGAGCCGATGGAGCCGGCAAGCAAACGTTCGCCGAACTGGATCGTTTCCGGTGTTGCCAGTGCCCCGGGTTGCAGATCGGGCGATCCCAGGTGGGTGGATAAGGCTTTACGGGTTTTACTCATGCCGAGGAAGCGGCCGATAATCGATTCCAACTCTTCCAGGGTGATCAATCCGCTGTTGCCCTTAAGGGCAGCGCCGAGAATAGAGGATACCTCTTTTTCCGGCCTGATCAGGGATACGAGGATAACGGCTGATGCGTTTAGCAACAGCGAAAACACTGCCCCCTGGTTGAAATTCATTGACGGAATGAGGGTGAGCAGATTCTCCAGCCAGGCTATCGTGGTAAAAGAAGGCAGCAGCAACCAGATGACCCAACTTGTGACGCCCAGGGAAAGGCCCCAGATGGCCCCCGTTCGACTCGCACCTCGCCAGTAGATGCCGATTAGCATCGCCGGCGCGAATTGTGCGGCCGCTGAAAAGGACAGCAGACCTATGGAGGCGAGCGGAACGCCGTCTTCGATGGCCCGGTAGTAGGCGAAGGCTGCCAGGGTAAGCAACAGAATTGAAATCCTGCGCACGCGTAACAGTGTTTGCGACAGGTCGCGCGGGCCGCGGTTCCTGGTCAGGCCGCTGCGCAACAGCAAGGGCATCACGATGTCGTTGCTGATCATGATCGCCAATGCGACCGTGGAGACGATTACCATTGCGGTGGCTGCGGAAAAACCACCGAGGAAGGCGAACACGGTGAGCATGGGTTGATCAAAGGCCAGTGGCAGGGACAACACGTAGGTGTCCGGATTGACATCCTGACCGGAGAACTGGGTCAGACCGGCCAGTGCAATGGGTACGACCAGCGCGGCGAATACAAACAAATAGGCGGGGAAGATCCAGCGCGCTACGCGCAGGTCGGCCGTATCCCGAAATTCGACAATGGCCACGTGGAATTGGCGCGGCAGGCACAGGATGGCCACCATGGCCAGCACGAGCTGGATGCCAAAACCTTCAGGCAGCCTCCAGGGAGTAAACAGTTGCTGGTACTCGCCGTGTTCCCGCATGGTTTGCGCGACGCTGTCGAGCCCATCAAAAACGCTGAATATAGCGAACAAACCAATGGCTATGAATGCCAGCAACTTGACCAGGGATTCAAAAGCGATGGCCCACATCAACCCCCGTTGATGCTCACTGGCGTCCAGGTTGCGGGTACCGAACATCATGGCGAACAAAGCCAGTGCCAGCGCCAGGTACAAGGGCAGCATGTTGGGCAGAATGGTGGCATTTCCCGTCGCCTCGTTGATCACGTCGATGCCGGTCGTAATGCCCTTGAGTTGCAGGGCGATATAGGGCACCGCGCCAATTACTGCGGCGCATGTGACCAGCACCGCGATAACGTGGCTGCGGCCGTAACGATAGGCAATAAAGTCCGCGATGGAAGTGATGCGCCGGTCCCGGCTGGTGAGGGCGATGCGCCGGATTACGTCGTACCCGAGCAGCATCATCAGGGCGGGGCCCAAGGTAGATCGGGCAGGAATCCCCAGCCGGTGGTGGCTGCGCTGCCCACTGCCCCGTAAAACGTCCACGAAGTGCAGTAGACCGCCAGCGAAAGCGAGTAAATGATGGACTTGAATTTCCGGTGGTTGAGGCCGATCCGCTGCTTGTCGCCGAACCACGCAATGGCGAACAACAGGCCCATATAAAGCAGGACAATGAGGGCTAATTTCCAGGGATTAAGCATGTGCCGCGAAGCTTTTTCATTTTGTAATGGAGCAGACGTTCATCAGTCTGAACGTCCTCTACGACTAAAGTAGGAGCGTTATGCTTGCCTTCCCAACGTAACATAGCGATCGGGAATTTACCATCGAAGAGAGGCTACCTATGAGTGACCAAAACAACAGAGCAGCTTATTGGAAAGCAAACCTGAAGCTGGTGGCATTGTGCCTGAGCATCTGGTTCGTCGTGTCGTACCTTTTTGGGATCATCCTGGTCGACCAGTTTAATACCATCAGTCTTGGTGGATATAAGCTGGGCTTCTGGTTTGCCCAGCAGGGTTCAATGTATGTCTTTGTCGTCCTGATTTTTTTCTATGCCTGGCGTATTGGAAAAATCGATCGGCAATTCAATGTGCACGAAGACTGAGGGAGATAAATGATGGATCTTAAAACACTAACTTTTTTAGTCGTCGGCGCCACTTTCGCGCTGTATATCGGCATTGCTATTTGGGCCAGGGCCTCAACCACCAAGGAGTTTTACGTGGCGGGTGCAGGGGTACACCCGATTGCCAACGGCATGGCTACTGCTGCTGACTGGATGTCTGCGGCATCCTTTATTTCCATGGCGGGCCTGATTGCCTTCCTGGGCTATGATGCTTCGGTTTACCTGATGGGCTGGACGGGCGGTTATGTTCTGCTGGCCTTGTTGCTGGCGCCCTACCTGCGCAAGTTCGGTAAATTTACCGTGTCGGAATTTATTGGCGAACGGTACTATTCCAATGCCGCGCGCCTGGTCGCTGTGCTGTGCCTGATCGTGGCGTCCATAACCTACGTGATCGGCCAGATGAAGGGCGTCGGCGTAGCTTTCGGGCGTTTCCTGGAAGTGCCTTTCCATACCGGCGTAGGTGTTGGTATGGGTATCGTTTTCATCTACGCGGTGATGGGCGGTATGAAAGGCATCACTTACACCCAGATCGCACAATATTGTGTCCTGATCTTCGCCTACACGGTGCCAGCCATTTTTATCGCGCTGAACCTGACCGGTATGCCGATTCCGCAAATTGGCCTGGGCAGCACCATGGCGGACGGTTCGGGAGTTTATTTGCTCGACAAGCTGGACCTGATCGTAACGGACCTCGGTTTCGCCGCTTTTACGGCGCAGAAGGGGTCAACGCTGAACATGGTCCTGCTGACTTTATCGCTGATGATCGGAACGGCTGGCCTGCCACATGTCATCATGCGTTTCTTCACGGTACCCAAGGTAGCGGATGCACGCACCTCGGCCGGTTGGGCTTTGGTGTTCATCGCCATCCTTTACACGACCGCTCCCCTGCAGTCGGCGCGATGGCCCGCTTGAACCTGATGGAAACCATCCAGACCGGTGAAGTTGGTGCGGTAGATGGCAACCTCGTATACGCTGACCGGCCGGATTGGTTCAGGAACTGGGAAAAAACCGGTCTGTTGAAGTACGAAGACAAGAACGGTGACGGCCGTATTCAGTATTACAATGACAAGAACGAAGAGTTTGCCGCCAAGGCCGAAGGTTTTGGCTGGAAAGGCAACGAGATGGTCAAAGTCGACCGCGACATCATGGTGCTGGCCAATCCTGAAATCGCCAACCTTCCCAACTGGGTGATTGCCCTGGTGGCGGCAGGCGGACTGGCAGCCGCGCTGTCAACCGCCGCCGGTCTGTTGCTGGCGATCTCCACAGCCATTTCACATGACGTGATCAAAGGCATGATCGCACCGGACATCAGCGAGAAGAAGGAATTGCTGGCCAGCCGTCTCGCCATGGCAGGCGCCATTCTTGTGGCTGGATACCTGGGTATGAATCCACCCGGATTTGCGGCACAGGTAGTAGCGTTGGCATTTGGCCTGGCGGCATCGTCGATATTCCCTGCCCTGATGATGGGCATCTTTAACAAGAATATGGACAATATTGGCGCCATCACAGGTATGCTGGTAGGCCTGTTTTCAACCCTTGATTTACATCTTCTGGTTCAAGGGCTGGTTCTTTATTCCCGGAACAGAGATGGCGGCAAACACGCCGGATAACTGGTTCATGGGTATTTCTCCCGAGGCATTTGGTGCAGTAGGGGCAATGCTTAACTTTGCCTCTGCATATGTTGTTTCCAAAATTACGCCTCCCCCACCGGAGCATATCCAGCACCTGGTGGAAGAAATCCGGGTGCCAATTGGCTCGGGCTCTGCCGTGGATCATTGATCCAGGTCGCGAAGCAAGACAAAACAGGGCCAGTATTCGTGCTGGCCCTGTTTTTTTGTGCGTCATAAGTTTTACAATCACCCTATGCCCAAAAAATTTCATGACGTAAGCCACATCGCAGAATTTCTGCATAAGATCCAACCTTTCAATGTACTGGAAACCGGGGAATTGCATAAACTCGCCCGCAGGCTCGAGGCAGCATATTACCCACAGGGAAAAACCATTTTTTCCTCCCGGCCCGCACCCGGCCTGGCCATCATACGTAAAGGGGTGGTGCGCCTGGTCAATGAAGAACACAGATTCCTGGATAAGCGATCCGAGGGTGAATTGTTTGGCCACGACATATTTTTCCATGGTGAATTAACGGATTATGTTGCAGAAGCTGAAGAGGACTGCCTGTTATGGCATCTGAGCACGGAGGATTTCGAAAAGACCCGCGCCAGAGATACGGTCTTCGGCGAATATTTCAGCAGCCATCTCAGGACCCGCTTGAGTGCCGCCACTTATGTCAAGCACACAGTCACCCAGGTTCGTGATCTGTTGAAAAGGGAGCCGGTGCTGGTGGAGCATGATGTGAGTATCCGCGAGGCGGCACAGCGGATGACTGCCGAGAATGTGTCCAGCGTCCTGATCATGTGTGAAGAGACGCTGCGCGGAATCGTCACGGACAAAGATCTGCGTCACAGGGTGTTGGCAGAAGGCGTGGATCCCAGCCAGGCCATTGAAAGTGTAATGACAGGCAACCTCACGAGCCTGGCTGCTGATGCGGGTGTGGACACAGCACTGTTATTGATGATGCGCGAAAATTATCACCACTTGCCCGTCGTGGATGAGGGCAGACCGCTGGGGCTTGTGACTGCGGGTGATATTCTCCGTGCTCAATCGGAACATCCCCTGCGCGTTGTGCGCGATATTTACAAGAAGAATTCGCTTGAAGAGTTGGTCGTGCTGAGCTCGCGCCTGCCAGCCCTGTTCGAACGTATGATCAACCTGGGCCGAGATGTGGAACAGATCGGACGAATGGTTGCGCTCATTACCGATGCATTCACAATTCGGCTTATTCAGCTTGCCGAGAAAGAACTGGGCCCCCCGCCAATGGTTTATGCCTGGATTGTTTTCGGCTCGCAGGCTCGCGAGGCGCAAACGGCGAGAACAGACCAGGACAACGGCCTGGTGCTGGAGCGCGAGGCGGACGAGGACGAGGCGAGCTACTTTGCAAAACTCTCCGACCTGGTATGTGATGGCCTGGATCAGCTTGGATACGTCTATTGTCCTGGCGAAATCATGGCGCTCAACGTGAAATGGCGGGTTTCGCTTTCCAGATGGAAAAAGCATTTTGACGGTTGGATTGATGAGCCGGATCCGAAGTCGGTGATGCACTGCAGCATTTTTTTTGATATCCGCTGCGTTTACGGTAACAGAGAACTGGTGGATGAATTGCAGGAACACGCCAGCACCCGCGCCATGGAGAACCGTATTTTCCGGCGCTTCATGGCAGCCAATGTATTGAAACACAGACCGCCACTGGGTTTCTTCCGTCGTTTTGTGCAAGAAGATGACGGCTCGCAAAGCGAGGGCCTCAACCTGAAACATCGTGGTATCGTGCCGATAACCGGCCTGGTCAGGATGCGCGCACTCGAGACAGGTATACGCGAGGCCAATACTTACCGGCGAATCGATCTGGCAGTACAGGCGGGTACGATGAATGAAAACGATGCCAGCAGCTTGCGTGACGCCCTGATCCTGATCAACCGGATCCGTCTCACACACCAGTCAGCACAAATGGCCGCTGGTGAAAAACCGACAAACTTCGTACCACCGGAAGACCTCTCACCCCTGATGAGGCGTAACCTAAAGGCGGCATTCATGCTGGTAGTTGAAGCCCAGAACGCCCTGGCATCAAGGTACCAGATCCACTGATGTTCAGGCGCTGGTCTCACCGAAGACGGTACCGGGCACTGTCACAGCAGTGCAGGCAAAAGAGCCTGGCCCGCTACATGGCGGAATGTGCCGAAATGGACGTGGACAAGCTTATCAATACGCCTCTGATATCAGTAGACCTTGAGTTGACCGGTTTGGACGCCCGGCAAAACCAGATTATCTCCATTGGCTGGACTCATGTGGATCGCGGCCGGATCAGTTTCGCTTCCAACCAGCATGTCCTGATTAATGTGGGCCAGTCGGTAGGGCACACCGCAGCTATCCACGAATTACTGGACAGCGATGTGGCGCGGGGCGTGTCTTTGGAAGACGGGATTCAGCACTTGTTCGAGGCAGCCCGGGGTCGTGTATGGTTGTTTCATCACGCCAGTCTTGACGTGGCTTTTTTGCAGAAGGCCTGTATTTCCTGGGCCGGTGTTGCGCCGCCGTTTACGGTATTGGATACCATGCATATGGAGCTGGCGATGCGGAAGCGGCAGGGTTTGCCGGTGCACAATGGCGACCTGCGCCTGAACAAACTACGCGGCAATTACAATCTGCCACGCTACACGGCGCACAATGCTTTGATCGACGCCTGCGCTACAGCAGAACTGGTGCTGGCCATCGCAGCCCGGATGGACTCGTCAGAGTCTATCGAGCTTCGGCCCCACTTGAGGTATTTCTGACTTAGCAAGTTACCGTTCAAGGATGGCTGCTACACCCATTCCCCCGGCCGTGCAGATGGAAATCAGGCCTCGCCCGGACCCGGCATCCTCCAGGATCTGCGCCAGGGTGCCGACAATCCTTGCACCCGTGGCGGCGAAAGGATGGCCTACTGCAAGGCTGCTACCCCTGATATTGAGTTTCGAACGATCGACAGACCCAAGTGCGGATTTCAATCCCAGCCTGCCGGTGCAATATTCTTCGGATTCCCAGGCGGCGAGGGTGCACAGAACCTGGGCTGCAAAGGCCTCGTGGATTTCGTAGAAGTCAAAGTCCTGCAGGGACAAGCCGGTTCTTTGCAGCATTTCGGCTACGGCAACCGTTGGCGCCATCAGCAGGCCTTCATCATTAATGAAATCGACAGCCGATGTCCGGCTGGCGGTAATGTATGCCTGCACGGGCAGCCCGTGTTGCTTTGGCCCAGTCCTCGGAAGCGAGCAAAACTGCTGCAGCGCCATCGGTCAAGGGTGTGCTGTTGCCTGCGGTTAAGGTGGCCCTCGCGTCTTTCGAGAACACTGTGCGCAATGTGCCCAGTTTTTCCAGGCTGGAATCCGCGCGTACATTGTTGTCCCTGCTGACACCGCCCCAAAAGGTCACCAGGTCATCGAAGAAACCATCGTCCCAGGCCCTGGCGGCCTTGTGATGACTTTCCATGGCCAGCATGTCCTGGTCTTCCCTGGCAATGTTCCATTCCATGGCCATTCGTTCGCAATGTTGGCCCATCGACAACCCCGTGCGCGGTTCGCCGTTGGCGGGCAGGACGGGTTTGAGTTCCGATGGTCTGAATCCCCTGAATGCCTTGAATCGTTGTTTCGCTGTACGTGCTGCGCCGGCTTTGACCAGCCTTTGCGAAAACTTGCGGCCAAAGGTGATGGGCGGATCCGAGGTGGTATCGGTTCCCGCCGCGATGCCGCACTCAATCTGCCCGCTGGCGATTTTGGCGCCGATAATCAGAGCCGACTGGAGGCTGGTGCCGCAGGCCTGCTGCAGCGTTATACCGGGGGTTAGCGGCGAAAGTGATGTGGACAGCAGCGCTTCCCGCGCGAGATTCCAGTCTTTTGCATGAGTCGTCACCGCACCGGCCACGACTTCGTCCAGCTGGACGCCATCCAGTCCGTACTGGTCCACGACTCCCTGGATGACACTGGAGAGCATATCCATATTGGTTTTATCGGCATAAATCGTATTGGACCGGCAGAAAGGAATCCGGCTGCTGCCGATTACTGCAATTTTGCGAAGCTGCTCATTCATCTTTGTTCTCCTCTTCGCTCTCTGATTCTGCTTCCAGGACATCGATCACAGCTGACTCTGCAATACTGTGCAATGCTTCTTTTTGCGCCAGGTAGAACATCGGGCCGCCCCTGAACGGGGCAAAGCCGGTTCCAAAGATCATGCCTGCATCCAGTACATCGCTATCTGCAACAACCCCGTCTTCAAGGCAGGCCTCGCATTCCTCGAAATAAGGCGCCATCAGTTCTTCACCCAGTGACGGCAGATTGATGCCTTCAACTGCGTCTGAATCCTTCACCGGCTTTCCTTTCTTCCATTTGTAGAAACCCTCTCCGGATTTCTTGCCGAGTTTGCCCGCCTCGACATAGGATTTAAGCTCAGTGGCTTCTTCAGCGGCATCCTCACCGCCCAGCATTTCCATGACATTGAGGGCGACATCCAGTCCTACCGTATCGGCCAGTTCTACCGGCCCCATGGGCATGCCGAATTCCGTGGCGGCCTTGTCAAGTGCTTCCATGGGCACCTCGCGTTCCCGGTGGATCTGCATTGCTTTCAACATGTAGGGAGAAAGCACGCGGTTGACGAGAAAACCCGGACTGCTCTTGACCGGCAATGGGGAAGCGATTTATCTGGCCGCAGAAAGCCGAACCGCGCTGCACTTCACCGGGGTCGGTATTTTTATCGAGTACAACTTCGACCAGCGGCATTTTTGCCACCGGGTTAAAGAAATGTAATCCAATTAAGCGGGCCGGCTTCTCAAGTACGCTTGACAGTTCATCCAGCGGAATGGCGGATGTGTTGGTGGCCAGGATCGCCTCGGGCTTCATCTGCGGTTCGATGGCCCTGAACAACTCGCGCTTGGCTTCGGCATTTTCAAAGATGGCTTCGATTATGACATCGGCCCGCGCAACGCCAGTTCCTTCAACATCTGCAATCAGGCGGCTTTGCGCTCCGGCAATCAGGGCGGGCGTCCTGAGTTTTCTCTTAAACAGCTTCCTGGCCCGCTTGAGGGCCGGTTCGATATACTTCATTTCCCGGTCCTGCAAGGTCACTTCCAGTCCCTGCAGCACACACCAGGCAGCAATGTCGCCACCCATGACGCCTGCACCGATCACGTGCACCCGGCGCGCTTTGAAATCGCTGTTTTTGCCCTGAGCCTTGAGGCGTTCCATCAGCCAGAACACACGCCTGAGTCCACGCGATGTACTGCCGGTGATCAGGCGGGCATTGCGCGTAACTTCTTCGTCCAGCATCTCTTGCGGCTTGTTGCCATGCGCCTCCCAGGCGTCGATCAGTTCGAACGGGGCAGGGTAGTGCATCGGATTGGCCCTGGCGGCAGTTTTCTTTCTCATCTGGCCGGCCAGGAATTTACGCACCGGGGTCCAATTGCTGAGTTTAGCAATGAACCCGGGGCCGCGGCTTTTACGGCCTTTGAGGACGGCCCGCCGGGCAGCCCAGCGCAATTCCGCATACGGGCTGACGAGCTGGTCCACCAAGCCAATGGATTTGGCCTGGTAAGCCCTCAGCATGCGTCCTGTCAGCATCAGTTGCAGCGCCTGGAATCCCCCGATTTGCCGGGTACTGCGCATGCTGCCGCCGAAAGCCGGATAGATCCCCAGGCGTACTTCGGGAAAACCCAGCCGGGTTTCATCGGTATTTTTGACAATGCGGTAATCAAAACACAGGGCCAGTTCCAGGCCGCCGCCGAGGCAGTAACCTTCGATGATGACGGCAGTTGGAAATTGCAGGGACTCGATCCGGTTGAACAAATCATGGGCTTCACGCAACACGCTCATGGCCTGTTCGACACTTTCCACTTGCTCGAACTCCCGAACGTCGGCGCCGACGATGAAAGAACCTTTTTTACCCGACTGGAGCACCAGGCCCACAGGTGGTTCAGACTCAAGGAAAGTGACGATTTGCTCCAGTTCAATCAGCACTTCGTTTGAAAGGCTGTTTGCAGACTCTCCTTCCCTGTCCAGCGTCAACCAGCAGACCTGGTCCATGTCGAACTCCAAACGCCAGTTCCTGTATTCTGAAGTACTCATAATTTGACTCCGTACGGTCGAGTATGGTGCTTGGTAATTATGCCAGATCGCGTAACTTTAACCTATGGTTACAGGCGGATATTTGACAATAATCAAGGGACAGGAAATCCTGCTTCCCGAAGCATCGCTGACAGACATATCAGGGGAAGTCCAATGATGGCCGCAGGATCATCGGACTTCATGTGGGTTAGCAGGATGCTGCCACCGGCCTCGGATTTGAATCCGCCAGCGCAATCAACCGGATTGTCCAATGTCACGTAGCGTTTTATCTCGGAATCATCCAGCACCCGGAAGCAGACATCCGTGCTAATGGTGGAACTGGAGAAGAAACCGGTTTCTGTACAACTGACTGCTACGGCTGTGAGGAAGCGCACGCACTGACCACTGAATTGCTGAAGCTGTTCAATTGCCTTGTCCACGCTGCCCGGTTTACCGATGATCCGGTTTTCGAACACGGCCAGCTGATCGGAACCAATCACCAGGGCGCCTGGATGTTGAACAGAAACTGCCCGTGCTTTTTCCGTGGCAAGGCGGGCAACCAGTTCGCCAGGGAGTTCGTCCGGATGTGGCGTTTCGTCGATTGAAGGTGAGATCACGGTGAAATTCAGGGGCAGGCGCTCCAGCAGCATTTTCCTGTAGGGGCTGGAAGATGCCAGAATTATCGTTCTATTATGTGACTGCGGGTGCATATATAGTGTAAAATTGGTCGTTTGTATTGAGTTGAATTTGGTATTGTGCCGCTATGTCCCGTGATTTTCCAGACTTTATAGATCCCTGGAAAGCAGCCGAAGGGCAACGGGTGTTTGCTGGCACCATGCCGCTGAAAAGAATGGAGCGCCTGTCGCCTTTGCTGGTTTCAGCCGGGGGTGAAGCCGGCTTCGAAGTAAGCTTTTATTTTGACCGGCAACGCAACGCCGTTATTAAAGTGGCCGCGGAGGCAGATTTGATCCTGCTTTGCCAGAGTAGCCTTGAGCCGTATACGGAGACGGTGCAAAGAACCAGTTTGCTGGGTGTTATCCGGGATATTGCCGGGCAGGAGATGATGCCGTCAAATTATGAGCCGCTCGTATTGGAAACGGGAAAGGTGGCCATGCTGGAACTGGTCGAGGATGAATTGCTGCTGGCCTTGCCACAGATACCGAGGAATCCGGCAGTGGCTGAAATTGAATTATCGACAGACGGTGAAGTCAGACCGCTGTCCGATGACACTGAAGAGCCCCTTCAGCGTCCGTTTGCCGGGCTTGCGGGGATGCTTGAAAAGAGCTAAGCGCCAATGTTGTGGGCTGGCACTGAAAGGTACATTGAAGTCAATACCGGGAAGTCAATACAGGGAATTGACTGCATAAAAATTTTGATTTGGAAATTGATTTGAGAGGATTAAACCATGGCTGTTCAAAAAAGTCGTAAAACACCATCCAGGCGTGGCATGCGCCGTTCGCATGACGCCTTGAAAGCACAGACGCTTTCGGTCGAGCCAACCACGGGTGAAACACATATTCGCCACCATGTCAGCGCTGAGGGTTATTACAAGGGCCGCAAGGTAATCGATACGCCGGTTGTAGAATTCGACGACGACGAATAAAGGCCTTCGGACCGTCCCGGGTCTGACAGTCGTGGCCAATACGTCAATATGAGTGCGAGCACAGCGACAATCGTGGCCCTGGACGCCCACGGTGGTGATCAGGGCCTTGACGTTTCGTTGCCTGCCGCGCTGAATGCACTCAAAGTCGACGAAGAATTGTGCATTACCCTGGTCGGTGACGAAGGTAAAATCGAAAGCCTTCTTGCGGGCGCTCCGTCCGGATTTTGGGAAAGAATCCTCATCCAGGGTGCGGATTCCGTTATTCCAATGGATGCAAGACCCTCGGCGGTTTTGCGGCAGGGGAAAACCAGCAGCATGTGGAAAGCTTTTGAACTCGTGGCCGGGGGCAAGGCGGACGCGTGTATCAGTGGTGGAAGCACCACCGCGATGATGGCGCTGGGGATCAGGCTGATCGGCACATTGCCAGGAATTCAAAGGCCGGCGCTGATGGGATATGTGCCCAACATCAATGGCTATACCGGCCTGCTTGACCTGGGCGCAAACCTGAACGTCAGCGCCAAACAACTGGTGCAATTCGCCGTGATGGGATCGGTGATGGCCAGCCTGGCAGAAGGAGTTGAAAACCCCAGTGTCGGCCTGCTCAACGTCGGTCATGAAGACAGCAAGGGCCATGACCTGGTTCGCGAAGCTCATGGCATGTTGAATGAACTGCCTCTGAATTATGCGGGTTTTATCGAAGGCAACGACATTTTTAATGGAAAGGTGGATGTTGCCGTATGTGATGGATTCGCCGGGAATCTGATCATCAAGTCCAGTGAAGGCCTTTCCCGAATGCAGATGAAAGATCTGCAGGTCACGATGAAAGAAAGCTGGGCCAGCCGTCTGGGCGCTCTTTTGGCCCGCCCTGCATTGCGGAGATTGCTGGCGCGAAGGGACCCTTCATCGCATAATGGTGTACCGCTTCTGGGATTAAACGGAGTGGTGATCAAGAGTCATGGCGGAGCAGACTGCACTGGCATGACCCGCGCCATACTTGAAGCCGGTCGCGAAGCACGCAGAAAGGTGCCGGAAAGAATAGAAGCTTCGATACACAAGTATCAACTGGAGACGACATCGTGATCTACTCAAGAATCATGGGAACAGGCAGCCATCTGCCGGTAAAAGTGGTCACCAATCACGATCTTGAAAAAGTCCTGGATACGGATGACCAGTGGATTCGTGAAAGGACGGGCATCAGCGAACGCCGGATTTCCAGTGACGAGGAGCCCACCACTGTGCTGGCTGAGCATGCCTGCCGCAAGGCACTGGAAGCCGCGGACGTCGATCCGGGTGACATAGACCTGTTGATAGTGGGAACGACCACTCCGGACCTCATCTTCCCCAGTACCGCCTGCCTGATCCAGAAAAAGCTCGGCTTGCTTGATTGCGGCGCCATGGATGTCAACGCGGCTTGTTCAGGTTTCATGTACGGACTCAGCATCGCGGATAAGTACATCCGTTGTGGAGATGCGAAAAAAGTGCTGGTTTGCGGCGCGGAAACCCTGAGTGCAATGACAAATTGGAATACGCGGGAGACCGCCGTATTGTTTGGTGACGGAGCCGGCGCCGTGGTTCTGGAGGCATCTGAGGAGCCCGGCATTCTTTCCACACATATCCATGCCAATGGCAATCACGCTGAACTTTTAAACACGGAAGTCGGTGTTTCGCGAGGCTTCAAGGGGCTCGACGACAACGAAGGCAAACCCGAGATCTTTATGAAGGGCAATGAGGTCTTCAAAGTCGCCGTGCGAACCCTGGGCAGAATCGTGGATGAGACGCTGGCAGCCAATAACATGGACAAGTCGGAACTGGACTGGCTGATTCCGCACCAGGCCAACCTGAGGATTATTGCGGCGACCGCCAGGAAGCTCGAAATGGACATGGACCGGGTGGTGATAACGGTGGACCGCCACGGCAACACTTCGTCGGCATCCGTCCCGCTTGCGCTGGATGAAGCGGTTCGCGACGGTAGAATCAAGCGCGGCGATATGCTGTTGCTGGAAGCCTTTGGTGGTGGTTTCACCTGGGGTTCGGCGCTGATTAAGTACTAAACCAACAGGGTTTAGAAATGGAGTCAATTATGGAATTGGGGCTTAACGGGCAGGTAGCGATCGTCACCGGCGCCAGCCGGGGTATCGGTGCGGGTATCGCAGATGCTCTGGCCGCAGCAGGCGCAAAAGTCGCTGGTACGGCCACCACGGAACCCGGTGCGGCGGCTATTGCTGATCGCCTGGCGGGGATTGCGGACGGCTGTAGCGGAGAAGTGCTGGATGTCAACGACCCGGATGGAGCAGTTGGCCTGGTTTCCCGGGTTACGGCCATGCTGGGCGCACCCGCCATCCTGGTCAACAACGCCGGGATCACGCGGGATCAGCTCCTGATGAGAATGAAAGAAGAGGACTGGGACGCGGTCATTGAAACCAACCTGCGCTCTGTTTTCCGCCTCAGCAAAGCCTGTTTGCGCGGCATGATGAAAGCCCGTTCAGGCCGGATCATCAGCATCGCTTCGGTTATCGGTTCCATCGGTAATGCCGGACAAACGAATTATGCCGCTGCGAAAGCGGGCATGATGGGGTTCAGCAAATCACTGGCCCGGGAAATCGGATCGCGTGGTATCACGGTCAACGTGGTGGCGCCCGGTTTCATTGACACCGATATGACCAGGGCGCTCGATGAGTCGCAAAAAGAACGTCTGCTGAACGATATTCCCCTGCAGCGGCTGGGCGAACCCGGAGACATTGCGGCCGCCGTTTTGTTCCTGGCATCCAGGCAGGGAAGTTATATTACCGGGCAGACTTTGCACGTCAATGGCGGCATGTACATGGCATAGTGTTGGGTATAGTGTGTAACGCATTTGAATATTATATTATTTAATGTTTTTTTAACGTGATGGAGTAACATACTCTCGCGAATGGTAAAAAACTGGTATCGGAGCCGCAGATTAATTAAAATAGCGGCCCTGCAACCCCGATAGAGGAATCTACTTAAAATGAGCAGTATTGAAGAACGCGTCAAAAAAATCGTAATTGAACAACTCGGAGTCAAAGAAGACGAAGTCACAATGAGCGCGTCTTTTGTTGATGATCTTGGCGCAGACTCCCTGGACACCGTTGAACTCGTGATGGCGCTCGAAGAAGAATTCGAGTGTGAAATTCCTGACGAAGATGCAGAGAAGATCACCAGTGTTCAGCAGGCCATTGATTACGTATCAGCAAACGTCTGAAGATTTCCATTCCGTATGGTTCAGGGCGGCCGGCTTTTCGTCGGCCGTTGTTTGTTTCATACCCTGAATTTGTGAGCTCCGTGAGGTAATTATCGTGTCGCAGCGTCGTATCGTTGTAACTGGCCTGGGTCTTTTATCGCCGGTCGGCAATACCGTCGGGGAATCCTGGGACGCTATTTGTAACGGCCGTAGTGGCATTGGTCCGATCACGGAATTTGACGCCTCACAGCTGGCCACCCGGATTGCAGGGGAAATCCGGAACTTCGATGCAACGGATTTCATGCCCGGCAAGGATGCGCGGCGTTCCGACAAATTCATCCATTACGGTATGGTTGCCGCCCAGGAAGCCATGTCCGGGGCCGGTCTTCTCAGTGATGACAATGGCATCGATCCCGAGCGGGTTGGATTCGCGGTCGGGGCCGGCATTGGCGGGATTTCAACCATTGAAAGCACGATGCTCACTTACCGGGACCGGGGGGCTCGCCGGGTCTCGCCGTTTTACATCCCCGGTTCAATCGTCAACATGGTGAGTGGATTCCTGTCCATCCGTTATGGCTACAAGGGTCCGAATGTCGCGGTGGTCAGCGCCTGCTCGACAGCAACACACAACATCGGACTGGCGGCGCGCATGATCAAATACGGGGATGCTGACATGATGGTGGCAGGTGGTGCGGAATACGCCACGACGCCAACGGCAATGGCAGGCTTTGTTACAGCCAAGGCCATGTCGACCCGCAATGACGATCCCGCGGCAGCCAGCCGTCCCTGGGACAGCGAGCGGGATGGATTTGTCCTTGCCAATGGAGCCGGCGTTGTGGTGGTCGAAGAACTCGAACACGCAAGGCGGCGCGGCGCCACGATCTATGGCGAGGTCGCCGGATTCGGCATGAGCGGCGATGCCCATCACATGACGGCCCCACCGGAAGATGGTGAAGGTGCGAGCCGCTGCATGACTATCGCCATGCGCGATGCGGGCATTAATCCGGATGAGGTTGACTACATCAACGCCCACGGCACTTCGACACCCCTGGGGGACCGGGCGGAGTCGGATGCGATCAAAACATCATTCGGTGAGCATGCCTATCGCCTGGCAGTCAGTTCTACAAAATCCATGACCGGTCACCTGTTGGGTGCTGCCGGTGGCGCCGAGGCAATTTTCAGCCTGCTCGCCATGCGCGACGGCATTGTTCCGCCCACCATCAATCTCGAGCACCCGGGTGAAGGCTGCGATCTCGATTATGTACCCAATACGGCCAGGGAGATGCCGATCAAGGTTGCGATGTCCAATTCTTTCGGCTTTGGCGGCACCAACGGCACCCTGGTCTTCAAACAGTTTCAGAATTGAACCAGCCCACATTCACGGTGACAGCAGATACCTTTTCCCAATGGCTCGACCACTCACCGGACCTTCGGGGTCTTTGCGAGGTTTTTCCAAACCGTTTTCCCTATCTGCTGGAAAGCTCCGCCAGGGGCGCGATGGGTGCGCACAGCCTGTTGCTGTTCGCAGGAGACGAAGTACTCGTACTTGATGCGGATGGCGGCGTGTCAGGTCCGGGTACGGAAGATTCATTTTTTGAACGGCTTGAGTCCTGGCACCAGAGAGAGCGAACCGTTTTCAGGGAGTCAAACCTGCCATTTACCGGGGGCTGGTTTATTTATCTCGGTTATGAAATGGCCGCAGAGATAGAAAACACGCTTGACCTCCCTCCCAACCGGACCGGGATGCCCGATGCAATTGCTCACCGCTGCCGGGGGGCGATTATCATTTTTCACGATCCGCAGGACCCTGCCTGCGACCGCTCGCTCGCTGTGGCCGAGTCAAATGCTGTACTCGCCCAAATCGTTGCATGCATTGACAGCGCGCCAATGCACGCCGGCAATACCGGGGTGGGAGAACTGAGCAGTCTTGACGAAGAAGATCCGCAACGATACAAAGCTTCAGTGTCGAGAATCCACGATTACCTGTTGGCGGGTGATGTTTTCCAGGTCAATATTTCCCGTACCTGGAGCGGCGCTTTTTGCAGCGATGCCGATCCGTTGGCCCTGTATCGTTCGCTGCAGCAATTCAATCCGGCTCCCTTTGCCGGTTTGTTACGATGGCGGGACAGCGTGATACTGAGTTCATCGCCCGAACGGCTGGTGCAGATTCGGGATGGCCATATCCAGACCCGGCCGATTGCAGGCACAAGGCCCCGCGGCGCCAATACCGGTCAGGACCGGGCCCTGTCAGATGAATTAATCAGCAATCTCAAGGAAAGGGCGGAGCACATCATGCTGATTGACCTGGAAAGAAACGACCTGGGGCGGGTGTGTAAATCCGGCACGGTGGAAGTCAATGAACTGATGGTAGTGGAATCCTTTGCCCATGTTCACCACATCGTCTCGAATGTGCGGGGTGAGTTGCTTGACGACGCCAGCCCGATCGACGCCATCAGGGCGGTTTTCCCGGGAGGAACGATCACCGGTTGTCCCAAAAGTCCGGTGCATGGAGATCATTGCGGAACTGGAAGGCGGGGGAAGGGGGTATTATACCGGTTCGATGGGATACCTTGGGCGCGATGGAAGCATGGATCTGAATATATTGATCAGGAGCATGCTGGTTCAGGGCAGGCATTTTCAATTCCGCTCAGGTGGCGGTATCGTGGCGGACTCCGTGGCAGATCACGAAGTGCGCGAGACCCGCGACAAGGCACGGGGCATGCTTATGGCCGTCGAATCGCACGGCAAACGGATCAATGCCGGGTGAAGGAGAGGAGAGGACACATGCTTGAATGCCTGGTAGATGGTGAAATTTCGGATCGGGTTCTGGCCGCTGACCGCGGGTTGCAATACGGAGATGGCCTGTTCGAAACCATGGCGATATTGCACGGACAGCCCCGTTTCTGGCAAGCGCACATGGATCGGCTGGCCGCCGGATGTGAACAACTCGGTCTCCCGGTAACACCCCAGGCAATCCTGCTCCGGGAAGTGCAAACTGTGAGCGCGGGGCATCAAAACTGCGTGGTCAAGATCATCATTACCCGGGGGACTTCGGGCAGGGGTTATGCTCCGGGTTCTCCGGTTAAAACCAACCGTATTGTCTGTTCCTACGCATGGCCCGTGGATCCGGGCAAGCTGGTTGAAACGGGCATCCGCACCCGGATTTGCACACTGCGGCTTGGGCTGCAACCGGCCCTGGCGGGCCTGAAACACCTGAACCGGCTGGAACAGGTTTTGGCAAGAGCGGAATGGAATGACAAGGCCATTCACGAGGGCATCCTGCTCGACCCCGAAGATCATGTCATCAGCGCAATTTCTTCCAATATCTTCCTGGTGTGCGGTGACAGCCTGTTGACACCCCGCCTGGATCGTTGCGGTGTGCGCGGCGTGATGAGGGCAAATATTCTCAAAGCGTTTAAGTCACGCTGCCAACAAAGAAGGATCAAGCTCGATATGCTGCCGGAAGCCGATGAAGTGTTTGTATGCAATTCGGTACGCGGCATATTCCCGGTAACCCGTATAGATCACTGGGAGTATTCGATCGGGCCGGTGACGCGGGAAGTCCAGCAATGGTTGGGGGAGAAGTTTTCCCCGCCAACAGATCAGAACTGACTTTCATCAATGAAGCGCTTCCTGGCAATCGCAGGCATATTGGTGCTCATGGCGGGCATTGCAGTCCTGTTTGCCGCTCAACAGTACCAGCGTTTCCTGGCAACCCCTCTGAGCCTGCCGGTGGGGGCTTACGTCCTTCAGGTCGAACCCGGATCATCCGGCAGCATCATCATCAGGCGCCTGGCCGGGGCCGGTTTTACCCGTGATTCCTGGCAGTGGAGATTATTGATGCGGCTCGAGCCGCCCGCGATCAGGGCGGGAGAATATCAGCTGAATCCCGGTATCGCACCGCGCGATCTTTTGCAGTTGTTGTCCAGTGGCGACGTAGTCCAGTATCGTTTCACCCTGGTTGAGGGCTGGACCTTCACCCAATTGCTGCAAGCCCTGGCAAAAGATGAGGTGCTGAAGCAGACCCTGGATCCGGATTCCGGTGCAGCTGGCGATGAAGCCGGTACTGTCCGGATTTCCAGCCTGGGTGATGATCACCCGGAAGGCTGGTTTTATCCCGAAACCTACCAGTTCACACGGGGTGACTCCGATACCGATATCCTGGAGCGGGCTCACAAGACGATGGAAAAAGAGCTGGCGAGTGCATGGGAAGCAAGGCATGATGATTTGCCGCTGAACTCTCCTTACGAATTGCTTATCCTCGCTTCGATTATCGAAAAGGAAACCGGAAAGGAGGAAGAGCGCGGACAGGTCGCCGGAGTATTTATCCGCCGTCTGCAAAAAGGGATGAGACTACAGACGGATCCCACGGTAATCTATGGCATGGGCGATTCATTTGACGGCAATATCCGCCGCGACGACCTGAAGGCAGACACGCCTTACAACACCTACACTCGCTCCGGCCTGCCACCCACGCCGATCGCCATGCCGGGCAGGACGTCCCTTTTGGCAGCAGCCCGTCCTGATGCCGGGGATACGTTGTATTTCGTTGCAGACGGAACCGGTGGACATACATTTTCAGCCACCCTGCAAGAGCACCAGCAGGCGGTAAACAAATTGATCAAAAAAAATTGATGAAAGGAAAATTCATAACCATTGAAGGCGGGGAGGGCGCGGGTAAATCCACGATGATGGATCGCCTCGCCGGCTGGCTGGAATCCCACGATCACCGTGTGGTCAGGACGCGGGAACCCGGCGGCACCGTCCTGGCTGAAAAAATTCGCGCCATCCTGCTGGATGACCAGCATGGAGAATTGTCCGGCCAGTCAGAACTTCTGCTCGTGTTCGCCTCGCGCGCACAACACCTTGAAGAGCTGATCCGCCCGGCCCTGGCGCGTGGCGACACGGTGCTGTGTGACCGTTTCACGGATGCAAGCTGGGCCTATCAGGGGGGTGGCAGGCAAATGCCCCTTGAGTGGATTGCAACTCTGGAACAGATGGTGCACGGTGATCTGCAGCCAGACCTCACCCTGCTGCTCGATTTACCCGTGGAGCAGGGACTGGAACGTGCCTCGCGCCGGGGAGAAGCTGATCGTTTTGAGCAGGAATCATCGAAGTTTTTCAAGCGGGTCAGGCAAGCATACCTGGCGCGCGCAAAATCCAGTGCGGATCGATTTGAAATCATTGATGCTTCCGGCGATATGGACCAGGTGTGGTTACAGATCGAAACCGTACTGGAAAGGAGGCTGGGCCAGTGACCATGGCATGGCTGGACCCGGTGCGCGAGGAATTCCGTAAACGCCTGCAGGGTGATCGCTGGCGCACGCCTTCCTTTTATCCGGTCAGCCCGGTACCGGGAAGCAAGGCCTGGCGATGGAGATGGCAGCGGCGCTCCTGTGCCTGGAAAACAGCTTGCCGGCCTGCGGCGGTTGCCGGTCCTGTCAATTGCTGGTGTCTGGCGCGCACCCCGATTTTCGTATCCTGTCCTTTGAGCTGAATAAAAGTGGAAAATTGCGGACTGAAATTGTTATTGATCAGGTTCGCCAGCTCATTTCGTTCCTGCAACTGACTACCACGATCAGTGAAAAAAAAGTAGCCCTGGTTCAGCCAGCCGAGGCCATGAACAGGCATGCCGCCAATGCTTTGCTGAAAACCCTGGAAGAACCACCCGGTGACGCCGTCATCATACTTCTTTCGCATGATCCATCCCGGCTTGCCGTCACCATCAGGAGCCGTTGTCAGAAGTTGCAGGTGCGGTCGCCCGATACGGCCACGGCCCTGGCCTGGTTGTTGGAAGAGGGAGCTTACGGGGAGGTCGAAGCAATATCCGCTTTGAAAGCAGCCGCGGGAAGCCCCTTCAGAGCGCGCGACTTATTGTCCACAGGAGGGCCGGATCATTACCGCCTGGTCAGCGATACGCTTGAATCAATGCTCGAGGGACGTTGTGCGCCCGCCAGTGCAATGTCAGCGCTGGGAGATGTTGAACCAGACCAGCTGTGGACCTGGCTCTCTTTGAGCGCCGCTGACAGGTTTCGGCGGAATATGGACAATCACAGGGTCACCATCAGCCTGTCGCAACTGCAGAATATGGCGGACAGGAATCGCGCCCTGCTGCCCTCGCCGGTGCGTAAAGACTTACTTCTGCAGGATTGGCTGATACAATGGTCCCGGCTGGAAGCCTAGCCCGGTCGTTGCACCGGTAACGTGGATAAGGAGAAATCATGGCACAACAGGGAATTCTGTCGCTTTCCATCAGGGACAAAAACGCGCTGTACAAATCCTACATGCCGTTTGTTACGGGTGGGGGCCTGTTCGTGCCCAGCACCAAACATTTTCGCCTTGGCGATGAAGTGTTCCTGCTGCTGACCGTCATGGAATTTGAAGAACGCCTGCCCATTCCCGGCAAAATCATCTGGATTACGCCCCAGGGTGCGGCCGGCAACCGGAAAGCGGGAATCGGCGTCCAGTTCGCCGACACCCAGGACGGAGCCCACGCCCGCACCGTCATCGAGTCCCACCTCGCCACCATGCTCAAGAGCAACAAAAGCACGCACACCATGTGATTTAGCTGGATCTTTCCAGGATTTGAATGAATTCAGCCAGGTCGGTTTGGTCCTGGTAGAAGTGGGGTGAGAGGCGGATTGAGTTGCCTCGTACTGCACAAGTGGCGCCTGATTCCGCCAGGCGTGCGTTGAGCGTTTTCGAAGGAATATTTTCGTGGGTAAAGCTGACGATGCCCGAGCGCCGTTCCGGTTCGGTGCGGGAGGTGATTTGCACGCCCGGCACAAGCGACAGTGCGTTAATCAGAAATTTTGTGTTTTGCAGGATCTGCCCGGATACCTGTTCCATGCCTGCCTTGAGCAGCAGATTCAGCGAAGCGTACAGCGCCGCCTGGCCTACAGAGTTGGGACTTCCGGCCTCGAATCGTTTGGCGCTGGCGGATGGTTCCCACTCTTCGCGATGGAAATCCCAGGGATTGTCAAACATGTGCCAGCCCTGCTGGATCAGGCGCAAGCGGGGTCTTGCACTTTCACGGCAATAGAACACCGCAATGCCTTCCGGACCCAGTAGCCATTTGTGTGCGTCAGCTGCCAGGAAATCAATATGGCAGCTTTCTACATCCATGGATAGTGCGCCCAGTTGCTGAATCGCGTCGACGAAAAAAAGCACACCTTGCGAGCGGCAGGCCTCACCCAGTTTTTCCAGGTCCAGCCGAAATCCGTCATTCCACTGTACCGCGCTGACGGACAAAAGGCGCGTGTGGCCATCCATGGCCCCGATCAATGCGTTTTCGGCGTTTTCTGCAGTCCGAATATCAACTTCGCGGATTTCGACGCCATGAGCGGCCTGTGCCAGCCAGGGCAGGCGGTTTGACGGAAATTCACCCGATGGCAGCACAATATTATCGCCGGTTTGCCAGTCAAGGCCCCAGGCCACCAGCGAGATGCCCTCGGTGGTGTTTTTCAGCAAAGCGATATCATCTTCCGATTTTGCCCCGGTCAGGCGGGCAAGCAATTGGCGCAGTTCTTTTTCCCGCACAATCCAGTCACGGTATCCTTCCGGACCCTTCAGTGCATTTTCCCGGGCGAACGTTTGTACTTCATCCGCTGTGCAACGTGGCCAGGGAGCGATTGCGGCATGGTTCAGGTACAGGCCCTGATCAAGGATCGGGAATTGCTCTCGTATCCATGCCCGGACGGATTCAGAATTTTCCTGTGCTGTCATGCGGATATAATGAAGCTCAACCCTCCCGTGGGCAAATCCATCATGAATGCAGGACAAAAACCTGTTGAGGCCACAGCACGCGCGATTATCCACGTGGACATGGATGCTTTCTATGCGGCGGTGGAATGCCTGGACAATCCCGAACTGAAAGACCAGCCGGTTATCGTCGGTGGTCTGGGTCCAAGGGGGGTGGTGGCCACGGCAAATTATGCAGCCCGGGTTTTTGGCGTTCACTCTGCGATGCCGATGGGCCGGGCCCGCCGGCTGTGTCCCCAGGCGCAGTACATCCGGCCCCGGATGAGTCGCTACCGGGAAATTTCGGCCCTTATTTTTTCAGTATTCAGGAACTTCACGCCGACCGTGGAAGGGCTGTCCCTGGATGAAGCATTTTTGGACGTCACTTCCAGCCTCAAGCTGTTCGGCGGGCTTGAAGAGATCGGGTTGCAGGTAAAGCAGGAAATTTTACGCAAGACCGGCCTGACCGCTTCGGTCGGCATTGCCCACAACAAATTCCTGGCCAAATTGGCTTCCGATGCACAAAAACCGGATGGCCTGGTGTACGTCCGCCCGGGTGAAGTGCATCGTTTTCTCGATCCAATGCCGGTCAGCCGTCTGTGGGGTATCGGCAAGCGGACAGCACCGAAACTCACGGCCCTGGGTATCCTGACCATTGGCCAGTTGCGCCGCTGTGATGCTTCGATACTCCGGCCTGTGTTCGGCAAGCGGACGGAACATTTTCAAAACCTGGCGCGGGGAGAGGACGACCGGGAAGTTCAGCCCAGCCGTCCCGACAAGTCGATCAGTCACGAAGTGACTTTTGATACCGACCTGGCGGATCGCAGGGAATTGCTGGCTGAACTCCTGCGCCAGTCAGAAAAAGTTTCCCGCCGCCTGCGCGCGCAGGAATTGATGGCGAGTACGGTGGTGGTAAAAATCAGGGACGCCGGTTTCCACACCGTCACCCGCAGTCGCAGCATGAGGGCATGTTCCAACAGCACACGAACCCTTTACCGCATGGCAAGAGCCCTGTTCGAAAGCTGGCGGGAGAAACACAAGACCACCCCGGTACGTCTGATCGGTATGGGCGTCACCGGGCTGGAGCAGGAAAGCGGCGACGGAAAAGCAGCTGGTGATCGCCTGGACAGTAGCACCGAGAAGAGTCTCGACAAGGTACTGGATCGAATCAACCAACGCTACGGCGATGCAAAAATCGTCCACGGACTTGCACTGCGCCGCAGCAAGGAAGATCACTGAAAAAGACATCATGGTCACTGCTTTCCCACATAATCTGCGTCCATTTAGGTATTGAAGAAGCTTGAATTCAACTCATAAGTGCAGGTTTGCAGAATTGCGTTATTGCGCCTGATTTCGGTAATCAACATTTCAGGGAGGGATCGGTTAGCTGTTTGCAGGACAATCGGGCTGTCGGGAACAGCCGATTAGCGCACAGGGATGTCTTGAGCGTGTCCTGCAAACAGCTAACCGATCTCTCCCCCCGGCACGGCATCAGTCTATTTTTTCAGATCTTCGTCCCTGAGTTCACGGCGCAGAATCTTGCCCACGTTGGTCTTGGGCAGGTCATCGCGGAATTCGATATGCCGCGGACGCTTGTAGCCGGTGAGTTGCTCGGCGCAATAGGCCCGTATTTCCTGCTCGTCCAGTGACGGGTCGGATTTTACGATGAACACTTTCACGGCTTCGTTGGACTTTTCGTCCGGCACGCCGATGGCGGCAACTTCGAGCACCTTGGGATGGTGGGCTATCACATCTTCGATTTCATTCGGGTAAACATTGAAGCCGGAAACCAGGATCATGTCTTTCTTCCGGTCGACAATCTTGAAAAAACCGTTCTCCGTCATCACTGCAATGTCGCCGGTGAGCAGCCATCCATCCTCTGTCATGACATTGTCGGTTTCCTCGGGGCGTTGCCAGTAACCTTTCATGACCTGCGGGCCCCGCACAACCAGTTCACCCCTTTCACCCTGGGGCAGCAGTTCACCGTCGTCATTCATGATGCCGCATTCGGTGGAGGGAATGGGCAGGCCGATGCAACCATTGAATTCCGCCAGATCCATGGGGTTGATGCACGCGGCCGGCGAAGTTTCGGTCAGGCCATAGGCCTCGACCAGGGCTGTTCCGGTTACTTCATGCCAGCGATTTGCGACCGCCCGCTGTACCGCCATGCCGCCGCCGAGCGCACCTTTGAGTGTACTGAAGTCCAGTTCCGCGAAGCCCGGTGTATTGAGCATTCCGTTGAACAGCGTATTGACGCCGGGTATAACCGAAAAGGGTACTTTGCTCAGTTCCTTGATGAACGCCGGCATGTCCCTGGGATTGGTAATCAGTATATTGGTTCCGCCAAACGCCATGAACACCAGGCAGTTCGCGGTGAGGGCAAAGATATGGTAAAGCGGAAGTGCGGTAATGACGGTTTCGGTGTCATCTCCGATGCCTGCCGCCTTCATCCATTCCCTGGATTGCAGCATGTTGGCCACCATGTTCCGGTGCGTCAGCATGGCGCCTTTGGCTACACCGGTGGTGCCGCCCGTATATTGCAGGAAAGCGAGGTCATCGTGGTCCAGGTCCGGCTTTACAAACTTTAAACTCTTTCCTGCTTTCAGTGTTTCGACGAATGACACGGAACCCGGCAGATTCCACTCCGGGATCACTTTCTTGACATACTTCATGACGAAGTTGATCAGCAGTCCTTTGGGGAAGTCCAGCATGTCCCCGATTCTTGTCGTGATGACGAACTCCACTGGAACTTCGTTTCTTATTTCGCTCAGCACATTGGCAAAATTTTCCACGATGACGATGGCGCGGGCACCCGAATCCACCAGTTGATGCTTCATTTCCCTGGCGGTGTACATGGGATTGGTATTGACGACAACAAGGCCGGCCCGAAGCGCACCAAACAAGGCTACCGGGTATTGCAGGATATTGGGCATGACCAACGCTATGCGGTCGCCTTTTTCCAGGCCCTTGTTCTGCAGCCAGGCAGCAAAGTTGCGTGTCTGAAGATCCAGCTCTGCGTAGGTCAGCGTGGTGTCGAAGTTGACGAAGGCCGCCTGGTCTTTATTTTTGGAACAACTCTGCTCCAGGATTTCAATGATTGAATCGTATTCGCCCAGGTCAATTTCAGCCGGGACGCCTGCAGGATAACTTTTTAGCCATGGTGCGCTCACGTTGATTCCTCATTTTTCTACTCTGTTCCTTAATATTGCGCAGGAACTGTTGAGACATATTGACAGATGTCAGTTCAGGGCTCCTTATCTGCCCCTGACGGCAAGTAATGTGATTATTATTGCAACACACAGTAGTGACTGCGGCAAGTACCCGATCAATATTGGCTTGACGGAGTACCGCCTTTTAACATTGCAGATTGCCAGAACTGGCCAGTACTGTTTATTATTCTTGCCTGGGAAGAGAAAAAAACTCCTGAGGAGGCCCCCCGATGGGCGAACAGAACGTCAAACAGATTACACAAGGAGCCACTCACCAGGAGTTCATGAAGTCCCTGCTGATTGAAGTACGGGCGCTGGAGGAACTGCTGGACAAAGGCCTGATTGAATCCGGTGTCAGCCGCATCGGTGCAGAACAGGAGATGTTCCTGATCGACCGCGCTCACAGGCCCGCCCTGAAAGCTTTGGAAATGCTGGAAACCCTCGACGATGACCGCTTCACGCATGAACTGGGCCTATTCAACCTGGAAGCGAATCTGTCCCCGCAAAAATTCGGCGGTGATTGTCTGCGCCGGATGGAATCCGAACTGCAGGAAATTTATCAGCGAGCACAAAAGGCGGCAAAGCAGCTCGACTGCGATATCGCCCTGGTCGGAATTCTGCCGACTTTGACGATGGAAAACCTGGGCTTGGATTCCATGGTGCCCACTCCCCGTTACCATGCACTGAACGATGCCATTCGTGCGTTGCGTGGAGAAGAGTTCCAGTTCACCATCAATGGGATCGATCAGCTCTCGGTACGGCACGATAACGTCATGCTGGAGGCCTGCAATACGAGTTTCCAGGTCCATTTCCAGGTCAGCCCGGAAGACTTTACCCGGTTTTACAACATAGCCCAGGCGGTGACCGGCCCATTGCTTGCCGCTGCCGTCAATTCCCCCATTCTGCTGGGAAAACGCCTTTGGCACGAAACACGTATTGCCGTATTCGAGAATTCAGTCGACACGCGGTCCGAAGCACAACAGGAACGGGGTCTCAAACCCAGGGTGCATTTTGGTGACCGCTGGCTGGAAGAATCAGCAACTGAAATATTCAAGGAAGACATTGCCCGCTTCAGGATCGTACTGACGACTGAAACCGAGGACGATCCACTGGGAATGATAGAGCAGGGCATTATGCCTTCTCTGAACGCACTGAGGCTTCACAACGGGACCGTCTACCGCTGGAACCGGCCTTGTTACGGCGTACACAACAATATCCCGCACCTGCGAATTGAAAACCGGGTAATTCCATCCGGCCCCACCGTTGCCGACGAGATGGCCAACGCGGCATTTTTCTTCGGCATGATGGCGGGCATGGCGGCACAGGTGAAGGACATCAGGGACCATCTCAGTTTTGCCGACGTGAAGGCCAATTTCCTGGGCGCAGCCCGCGATGGCATCCGGGCCCAGATGTGCTGGTTCGACGACACTCACATGCCGGCCAAGGAACTGGTGCTGGAACAATTACTGCCAATGGCGCGCGAAGGTCTGCAGGAAGCGGGTATTAACCAGGACGATATCGACCGCTACCTGGGTGTATTGCACGACCGCGTGATGTCACGCAGGACGGGGGCCCGCTGGGCACTGGAGTCCCTGGAAAAAATGGAAGACAGCGGCACCCTGAACCAGCGTATGCGCTGCCTCGTTTCCAGCATGGTCGAACAACAGTCCAGCGGCAAACCTATCTGTGAGTGGGTTCTGGCTGAATACTGCGCCGAGCAGGACTGGCGGGAAAGTTACCGCAGCGTCGGCCAGTTCATGTCCACGGATCTCTTTACCGTGCGTCCGGATGATATTGTCGATTTCGCTGCGACCCTGATGGATTGGCGCCACGTTCGACACGTGCCGGTTGAAGATGACCGTGGCCTCCTGGTGGGACTGGTGTCGCACCGGGCTCTGCTGCGCCTCGTTGCCACCGGACGGGCGGGCGCTGAGCACAAGGTCAGCGTGAAAGAAATCATGAATACACAGCCGGTAACGGTCCAGCCGGAAACCAGTACCGCGGATGCAATCCGCATGATGCGAGAGCAAAAGCTGGCTTGTCTGCCGGTGACCAGAGACGGCAAACTGGTGGGTATTGTCACCGAGCACGACCTGATTGTGGTTGCTTCGCACCTGCTTGAAAGCTACCTGGCAAACGAGGAGTGAGGGCCCCACTTCTCGTTGCTGTATTGTTGATCGCTGCTTTTTCTGCCTGCAGCCCCCCTCTCACCGTCAGCCAGCAGGTCATTGCGGCCATACGCGAAATGGAAACCCATATTGAAAACGGCGAGCGCCGGCCATTCATAAGCCTCGTCGCAGAAGACTTCAATGGTCAGAATGGGCAGTTGAACCGGCAGGAACTGCAGCGCCTGGTTATTTATCAACTGAATCGCCATCAACGCCTGCATGCCCAGCTGTTCCCAATCAGCGTCGTTGAAACGAGTGAGGAAACGGCCTCGGCAAAATTCAGGGCGTTAATTACCGGTGGTCCCGGCTGGATTCCAGACCAGGGCCAGCTTTACGACTTCGAAACGCTCTGGCGTTACGAAGGCGGCGAGTGGCAACTCACCAGCGCCGACTGGACCCCCGTGCGGCTCGATTAAGATACTTTTCCCTGCCCTCAAGTGCCGCAGAAAGTCTGTCTGACGATCTGATCAGGACGTGGAGGTCTCGCATAGCGGGTGTGGGCATCACTAAACTCAAATGGCTGAGCAAGTATTTCGACGATCGTGTGGAAGGGCTCAAGATCCTGCTGATTAACCGCGGCATCTATCACCTCCTCAACCAGGTGATTGCGAGCGATATAGGCCGGGTTAAGCGCATACATGGCGGCTTGCCGGTCATTGGCATCCTGGGCTTCGCCGGCCAGCCTTTTTCGCCAACGATCCAGCCATGGTGCAAAGGTCTCGGGTAATTCAAATATCGAACTGACGCCAGTAACGGGCGTTTTGTCCGGGCCGGCAAGATCCGACAAGCGACGGAAGGTCAAGGTGAAATCAGTTTTTTCCTCCTGCATCAAGGTCAACAGGTCCTGAATTAGCACCTCATCGTCAGCACCGTTCCCGGAAATCCCCAGCTTGTTGTGCATGGCGTTTTGGTATGCAGCCATATACAGGTCAGGGAAGGCGTCAATCGCGGCCTGGCCCTGGGCCAGGGCCCTTTCCTTGTCATCATCCAGTAGAGGCAGCAGGGCCTGGGCAAGCGCGCTCAGATTCCAATGTGCGATGTGGGGTTGATTGCGGTAGGCATAACGCCCCCCCTGGTCTATGGAGCTGAGTACCATGCCGGGGTCATAATCATCCATGAAGGCGCAAGGCCCATAGTCGATAGTCTCGCCCGATAACAGCATGTTGTCCGTATTCATGACACCATGAATGAACCCCAGCGACTGCCATTGGGCAATGAGACCGGCCTGGCGCGTCACCACGCCGTCGAGCATCGAGCGCACTGGATTATCAGCTTGAGCCACTTCCGGATAATGGCGCTGAATTACATGGTCCACGAGGATTTTAAGGGCTTCAAAGTCACCCTGGGAAGCAAAAAACTGGAAGGTGCCGATACGAATATGACTTTGAGCGACACGCACCAGTACAGCGCCCGGAACCCGGCCTTCGCGCATTAGCTTCTCACCGGTGGTGGCAGCGGCCAGCGCCCGGGTTGTTGGCACGTTCAATACCGCCATTGCCTCGCTGACAACATATTCGCGCAGCACCGGCCCCAAGGGAGCGCGGCCATCTCCGGCACGTGAGTATGGTGTGCGCCCGGAACCCTTGAGCTGGATGTCGTAGCGAACACCATCGGCGGCGATTAGTTCACCCAGCAAGATGGCCCGGCCATCACCCAGTTGGGGGTTCCAGCCACCAAACTGGTGGCCTGCGTAGACTGTGGCGATGGGCTCGGCGCCCATGGGAATAAAGTTGCCGGTGATGAATTCCACGCCTGCTTCGGATTCGAGCCAGTCCGGCCTGATACCGAGATGACTGGCAAGGGCATGATTCACGCGAATCAGACCGGGTGAAGCTACCGGTTCCGGCAACTGGCGCGTGTAAAACCGCTCAGGAAGGCCCGCGTAACTGTTATCGAAAGGCAGTGATGGTTCAGGGTTCATTGCGCATCATCATATCTCTTTGGGTTGGCGAGGCTGATCAGGGCGAATGTTTTTGGGCTCATGGTGGACTTCCCGTACTTCCTGTTTGCAAGTAAAAGATTTAAGCTGATTTTGATTAGAAACAAAATTAAAACACAAATCAGAATTGGAGGATCGAGCCATGTACCGACTGCACGGATTTTTCACACAAAACACGATGAAGCCCTTGTACGTCCTGGAGGAGCTGGGAGTCGACTACGAATTTTGTTTTGTCGACCTGGCACAAGGCGAAAACAGGACCGATGACTTCCGGAAAATGAATCCGGCCGGCAAGGTTCCCGTGCTGGAGCACGATGGAGAGTTCCTGTTTGAGTCCGGCCCCATATGCCGTTATGTTTCCAGTGTGGAAAAATCACCGCTGTACCCTGCAGATAAGCTGGAGCGGGCCAGGGTGGATCAGTGGATGACCTTTTTCACCTGTCACCCGGGTCGTTGGCTGACCAATATCTTCTTCGAAAAGATCATCAAGCCCAGGGCCGGGTTGGGTGAAACAGATGTGGCCGGTTGCGAAACAGCAGCCCTGCTCGCACACCAGCAATTCAGGATCGTGGAAGACTGGTTTGAACACACAGACTGGCTGGCCAATGATGCACTGTCCATTGCCGATCCCTTTGCGCTTGCCTATGTTGAGCAAGTGCGTGCCATTGACTTCTCACTGGTCGACTATCCGCGGATCAGGGCCTGGTTCGAGCGCCTGGAAGCACGCGACAGTACGGCGCGGGCACGCGCCCAGGTGCAGTCATATATGCAGGCAATGATGTCCCCTTGATGTAAGAGCGTCCTTGGGCGCGACCAGTTTTTCGGCCGCAAGCGACCTCCTACAATCGAGCGAAAAGCGCGCTCAAATACGCATTCCCGGCTTTTGAGAATGCTTGCGGTAAAATAGGCACATGAGCCTGTCTCAATTTCATCCTGCAGTCCGTTCGTGGTTCAACTCCACCTTCGAAGCTGAAACACCCGTTCAGGCGGCCGCCTGGGAAAAAATACGTTCTGGTAAGGACGTTTTGATCGCGGCGCCTACCGGCAGTGGCAAAACGTTTGCTGCTTTCCTGTGTGCCATCAACGACCTGGTACAAGAAAGTGAACAGCGGCCGCTGGCCGATTCTGTACAGGTGCTCTATGTCTCACCGCTTAAAGCGTTGTCCAATGATATTGACCGGAATCTGCAGCAACCTCTGGAGGGGATAGATCACTGGTTGCAGGAGCAGCAAGGCTGCGTATCGGGAATTCGAACCGCCGTGCGCACCGGCGACACAACACCAGGCGAGCGGCAACGCATGATCAGAAAACCGCCGCAAATCCTCGTGACAACGCCGGAAAGCCTGTATTTGCTGCTGACTTCAGATTCCGGTCGAAGCATGCTGGGTGGAGTCAATACCGTTATCGTGGATGAAATTCACGCCGTGGCCGGCGGTAAGCGAGGCAGTCACCTCAGCCTGTCGCTCGCCCGCCTGGATGCCCTGTTGGCAACACCGCCACGCAGAATCGGGCTTTCCGCCACCCAGAAACCCATCAAGCTGATTGCCAACTTCCTCACCGGTGGAAAAGCCTGTGAAATTGTCGATACCGGGCATCAACGTGAACGCGATTTGCAATTGCAGTTGCCGGAATCTCCATTGATGCCGGTGATGGCAAACGAGGTATGGGAAGAAATATACGATCGCCTGGAGACATTGATTGATGAACACCACACCACCCTGATATTCGTCAATACACGCCGCCTCGCTGAGCGCCTCGCCCGCCACCTTGCCGAGCGCATCGGCGAAGATGCCGTCACCGCTCACCATGGCAGCCTTTCGCGGGACCACCGCCTGCAGGCGGAGAAGAGCCTGAAGGACGGACGACTGCGCGCGCTGGTCGCCACGGCCTCGCTGGAACTGGGAATCGATATCGGCCATATCGACCTGGTGTGCCAGATCGGGTCTCCAGGCAGCATCTCTGCGTTCATACAGCGAGTGGGGCGTGCGGGGCATGCCGTGGGTGAAATTCCGAAGGGACGCTTGTTTCCCACTACCCGGAATGACCTGGTAGAAAGCATTGCACTATTGCTCAGTGTCCGGGATGGCGAACTGGACCGGGTGAAAATTCCCACAGCGCCGCTTGATGTGCTGGCGCAGCAACTGATCGCGGAAGTGAGCGCCAGGGAATGGGATACCAGGGCCTCTTTACGCGATGGTGCGTTCAGCCTGGCCCTATCGGAATCTTGAGCAAAAGGATTTTGACCAGGTCATTGATATGGTGGCCGCAGGCTACGCCACGCGCAGGGGGAGACGTGCGGCTTTTCTTTACCACGATGCGATCAATGGCAAGTTGCGCCCGCGCCCCAACGCGAGGCTGACGGCGCTTCAGAACGGCGGGGCCATCCCGGATCACTTCGATTACGAGGTAGTGATGCTGCCGCAGGGTTACCGGATCGGTTCGCTGAACGAGGATTTTGCCTTCGAAAGCATTCCCGGCGATATTTTCCAGCTGGGAAATACCAGTTACCGGATACTCAAGATCGAGCAGGGCAGGGTGCTGGTCGAGGACGCAAAGGGTCAGCCCCCCAACATCCCGTTCTGGTTCGGTGAAGTTCCTGGCCGCAGTGATGAACTATCGCTGGCTGTATCGAATCTTCGCCATGATTTTGAGCGGCGGCTGGAGCAATTCGGAATTAGTGAAACGGCGGCCTGGCTCATGGATCAGGGTATTGAAGCCGCCGCTGCAGAGCAGGCTGTCAGCTACATGGCAGGGGTCAGGGACGCACTGGGCTGTATTCCGACACAGGACCGGATTGTCTTCGAACGGTTTTTCGACGACACAGGCGACATGCACCTGGTGATCCATGCGCCGCTGGGTTCGGCAATCATGCGCGCCTGGGGCCTGTCATTGCGCAAGCGATTTTGCCGTCATTTTCAATTTCGAATTACAGGCCGCCGCGCTGGAAGACAGCCTGATCCTGTCACTGGGTGAAACGCATAGCTTCGAAAGCTGCAGGACGTGCCGGCTTTCCTGAAATCGGCCAGCGTGAAAAATGTGTTGATCCAGGCCCTTGCTGGATGCACCGATGTTTGAGCTTCGATGGCGCTGGACTGCGACCATCGCCCTGGCGGTCCAGCGTATGCGCAATGGTCAGAAACTACCGCCGCAATGGCAGAGAAACCAGGCGGAGGACCTGGTGGCGGTCGTTTTCCCCGACCAGATTGCCTGCCTGGAGAACATCCGTGGTGAACGTGAAATCCCCGATCATCCACTGGTGCGTCAAACCATAGACGATTGCCTGACCGAAACCATGGACATCAAGGGTCTGGAGAGACTTTTTGCAGCGGATTGAGGCGGGGCTTATCGATATTCGTTGCCTGGACCTGACCGCGCCTTCCCCCCTGTCGGCGGAGATCATCAATGCCCGGCCCTATGCCTTCCTGGATGACGGCGATGCAGAAAATCGCCGCACCCGCGCCATCGGTCACACTGCCGATGACCTGGCTGACGCGGCGACGCTGAGTATCATCAGTGTCAGCGCCACTGAACAGGTCAAGGCTGAAAGCCTGGATCCAGCCGCGCAACCCCGATGAACTGCACGATGGTTTGCTGCAACTGGGTTTTCTGACGCAAGGGGGAATACAACAGTGGATGCTCCAGTAATGGCGCAGCCGGTGATGCAGCCCTTTGGGGCAAATGGTTTAACGCGCTTGCCGGGGAAATGCGTGCCTGTCGTTTACGTGTCCGTTCCCCCGGGATGGGAAGCAGGACCTGGTGGGTGGCAACAGAACGGCTGGAAGAATTCCAGTCGCTGCACGAGGATGCTGAAAGTACAGCCTGATCCTTCTGCCGTATTTGAACCGCAAGGTGGATTCGACCGGCAACAGGCTCTGGTGGAGCTGTTACGGGCGCGTTTATCGGGCCTGGGCCGATGACGTTGCCACGCTGGCGGGAGATTTCGGCCTGGAAATCTCTGTAATCGAGCAGGCGCTTATGGCCTTGCAATCGGAAGGCTACGCCATTGTGATGAATCCCCCGCCGCGGGGAAGCAAGCCGGATGCAGACTGCCCGGCAAAGCGTCACCTGGTGTGAAAGAAGACTGTTGGCCCGGATCCACCGTTACAGCCGCGAACGGCGCAGAAAGGCGGCCAGGCCCGTTCCGCCCGCCGCCTACATGCGTTTCCTGCTGGACTGGCACGGGCTGGGCGAGCCGCCGGAGAACTGGAGCAGGTACTCGGCCTGCTGGAAGGCTGGACTGCACCGGTTGCGGCCTGGGAACAGGGCTTGCTGGCTTCAAGGTGCGCTGATTATTCTGCGCAAAGACTGGATGAACAGTTTCCTCAGTGGTTTCGTGACCTGGTTCAGGCCGCGGCCAGGCGCCCAATGCCCGGCAACTGGTGGCGGCCACACCGATAACCATCGTTCCCCGCCGCCATACCGGGGCCTGGCAGGGTGACAATCCAGGCATTGCCAACGCGCCGGAGGGCGTGGGCGCCCGCTTGCTGCAAACCCTCGAAAAAAACGGGGCCATGTTCAGTGATGACCTGGAACACGAATCCGGTCTGCTCCGGCCCCCAGTTTGAGCAGGCCATTGCCGCGCTGGTCGCCAGGGGCTTGATTACCGCGGATGCATTTTCACCCTTTGCGCTGGCTGATCCGGCCGGAAGCCGAGAAGCGAAAACGGCAAAAGGCGATGCGCAGGCGAAGGATGAGCCCAGCGGGCGCGATGCTGGGTCGCTGGAGCGCTGTAGGGCGCGGGTAACACACGTCGGCCGCGAAGAAACCTTCCCAGAGCAGGCGAGGCTTGCAGTTCTGTGTGAGACTCTTCTGCGCCGGTATGGCGTTGTTTTTCGCGCTGTCCTCGAACGTGAAACCCTGCTGCCCTCCCTGGCGGCAACTATTGCGCTATTTGCGCCGCATGGAGGATCGGGGGGAAGTCCATGGCGGGCGCTTCGTGGACGGTTTTTCCGGAGAACAGTTTGCACTGCCGGAAGCGGTGGGTCTGTTACGGCGCCATGCCACCATGCCAGACCAGGAGCAACTGAGAGTCATCAATGCAACCGACCCCCTTAACCTGGGTGGAATCATCACGGCAGGGGTTAAAACACCGGCCAAAAGCCGGAAACCGGATCTTGCTGGAAAAACGGCGCACCCGCCGCCCGCCTGCAAGGCGACGAAATTGAACTGCTGCCCGGCGCAAAGGCCGTTACTGCAATAGAAGCAGAACGGCAGCTAAGAGTCGTCGTGGGAACGGGCTTGCGCGCGACTTTTCAGAGCGGTCGGCCCCAAGGGACCTCTTACATGTAAGAGCGTGCTTGCGCGCGACTTTCCAGAGCGGTCGGCCCCAAGGGGACCTCTTACATCAGGGGTGAGCCAACTGCCTCAACACGTAGTGCAGGATTCCGCCGTTACGGTAGTATTCTGCTTCTTTGGGCGTATCGATACGAACACGGGCCTGGAAGCTCGTGACCTTACCGTCACTGGCTGTGGCAGTAACTGTGACAGTTTCTGAAGAACCATCTCCAAGCCCTTCAATATCAAAGGATTCTTTACCCTGTCAGGCCCAGGCTGTCTGCGCTCTCACCCGGCATGAAATTCAACGGCAATACGCCCATGCCAATCAGGTTGGAACGATGGATGCGCTCGAAACTTTCCGTGATCACGGCCTTGACGCCAAGCAGCAGGGTACCCTTTGCGGCCCAGTCCCGGGATGACCCGGTGCCGTATTCCTTTCCGGCCAGCACCACCAGTGGCGTTCCTTCAGCCTGGTATTTCATCGCTGCGTCAAACATGCTCATCTGCTCACCGGAAGGCTGGAATGTCGTCCAGCCGCCCTCGGTACCGGGCGCCAGCAAATTGCGCAGGCGAATGTTGGCGAAAGTACCGCGCATCATGACTTCATGGTTACCCCGGCGGGACCCGTAGGAATTGAAAATCCTGCTTCATCACACCCTTGCTTTTCAGGTAATCACCCGCCGGGGACGCCTCCATGATTGCGCCGGCTGGCGATATATGATCCGTGGTAATGGAGTCGCCCAGTTTTGCCAGGCAACGCGCGCCACGTATTTCCGGGATGATCGGGCAGATCCAGCGTCATTCCACGGAAATAGGGAGGGTTCTCGGATATAGGTCGAATCATCCTGCCAGGCAAACATCTCGCCTTCAGGGTGAATCGATGCTGTTCCAGTTTTCATCTCCCTGGAAAACGCTGGAGTAACTGCTGCGGAACATTTCCGAAGTGACACTGGAAGCGATGGCGTCCTGAATTTCATGCTGCTGGGCCAGATATCTTTCAGGTAAACCGGGTTTCCGTCCGTCGTTGCCCAATGCGCTCGCTGCTTACGTCCACGTCAAGGCTGCCGGCCAGCGCATAAGCCACCACCAGCGGAGGGGAGGCCAGGTAATTCATTTTTACGTCCGCATGGATGCGGCCTTCAAAATTACGGTTACCCGACAGCACAGCGCAGGCCACCAGGTCGTTTGCCCTGATCGCCCTCGGTGATCGGCTCCGGCAGCGGGCCGGAATTACCGATGCAGGTCGTGCAGCCATAGCCGACGACATTGAAGCCAGCGCATCGAGGTCATCCATCAGGCCGGCGGCTTCCAGGTAGTCGCTTACAACGCGGGAACCCGGCCCCAGCGAAGTCTTGACCCAGGGCTTTACGCTGAGTCCTTTGGCAACTGCGTTCCGGGCCAGCAGCCCGGCGCCCAGCATCACCGCGGGATTGGACGTGTTGGTGCACGAAGTGATGGCCGCAATAACAACCGCACCGTCCTTCAATTCAAAAGAAACACCGTTGTAGTCAACCGGGACTGAGCCTTCGGTGTCGCGATCCACTTTGAATTCCATACTGTGTTCGGCGTAGTTATCGCCGGCCTGTGAAAGCAGGACCCGGTCCTGTGGACGCTTGGGGCCGGCCAGGCTGGGCAGGACTGTTGATATGTCCAGTTCCAGTACGGCGCTGTATTCGGCATCAGGCTGTTCCGCGGTGTGGAACATGCCCTGTGCTTTCATATAGGCCTCTACCAGGGCGACCTGTTCATCGGAGCGGCCTGACAATGCCAGGTAACGCAGGCTTTCCTGGTCAATCGGGAACATTCCACAGGTGGCGCCATATTCCGGAGCCATATTGGATATGGTTGCACGGTCGGCGAGGGGCAGGTGTTCCAGCGCGCTGCCAAAAAACTCAACGAATTTTCCTACCACGCCGTGTGCACGAAGCATCTGGACCACCGTGAGTACCAGGTCCGTTGCGGTAGAGCCCTCGGGCAACTTACCGGTGAGCTTGAATCCAACCACTTGCGGGATGAGCATGGTGATGGCCTGTCCCAGCATGGCGGCTTCAGCCTCTATGCCACCCACTCCCCAGCCCAGCACCCCAATGCCGTTAA
>PVMK01122949.1_pt1 | contig 67370 bp, 79 predicted proteins | sample 1853481 | NCBI WGS metagenome assembly PVMK01 (sample SAMN08533507, study PRJNA380276) | Marine sediment metagenome, whole genome shotgun sequencing project.
TCAGCGGACGGGGTCTTTCAACCGCTGTTGGTGACGAGGGTGGTTTTGCACCGGACCTTCCATCCAATGAGGCAGCGATCGAAGCCGTGCTCGAAGCCATTGAACTGGCCGGTTATGCCGTGGGCAAAGACGTTTACCTGGGCCTCGATGCGGCAGCTTCCGAGTTTTACCGTGATGGCCGTTATCATTTCGAATCGGAAAACCGTTCGTTTTCATCCATCGAATTTGCCGAATATCTCGACGGCTGGCTGCGACAGTATCCGATCATCACCATGGAGGATGGACTGGCGGAGGATGACTGGGATGGCTGGGCCATTCATTCACAGTTATCGGCCGGAAAATGCCAGTTGGTAGGGTGATGATCTTTTCGTTACCAATACGAAGATTTTCTCCCGTGGGTATCGAGCAGAATATTGCCAACTCCATCCTGATCAAGTTGAACCAGATTGGCACGCTGACTGAAACCCTGGAAGCCATCAATATGGCCGCCAATGCAGGTTACTCTGCCGTTATCTCGCACCGCTCGGGTGAAACCGAAGACACCACCATTGCCGATCTCGCCGTTGCCACGACCGCTACCCAGATCAAAACCGGCTCCCTGTGCCGTTCCGACCGGGTTGCCAAGTACAACCAGTTGTTGCGCATAGAAGAGGCGCTGGGCGGCAATGCCAGTTACGCTGGTCGTGGAGCATTCAAGAACCTGAGCCCATAGATAAGCAATGCGTATTGTCACCCTGATACTGTTTGTCGTGTTGATATTGCTGCAATTCAAATTGTGGCTGGGGGAGGGTGGTTTCACCGAGGTGGCACGGCTGGAGACGCGGGTTGAAAATCAGCGGCAACAAAATGACGATTTGCTGCAGCGTAATGCCGAACTGCAGGCAGAGGTAGAAGACTTGCGAGATCGCCTGGAAGCGGTGGAAGAACGTGCGCGTAATGAGTTGGGTTTGATCAAACCGGATGAGCAGTTCTACCAGGTCGTACCACCGCCGCCCAATAATCATCAGGCTGACCATAATAATGGAGAAGGTTAGTAATGGAGAACACTAAGAGCACACCACGGGTCCATGCTTTAATTCCTGCTGCAGGCCGTGGCGCCCGTTATGGTGGTGCAGTATTGAAACAATACCTGCCGGTATGTGGCAAAGCGGTTCTGGCACATTCCATCAGGGCCTTTCAGTTTCATCCCATGATCACCGGTATCACGGTGATCCTGGCTGAAAACGATCAATGGTTTGAATCTGCGGTTGGTCCCATTGGCTACAGTGGTGGGGACGGTTACAGGTGGCGAGACGCGTGCACATTCGGTGCGTAACGGTTTGCGTTTTATTGCTGATAAACATTCGGATGAAGACTGGGTATTGGTTCATGATGGGGCGCGGCCCTGTTTGTCAGCGCGCAGTCTTGACCGTTTGCTTGAGCAGGGATTGCAATCTCCCGATGGCGCCATACTTGGGATGCCGGTAGGCGATACGCTCAAGCGCGTGGGAGATGAACAAGAAATTACGGCCACGGTGGACAGGAGTGGTTTGTGGGCAGCACAGACACCGCAATTATTCCGTATTGGCGCACTGGCAGAAGCCATTGATGCCGCGCACAAGGCAGGTCATCCATTAACCGATGAAGCATCGGCGATGGAGTTTGTCGGTGCCAGGCCAAAACTCGTGATGGGATCCGTTGCGAATATCAAGATTACCCACCCCACTGATCTTGCGATCGCCGAAGCCTTGCTGGGGCGGAAAGAGCTAACGAGCCCTGGATGAAAATCCGGGTCGGCCAGGGTATCGATGTACACGCTTTTTGCGAAGGGCGATCACGTGATGCTGGGCGGCGTGCGAATACCTCACAAGCAGGCGCTGGCGGCCCATTCCGATGGTGATGTTGCATTGCACGCCCTGAGTGACGCCTTGCTGGGTGCAGCGGCACTGGGTGATATTGGTCGGCACTTTCCACCCTCCGATGCTCAATGGGCGGGCGCAGACAGCCGGGACTTGTTACGCAAGGTAGATGTGCTGTTAAAGCACGAAGGTTGGGCAGCCACCAACATTGATATCACACTGGTCTGCGAGTTACCTAAAATCACTCCTCATGCGGCGCAAATGCAGGCCAATATTGCAGCAGACCTTGGCATAGAACCAACAGATGTCTCCATCAAGGCCACGACCACGGAAGGCCTGGGTTTTTGTGGCCGGGGTGAAGGTATTACCGCCCTTGCCATTGTGCTGATCAAGAGCTGGTAAGTGTTTGAGATTCCGGATTGGCCGTATTTTCTAGGTGTGCCTGAGGCTGGCGGCCTGATCCGCAGTTGTCCGGAAGATTTTGTTGTTGAAGAGATCCCCAGGGTTTCTCCCGAAGGCGAGGGCAGCCATCTGTGGTTGTGGGTGGAAAAGCGTTCTGCCAATACCGACTGGGTTGCAAAGGAATTGGCCAAAGCGGTTAGCTGTCCATCGCGTGATGTGGGTTATGCCGGTCTCAAAGACCGTCACGCGCTTACCCGCCAGTGGTTTTCTGTTCCGATGCAGCGATAGTCTGCCCAGGAAAATCTTGAAAACGCTGAAATTGAAGGCGTAAACATCCTTGAAGCTCACCAACATACCCGCAAACTGAAACGCGGCACACTCAACGGTAACCGTTTTCATCTGAAAATCCGTGAGTTCAAAGGTGATATTGATCAAACCGGGCAGCGCCTGGAGCAAATTCGTACAAACGGCGTGCCTAATTATTTCGGACCGCAGCGTTTTGGCCACCAGGGTCGAAATGTAGAGCAGGGTTTTAACCTGTTAAAAAGAAGAGCCCGGCTGAACCGGAATAAAAGAAGCATTTACCTGTCAGCCATGCGCAGCTTCCTGTTTAACCATGTGCTGGCAGAACGGGTACGCAGAGGAGACTGGAATGCCATCATCGACGGCGACCTGGCAATGCTGGCGGGTACACAGTCCATCTTCCCTTGCGAAAAACCCGATGCAGAGATTGAAGAACGCTGTCAACGCCTTGATATACATCCCACGGGACCGATGCCGGGTGAAAACGGTACACAGCCGACGGCTGACACGGCAGACCTGGAGCGGGCTGTTGTTCAAAACTGGCCGGAACTGCTTGAGGTTCTGGTTGGACAGCGTGTACAGGCCAGCCGCAGGGCATTGCGTTTGTATCCTGCCGATTTAGAGTGGCGTATTGAGGATGGCACTATGGAGTTGAGCTTCATACTGCCACCCGGAACCTACGCCACCACCGTTTTAAGGGAAGTTTTGCTTACATGAGTCATTACAAGCTGAAAGGCACATCAGGCAGTGTCATCAATCAGTCATTCCCTTTCGGGGATTTGATTGTGCTCGGCTCATCCAAAGATTGCGATGTGCAGCTTGATGAGCCGGGTGTGTCCGCCCGGCATGCTGAAATTCGCCTGGTCGACGGTAATTCACTACTACTGAAAGACCTGGATTCCGAAACTGGCACACTGCTCAACGGCGAGCCTGTGATAGAAACGTTACTGGGTTCCGGTGATGAAATTCGTATCGGCACCTGCCGCTGGATGTTACAGGCGCCGGGGCCTGCGGCCCGAGCGTATATTGACCGCCGATGTGATTAAAAAGACTGGCCGCGACTGGCCGCGTATATTGGCTGGTCCATTGTCGCGGCAAATGCCGCTGGCGTGGCAGTGCTGAAATGGAAGCCGGAGTGGTTGGACATTCTCAGGTCCTTTTATTGATCAAGCCCAGCATCACGCTGTCCTGCCATTGGTCAAATACAAACCAGCGTTCGCGGAACAGGCCTTCGCGTTGAAACCCCAGCTTTTCCAGGAGCCCAAGGCTGCCGGCATTTTCCGTGTCGACATCGGCCTCAATGCGATGCAGGTTCAGTGTGTTGAATGCAAAGTCGATGACTGCTTCTAACGCCTGTTGCATGAGTCCCCTGCTGCCAGTAATCACGGTTCAGGATAAAGCCGATTTCAGCCCTGTGGTTGTCCCGGCTGAATTGAAACAGGATGCATTTGCCAATCATTTCGTCCTGGCCTTTCAGTGTAACTGCCCAGCACATACTATTGCCCTGTGCGTCCGATTCCAGGTCTTCACGCAAAGTCTTCAGCGCACCTTCAATGTCAGAAACCGGTCGATCGCACCAGTATTTCATGCTTTCCGGATCGGAAAGCATGGCGAACATCCCTTCCGCATCTGCCATAGTTGATGGCCGCAGGTGTAGGTCTTTGGTGTTTAGCTCACGGGGAATATCGCTTAAATCCATGTTCAATCCTTACGTAATGTCCAGTTAGGTTCCTGTTGTTTATTGATCAGGTTCTTTTGTGATAGCCAGTTCAGGGCATCATCTGCGTCACGATCAAACCATGCCTGTGCCGAGCCAAGTCGGAAAGTGTAGCCCCAGCGATCCATATCTTTGAACATTTTTGACCTGCCAAAATGTTCAATATGGTCTGCCAGCAGTATTTGCAGGTAACAGACTGCATTTTCCTCATCGTAATCACCACCGGCATCGGTATGCAGACCTTCGCGCCGGGACCTGATCCAGACACACATAGTGGCAGGTTTCGTGGAGTATTGAATGCAAAGGTGTGTCAGCCCTGACCAGTAATTCATTACCGATCAGACCGGCCTCTTCATCACCCCAGAAGCTGCCGGGTATCTCGCTGTCTGTTGCGACAGTTTTCAATATCAGGCCATAGTTCGCCAGCAAGCCGGCAACCGGCGCCAGCCCGACATCGGCCAGACGTAATACATCATCATTGCTTTCAGTCTTGTTGCTGGATTTTAATATTGTTTCGTTCATCGCTCTTTGTCATTAAAATGTCTAACAGACCATGGGAATAATACCCGTCTGCGCTATTATGCGTGTGCGGATTATTGCCGCAAGTGCTTCAGGGCGTGATATGGACATACTCGAAGGTAAATACCGGCCGATAGAACTGCTCCGCTATGCGGGTCTGTTTCTATGGTTTTGTGCCGGCATTCCCCTGTTTTTGATGCGGTTGATTTACCCTGAGCCCTTAGGGCTTGAGTTATACATTGCCTGGTTTCTGCTGCATGGTCTGTTTGGCATGATGTACTGGAATCTGATGCAGTATTTACCGGAATACACTTCTATCAGCAACCGCCTGATGTACCTGTCACTGCTGACCGCCAGTGCTTTGGCTGTCAGTGCCGTCTCCCAGTCTGCATTGGGCGGGATATTACTGCTGATCGTTTCTGTGGCCCTGCCATGGATGTTGTCTGTGGTTCCGGCGCTGGTCTGGCTGATTGCGCAAAACATTCTGCTTGCGGTCATCTTGAGCCGCATACCGTGGATAAGCTTGAGTGATGCCGCGATACAGGCCGGCGTGTTTCTCGGTATATCCCTGTTCGCATTTATGAGCTCAGTGGTTGTTTTGCGCCAGAATGCAGCCCGTGATGAATTGCGCCGGGTTAATTCGGAGTTGCGGGCTACCCAGACCCTGCTGGCAGAAAATACCCGTATCGCCGAGCGCGTGCGTATCGCGCGTGAATTACATGACCTGGTTGGTCATCATTTGACCGCGCTTACCCTGAATCTTGAAGTCGTTACGCACCTGGTGGACGGTAAAGTATTGGAACATGTGCAACAGGCTCATTCCCTGGCCAGGTTATTGCTGGCCGATGTACGCGAAGTGGTCAGTGAGATGCGCCAGGGTGACATGGTCAATCTTGCCGATGCCCTTAATACCCTGATTGAAGGCGTTCCCAAGCCCAGGATTCATCTCGATTTGCCTGCGCATGCGGTTTTGACAGAACCACAACGGGCCCAGGTTCTGCTACGCTGCGTCCAGGAAATGATCACCAACAGCGTGCGTCATGCACAGGCGCGTAATTTATGGATTCGCTTGTCCATTACCGGTGATGGATTGGCCATGAGCGCGCGTGACGATGGCATCGGCGCCGATAAGGTCGCCGTTGGCAACGGCCTGTTGGGAATGGCCGAGCGCCTGAAGCAATTGGGTGGTAAGCTTGAAATCGAGTCGGAACCGGGCTCGGGCTTTGCTTTGCATGCCTGGTTACCCACCGAAGTCTGAAGGAGTACTGTTGTGATTAAAGTGATGCTGGTAGATGACCAGAACCTGGTGCGTAAAGGGGTTCGCAGCCTGCTGGAACTGTCTGAGGAAATCGAAGTGATTGCGGAAGCCCCCGATGGTATCGAGGCTATTCGCACGATTCCGGAGATCGGCCCGGACGTGGTTTCTGCTGGATATGCGTATGCCGGGTAAAACCGGGCTTGAAGTACTGCAACAGTTGTCGAGCGACGGCACCCTGCCGCCAACCATTATCCTGACAACATTTGATGATGATGAGGTGGTGCTGGCAGGCATCAAGGCGGGGGCCAAGGGCTTCCTGCTCAAGGATGTTAGCCTGGATGAACTGGTTAATGCGATAAAAACAGTTGCCGAGGGGCGGGTCAATGATCAAACCCGCCGTAACCCAGCGCCTGCTTAAAGGGCTGGGTAATTTGCAGAATGATTTTTCCAGCCTGGACAGGCCGGATCCGTTGACCGAACGCGAAACCGAGATTCTTCGGCTGATGGCAGGTGGTTACAGTAACAAGGAAATCGCCAATTCCCTGGGTGTTGCCGAGGGCACGGTCAAGAATCATGTTTCCAATATTTTGTCGAAAATGGGTGTGCGCGACCGTACCCGCGCGGTATTAAAAGCCTTTGAATTGGGATTGTTGTAAGAAATTTACTGTGGGCGGCGTGCCTCCCACAGAATCTATTCCTGATCTGTTATTTCGTCAGTCCGGTGGGTAAATCCGCGATAACCAATGATTAGAAAAAGGCCGCCTACGCCGATGAATGCGGGATAGGTTCGTAATCCCAGCACCATGAAACCCAGTCCCATCAGGAACATCAGACAAGCCTGAATTTTGCCATTGGAAGTGCACGACCGCCTGGTTGCGGCCAAAAATCTCATCAAGTCTTAAAACCCCTGTGAATCTGCCTGTTACTTGTGTTTATGACGCCTTGTCGAGATGCTCGAACTGGCGTTTCAGGTCTTCCTGGGGGTTGGTGACAATACGCTCCAGCGTTTCCACGCGTTCACGCAGATCATTTTCCAGGGCGTCTACCTTTGGCATGAAGCTCCTTGAGCTCGCCAAGTGTTTCTTTGCTATGACGTCTTTTCCCCTGGTCTTTGAAAATCCCGGCAATGATGCCGGCTATCGAAATCAAAAAAGATTGCTGTCCACATGTTCATCGTATTTCCTCCATTGACCTGCCACTAATATAAGCTCTGTTGGTTCTCGCGAACAGTGAGAAAAGTCACAGTGCCGGTTCACCTGGTCTGTCGCTGCGACGCATGCCTTCGGGTAACGGATCATGGTCAGTGCCTTCCATGTGTTCTTCGAAATGGATGCGTTCCATCAGGTAACACAGGCAATCCTGCTGTATCACGCGGCGGTCCAGGGTCAGCATGGACGGCATGATTTCACGGACGGTTTCAATCTGGCAGCGGTCAAACCTGAAATACTGCTGAGTGACATCGATACCATCAATATCTGTCGCATTAAGCGGTTGCTCAGGGCCGCCATTCACATCACCCAGGGAAATCCCGGGGGGTAGTCCTGGAAAATTGAGCACATCGAGGTTTTCTCTGAATGCTATTTCAGTAGGAACATGACCAAAGCCAAACAGCGCATCTTCGTGCACCCGGACCGTGGCAACCATGTGGAACAGATGCACGTCATCTGCATCCAGCGCCGTGGTGGGATGTTGTCAAGATGCATACAGGTTTCCAGAAATCCGATGCTGTGATCGGTGCCATGAATTTCACCGGCCTGCCCGCATTCCAGTGTCAAAGATGGACAGAATCTTGAGAAAGCCAGGGATTGCGTACCTGCGTTGGCATCGTAAAATAAACCACCTTGGAAGAAAAATAGGAGGCCAGGCGTAAAAACTCAGGACGAATGCGGTTTATCGCTGCATAATGAGGGTTCAGACCGGTATTGTTATGGATGTCGATGGATGCAATCGGGGCAAGAGAACGTATACGCTCGGTTACTTGCTGGAACAATTTTCCGACATCACTGTCTGCATGCTCTGCCACCCGGCCAGCAGCGGTTGTAATCGAGTTGGTCGTCCAGGCGGCGTAGACGGTGTTTTGCAGCGCGGGTATTGCCGATCAAAACAGATAATGAGCGGGGCAGTTGGTCGAATTCATAATGGCTTTTTAGCAATCGCCGGATGGCCTCCCAGCCGGTGACTTCGTTGCCATGTTGTAACACGCTGACAAACAGCGGTTGGGGGTTCTTACCTTCCAGGTGAATCAGCGTCGGACCATCCAGCGCATGATGTAATGCAGATGCCGGACGCTCAAGCAGTCCGGGAGGCATATGGTCGAGTTCGATGAGTTCCACTATGAAGGGGTTGCCTGCAAAACAAGTAACAATACAGATAATTTACCGGACAGGATATAGCAAGCTTGAAATTATTTTCAGAGACCGGAAAATAGCAGCGTGGGGAGCCGGGCGGGTTACACCGGCAGTGGCAGTTACATGAAAAACAATTGGATGGATCCATGATCGAAGCGAAATCATTATGTAAGTCTTATGGTACTTTCAAAGCTGTAGACGACTTGAGTTTTACGGTGAAAGCCGGCCAGGTGCTGGGTTTCCTGGGGCCCAATGGTGCCGGTAAATCCACCACCATGAGAATGTTGACGGGGTTTCTCACGCCTACGTCCGGCACTGTACTGATCAATGGGTTGGATATGGTGGAGAACTCGGTCGCTGCACGTATGAATATTGGCTACCTGCCCGAAGGCGCACCCAGCTATGGTGAAATGACGGTGCTACAGTTTCTGAGCTTCATCGCCCGCGCCCGGTTGATAGCGAAAAATGAGGTGGCCACCAGTGTCGGGACGGCCATTGAAAAACTGAACCTGTCCGAAGTGAAACACCAGGCCATCGAAACCCTGTCGAAGGGTTACAAGCGGCGCGTCGGTCTGGCCCAGGCCATTATTCATGACCCACAAATATTGATTTTAGATGAACCGACAGATGGTCTCGATCCCAATCAGAAGCGAGAGGTCCGCGGCTTAATCAGGGCAATGGCAAAAGACAAGATCATCATTATTTCGACCCATATTCTGGAAGAAGTCCAGGCTGTATGTAACCGCGTGATGATTATTGCCCACGGAAAACTGCTGGCAGATGATAGCCCGCAAGGCCTGCTGGCCCGCTCGCGTTATCACAATGCTGTTTCCCTGGTGGTCGAGTCGGCAGAAAAAGTTGCCAGCGCTTTGAGTGAGTTGCCACAGGTGGCAAGGGCAGAGATCAATGAGGACGAATTGACGCTGTTTCCGACCGGGGATGAAGGGCTGTTCGAGGCGGTGACTGCTGCGATCAAAGAAAATCATTGGCAGGTTTACACCTTGCGACTTGAGGCCGGCCGTCTTGATGAGGTTTTCCACAGTATTACCCGTGGGGGGGTGTCAGTATGAGCGGTATGATTAATGTCATGCGCCGGGAACTGACCGGTTACTTTGCGACCCCGGTGGCATATGTGTTCCTTATCATTTTCCTGGTGATGACCGGGATATTTACTTTTTACCTGGGCAATTTCTACGAAAGGGGCTTCGCGGATCTTGAACCGTTCTTCCGCTTCCACCCATGGCTTTACCTGTTCCTGATGCCGGCAATTTCAATGCGCCTTTGGGCTGAGGAAAGACATGCCGGAACCATGGAGTTGTTGTTTACTTTACCCTTGACCACCATCCAGGCGGTGATGGGCAAGTTCCTTGCAGCCTGGTTATTTTTGGGCATCGCACTGGTTTTGACATTACCGATGTGGATCACCGTAAATTACCTGGGTAATCCGGATAACGGTGTGATACTGGCCGCTTACGTTGGTAGTTGGTTGATGGCTGGTGGTTTTTTGGCCATCGGATCGTGTATGTCGGCATTAACCCGCAACCAGGTGGTGGCGTTTATTCTCAGTATCGTCGTGTGCTTCCTGTTTCTATTGAGCGGCCTGCCGATGGTGATGAACCTGTTTAACAGTTGGGCACCGCAAATTGTCCTCGATGGCATTGCCAATCTCAGTTTTCTGAAGCATTTTGCAGATATCTCAAAAGGGGTCATTGATTTGCGTGACCTGGTTTATTTTGTGCTGGTAATCGGTTTCTGGTTGCTCGCCAATGTATTGATACTTGATATGAAGAAGGCCGACTGATGGAACAAAAAAATCGTTCATTTTTCTCGGCCGGCATTCTGCTGCTGTTGGTTGTTCTGTTTGTGACGTTGAGCATACTGTCTACGGTTTTCCTGAAAGGTAAACGTATTGACCTGACTGAAAACGGTTTATATACGCTCAACAATGGTACCTTGAATATCCTGAAAAACATGGATGAGCCGGTCAACCTGTACCTGTATTTTTCCGAGGATGTCAGCCGTGATTTACCCCAGTTTCGCAGCTATGCCCGCTGGGCCGGTGAAATGCTGGAAGAGTTTGCGGCCCACAGTGGCGGAAAACTGACCTTGCGGCGCGTAAATCCGGTACCTTTCTCACCTGAGGAAGACCAGGCCGCACAGTATGGTTTGCAGGGCGTGCCCGTGGGTACCACCGGCGACATGCTGTATTTTGGGTTAGTGGGTACTAATTCTCTGGACGGTCTGCAGATGATGCCTTTTCTGCAGCCGGATAAGGAAAAATTTCTTGAATATGACCTTGCCAAGATTGTTTCTTCACTATCACATCCGACACATAAAAGAGTTGGTTTAGTTTCCGCCCTGGATATGCAGCCAGGCTTTGATCCTGCCACTCAAAGCCTGCGTGAAGCCTGGATTATTCACCAACAATTCAGCCAGATATTTGAACTGCAGGATATTCCAGCCGATGCTGAGACCTTGCCGGATGAACTGGAGTTATTGGTATTGGTGCACCCGAAAAATCTCAATGAAAATATGCTGTATCAGATCGACCAGTTCGTATTGAGCGGCGGGCGTGTACTGGCATTCATTGATCCGTTGGCCGAGGCCGACATGGGCGGTAATCCCAATGATCCCATGGCCAGGATGAATGCCGGTGGCAGTTCTACGCTGGAGCCGTTATTGCAGGCCTGGGGTGTTGGTTTTGATACCGACCGGGTTTTAGGTGACCGTGCTTATGCCTTGCAGATCAATATTGCACAAGGTCAACCGCCTGTTCGTCACCTGGGCATTTTGTCGGTTAATGAAGATGGTATTAATAACACCGATGTTGTCAGTGCAGATCTGCAGTCAGTAAATTTTTCATCCACCGGCTGGCTGTCACCGCTTGAAGGTGCGAGCACCGCTTTTGAGCCGCTGGTGGAAAGCAGCGAGAGCGCGGCACCCATTGATGCGCTGCGTCTCAGGTTTCTGTCCAACCCGCAGGATCTTTCCAATGATTTTCAGCCCACGGGCGATAAATACGCGTTGGTGGCTCGTGTCACCGGCCAGGCCAGGACCGCATTTGAACAACCGCCTGAAGGTTTACCCTTAGTGGGTCACCTGGCGGGTTCGGATGAGGCGGGAATTAACGTGGTCCTGTTTGCTGATACAGACGTGCTGACCGATCGCTTATGGGTACAAAAACAGCATTTCCTTGGCCAGACCATTGCTAATTCCTTTGCGGACAACGGTACGCTGGTGGCCAATATCGCCGAGCAGTTGCTGGGCAGTACCGATTTGATCAGCATACGTACACGTGCCAGCACCAATCGATCATTTGACCGTGTGGAAGCCTTGAAGCTGGCGGCAGAAGACCAGTTTCGGGATACTGAGAAACGTTTGCAGGCCGAACTCGCAGAAACCGAGCGGAAACTGACGGAAATGCAATCGTTGAGACAGGACGGTGAGTTGACGGTGCTGACCTCTGAACAACAGGATGAGGTGCAGCGTTTTGTTGACCGGAAATTACAGATCCGTGGTGATTTGCGCCTGGTACAACATGACCTGTCCAGGGAAATCGAGGCACTGGGTATGCGGCTAAAATTTATCAATATTGTGCTGGTGCCCATGCTGATTATCATCGCAGCACTGGTCTTCGGGCAAATACGGCGCAGGCGGCGGGAGCGTGGTGGCCAATGAAACGTAACTTCCTTTACCTGGCCGCTGTGACGGTACTCGCTTTGCTGGCACTGTGGTTGTTGGTGCCCGATGAGGGCTCAATAGAAAAATCTGCCGTAGATATTTTGTTTTTGCCGGAAATATCTAAACAGATCAATGATGTAAATCGTGTTGAAATCATTTCTGCAGGAAATGAAACAGTGGCAACCTTGATCAGAAACGGGGCTCGCTGGCAGTTTGAGCAAATGAGTGGCTACCCTGCCAACTGGGTGAAACTACAAGACTTGCTTGCAGGCCTGGCCCAGGCACGGGTAGTCGAACTCAAGACTGACAAACCAAAATACTATGCCCGTCTGGGTGTCGAAGAAATTGCTGCAGTGGATGCCGGCAGCGTGTTGGTCAGGATCAGCATTGGTGATCAGACCACAGGTATCCTGGTTGGTCGCCGGGCCACGGGCAGCCAGGGTCAGTATATGCGTCTGCAAAAATCAGCGTCCAGCGTGCTGGTGGATCGCAAGCTTGATGTATCTACCGGGCAACTGGATTGGGTCGATTCAAAGATCATTGATATCAGCTCATCAGAAGTTGCCGAAGTTGAGATTATTCACCCACAGGGGGAAAGGGTATTTGTTATCCGGATTTCAGCAGACCAGACTGATTTCGATCTGGTTGGTTTACCACCGGGCCGGGAAATAAAAACCAGCTGGGCGGTCAATTCGCTGGGCTCCGTTTTCTCCATGCTGAATATGGAAACAGTGAAGCCTGAAGGTGGTGTGGATTGGAGTGATGCAGTCAAAATGCGTTTGCTGATGTTCTCGGGTATAGAAATCATGGCAGACATGGTTGAGGCCGGGGATGAGCACCTGTTTCGCCTGCGAGCCGGTTTTCCTGCAGCGGATGTGGTTAAAAACCAGTCTGGGGATGATAAAACATCCGTTGAGCAGCAGGATATCGAAAAGCGGGCGGCGAATGATGTGGCGAAAAAAGTTGAGGATATTAATCAAAAGGCTGCCGGCTGGGTTTATGGCATAACAAAGCAAAAGTACGAAGCCATGGTTAAGAAACCGGAAGATCTGCTAAAACCCATTGAGTCACCATGAGCAGGTTGCGATACAACCGTAAACAAGCCGTTGGTACGCTTAATGCAAATTGTCCGCGTATGGCTAGCCTGATCCAGGCCAAGGGTCCGTTCAGCTTGCAGCTTAAAAAAGATAGCGATTTATTCACATCACTGGCAGGTTCCATCGTTTATCAGCAATTATCGGGTAAAGCAGCTGCAACCATCTACGGCCGTTTTGAGACCTTGTTCGCCAACAATACGCCCGTGGCGTCCGTGGCAGCCGATCTTTCGGTGCAAACCCTGCGCTCGGTCGGGCTTTCCAATAACAAGGCGCTGTCGATCATTGACCTTGCTGAACACAGTTGTTCCGGCAGTCTTCCAAATGCCAGGAAAATGGCATCCCTGGATGATAATGCTGTCATCGATAGTCTTTGCCGGGTACGGGGTATCGGCCCGTGGACCGCCCAGATGTTTCTGATGTTTTCATTGGGGCGCCCGGACGTCATGCCGGCAACTGACCTGGGTATCCAGAAAGGCGTTCAATTGACCTACAAGCTGCCCGAATTACCCAAACCGGATCTGGTTTTGGAAACAACACAACACCTTGCACCCATATCGTTCGGTTGCCAGTTGGTACTTTTGGCGTGTTGTGGATGACTGATTCTGGCTTGATTAAACCGGCAAAATACCTCATGTTGTTAGCCTGATAACGTTCACAGGGGTTGAAAATGAACCTGCTAGACTACTTTATTCTCCAGCATTGCCAGATTTCTCAGTTGCAGGGCGAGCTTTTACGGGTTTCGCGTGAAGGCACCATGCAGGACGCAAAAGTTGAAATGAATCTGACACCGCGGTTGATGGAAATGGATTCCGGTGAGCGCTTACCATCCTACCAGGTCAGCGCACGCCTTACCTGTATCGGTGGTGCAGGCCAGGACTCCGGACCGGCATTTAAAGCTAAAGTGGGTCTCGAAACCGTTTACCAGCAAACTTCCGGTGATCCGATCGATATATCCGGCTTCACCAACCACCATGCCAGCCTGGCGCGACAGATTTACCCTTTGCTGGCACAGGAATTACGTGGTTTGCTGACGCGTATGGGGCTCTCCAATATTCAACTGCCTTTTGATCTGAACCCCGGTTCGCAGAAGATCAGCGTTTCCCCGGAAGAGATTTCGGATCGCGTGCACTGACCTGGGCAGCAGGAAAGCAAATGAAAACCACAGTGTTCAACAAAAGAGAGAATGAGGAAGTTCCGTTTCTGCGAGGAATCCTGATCCGCAGCCTGTTGGATACCGGTCTTTCTTTTGAGGGTGCTTATGAAATGGCGACCACGGTTCGCGATGAGCTTGCCAGTACTAAAAGCATTACTTCGGAGGAGTTACAGCAACGTGTTTCCGTGCTGCTCAGGAAGCTGGTTGATAAGGAAGCCCTGAGTCAGTATAACTCGCCGTCAGTGACCCCATCCAGGATACTGGTCAGCGGTCTGAGCGGCACACAAATCGCCTTTTCACGCGCACGGCATACACGGTACCTGCAATCCACCGGAATGAAAGAGGAAAAAGCTGAATATATAACGGAGTTGATTTTTGCCCAGCTGATTGCAGCGGGCATTACTTCCATTACAACCCGTGAGCTCGGCTATCTGACTTACAGGTGTCTGCAGCAGGAAGTCGGCAAAAAGTCTGCGAAACGTTACCTGATTTGGACGGAATACCAGAATAGCAGCAGGCCCCTGGTCTTGTTGATCGGTGGTACCGTGGCGGCCGGTAAGAGTACCATTGCTACGGAAATCGCCCATCTGTTGGAAATCGTCCGGATCCAGTCCACCGATATGTTGCGGGAAGTCATGCGCATGATGGTTCCCAAGCGTCTGCTGCCGGTATTGCATACATCCTCGTTCAATGCGTGGAAAACCTTGCCGATACAGGATAAGAAGGATCGTGACTGGGACCAATTGGTCGCAGAAGGCTACCGCAGCCAGGCCGAACTGCTGGCAGTTCCCTGCGAAGCGATATTGCAGCGAGCGGTGGAGGAGAGTGTGCCTGTCATTCTGGAGGGGGTCCATGTGCATCCTGGCCTGCTGGAGCGTACTCCACTTGATGCGGGTGTCATCAAGGTCCATGTGATGCTGGCGGTTCTTAAATCAAAGAAACTCAAATCGCGCTTACGCGGCCGGGGTATTGAAGTGCCTCAAAGGAGAGCAGAAAGATACCTGAACAGTATGGATGCCATCTGGAGCTTGCAGTCATACCTGTTGTCCGAAGCAGATCGTTGCGATATTCCTATCGTTACCACCGAGGACAGGGAAAAGGCCCTCCTGCAGATCATACAGCAGGTTAATGCGGAACTGGCCAGGCACTTCACTGGATCCGCAGCCGAGGTATTTGGCCTCGCGGTGGATGAAATGGGGCAGGGGAGTGAAACTGCTCCCTGGCAGCAAACTGTTGCCTTGTTACGTGGTTAGTCCCGTTTTGTATAGCAAATGTGTTTTGCTCATCATTGATGGGCTGGGTGATTTGCCTGCACCTGAATTAGACGGTAAAACCCCACTGGAAGCAGCCTGTACGCCGAATCTCGATCAGTTGGCGGGCGCGGGCCGCTATGGCCTGGTGGATCCGATCACACCGGGTGAAATCCCCCAAACCCATTCGGGTACCGGTATGTTAATGGGCCTTTTGCCGCAACAGGTTGAGCGTTTGAACCGTGGTCCGGTGGAAGCTGCCGGTGCAGGAAGGGTGCTGGCAGCGGGAGATATAGCCTTACGTACCAATTTCGCCAGCGTTGAGCGCCGGGGCGGTGAACTGCTGGTAACAGACCGCAGAGCGGGAAGAATCACCACCGGAACCGATGAACTGGCAGCTTTACTGACGGATGTTGATCTTGGTGACGGCATTCGTGCCGACCTTCTGTCAACCGACCAGCACCGGGGTGTGCTGGTGCTTTCAGGCCCGGGTCTGGATGTCTCAATCAGTGATACGGATCCACGTGAAAGCATCATGCCGGCCACCCTGGAGGCTTGCCGGTCATTGGTCCCGGAAGCGGAATTGACAGCGGCTAAAATCAACCTGTTTATCAACGAAGCACACCGGCGACTGGTCGATCACCCGATTAATATTGCCAGGGCCCGCGACGGCAAACCATGTGCCAGTGGAATTATTACTCGAGGCGCAGGTGCGCAGTTTGGCCTGGACAATACGCTGCAAACCCTCGGTATCAGGGCAGCCATCGTGTCGGGTTGCAATACGGTGCTTGGCGTTGGCCGTATCTTTGGTTTTGATGCGATCACAGACCCCCGTTTCACAGCCACTGTGGATACTGACTTGAATGCCAAGGTAGCAGCGGTGGGTGTAGCGCTACAGGACCATGATATGGTTTTTATGCATGTCAAGGCGCCGGATATCTGCTCGCACGACCGACAGCCCCTGGCCAAGCGTGACTTTCTGCAACGACTGGACAAGGCGCTGGGGCCGTTGCTGGATACAGGCTCGGTTATTGCAGTTGCCGCCGATCACTCGACCAACTGCAACACGGGTTTTCACACCGCCGACCCGGTACCCACGCTGATCTGGGAGCCGGTTTCCGGGCAGTCAGTCGGGGCGGTCAAATTTGGTGAAACTGCGTGTGGGCAGGGCACCATGGAGCGCCAACTCAGTAACGAATTTCTGCAGAAAGTATTACATTCGATGGGTTATCAGTCGACCTGATCCCGGTGTGTCAGGGCCGGCCATTCGAGCGGATTTGATGATCCTGATCATTGGCTGTTCCGGCAGCTTGTGAGTTTCTTAATTCTTGTCATATAGTTGTCATATTCGACCTGTAACCTTGTGGTAGTTTCTTATCATACAAACGGAGATTTCTAATGTTCAAGCGCAATGCATTGCTGGTTGTTTCCGCTATTACGGCATCAGCTTTTCTTGCTGGCTGTGGTGGTCAAGACCGTCAGGTCATTCAAAACAAGGGCTCCGATACCCTGGTTAATGTTGCCCAGGCATGGGCTGAGGCCTACCAGTTGGTAGACCCGACGACAGTTGTGGCGGTTAGCGGTGGCGGTTCCGGGACGGGAATCGCAGCACTCATTAATGGCACTGTCGATATCGCAAATGCCAGTCGCGCGATGAAAGACAAGGAAATTCAGATGGCCAAAGACGCGGACCATGATCCGGTACAGCATATTGTTGGCTATGACGCGCTGGTGGTGTATCTGCATGCAGATAATCCGCTGTCTACTATCAGCATTGAACAATTGGCCGAAATCTACGGTGACGGGGGCGGTTACACAAACTGGACTGATCTCGGTGTAGAAGTGCCGGGCTGTAAGGACCAGACCATGGTTGTTGTGAGCCGGCAAAATAATTCGGGCACCTATACCTATTTCCGTAGAACAATACTCGGCAAAGGTGATTTCCGTCTCGGTACCCGGGATATGCATGGTTCCAAGGACGTCGTAGACCTGGTCGAGAACACACCTTGTGCAATTGGTTACAGTGGGCTTGCCTATACCACCGACCACGTCAAGCTGGCCTGTATTTCACAGGAAACCGGTGGCGAGTGCACCAGTCCTTCAGTAGCCACCGCCAGTGACGGCAGTTATCCGATTGCCCGGCCGTTATTCATGTATACAAGTGGCGAGCCAGGTGGTTATGTCGGTGAATACCTGAACTGGATCAAGAGTGATGCCGGCCAGTGCATTATCCTGGCGAAGGGTTATGCATCTGCTACTGATGTTAGTTGTAACTAGGATATTCTCCATCACGGATTTACCGGGAAGTCAATATGAGTCATTTTGAAGAGCGAATGGAAGCGGATTTGAAAGTCATCCGTAACAAGGTATGGACAATTGGTAAAGATGTCGAGGTCGCGTTGCACAATGCCAGAAAGATACTGATCCTGCGGGACAGTGAACTGGCTTATGCAACGGTGCTGGGTGATGGTCTGATCAACCGGGACTCCCGCGAATGTGACCGGCTTTGCCATACGTTCATTGCCCGCCATCTGCCTGGCGCAGGGCATCTGCGTGAGTTGGCAGCAACCTCTCGCGTAAACGTGACGCTGGAACGTGTTGGTGATTATGCGGTAACCATTTGTCGTGAGGCCCTGCAACTGCCAGAAACGCTTTCCGGACAACTTTCAACCAGTATGGACGCCGTATTTGACGAATCGATATCCATACTTTCTGAATCCCGCAAGTCGTTTCGCGATGGCAATGCAGAAATGGCGATGGCCCTGATGCAAATGGCCACGCGTGTACAAGGCAAAATGGATGCCGTTTACGAGATACTGTTTGCCGAAGATGATCGCATGGACGGGGAGGCCATGATGGCCATTTTCGTTATATTCAACTTACTCAAGCGGGTGGCGGACCAGGCAAAAAACATCTGTGACCAGACGGTCTATGCGGTCAAAGGAATTGACAAACTTCCGAAAACCTATCGTATTTTATTTCTGGACCAACCCGGTTCAGGTGCTGCGCAACTGGCCACCGCCATTGGCAGAAAGAATTTCCCGAAAAGTGGTTATTTCATACCCGCCACACCCGGTACAGCTGATCCGGTTGCAGCGGAACTTCGGAATTTTATGACCGAGAGGGCTTTGCCCGATGAGGATCTGGTGACAGAGCAGCTTGAAATTATCGAGCATGACCTGGCCGAGTTCGTTGTTATTGTGGGCCTGAACGGCAAGGTCGAAGACTATATTTCCAAGGTGCCATTCCATACATCAGCACTTAACTGGACGCTGCCCGAGGGTACAGATCCCCTGCAGCAATACCGTGTGTTGCGTGAGGAAATCCAGCAGTTAATGACGCTGCTGGCTGGCGAATCAGCCGGCTGAGTCAAAGGCAATGAACAATAAACCACCGTCGGCTCCTGCAGTCGCTAACGATTTTGATCAGCTTAATAGTGACTGGTATATAGACAAGGCTGTCCAGATACTGGTTTTTCTCGGTGGTATCTCGGCCATTATTTTCATTATTGGGATTTTTATTTTCATCACCAAGGAAGGAATGGGTTTCCTGGTGGGTGACTTCAGTTTTAAAGAGTTCTTTTTCTCACCCAACTGGCGACCGACTTCCGAGAACAAGGTCACTTACGGAATATTGGCCCTGATCGCCGGTACCGCCAGTGTGACCGGCCTTGCCATGCTCATCGCGATACCTTTCTCTTTGGGTGCCGCTATCTTTATCGCAGAATTTGCGACCGGCAAGACCCGCGAATTCCTCAAAATTACAGTCGAGCTGCTAGCCGCTATTCCTTCGGTGGTATGGGGGTTTATTGGCTTGGCCATGATGAATCCGCTGATCATCGATATATTCAACGTCCCGGTCGGGTTGAGCGTACTCAACGCCGGCATCATTCTCGGCTTGATGGCGGCCCCGATCATGACATCCATCGCCGAAGACGCATTAAAGGCAGTGCCGGATCGTTACCGCGAGGCTGCTGAAGCCATGGGTGCGACCCGCTGGCAAGTGATATATAAAGTGGTATTACCCGCTGCGAAAAACGGATTGCTGGGCGCGGTGCTATTGGGTGTTGGCCGCGGTTTTGGTGAAACCATGGCCGTACTGATGGCCACCGGTCATGCCATTAACATTCCGACCAGTGTGTTTGATTCGGTACGGGCACTTACCGCGACCATCGCAGCCGAGTTGGGTGAAACTGCGGTTGGTTCACCTCACTACAAAGCACTGTTTACGATCGGCATATCCCTGTTTGTCATTACTTTTGTCATTAACCTGGTCGCAGATCTGGTTGTTCGCGGCGTGAAGAAGGGGTGAGCAATATGTTCCAGGCAACCCGGATCAACCGTAAAAACCTCGGCCGACAAAAGCTTTTCCGCATCCTGCTGGGCGGGATGACGGCTATTTTGATACTACCGGTCATTCTGATTCTCGGTACCCTGATCTACAAAGGTGCCCCGGTCATTTCTTTTGATTTCCTGTTTGCCAACCCGACCAACGGCATGACCGAAGGCGGTATATTTCCAGCCTTGCTCGGCACCATATTATTGGTTATCGTCGCCTTGCTGGCATCGGTACCGTTGGGTGTCGCCGCGGCAATCTACTTGAGTGAGTATGCGCCGGACAACTGGTTCACGCGGGCTATTAACCTCGCCATCATCAACCTGGCAGGCGTACCGTCTATTGTTCATGCCCTGTTTGGCCTGGGCGCATTTGTCATTTTCTTCCGCTTTGGAACCAGCATCCTGGCGGCCAGCCTGACACTGGCCATCATGACATTACCGGTGGTGATCGTCGCGACACGCGAATCATTACAGGCCGTGCCAATGGCTTTCCGTGAAGCGTGTTGGAATATGGGTGCGACACGCTGGCAGACCATCCGGCGTATTGTACTGCCCAATGCAGTAACCGGAATATTGACCGGTGTGATACTGGAAGTGTCGCGCACCGCCGGTGAAACAGCACCAATCATGTTTACCGGCGCTGTATTTTTCCTGCCATTTCTGCCCCAGGGCGTTTTTGACCAGACCATGGCACTGTCCCTGCACCTGTTTGTTGTCTCAACCCAGGTCCCGGAAATGCCGGAAGCGGTGCCTTACGGTGTCGCACTGGTGTTAATTTCCCTGGTCCTGTTAATGAACAGTGTATCCATTGCCTTGCGCATGTACCTGCGGGGTAAAAAGAAATGGTAAATGAGGCAATGCAAAGTCAGGCACAGATCAAGCTGGGTATTGAAAACCTGTCGATCCATTATGGTAGCGAGGTCGCCCTGGAAGGGGTGTCGTTCGATATCCGTGAACATGAAATTTTCGGTATTATCGGCCCTGCCAATGCGGGTAAAACTTCGTTTTTGAAAGCGATTAACCGCATGGATATGTTCAACCCGGACATGAAGATCAGTGGCAACATCAGCTTTAGTGGCCACGATATCAGTAAAGTGCGTAATGTTTACGGGCTGCGCCGCCGTATTGGTGTGGTGTTCCCGTTACCGGTTGGGCTACCGCTTTCTGTTTATGACAACGTGGCCCTGGCACCGCGCCTGGCCGGTCAAAAGGACAAGGCGGAACTGAATGTGATCGTGGAGCGTTGTTTGACCCGGGCCGCATTGTGGGACGAGGTAAAAGATCGCCTCGACTCGCTGGGCAGTATGTTGTCCGGCGGCCAACAGCAGCGCCTGACCATTGCCCGTGCTTTGTCTCAGGATCCTGAACTCCTGATGCTGGACGAATTCTCCATCGCGGTGGATCCGGTAACAACGATGCGAATCGAGGATGTACTCAAGGAGTTAAAAAGTGAAATGACCATCATCCTGGTGACCAACCTGGTTCAGCAAGCCCGGCGATTGGCTGACAGGACCGCATTTTTTCTGGAAGGAAAGTGCCTGGACGTGGGCAATACTGAGGACCTGTTCACCGGAGAAGTCAGTGACCAGAGAACCCGTGATTACGTTGAAGGGAGGTTTGGTTGATGGATCAGAATAATGGTACAGACAAAAACCTGGCCATCAGCGCCCGCAAACTGAACCTCTGGTATGGCACCTTTCAGGCGTTATTTGATGTCGATCTGAATATCAAACAAGGCATGATCACCTCGATGATCGGTCCGTCCGGCTGTGGCAAAAGCACCTTCCTGCGCACCATTAATCGCATCAATGAGCGTTTGGATTATGTAAGAATTACCGGTGATATCGATGTGATGGGTGAAAACATTTTTGGTTCTGACGTGGAAATGATACAGGTTCGTAAACAGGTGGGCATGGTGTTCCAGCGGCCTAACCCTCTGCCAATTTCCATTCGAGAGAATATTCTTTTCGGTCATAAAATTCATGGCGGAGGTGGCAAATCTGACCACGCCAGCCATGATGAAATTGTAGAGAGTGCTTTGCAGAAAGTTCTGTTGTGGGACAAGGTCAAGGACAAGCTTGATCAGAAAGCAACAGGCCTGTCACTGGAAGAGCAACAGAAGTTATGCATAGCCCGACTGCTGCCGGTCAAACCCAGCGTATTGCTAATGGACGAACCCTGCTCAGCCCTTGATCCAAAGGGTACTGAAGCGGTGGAAGAATTACTCTGGGATCTGCGTGGCGAATACTCCATCCTGATCGTGACCCACAACATGGCCCAGGCCCGCCGCGCCAGTGAGGAATGCATATTCATGTTGATGGGAAAAGTCATTGAACACCGTGAAACCGGTGCCATGTTCCTGACTCCGAAACACCAGGAAACCGCTGATTACATCGAAGGGCGTTACGGTTAAAGAACTGGCATCAATCAGTATTCAAGGCATTTTCCAGGGCTTCACAGACTGAATTCAGAACCTTGATACGACCGTAACGCTTGTTCTCGTTTTCAACCAGGATCCATTGCGATTTCTGTACCGAGGTTCTTTGAATCATTTTGTGGGCGGCAAAAGCGTACTCATCCCATCTTTCCCGGTTTCGCCAGTCCTCTTCGACAAGTTTCCAGCGTTTATGTGGTGTTTCCTCGCGGTCTTTGAAGCGCTTTAACTGTTCTTCTTTGCTGATATGCATCCAGAACTTACGCAGCACGATGCCATGTTCAAGCAACTGGTCTTCAAAGTCATTGATCTCGGCAAAAGCCCGGCGCCATTCATCGTCACCCGCAAATTGTTCGATACGTTCTACCAGTACCCGCCCGTACCAACTGCGATCAAAAATGGTCATTCGGCCGGCGCGCGAAATGCAATTCCAGAATCGCCACAGGTAATGATATGAGTGTTCAACATCTGTCGGTGCGGAAAAGGGATAAACCTTGAAGTTGCGTGCATCCAGCGCCTCGGTAATCTGGCGGATGGCACCACCTTTGCCGGCGGCGTCCGGGCCTTCAAATACCAGGATGGTGGATAACTTCTTTTGCACCGCCTGTTGATGAAGGGATGCCAGCCTGGCCTGGCAAATGGTCAGTTCTTCACGATATGATTTTTTGTCAAGGGTCAGGGAAAGATCCAACCCGTCCATGATCGTTATGGTCTGGCTACCGTTATTGCCGGCAGGTGACTGACTGGCTTCTTCCTGTACCTTGGTACGAAATTCAACCAGGTATTTATGACGGACCTGTTCTTTGATCAGGTGCCGTTCAAGCCGTTCCTGGAGTATCTCGCCAACCCGCAGGCTGCGAAAATAATGATCTTCACCTTCGATGATTTCCCAGGGAGCATGGCCGGTATTGGTCTGTGAGATGATTTTTTCCGCCGCTTCGATGAAGCGGTCATACATTTCCCAGTGCTTCCAGTCATCGGCTGACATACGCCAGCTTCTTAAAGGGTCGTTTTCCAGTAGTTCAAGCCGTTGCTTTTGTACATTATGGCTAAACCTTGAAGTTGCGTGCATCCAGCGCCTCGGTAATCTGGCGGATGGCACCACCTTTGCCGGCGGCGTCCGGGCCTTCAAATACCAGGATGGTGGATAACTTCTTTTGCACCGCCTGTTGATGAAGGGATGCCAGCCTGGCCTGGCAAATGGTCAGTTCTTCACGATATGATTTTTTGTCAAGGGTCAGGGAAAGATCCAACCCGTCCATGATCGTTATGGTCTGGCTACCGTTATTGCCGGCAGGTGACTGACTGGCTTCTTCCTGTACCTTGGTACGAAATTCAACCAGGTATTTATGACGGACCTGTTCTTTGATCAGGTGCCGTTCAAGCCGTTCCTGGAGTATCTCGCCAACCCGCAGGCTGCGAAAATAATGATCTTCACCTTCGATGATTTCCCAGGGAGCATGGCCGGTATTGGTCTGTGAGATGATTTTTTCCGCCGCTTCGATGAAGCGGTCATACATTTCCCAGTGCTTCCAGTCATCGGCTGACATACGCCAGCTTCTTAAAGGGTCGTTTTCCAGTAGTTCAAGCCGTTGCTTTTGTACATTATGGCTGATGTGCATCCAGAATTTGAGCACCATGGCACCATCATCTGCCAGTGCTTTTTCAAAAGCATTGATACGTTCCAGATCCTTGCTGAACTGATTTTCGGTAGATTTCCCGTAGACGTAGTTGAGTAATGGGATCGAATAGCGTCCGCTGAGGTAAATCCCGATCTGACCTCTGGGTGGCAGGTTTCGCCAGAAGCGCCAGGGAACAGGTCTTTCTGACTCTTCATCAGAGGGTTCGCTGTACGCCTGGGTAACGATCCAGCGTGCATCCATCCACTTGTTGAGCAGGTTGGTTGAAGTGCCTTTACCTGCGCCGCGTACACCGGCAAAATCCAATATGACAGGGAACTTACCTTCGGTTCTCAGACGTTGTTGCAGGGCAAGAAGATTTTCGCGCAGGATCAGTTCCCTTTGCTTGAATTCACTCTTGGAAACCCGTTGTCCTAATTCTGCAGTTTGGAACATGGATGTCTCACCTGGTTGGATTCGGGACAAGATAACATAATGATCTGTTTACTCCAGCACCAATGCCAAGGCTCAGCAGGAGACTATTATTTTACAACACCTCTATGAAGTCGCGGTAACAGAACTTTCCTGCAAGCAAGAATCATTCTCATCTGCTATATTTAAATGAAATAATCTTTCCTCTGTCGGTCAGGAGTCAGTTGGCTGTAGACTTGTGATAAGGCCCGGCTGGTGATCATCAAACGTTCGGCTGCAAAATTCCCTTCCTGTACAGCCAGTGCTGCGATTGCCGCCTCTGCTTGTCAGTCAGACGCCAAACTCAAGCGCGTGAAAACGGGAAAGCGGTCACTTCGTCGATCGTTTCAGCATCACACAGATTCATCAGTAAACGATCTACACCCAGGGCGACACCGGCGCATTCCGGCAGGCCGTGTTCAAGTGCGGCGACCAGGTGATGATCTATTTCGCATATAACTTCGCCACGTTTTTCACGCTGTGTGTTTTCATTTTTAAAGCGTTGTCGTTGCTCGCTGGCATTGGTTAGTTCCTGGTAGCCATTGGCCAGCTCAGTGCGCCCGAGGTAAAGTTCAAAACGTTCTGCCAGTGGTGGTGTCCCGGGGCGAATTCTGGCCAGTGCCGCCTGTTCGGCGGGGAAGTCGTAGATAAATGTCAGGGTTTCTTCGGGCAAGGCTGGCTGGATCACAAGACTGATCAGCAGGTCCAGCCATTGCCGGCGTCCCAGTTCGATATCAGTGAAGCCGTGCTTTTTTGCAACGGCAGAGAGTTCCCGTTTATCTGCGTTGAAAGGATCGAGGTCAACATGGTCCAGAAAAAGTTGCCTGTAACCAAGTCTCTTTTCCGGCCATTGATCAAATTTACCACGGCCGCAAAACCTGACGAGGTCGGCAACTTCATCCATCAGTTGGTGATAGCTGAAACCGGTTCGATACCACTCGAGCATTGTAAATTCGGGATTATGAAAATGGCCTGACTCGCCGGCACGGAACACCCTGCCAAGCTCAAATATATCTCCGTAACCTGCGGCCAGCAAACGTTTGAGGGGGAATTCAGGTGATGTTCGCAGGTAGCCACCGTTATCAGTCCGGATGGACTGAATTTCAGGATCGGTATTGCCGGCCATGGAGATCACCGGTGTTTCGACCTCCAAGACATTCCGCTCTGAAAAGTAAGTGCGTATGTCCTGCAGTAAACGTGCCCGCGCCTTTAGCCGTGCAGCTGAGGCTGTGGGTCGCCAGTCAGTCATCAGGATACGCAATCTGCAGATCCAAACCGGTCATCTGCAGCGCCTGCTGTTCATATTCAAGGTCAGCGACAGTCAGGGGGTGTGCTTCCATCCAGTGTGCTGGTAATGCCAGGTGGACGGTTGTATCAACCAGTTTGATACGGAAACTGCGTATGGCCTCGTCCTCCCTGGTACGGCAGAAAATCCAGGCAAGGCGCATACACAGCAGCGTGATGCGTAATGGCTTGTACAGGCGCTTTGGTAGTCTTGCTGCATAATCTTCCGGTATACCCCGTCGCTGGAAGCCAACCAGTGCGGCCAGGAATAGTTGCTCCTGGTGTGAGAAGCCAGCCATGTCTGATGCCTCGACCAGGTAAGCTGAATGTTGCTGGTAGCTATTATGGGATAATGCCAGTCCCGTTTCGTGTAATTCTGCGGCCCACGCCAATAGTGTCCGGTATGGGCGGGAAATTGGTTGATCGGGTGATAGCTGATCAAATATCTCCAGAGCGGTTCTGCGCACACGCTCCACTTGCGCTGGGTCTACTGCAAAGCGGGTCATCAGCGCTTTAACCGCCTTGTCCCTCGGGTCACGGTGTTCAAGCCGGCCCAGCATGTCATGTAACAGGCCTTCTCTCAGGGCGAAAGGTGATATCACCAATTCTTCAATATGTAAGGCTTTGAAACAGGCCAGCAGGATGGCAAGGCCGCCAATAATGACGGGTTGACGGCGTTCACTCAAGCCATCGATCTCAACCTTCGAAATTGTTTTGAACGACAGTACTTTTTGTTTAAGTTTTTCCAGCGCCCTGGCTGTAATGCCTTTTTTGCACCAGCCGTTGGCCTCGCACATCGAGGCTGCAGAGCGAATTGTTCCGGAAGATCCGATGGCGGTCTGCCAACCGGCTTTGCGGTAGACGGATTGTATCTCCTGTAGTTCAGCTGCCACCGCACGCTGGGCTCTTTTCAGGGCTTTTTCAGTTATTTTCCCATTTGCAAAGAACCGGTTGGTTACCGAGACACAACCAAACTGCAAGCTTTCCATTTCAACAGGATCAAAATGCTCACCGATAATCAACTCGGTGCTGCCACCACCAATATCCATGACCAACTGCTTTTGCTGGTCGCCGGCAACCCATTGAGTGACACCCAGGTAGATCAGGCGGGCTTCCTCGCGACCTGCAATGATGTCTATCGGGCATTCCAGGGCGGTCTCTGCTGCCAGCAGAAACTCGTCGGCATGCTTCAAGCGCCGGAAAGTCTGTGTACCGGCTGCGCGAATATTCTTTGCGGGGATACCCCGCAGGCGCTGGCCAAAGCGGGAAAGACAATCAAGGGCGCGTTGCTGGACCCGGGCGTCGAGGTTGCCTTTCCTGTCCAGTCCACCACCCAGCCGGACCATCTCCTTGATGCGGTCAAGGACGCGTAATTCACCGTGTTCGCGCCGCGCAACCAGCATGTGAAAGCTGTTGCTTCCCAGGTCTATGGCGGCATAGGTTTCCAGTTCGGGGGTCAGGTTTCATAATGAGCCTCTGGTCTACTCATGAACTCGTATCTTACATCCAAACTGTCCTGCTACCTGATGTTACCAGTGGAATTGTGCTCTGAGCTGTAAAATTGTCGGGCTCTCTTCTTCAGAATCTTCAAAGTTCCAGACATCGGTCCTGACAAATATCAGGTTCGACATCACCCGGAATTGGTTGCCGGGAGCATACCAGTTTACAGCCAGCGTCAGATTTTTCTCTTCACCGCCCCTGATGTCCTGGTGGTTCAGGTCAACCTTTGAAAACCGGATCGCCGCTTCCCACGCGCCACGCGGATTTTGAGGGCGAACCCGGAGAAATTTGCCCTGCGTGTATTTAAAGGTTTCGCCGGTCAGTATCCAGCTTGCCTGCATATAAAAGCCTTTGAAAAAAGGATTCTCGTTCGATGCTCGATCCCATTTGGCACGAAAGAATTCCCCTCGAAACATAAACGACTCTTTTGCGCCGGCGAATTCAAGCACGCCAATTTGCTGTCTGCTGACATCCTCGTATATTCCTGTGTCCACTAGTCTTTCATTGGTAACCCGTGACTCAGGATGAGAGAAAAAGCGTGTTTTGCGGCTCATGTTCTCAGATACAAATGATGCGGCGACATGAAACACGCTGAAACGGCTGCGGGTCGGGTTGAAATACACCCGGCTGGCATAACCGGAATCACCAATGCTGCCGTTCAGATCAGGGCCAAACAGGGTTACATGTACGCCGCCCTTTTTCTTGTTCAAGTCCCACCCCAATGCCAGTCTGCGACCCAGGCCAAAGGCTTCGGCCGGCAGTGGTTCCTCCATAAATGTACGGGAAATTCTCGAGGTCTGATTGACCAATGTCTGTGCAACCTTCTGATTGCCTGCGGTAAAAAGACCGTATTTTTTGTGGCGGTAGCGCACGTATAAATCTGCAAAATTACTGTCCCCATCCGTCAGATCAACCTCCGCTTTGAGAGATACGTTGTGTTTGAGTGCCTGGGCCAGTCCGGCACGCAGGCTTCGAACCCTAAACCCCGAATCATCCTTTGTAATACCGGAGGAGTAGTGCGCGTAATCAAGTTCCGTCCGGCCAAAAAAAATCAGTCCTCTGTCACCGATAAAGGGCACCCTTTCAGGAACGGATTGCAGAAAGCCGGGTAGTAACTTGAAGTAGTCGAGAATTGATTTTTTTTCATCTGGAGGTTTATTGAAACCCTCGGTCTGGAGATCCGCTTTATCGCCTGCGCTATCTTGCAGTTGTTTCTCAGCAGCTTGGTTTTCCGTTTCTTCCTGTTTTAAGTCTTCAGCCGATTTGATATCTTCCTGGATGGTCTCCAGGTTTTCGTGGATGGACTCACGCAGGTCACTTGCAGCTTCAACTTTTTCAGTCCTGACTTTCTCTGCTTTCTCATCAGCGGTCACATCTTCTGTGTCCTGCGCCTGCAAAGACCCTGCTGCCATTAGCAGCATCAACAGAGCAGGCAAACGCATTTGTTTATGAAGCGAGCTAATCATTCATTGAAGTGTCTATAAAATTGGAAAACCATGAGAGCGTATCTTAAATCAAAACGGGTCCTATTGGGCCCGTCTTGTTTGTTGCCGGAACAATGTACGGCCCTGCGCAGATTACAGTTATTGGTATTTGAACCCGTAGGACCAGGCTGTATCATCATCGTCAGCGGCCTGGTTCTGAACGTAGGTACCATACACGAGTAACGGACGGTCAAACAGGCTGAAGTTCATTCCCGCAAACAGTTCTATTTCCTCATAGTCATAGAGGTAGGTCAGGGTATCGGGATCAAAGCTGTTGCCGAAGAAGTCGTCTTCGTCACCGAAGAATGAATGCAGACCCTTGGTATCAAATACGTAATAACCAATGCCGGCGACCAGCTTCATGTCATCGCTGATATCCATATTGATACCTGCCTGTGTTGCGTAAGCGAATGACAGTTTCTCCTGTTGATTTTCAGGCTCATCGTATAGGCCTTAAATGACAGTTCTGTTACAGGAGCTTGTTTTTTTAAGCTTGCCGCTCGAGGGGGAAAATACAACGGAACTCACTGCCTTTGCCCAGCTTGCTGGATATTTCGAGCCGGGCCTGGTGTGAGTTCAGGACGTGTTTAACGATGGCCAGGCCCAGTCCGGTCCCGCCGGTTTGACGGGCACGGTCACTGCCGACGCGATAGAACCTTTCGGTGATTCTCGGAATATCCTTTTTGGGAATACCAATTCCGCTATCCTTGACGCTGAGCACAAGCGCTTCATCAGTAGCCCGCCAGCTAACCTTGATTTTCCCACCGTGGGGTGTGTAGTTTACGGCGTTGATGAGCAGGTTCTGGAACGCGCTTCTCAAATCAACTTCGACACCGTTTATATTGAGGTCAGTCTGGGTTTCAAACTGCAGTTCATGCTCGCCCTTACTGTATTCTTCAGCCTGTTCTTTGAGTTGGGCCAGCATGGCCGGTATATCAACCCTGGTAGCACCAGTTCTGATTTCTGCATCCTGCAACCTGGAGAGTTCCAGCAGATCATCCAGCAGCGCGTGCATCTGCGTGGCTTGTTTGAACATGCTCTTGGCGGTTTTTAGATCCATTTTATCGGGTTGATCCTGCAATAGCTCCAGGTAACCCAAAAGAACAGTTAAAGGGGTTCGTATTTCGTGGGAAATATTGGCGATGAAATCACGCCGAATCCGATCCAGGCTTTCTGCATCGGTAATATCCCTGAGGATCAGCAATCGCTGGTCTTTTCCGAACCCGGTCACACTGATCTGGAGTGGGATGTTGTCATCAGTAGGGCAGGGGATCTCAAGCTTGCTGTGCACCGTGTCCTGTACTGCCAGCCAGTCGGCGAAACCCGGTTCACGAATCAGCCTGGTGATCGCCTGGCCCTGATTTGCGGGTGTTTTGAGGTCAAGAAGCTGTTTTGCAGGGTCATTTGACCAGGTAACAAGGTCTTTTCTGTCGATGACCAGGGCGGCATCAGGAATGGCATTTGCCATGGCCTGGAGATCATCAATAAGGTTTTGGTAGTGCCGTTGCTGTTCTTCATTCTGCTTTTGCAGGGCACTGCTGTGGTTAAACAGGCCTGCCGTCAGGCGAAAAATTTTGTGTTTCCAATCGCGCCGGTGCATGGCTTCAGGTGTTTTCCACCATGAACCGATAGCCATGGCCGCGAACTGTCTGAACATACTTATCCAGCTTCGCTTTCGCAAGTAGTTTCCTTAGCCGCCTGATATGAACGTCCACGGTGCGTTCCTCCAGGTATGTGTTGGTTCCCCAAACATGATCCAGTAATTGTCCACGGCTGAAAGACCTGCCATTGTGAGTCATGAAGAACTCGAGTAAACGGTATTCGGTCGGCCCGATGTGAACCGGTTCTTCGTTGAAATAAACTTGTCTTGAAACGGAATCGATGGTGATCTGGCCCATTTTGATTTTGCCATCAACATCACCGGGCGATGCCCTGCGCAAAACCGCCTGAATTCTTGCAACCAGTTCTCGGGGGGAAAAGGGTTTGATAATGTAGTCGTCCGTGCCGGCATTCAAACCAGCCACTTTATCATCCTCGGTGACCTTGGCCGTAAGCATGATGATAGGGATTTCAGTAGTTTGAGAGTTTCTCCGTAAACGGCGGGTTAATTCCAGTCCGTTGATCCCGGGCATCATCCAGTCGAGCAACAGGATATCAGGTGTTTTTTCACTGATTCTGTTCAGTGCTTCAAGGCCGTCAGCAGCACAGCGCACCTCCATGCCTGATCTGCCGAGTGCAAACCGGATCATCTCCCTGATAGCTGACTCGTCATCAACAACCAGTACGCTGATTTGCTTTTCGGTCATTAGTGTTCCTTCAATGTGATAATTTCGGATTCAGCGCTCCTGACCCACTTATTATAAAGGGCAATGTGACAACTTAAAGACACAGTTATGCTGGAATTACGGAAGTATCAGTCGTTGCGGGCCTGCTCGTTTGTTTCGCCTGACTCAATGCGCAATTCCATCAGCCTTGCGCTGATCCTGGCACGTTGGTAATAATCAAGATCTGATTGTCTGGTAAGCCTCTCCAGCTGGGTGATCGCTTCCTCGGTTCCACCGCGTTGATAATACGATTCTGCAATAGCTTCGGTTGAGCGGACTTTATCGCCAGCAATGTTGGCGGCTTGCGCGTATAACGCATAAAGTGCGGGGTCATTTTCTCCCTTCACAAGTTGTTGTCTCAATACCACGCTTGCAGTTTCAGCCTGTTCGGGTTTGTTTTGATCTAACAGCGCCCTGCCATATTCAATTGCAATCGCCTTGTTACCCGGAAAGCTATGATATAGGTCGGAGAGGGCACTGATGGCTTGTTCATGCTGACCTCTTTTTAAGTGCAGGTCTGCCATCTGCAGTTGAAATGCCAGCCTTGAGGGTTCTTTTTCCAACAGATCGCTGAGTATGGCTCCGGCTTTGTCGTATTCGGCATTTCTTTGTCTCGCTATGGCCAGGCCATAAAGATTGCCGTTTTTTCTCGCATCCGTGAGCGGTTTTTCCAACTCGGTTTTAAAGTGCTTTATGGCCTTGTTCGGATCCTTTTCAAGCAGTGCCCGGAGCCTGGCCTGCACGATGTAAAACTGCCGGCCTTCGGCGGCTTCCACCGGCGGCAGGTTCTGAATGCGGCTTTCAGCTTCGGCTATGCGGTTGACTGACACAGGGTGTGTTCGCAGGAATTCAGGCGGACCCTCTCCATTCGCCCGGCTGGTTTGACCCATCTTGGAGAAGAAGTCAGCCATGCCCTGCGGGTCGTAATCAGCCGCCGCCAGTGTCCTGATGCCGACCCGGTCTGCTTCGACTTCATTGTGCCGGGTAAAGTTGATTTGTGCCTGGGCTGCTGCGGCCTGCGCACCCATGACTGCGCCAGTGATGACCTGGCCATCGCCGCCGCTGGCCAGGATCAAACCCATCATGGCCAGCATGGCGATAATATTCATGGTTTTGCCTTTTTCAAAGGCCCGGTACATATGAAGCTGGGTAATGTGAGCGATTTCATGTGATAACACACCGGCCACCTCATCCTGCGTATCTGCCAGCAGAATCAGCCCGCTGTGCAGGGCAATCACGCCGCCGGGAGCCGCGAAGGCATTGATAGCATCCTGATCGAGAACCACAAAGCTAAAGGCTGCTTCCGGTTGGTCGCTGCGTGAGACCAGGTTAAATCCCATGTCTGAAAAGAAATCATTGATCAACGGGTCTTCAATCAACAGTTCATAGGCCCGCATCTGGCGGATAAGGCCTTCTGCATACTCCCGCTCCTCGGCATTTGAAAGCACATTGCTGGCAGAATTACCCAGCTCGGGCAAATTTACGCGACCCGTCTGTGCAATGCTGGACAGGCTAACGGCGGCTATTAGCACCGCGACCAGAATTTGCTTCAATAACCCATGTTTTTGCTTGACCGGAACCATACTTTCCCTGAGACTGGCAGCGTTCTCATTGAGACACTACCTATGCTAATTTGTTTGTCGAATTGACCCTAGTTTATCGTGAATTTCCAGTTAATGATAAAGAATTGATCAAGGGTCAGTTGTTAACTGTTAAAGCGCAGTCTGATTGCCCCATTGAGGTAAGCCATAAATACCATGCAGATTAAGGTGTTCACCAAAGGTTATTGCTCGTTTTGCTTTGCGGCCAAAAACCTGCTGGTCAAACGGGGTCTTGAGTACGAGGAAATATCTTTATCGTCCAACCCGCTGGCGGAAGAGGAAATGCGTGACCTGACCGGTGGCAGGACAGTTCCACAAATTGTAATTGACGGCCGACCTATCGGTGGTTATACGGAACTGGTTGAGATGGATATGGACGGCGAGCTTGAGAACTGACCATATTTTGGGCTGAAAACCCAGTGTTGCTTTGCTGCAACGCCACCGACCTCCACCTGGCTGGTGTCACAATGTTTAAAATCATATTACAAAACTATTTCTGCATTCTTTCTTAATATAAAACATCGTGTTAGATTGTATTTTTGAATTAATACCTGAATTGCTTTCTTATTTTCCCAACCAAGCCGTTTTACATTGACTTATTGTTGTTTTCCTGCCATATTCCTGCATAATTGCATATACGTATGAGTGGGGTTTAAACGCAGGAAATGAAGTCTCGGTTTTTAACAGCGCTATTGCTAGTGGCGGGCCTGGTTCCGACGCTTTCTGCTGCGTCTGTTTCAGGTTTGCCGATGACCGGTTTTAGCGCCGGCGGCACAGGCCTGACGCCGTTTTATGTCCTGGGTTTTGAGTTGGGTCCCTGGCAGGATTATCTGGCACGCGAACTGACTCCTGATTACATGTTGGATCCGGCAGCTGAGCCGCTGCGTATTTCCTGGCTCGGTGATCAGTCTGTGGTCATCCTGCCGTTTTTTGCACGGCAGTTGCTGGGTGAGCCGGAAACATTCCTCAAGCTTGAGGTTAACTGGCAATACTCGGACGAACTGACCATGAACGGTTTCGATCCATTTTTGAGCTCTGGCACGCTTGGTCTCGAGCGCAGGTTGGTATCGCCCGGTTTGTTGCATCGTTTGAATGATAAGCAACTGGTTGGTGTTTCAGCGGTATTTGTAACCCAGAGTTATGGCGTATCCCGTCTTGGTATGCAGTCGTATAACCAGTCACTTCCGGCCAATTTGCGCTCAAGTATTTATGATCCTTTCCATGAGACCGGCTACGGTGCGGGTGTCAACCTGGCATTGAGCAGCGAAATTACTGATGGTGTGACGCTGGATGCAGGCTTCCAGTCACGCATCAATATGAACGAGTTTGCCAACTATCGCGGCGTATATTCCCAACCGGCGGATCTGGATATTCCAGCCCGTGCCCGGCTTGGGCTTGCGTTCCAGGCCAGTGAAAAGTCCTGGTTGAATGTCTCCGTAGAAAGGGTGCTTTACAGTGAAGTTGGTGCATTTGCCAGTCGCAACCTGCCAGGCCGCTTCCTTTCACTGCTGGGTGATTCAACCAGCCCGTCGTTTTCCTGGGATGATCTGACCGTCTATTCGGTAGGTTGGGCCTGGGCCGACAATAAAGGCACTTCCTGGCATGTGGATTTCAGTTCGCGAAGCCAGCCATCACCGAGCTCAAGAATTCTGAGCCAGGCAATTGATGCTGACATGGCACAAAATGCTATGACAATTGGTTACAGCCGTCGTATGGGCATGACCTCCCGCTTTAATGTCAATGCAGCTTACGCACCGGCCGAGTATGCTTTCGGCGGAAATGTGCTGGGCGTCACCACTGATCAACTGAGCCAGGATTTTGAACTTGAAGCGTTCTGGATCTGGGATTTCTGAGGCGGTTTCATTTCGCCACTCGGCCAGAAATTCAACACTCTTCCGGTTTGCCCGGTATCGCTGATCATTTACCTCATGGTTATCCCCTATGAATCTGCTGACTTCGTGGTTTAGACGTACCTTCGCCGATCCCCAGGTTGTTATCCTTGGTATCGTACTTGTTGTTGGCGTTGCCGTGGTCGTTGGCCTGGGGCGAATGCTGGCGCCGGTTTTTGCCAGCATCGTGATTGCCTATCTGCTGGAGGCAGCGGTAGTACAGCTACAGCGGGACAGGGTTACCGAGACTTGCATCTGTTACGCTGGTTTTCCTGCTTTTCCTCACCAGTCTGTTCTTTCTTCTATTTGGCCTGGTGCCAATGCTGACCCGCCAGTTAACCCAGTTGGTGCAGCAAATTCCCAATTACATTAGCCAGGGACAGGATCTGTTACTGCAATTACCTCAACGTTACCCGCAAATGGTGTCGGAAGAACAGGTACAGCACCTGATTAATAGCGTGGGCAATGAACTGGCGGCTGCAGGACAGCAATTTTTAACATGGTCACTCACATCAGTTGCCAACGTAGTTGGCCTGCTGGTTTTACTGGTATTAATCCCGGTGCTGGTATTTTTCCTGCTCAAGGACAAACGCCTGTTGATTGACTGGTTCAAAGGCTACCTGCCAACAGATCGCCACCTGGTTTCGACTGTATGGGCCGATGTCGAGGCACAGATTGCCAACTATGTGCGTGGCAAAGCAGGCGAAATTCTTATTGTCGGTGCCGTTAGCTACGTTACATTCATTTCACTGGGGCTGGAATATTCAGCCTTGTTGGCAACGATGGTCGGTTTTTCCGTACTGATTCCCTATATCGGTGCCGCAGTTGTCACTATTCCAATAGCATTTGTGGCTTATTTCCAATGGGGATGGGGCTGGGATTTTGGCCAGGTCATGATTGCCTATGCCATTATTCAGGCACTGGATGGCAATGTACTTGTACCGCTACTTTTCTCTGAAGCACTGAATCTACATCCGGTTGCCATCATCGTTTCAATCCTGGTTTTTGGAGGTTTATGGGGCTTCTGGGGCATCTTCTTTGCAATCCCGTTGGCCACGGTCGTTCAGGCGGTACTAAAAGCCTGGCCGAGAGCTTCGCAGGATGCTAATCCGAAGGAAGAAACTTCCGAAGTAACGGAAACCAACCCTGCCTGAAAGCAAGCTGACCATTTACGGGTCTTGTCTTTGATAAACCAATCAGGAAGAGCCATGAATAAAACAGCAACCCTAGGAGTCTGTCGGATTTAACATGATCTACTGCGGAAAAGTTGAATTTGGCCAGAATTCCCGCTCTTTTGCGTCAAATAGCGGTGCTATTCTCCTTAAAAGATCGAAAATTCTGACTCAAATCAGCTTTCCCTCGCTACGATCGGTCAAACCCGACAGGCTCCTAGCTTTGCTCGCGTGCGTTTCAATCATCAGCTGCACTGTAACGGCACAAAATAACCGGCCGGGTAACCCGCGTGGTTATAGCCCTGATACCTTGCTTGAAGTATTCAAACTGACCCAGGCTGACAGTGATGTGCCATTTGATTCGTTGATGCAGGCTTGTCCGGCGCGTGATTGCATTCCCTCGATTGACCAACCGGTATTTGTACCTACCGCCAAAGTTGAATATCTGCGTGATGATGACCTGGTAATGACATTGACACACAACGGCATCACCCGCGCATATCCGACCCGTATTCTTGACCATCATGAGATCGTAAATGATATGTTCGGTACTGACCCGGTCGCCATCACCTACTGCCCCCTGTGTGGTTCGGGACTTGCGTTTGATCGCAGGCAGGGCGGTCAGGTGCTGGATTTCGGGGTTTCGTCCCTGTTACATAACAGTGACCTTGTGATGTATGACCGTCAGACCGAATCCCTCTGGCAACAGATCACCGGTGAGGCATTTGCCGGCAAATCGCGTGGCAGCCAGCTTCGGACCTTGCCCTTATCAATGATCACCTGGGAAAATTGGCGCCAGCAGTATCCCGATGCTCAGGTGCTGACCATCGATGGCGTCCTGTCGAAAGGTTATATGAAGGACGCTTATGGCGATTATGCTGAAAGTGAGCGACTGTATATGCCTGTGAGCGCGACTGATGCCAGGCTGCACCCGAAGCGCGTTATCTACGGCATGGAGATTGGTGACCGGGCTTTGGCGGTTGATAGCGAATGGCTGGTGAAAGAAGGGCGCTGGTCCAATGACTACGAAGGCAAGAAGCTGGTTCTCGTAATGGATCAGAATGGTGAAGTAGAAGCATCACTGGATGGCAACTCAATCACCGTCCACCGCATGTTCTGGTTCGCCTGGTACAGCTTCCACACGAATACAGCGCTTATCGACGGAAATTAACCTCCAGGACCGATGACTCCGTCACTGGTCACCTCTTTCAGTCTCGCACAATTCGCAGGGAGTTGGGTCGTACCTCCTGAGACGTACAAACACGGATGTTTTGGATGAGCCTACAGGGACGTACTTGCGGCGTGTCTCAGGAGGTACACCCAACTTCCTGCGATCCCTGATCGAATTCTTCAAGACTGGTGCCAACCGAATGCCGGGCTACGGGTACCTCCCCCTGAGACACGCTGCAAGCCCGTCCATGGGGCGCTCGGGCGCCGGCTTCCCTGCCGGCTCACGGTCTCAGGGGAAGGTACCCGCATCCCGGCTTGGGTTTGTGGATTCTTGGAGGAACTACCCGTATGGCCCAGGTCAGGTTCTCGACCGGTTCCCGGGGTGACGTTGTGCGGGGTTACAGAGCTTCTGAGGCGAAGTCGGCTAGGCGTGAGCGCTCTCCGCGTTGCAGGGTTATGTGTGCTGAGTGTGCCCATTGTTTGAAGCGGTCTACTGCGAAGGTCAGCCCTGATGTAGTTTCGGTCAGGTAGGGTGTGTCGATTTGTGCGACGTTGCCGAGGCAGATCATTTTTGTTCCGGGGCCAGCGCGTGTCAGCAGGGCTTTCATTTGCTTGGGTGTGATGTTCTGGGCTTCGTCGATGATGACGTAACGGTTCAGGAAAGTGCGACCGCGCATAAAGCTCATTGAGCGGATCTTGATGCGGTGGGCGAGCAGGTCGTTGGTGGCTGCACGTCCCCATTCCCCACCTTCTTCCGATTGTGTCAGAACTTCGATGTTATCGGTAAGGGCCCCCATCCACGGTGTCATTTTTTCTTCCTCGGTGCCCGGCAGAAAACCGATTTCGTCACCGATTGAAACCGTCGCGCGGGTAACGATGATCTCGTTATACATTTTTTCGTCCATGGTCATGGCCAGGCCGGCAGCCAGGGTCAGCAGGGTTTTACCGGTACCGGCGATACCCATCAGGGTGACGAAATCGATTTCCGGATCGACCAGCAGATTCAGGGCGAAATTCTGCTCGCGATTACGCGCATGTATGCCCCATATGGAATTTTTTCCGGATTGGTAATCTGTAACCAGTTTGAGTACTGTGAACTCGTCGGTAAGTTCAATCACGATGGCTTCGATACCATCACCTTCACCAATGACTATGCACTGGTTTGGGAACCAGTCATCACCTTCAATACGCTTGATACGGTAGTAAGTTGAGCCGCTCTCAGTCCATGAGTCAACCTGTGGGTAGCGCTCCCAGAAAGAATCGTCTTCAATGTTCAACCCTTTGTAAAGCAGGTCTACGTCATCAAGTGCCCGGTCGTTGTAATAGTCCTCTGCAGGTACATTCAGGATGGCAGCTTTTATACGCAGGTTGATGTCCTTCGACACCAATACGATATCGCGGTCTTTTTCACTTTCCTGCAAGGCCAGGGCAGTGCTGAGAATTTCATTGTCTGCGAATGAGCCATCGCTCATCAGGTTGGGATGGATCTCTGTTTTGCGGGTTTGGAAGTACAGGCGACCATGTGCAACAGGCAATTCAAGGCCATGCGGAATGAGTAGTTCCAGTCCTTTTTCCAACTGTTCAGCGCCTTGCGAATTCATCAGGTCGCCAATGAACCGGCTGACCTGGCGTACATTTCTTGAAACTTCTGTCAGGCCCTTTTTGGCTGCATCAAGTTCTTCCAGCACGATCATAGGAAGGAATACATCGTGTTCTTCAAATTGGAACATGGATGTCGGGTCATGCATCAGTACATTGGTATCAAGGACATACAGACGTTTGTTCTTTGCCATCAAACTGGGTTTCCCATAGGTGGTTTTTAGAGGTGATTATTCAATGAATATTCAATTTGATATTGTTGGCCGGAATGGTCAGAATCTACGCTTGAAGCGCATCAAGTACGGCCTGGGCGTGACCGGGTACGCGTACTTTTCTCCACTCCTGCTGCAATAAACCTTCAGCATCAATCAGGAAGGTGCTGCGCACGATGCCCATATATGTACGGCCATATAATTTCTTTTCCTGGATCACATCGAATTGTTTGCACAACAGTTCATCGCTGTCGGATAACAGCTGGAATGGAAATTCATGTTTGGCTCTGAAATTGTCATGCATTTTGATCGAATCCCGCGATACGCCGAGTATGTCAGCACCGGCAGCGGTAAACTGCGGATAAAGATCACGGAAGTCCTGACCTTCGCGGATGCATCCGGAGGTATTATCTTTCGGGTAAAAGTAAATAATGAGGCTGCGACCTTTGAAGTCATTGAGTGACAGGTTTTGATCGCCAGTGGCGGGAAGGGTAAAATTTTCTATGCGCTTTCCTACGCTAATCATAAACACCCCCGAGGTGTGGTAAATTGGTTGAACGATGACCTGATCCATGGCCAGGTTACTGACTCTTAAAGGCAGGATACTTGTCAGGTAACGGGTCCGCAAGTACTATTGCGCCACGCTTGAATTGCATGGATTTATTTTATGTTCTACGGCAGCATTGTCGCATTGATAACACCCATGGATAAACATGGGAAGATTGATTTCGATGCATTGCAGCGCCTGGTTGACTTCCATTTAAGCGCCGGCACCAACGGCATCGTGGTTGCCGGTACTACCGGTGAATCAGCCACGCTCAGTAGTGGCGAGTTCAGACAATTGCTTTTACATGTGGTGAGGCAGGTTGATTCTTCCATACCAGTGCTGGCTGGTACCGGCAGTGCGGATACGGCAAATGCGATAATGCATACACAGATTGCGGCTGAGCTCGGTGCTGATGGCGCACTGGTGGTAACACCGTATTACAATCGTCCAATGCAATCCGGATTGCTCGCGCATTATCATGCCCTGGCTGATGCAAGCTCGATTCCGTTGGTGATTTATAACGTACCTTCAAGGACGGCGGTTGATATTTTACCGAAAACTGTTGCCGAACTGGCACAGCGTGACGAAATAGTTGCCATCAAGGAAGCGGTGCCGGATATGGCCAGGATCAAGGCGTTGATCAGCTTGTGCGGGCAATCACTGGTTGTTCTCAGCGGTGATGATTCAAGTTGCCTTGATGCCATGCGGCATGGCGCACAAGGCGTTGTATCGGTAGCCGCGAACGCTGTTCCCGGTTTGTTCGGGGATATGATTGCGAATGCCCGCAGCAATAATTGGCAGGCGGCGGTTGAAATTGATGACACGTTGCGCCATTTATACGGCATACTTGCACTTGAAACCAATCCCATTCCTGTGAAATGGGCATTACATAAAATGGCATATTGCGGGCCGGGTATTCGGTTACCCTTGCTGCCCCTTAACGAGAATTACCACGAAACATTAAAGCAGGGCCTGAAGCAACTCGGGCTGGCCTGAATTGACCGGAATATAATTAATATGATGATTTCTTTCTACCGGACCGCAATCGCAGTGATCCTGATTGCAATTCTTTCCGGATGCAGCTTGTTTGGCAATAACGAGCCGGAATACCTTGCAAGCGTCGAGGCTTACCCACTAAGAGTGCCGGAAGGCCTGGACGATCCCACGGGGCCTTCGCCGGTCATTATTTCAGTGCCGGAAATGAGGTTACCAGCAGGCGACGAACTGGAGCCGATGCCGCCGCGGGTGGTAAGCACGGCTGGTCGAGAGGACGCAAACGCGTATCTGGCCTGGTCTGCCGAGGGTGCATACATGATGGTCAAAGACATACCGGTAAATGTGGCCCAAAATCTTCTTTCTGTCATCGAAGGCAGTGAAACGACAATGTCATTGCTAAGCAAGGGTGATGCAGGCGCTCATAAGTTTCATTACAGCCAGCCAAAAATGGCTGATGAAGGCTTTTTCTCAAATATGGCGTTCTGGCGCAGTGGCCCCTTTGACTACTCGGGTACCTTCATGACCAGCCTCAGGGCTGATGGAAAGAATACTCGGGTATACCTGCTTTTCGGCACCGGCGAACCCTGTGATACTGCGGGTTCGGAGCATATACTCGGGATATTTATGGAGCGGTTAGGCTAAAGTCTCAGCGCTTCAGCAGCGGCAATTTATCCGGTTTGCCATCCCATTCGGTTGCATCATCCGGTGGCGTCTGGGCTTCGGTGATCACCGGCCATATCAGCGACAATTCGGCATTGAGTTCAATGAAGTGTTCCTGCCCTTCCGGCAGGTCGTCTTCCGGGAAGATGGCCTCGGCCGGACATTCAGGTTCACACAGTGTGCAATCAATACATTCCTCCGGATCAATGGTCAGAAAATTCGGACCTTCATGGAAACAATCCACCGGGCAGACTTCAACACAGTCCGTATATTTACACTTGATGCAGTTTTCAGTAACAACGAAGGTCATTGTGCCTGGGTTCCTTAATTTGTTGGTTAGCGACCGAGTATCTATGATGCCATGCCAAACACGGCAGGCCAAACATTAAGGATACTAAAATTTGCCGGTTCATCACACATGTTTCGTTGCTTCGGTTACAATCTGCACCCACTATTTAAAATTAATGGTTCAGCCTGGATTTTTTGGTTTCCTGCAGTACCGTTCACAGGATTTACACTATGTTAAGACGCGTTGTTTCATTTGTTTTACTGGTCGCTTTCAGTTCTGCAGTTTTGGCCCAGTACGACAACCCGAAAAAGAAACGCTCCGTTGCCGGTTCGCGTGATACACGATTTGAAACCAGTGTTATTCTGGCTATGCAGTCCGGTATAGATGAAACTTCAGAGGGAGGCTCTGCGCTTGAAATCGACAGTACAGCGGGGTGGGGAATCAACATTGGGTGGAACTGGACTGCAAAGTGGAACTTTTCCTACAGGTTTTTGATGACAAAACCCAGTTATCTGGCAACCCTTATTCTGGAGGATCCAAATGCACTGCCGGTGGTTATTGACAACAAACTGTCAAAAACTTCGCACCAGTTAAATGCAACCTATAACTTCAGGGATAAACCATTTACTCCATTCGTTTCTGCCGGAATCGGTTGGACCAAGCTGGATTCCAACATTCCAACCGGGGGGGTAGATGTAGGTTGTTGGTGGGACCCATGGTGGGGTTATATATGTTTCGGTGAATGGAAGTCTTACGAAACATCCGAATTTTCCTATAACCTGGGTTTGGGCTTGCGTTGGGACATCAGCAATGCGATTTTCACCAGGGCTGCGTATAGCAGGGAATTCTTGAAAGTGGACAATGGCACGCTTAATTTCGACATGGCGATATTGGAAGTTGGCCTGATGTTTTGAATTTCGGAGAGTTGATCGCCATGAATACTGGACTGCACTTTAAATAAAAAACCCCGGGTGGAATGCCCGGGGTTTAATTTTTCGGCTATATTACTAAGTCTTAACGCCAGCCAAAGCCAAACTCAATTTCCCACTGGTTCATATCAATAGAAACAGTCTGGGTCGGGTCAAACGGATTACCCGATGTCATTGGATTCATACTAGCTGGTCCGGTGACCTTCTTGTTCAGGGCATACATGAAGGACATGCTCCATTCATTGCCTGATTCCAGTGCCTTGGTGAAACCAAAGGTCAGATGGTCTTCAATCGTGGCAGGTGCCAGGATGTTGAACATCGTTTCATTGTCCGGAATGGGTTGATCACCATGGCTGAGTCCGGCACGCCAGGTCCAGTCGTTACCGGAACTCCATTGCGCACCAACTTTGTACACGGTCATGTCCTCCCAACCAAAACCGCCACCATTGTCGCCGCCGAAGCAACTGGACAGATCAGTGCCGCCCACGCCTGCTGTCGGGCAGGCATATACGTTGCGGACCGGGTTGGCAATAGCGTCGATGTCGCCATACCAGATGTTTTCAACATCAAAGTTTAAAGCCAGACCCGGGTTGGGACGGAAGGTGATGCCGATTTTAAGATCTTGCGGGATATCAAAACTACCCTGGCCTGCAAACAGGTCCGCATAGTCGTCAAACTCGCTCATGCCAATCTCGGACTGATAACTGGCGGCAAAGGCAACTTTCTCTGTCACATCCCACTGAAAGCCGATTTTAGCGCCTACGCCATAGCCCTGGTCATGACCATTATCAGACAGATTCTGAGGAAATTGCGTGCCACCGCTGGCGGCAAATGTTTCTGTATATCCGCCAAAAGCGCCCAAGCCTCTGGCAGCAAATACCTGCATTACGCCAACCAACGAAACACCCCAGGTGAATCTCTCACCGGCGCTGCGTGCATAACCGATTTCAAGGAAAGCCTGGCTAAAATCTACACCGGCAGTTCCACTAACACCGGTGAGTGAACCACCGTAGGTGCCCGCGAAAGTCATTACAGGGGCAGGGTCGGGGCCATCTGGATCAAAGGAGGCAGTGCCGCCTTCCCACTTGGTATTCATTCCGCCTTTGCCATAGAAAGTTGCAGACCAGGCACTCTTATCGTTGATTTTGCCAGGCGCCGGCCATGTGTGGAATGAAGAAGTAATTTTTGTCGCTGTCTATATTATTGGGTCCAATGGTAAAGGCGCCACCATGGCCATTGGCCAGGCTGTCGCCTGTTTTGTAATGACGTAGCGGGCTGAATACCGCTATACCCAAATCGTATTTGCCTGCTGCTAGCAGTGCCGCTGCCGGGTTATTGGCAACCGAAATTGCATCTTCAGGCATTGCCAGGCCAGAACCTGCCATTGCCTTGTTCTTGGTACCGGTACCGTGGGTGAAATAACCGTTGGTTGCCCACAGGGGCGTGGTGAGTAAAAGTGTTGCGATGGCCGTGGCCAGTTTACTGGTGTTAATGGGCTGCATTGTGGAGTTCCTCTTGAGATCCCTTATAGTTGTCCGATTACGTACTAAAAATATGCGCTCTACTTACGTACTTAACAAAAACTTAATGTAAGCAGCACCACTATAAGTATTTATGCTTAGAAAGCAAGCGGAGCTGATATTAAACAGGAGTTTGTTTGATCTAAGTCGTATTGATTTAACGAGTTTTTTAAACGCTGCAACCATCCGGCGCGCAAAACAATTCATACAAAAGCCCAACGATTTTTGAGGCCTCTCCGCTTTTGAGAGAATAATAAATTGTCTGTGCTTCCCTGCGTGTATCCACCAGTTCTTCTTTACGCATCCGGGACAGGTGTTGTGATAGGGGGGATTGAGAAATTTCAAGTAAATCGGCAATTTGGCCAACGGATTTTTCACCATCAGCCAGATGACAAAGTATCATCAGACGATCTCTATGGCCAAGCGTCTTCATCAGGCTACTGGCCCGGTCGGCTGATTGAGCCATTTGTTTCAAGTCTATGTCAGCATTGTGTTCCATGTGAATGGTGTCCTTTCCAATACTTTTGAATCAGAATTATTTGAATCAGAATTGTTCTTAATAAGTTAAGAATTTCTAATATAAACCATCTTTGGGCAGATTACTCAATAAATTTATTCCGGGTGCTGTGAATATTTTCACAGCTATGCTGGTAAGAGCAATGTTGAAGTACAGGATATTTTACAGACAATAAAAAAGGAGACCCGAAGGTCCCCAGATTCATTACCATTTGGAGGTGAAGGGGGCTTGCATAAACATTATGGTGCATATATTAGTAAAAACTAATATAAAGTCAAATCAAACCCGGTTGTTGACAAGCCAGGCTTCTTAACTATTTAGCCAGCCCTGTTCAGCAGCATGGTGCATTGGTCCGCCGCGCCAGCGTGGGAAGCCATAGCCATTAACCCAAATGACATCGAGATCGCTTGAACGGATGGCCAATCCTTCTTCAAGGATAGCTGTACCTTCCTTTGCGATTGCCCGGATCATGCGATCCTGGATCTCTTTTTCTGGAGGAGGCTTATTTTCAACTCCCAGTTGGATGGCTTCGGCGCGAATCAATTCAATAATTTCAGGATCTTCACTAGCTTGTCCTGTTTTAGGGTCATAACAATAAAAACCACGGCCGGTTTTACGGCCAAGATAACCACGTTCTGCCAGCAAATCCGCGGGGCGGAAATAACATGGATCGGCTGGTGGCCTGGGGTTTTGTTTGCGTGCGTTATAGCCTATATCAATGCCAGACATGTCCAGTACGGTGGTTGGGCCCATGGCCATACCCCAATTCGTCATGGCCTGGTCCAGTTGCGCAGGTGTTACGCCTTCGAGCAACATCTGCTGGCCTTCGCGTCCATAGGCGGAGTACATACGATTGGCGGCAAAGCCGAAGTCATTGCCTACCATTACCGTGCTCTTTCTCAGGGTCTTGCCGAGCTTCATCATGGTCGAAATGGTCATGGCTGACGTTTTCGATGTACGTACGACTTCCAGTAACTTCATTATGTGGGCCGGGCTGAAGAAATGCATACCCACGACACGTGACGGGTCGCGGACAGCGGATGCGATGGCTTCGATGTCCAGGTAAGAGGTGTTGGTGGCCAGTATGGCCTCGGGCCGGCAGTGTTTATCCAATGAGCCGAATATGCTGTGCTTCACCTCGAGGTTCTCAAAGGCTGCTTCGATAACGAGATCAACCCGGGCCAGTGATGCATGGTCACAGCTTCCGCTGATCTGTGCCAGGCGTTGTTGCCGCTCGTCTTCGCTGATACGGCCGCTTGCTGTCATCCTGGAGTATGTTGTTTCGATGGCCCTGAGTGCCTGGTCCAGCTTGTCCTGGTCAGTTTCGATGACTTTTACCGGGATATGGCTGTTGGCAAAACACATGGCAATGCCTCGTCCCATGGTACCGCCACCGATGATTGCGACCGTGCGTATCTCGGCGGGATTATTTGGTACTGATTCAGGCAGTTTTGCGGCAGCCCTTTCCGCTAAGAATATGTGGCGCAGCGCTTTGGATTGGGGTGAAGTCATGCAAACAGTGTATTGACAGGTGGACTGTCGATCGTAATCACGGCGATGAGGCCTTGGTTATTTAAAGAGACAACTTGGTTCATAACTGGTTTGCTCAGAACTGGTCGAAATCCACCACGATTTTTTTCGAAATCGGATGTGACTGACAGGTCAGGATATAACCGCTTTCGATTTCCTCTGGTCGCAGTGCCTGGCTCAGATCCATATCGACTTCGCCTTTAAGCAGACGCGCTTTGCAGGTGGCGCAAACACCGCCCTTGCAGGAGAACGGCAGATCAATACCGTTTCGCAAGCCGGCATCGAGGATATTTTCACCATCGGTGCTTAATTCAAAAGCATATTCACGACCGTCCGAGAGAATACTGACATCGCTGACCAGACCTTTGTATTCCTGCACGCGCGCCTGGTGGCGCTCGATGGCTTTACGGGCATTTTCGGCGGATGCGGCAAACAGTTCGAAATGGATGTTTTCCTCGGCGATGCTTTCACTGCGAAGACCGCGCGAGACTTCCGAGATCATTGCTTCAGGGCCACACAGGAAGAATTCGTCAAAGCCACGGATGTTGATCAGTCGCTGGTTCAATGCGCCACCTTTGCGATTGTCGAGGTGGCCGCTGAGTAAATCAACTTCCTGTGGTTCACGGCTGAAAATATTGATCCAGTGAAAGCGTTGCATGTGTGCGCTTTTCAGAAATGCCAGGTCGTGGCGGAACATCATCGTGGCGGTGCGCTGGTTACCATAAAGCAGGGTGACGGTACTTTGTGGCTCACGGGTCAGTATTGTTTTGATAATAGACAATATCGGCGTAATGCCGCTACCAGCACAGATGCACAGGTAGTTTTTGCTCTGTTGCGGGTCTATGGTTGTAAAAAAATCACCCCGCGGTGGCATCACATTAAGCGTATCGCCAGCTTTTAGCTGTTCATTTGCCCAGGTGGAAAAAATACCACCTTCGACATGTTTGATGGCTACACGTAAAAATTCGTCGTCAAGTCCGGCGCAGATGGAATATGAGCGTCTTACATCTGCGCCGCTAATCTGCTGATCCAGTGTCAGGTACTGGCCCTGGATAAAGGCAAATTTATCTGCGAGTTCATCCGGTACATCAAAGGTGACAACGACTGCATTTTCGGTGTCCTTCTTCAGGTCTTTTACTCGTAATGGATAAAATTGTTTATTCAATTTCTAGTACCTGTTTGGTTTTGCTCCAGAACCTCTAAATAGCTCGTGGACGAAGTAGATTGTGAGTCAAAATATTCAGATTCAAGGCGCGAATCGCAGGTAATAGCAGAGCTATTGGCAAGATTTGCAACGCAGAAGCTGGATATTTTGGCCACAAGATACGAGTTCATGAGCTATTTAGAGGTTCCATTAGATGCATTTGAAATAGTCGAACGGTTCGCGACAATCCTGGCACTGGTAGAGTGCTTTACAGGCAGTGGAGCCAAATTCAGAGATGGTTTTTACATTACTGCTGCCGCATTGCGGGCATTTGATCTTGCCTGTCGCCTGGCCGCAAGTTGTTTTTACGGGTGGCGCGATGCCATAGGCGAGGAGTTTTTTTCGGCCGTTCTCGCTCATCCAATCGGTGGTCCAGGCCGGGCTCAAACTTTGTTGAACCGTTACTTGTTCATAACCTGCCGCCGCCAGCGTGGTTTCAATATCAGCCCGCATGGTGTCCATGGCCGGGCAGCCGGCATAGGTGGGTGTTATGGTTACTTTTATACTGTCGTTGTCGACCGAAATATCGCGTAAAACTCCCAGGTCCTGGAGAGTCAGGACGGGTATTTCAGGATCAACCACACTGCTCAATAGCTCAAATAACCGTGCGATATCCGCTTTGTTGCTTGCAGCTACCATTGCTGACCGGGATAAGCACGTTGCAGGAACTGCATTTCTGCTAAAAGAAAGCCCAGGTGTTCGGTGTGTTTACCATCACGACCACCAACGATGGCCCATTCCTCTGTCGGAATATTCAGGGTAGCCTCTTCCAAAACTGCATGAACAACCGATTCCCAGTTTAATTTCAGTGCGCTACGGTCTACCGCAATGCCGGTTTCAAGCAGTTGCTGTTCATCGTCAGACATTTCAAACATTTCGGCACAATAGCCCCATAACTGGTTAATTGCGTTCTGTACGCGCTCATGGCTTTCTTCGGTACCATCACCCAGGCGTTTGATCCAGTCCTCACTGCGCCGCAGGTGATAACGGGATTCCTTGATCGCCTTGGCAGCGATCGCAGCCAGCATCGTATTCTTTGATTGAGCCAGTTCTGTGAAAAAGCCCATATCGTAGACATCAACCAGGAACTGGCGGGCCATGGTGAAGGCGAAATCACCATTAGGGCAGTTCATAAATCAGCAGGTTGCGGTATTCACGACAATCCCTGAGATAAGCGATGTCATCCTCGGAACGGCCGTTGTCCTCAAGCTCGGCAGCGTAGGAATAAAACAAACGTGCCCGGCCGATAAAATCCAGTGAAACATTGGTCAATGCCAGGTCTTCTTCCAGAAATGGCCCGTTGCGACACCACTCCGACAGACGATGGCCCAGTACCACTGAGTCATCGCCGAGTGCGGTGCAGTAGTTAAACAGGGATTTTTTTGAGTTTTGCATCCATCATCTGACTCACATATTGTCCACTTCTTTGGGAAGTTTGTAGTGGGTGGCATGGCGGTAAGGTTTGTCATCCATCGGGTCATAAAATGATTCCACATCACTTTCCTGTGAGGCGGTGATGTCACTGGAGCTAACAACCCAGATACTGACACCTTCGGTTCGGCGCAGGTATACGTCGCGGGCATACTCCAGCGCTTGTACAGAGTCTTCAGCGTGCAAACTGCCAACATGGCGGTGATCCAGTCCGCGTTTGGAGCGGATGAATATTTCGAAAAGCGGAAGGGTTTGTTGTGTCATCTTTTTACTCCGGTATCAGGCCCCTTGCCTGGCGTTTCAATTTATAGGCATGCATGGCATCTCGAACCCACTGGCCGTTTTCCTGGGCGCGCACGTGGTGTTCCAATCGTTGGCGGTTACACGGACCGTTGCCGGAAACCACTTCCCAGAACTCATCCCAGTTGATTGCGCCGAAATCGTAACAGCCGCGCTCCTCGTTCCATTTAAGATCCGGATCAGGGATTTTCAGACCGATAAATTCTGCCTGGGGTACGGTCTGGTCAATAAAGCGTTGCCGTAATACATCGTTGCTCTCGCGTTTCAGTTTCCATTTCATCGATTGCCCGGTGTGGGCGGAATCTGAATCATGCGGCCCGAACATCATCAGTGATGGCCACCACCAACGATCCAGTGCATCCTGCGCCATGGCTTTTTGCTCTGCGCTACCACGTGCCAGCACCATGGTGGCCTCGTAACCCTGGCGTTGATGGAAACTTTCTTCCTTGCAGATGCGGACCATGGCACGTGAATAGGGGCCATAGGATGTACGTTGCAACGATACCTGGTTCACTATGGCGGCACCGTCAACCAGCCAGCCGATCATGCCGATATCCGCCCAGGTCAGGCTGGGATAATTGAAAATGGAGGCGTACTTGGCTTTGCCGTCGTGCAATGCCTGGACCATATCCTCACGGGTGGCGCCCAGTGTTTCCGCCGCGCTATATAAATATAATCCGTGCCCGCCTTCATCCTGAATCTTGGCCAGCAAAACAACTTTGCGGTACAGTGTTGGCGCACGGGTAATCCAGTTGCCTTCAGGCTGCATACCGATGACCTCGGAATGCGCATGCTGGGACATTTGCCGGAGCACAGTTTTGCGGAAGGCATCGGGCATCCAGTCTTTGGGTTCGATGCGTTGGTCATTGGCGACCTTATCTTCAAAAGCTGCCAGTTGGCTATCCATCTGCGGGGCGTTTTCAGTCATTTTTATACCAGGATTGCAAAGTGGGTAATAAATATTGATTGATATAAATATAGCAACAATTTTTAGTGTATCACTACAGATATCTGGAGGTTAACTTTGGAAACACGAATGACTGAGGCAAACTCAAACCAGATTTATCTCGACTACAACGCAAGTACGCCGATTGATCCCCGGGTTGTAATTGTCATGCAAACAGCCATTGAGGGTGCCTTTGGGAACCCGTCGAGCTTGCATTGGGCCGGTGTGCCAGCACGGGCGATGGTGGAAGCGGCGCGCCGGCAGGTCGCCGACCTGCTGGGGTGTGCAGCGGGTGAGATTATATTCACCTCTGGGGGCAGTGAATCTAACAACCTCGCACTCAAAGGCCTTTATTTTGCACATCAACATAGTAGTGCACATATCATTACGACCCAGGTTGAGCACCCCGCAATCGTAGAGCCCTGCAGGTTTCTTGAGCGTCTTGGGGCGCGAATTACCTGGCTTCCGGTGAATTCAGCGGGCCGGGTTGATCCCGATGACCTGCGCCAGGCTATCACTGTCGACACACAGTTAATCAGCATCATGCACGCGAATAATGAGGTCGGGACAATTCAGCCGATCAGCGATTGTTCCCGCATTGCGCGTGAACACGGCATCGTGTTTCATACCGATGCGGCTCAGTCGGTGGGCAAGGTGAGCACGCGGGTTGATGAACTTGGTATCGATTTGTTGACCATTGCAGGACACAAGTTATATGCCCCCAAAGGAATCGGTGCACTCTATGTGCGTAATGGCATCAAGTTAGAACCACTTATTCACGGCGCCGGCCACGAGTCTGGTCTTCGTGCCGGGACGGAAAGCGCGTTGTTGACGGCGGCGCTTGGTAAGGCCTGTGAAATCGCAAGCGATCTTTCAGAGGTGGCTGGCATCGAGATTTTACGGGACCGGTTTTGGGCATTGCTGCAGGAGATATTTGGTGACCAGATCGTCCTGAATGGGCACGCCGAAAGCCTTCCAAACACACTTAACGTGTCATTCCTGGGTCAGATTGGTGCGGAGATTCTGGAAAAAATGCCCGGTGTTGCAGCGGCTACCGGTTCCGCCTGCCATGCGGGACAAGTGGAACTGTCACCCGTTCTCAAGGCAATGGGTATTTCGCCGGAAGCCGGAGCCGGAGCGATACGATTCAGCCTGGGCCGGACAACAAGCACTCAGGACATAGATACGGTAGTGGCACAGCTAACCCACTTGTTGGCACCATCGATGTAAGCCGGTTCCTTGCATTTGTCACCGATTATCAAGCGACACTTTTTTGAAAAAAATTATACAGCGCTTAAATTACCAGTCTGCTGATTAAATTCATTGATCAGGTGGTCCCACTCATCCACAACATCCTGCGAGAATACTTCAAACCAGAAGTCCTCGTCCCAAAGCTGGTTCAATTCTTCAGAAGATTTACCCTGCTGTTCCACCCAGGTGAAATATTTGAAGTTGTGCAAAGCTTTGCGATCGGCATAGTTCAGCTCCCGCAGGTGGTCAGTTTCTATGCCCTGCAGGTAACGGCCGAAGTGCTGGTCGGCCAGGTGGGTTGTGTAAGGCCCATGATTTTGCCGCATCTCTCTGACACGGGATGAATACAGATCCATGGAGTCGGTCAGCGGGGTGAAGATGACATCCCGGCCATCCATGTCGTAATAACGGGCTGTCTTGATGCTGGCCACCAGGTTGCACAGACCGGAGATACCGATCTGGGAAAGTGCTTCGATGGTGCTTTCATCCACCCCCTCCCGACGCAGACAGGCATGGCCTTCATCTTCATTGAAAAGTCGCATCAGTTGCATGGTTTGCTCATCATCAATTGCCGACACCATGTCGGTATTGCGTACGTTATGAATCCACGGAATGTGCTTGTCACCGATACCTTCGATGCGGTGCTCGCCAAATCCGAAACTGAGCAGCGTTGGACACTGCATTGCCTCGGTGGCTACCACGCGGATGCCCGGGTGACAGGTTCGAAGAAAATCGCCGGCAGCAAGCGTTCCGGCGGAGCCGGTGGCACTGACGTAGGCGGACAAACGGCATGCCTGGCCGGATGGGCTGATGGCATAGTGATCCCGAAAAATATCTTCGATTACCGAACCCGTTGTCTGGTAATGCCAGATGGCGTTGCCGAATTCCTCGAACTGGTTAAAAATGACAATACCGTCACCGCGTTCCCGTCGCAGCTCCCAACATTTGTCATAAATTTCCTTGACGTTGGATTCCGTTCCGGGGGTGGCGATCACCTCATCGGTGCCAATTTCCTGCAACCACTCGAAGCGTTCGCGGCTCATACCTTCGGGCAGGATGGCAACCGCGTCACAGGCTAACAAGGCACAGTCATAAGCACCTCCCCGGCAGTAATTGCCGGTGGAAGGCCAGACCGCTTTCTGGGTATCGGGATCGAAATTCCCGGTGATCAGGCGTGGCACCAGGCAACCGTATGCCGCACCAACCTTATGCGCACCGGTGGGAAACCACTTGCCAACGAGGCCGACGATGGTAGCATCCACCCCGGTGAGGGAGGATGGGAATTCGATCCAGTTGCCCTCGCCAAAACCACCACCGTGTTCCACCGGTTCGTTTTTCCAGGTGATACGAAAAAGGTTGGCCGGATCAATGTCCCAACAACCAACTTCCTTGAGACGCTTGATGATTGGGGCCGGCACCAGGGTGGGGTCCTTCATCTGGGCAAAGGTTGGCAGGATAATGTTCTGTTCACGGGCGCGGGCAATATTCTTTTTCAGAACATTTTCACGTTTGTCAGGTATTAGCTTCATAGTTATTTCCGTTTATTATGACGTCACACGGCGGTAATTTTCCGGGTCAGTGGCGCCTTCCGTGGAGATCAAAAGAATCTTTGATTCCGGCCCGATAGAAAGCCTTTCGATCATATCCGAGTTGTCCCTGTTTTCCATTAACGCTATAAGCAAACCGGTGGTCACAGCACCGGATTCACCGGAGACGATTTTTTCGTCATCACCAGTCGGATGTGCAAGTTCCCGCATGCCAAGTTCGGTAATATCATCCGAGCACTTTAAAGCAAAGTCGCTGTAATCGCGGATGATGGGCCAGGCCAGTGAACTGGGTGTGCCGCAGGCCAGACCTGCCATGCTGGTTTCGAGGTGACCTTCAAGAGCGTGCAACTCACCGTCAGCAATCTGCATTGATTTGAAGTAGCAGGCCGCGTTTTCAGGTTCAACAATGCATACGGTGGGGCCTTGTATTCCGTATTGCTCGACAATGGCGGCCTGTACGCCGGATGCCATGGATCCGACCCCGGCCTGCAGGAATACATGGCTCGGTTGAAACCCTTCGACCTGTTCAAGCACCTCCGATAGCAGGGCTGAATAACCCTGCATGATCCACAGGGGAACAGAGGTGTAACCCTCCCATGCCATATCCTGGATGAGTTTCCAACCGTGTGTTTCCGCCCTGGCCGAGGCATAACTCACGGCATCGTCGTAGTTGCCATCGATGACTTCGGCCTGTCCGCCCAACGCGTTTATGGCATCAACACGTACCTGTTCCGTACCAAATGGCATGTATACCATGCAATCGGCATCGAGCAGTTGAGCCATCCAGGCGACGGCACGGCCATGATTGCCATCTGTTGCGGAAACGAAAGTTATTCTGGATGAAGGCTCAGCCGATAGTGAATTTCGAAGATCTGCAAAAACCGGTTCTTCTTTTTCATCGGCTAACAGCTTGGCAATTGCATAGGAGACGCCGATGGCTTTGAAGGAATTCAGACCGAAACGAAAAGATTCGTCTTTTACCCGGATTTCACCGATACCCAATCGTTCTGCGAGTCCACGCAGACAGCGCAACGGGGTTGGCGCGTAGCCGGGTAAGCTGAGATGCCAGCGGTGCACGCGATCACGCTCCTGTCGGGAAAATTGACAGGTTTCAACCCCTCGAATGCGTTGCCGACAGGGGTTTTCGATAATGGATATTTGTCCGGTTTTTATCATCATGTTATGGACATTTTCTCTGACCCCATCCCATCAATCAAGTCAGTAATTGCCAATGCGAATCCCAATCTTCTTATATAGTTCTACCAAACTGGCTATATTTTCCCCTTCGCAATTTTTACCTGTTATTCAGATGGTTGTCTGTGGATTGCTGATCTCAACAACCATCGGATCAGCGTCGTGTCGCTTGAGTCCCTGGCGGCAGGGAACTAACCGGTACTCCAGGCACGTGGTTTTTTCATGCCGGCAATTTTGCAGGCCTGTTTGACATAACCGTAGGGGAATAACTCAAAAAGGAGTTTCTTGCCCTCCTTTTTGCTGTACCCAAGTTCGGCTGCCAGGTTCTTGGTAGCGTGGCGAACATCAGGAGCGATCTGGTGTTCGCCAAGATAGCTCCGCATAAAATTGATCACTATCCAATAATTATCGTTTAGCGTTAAGCTCTCTTCTTTGGCGACCATTTCAGCCCATTCTTCGCTCCAGTCATCTGTATCAACCAGGTAACCTTCACTGTCCCGTAATACCTGTGCATTCAAAATACTATGCTCCTGTAAATTCCTATAGAAAACTATCGGGTCTTAAACTCGCTCGATTATCAACGCGATACCCTGGCCGACGCCGATGCACATGGTGCAAAGGGCATAGCGGCCTTGTGTTCGTTGTAACTGGTAGAGTGCGGTAGTGACCAGGCGTGCACCACTCATTCCAAGCGGGTGGCCGAGTGCGATGGCGCCACCGTTGGGGTTAACGTTTTCGGCGTCGTCCGGCAGACCGAGCAGACGCAAGCAGGCCAGTGACTGGGCGGCGAATGCTTCGTTCAATTCGATAACATCCATTTGCTCCAGACTCAGGCCGGCCAGCCTGAGGACCTTTTTGGTCGCGTCCACGGGACCGATGCCCATAATGCGGGGTGCAACACCGGCAGTCGCCATGGCAACTATTCTTGCCTTGGGTTGCAGGTCGTATTGTTCGGCAGCTTCGCTGGATGCGATGATCAATGCGCAAGCACCATCGTTGATACCGCTGGCATTGCCGGCGGTAACGGTACCATCCTGGCGGAAGGGTGTGGGCTAGTTTTGCCATGCCAGCCAGCGTGCTGCCGGCGCGCGGGTGTTCATCCCGATCAAATATCAGTGGGTCCTGTTTGCGTCGTGGAACGCTGACGGAAATGATTTCATCGGCAAGATTGCCATTTTCCTGGGCACGCTCTGTTTTAACCTGGCTACCCAGCGCAAATGCATCCTGATCCTCGCGATTGATATTGAATTCTTCGGCAACATTCTCGGCTGTCTCCGGCATGGAGTCGACGCCGTACTGTGCTTTTAGAGCGCGATTAACAAAACGCCAGCCCATGGTGGTGTCGTACATTTCCACCCTGCGGCTGAAAGCCGAGGTGGCCTTGGGCATCACGAAGGGTGCACGGCTCATGGATTCCACACCGCCGGCGATAATCAAGCGGGCCTCGCCACTGCGGATTGTCCTTGCAGCGCTGCCTATGGCGTCCATGCCCGAGCCACATAAACGGTTGAATGTAACGGCGGGCACGGATTGGGGCAGTCCTGACAACAGGCTGCTCATACGGGCGACATTGCGATTGTCCTCACCTGCCTGGTTGGCACAACCGTAGTAAACATCGTCGGCTCCAGACCAGTCCACGCCCGGGTTTCTGTCCATCAGGGCTTTGATTGGAATGGCGCCCAGGTCATCTGCCCGGATCGTGGACAAACTGCCACCGTAGCGGCCGATGGGGGTTCGGATGGCATCACATATGTAGGCGTTATTCATGGTCTTTTGTTAATCCTTCTAAATCAGCATGGGTTACTAATGGCGAATATCAAAACCGTTAACCATATCAGGACGGACATTCATACTCGCTCGAATTCGTTTTGTAGAGTGGCTCAGACACCTTTAAATACCGGTGGCCGTTTTTCCATAAATGCAGCAACGCCCTCGCGGTAATCATCACTTTGGCCGAGTTCCTGCATGGCTTCTTTTTCCAGCTCTGTTTGTTCAAACAGTGTGTTGGTGCCCGGATTCATTCAATAGTTTTTTAATCAGGCCCAGAGCGCGGGTGGGTTGGGTGGCAAAATGGCGGGCCATTTTCCGGGCTTCTTCCTGCAAAATATCATCATCAACACACTCCCAGATCAAGCCCCATTCCCGTGCCGTTTCAGCCGGTAAACGATCACCCTAGCAAGGCCAGGCCCTTGGCTCGCGCGAGACCGACGGCGCGGGGCAGGTTCCACGTGCCGCCCGAGTCAGGAACGAGACCGATTTTGCAAAATAACTGGATAAAACTGGCTGAACGCGCCGCTATTACGATATCGCATGCCAACGCAATGCTGGAACCGGCACCGGCCGCCACACCATTGACCGCGCAGATTACCGGTTTGGGCAGATTCATGATGCTGCGTATTAACGGGTTATAGTTTTTCTCAACAGATTCACCCAGATCAGGCGCGCCGCCGTCGGCCGATACGGCCCGGTCACCCAGGTCCTGACCGGCGCAAAATCCCCGGCCTGCACCGGTAATCACCAGGCAACGAATACTCGCGTCTTCAATCACCCGTGCCATGGCTTCACGGACCTCGCCATGCATCTCCATGGTGAAGCTGTTCAATGCTTTTGGACGGTTTAATGTCAACGTGGCGACACCCTCGCTGACGTCAAATTCAATGGTGTTAAAGCCCATGCTGCGTCCTTGATAATTGGTTATGGAAAGGATACAAAACGAGAGCAGTTAATTGATAGAACTGAATCAAGCCACAAAGTAAATTTCCTACAGATAAGAGCCTGAACCACCCATTTCTCAGAGCGTTTTCTTGAACTAATCTAGCTACACAAGATATTGGTAGCGTGAGAATAATCTTGTGTGCTATACGCAAAATGAGTATATTAATTATGAAAGCGATATTTGTTGAAATGAGTTCTTTTGAGAAATACCGCCCCAGATATTTGACAGATGTCGCTTACGGTTTGCTACAACAGGAGCTTCTGGCTGATCCGAGAAAGGGCGATACAATTGGCGGTACCGGTGGTTTACGTAAAATCAGGTGGGTGGATAAAAAGCGCGGAAAAGGTAAGCGGAGCGGAACGCGCATTATTTACTATTTTTATGACAAGGGTGACCAGTTCTGGATGTTTCTAATCTACGATAAGGACGAAATGACAGATTTGACTGAGCACCAGAAGAAGGCATTCCGTCAGGCTTTGCGCAACGAGATTCATGCGAGGAGTTTATTGTGAAAGAACGAAATATGTTCACCGAGTTAATGCAGGGTATTGATGAACTGAAGGGTTCTCGAAAAGGCAAAATAACTTTGCGTACTATTAAATTGGAAGACAGACCACCTCCCCGGATTAGTGCGGCGGAAATTGTGAGTTTACGGGAAAAATTACATGTTTCCAGACCGGTATTTGCAGCAATGATACGTACCAGTCCCCGGACACTGGAACGCTGGGAACAGAACAAAGGTAAGCCTGATCAGGGAAGTGCTACTCTACTTAAACTTATTGAAGCTCATCCTGAAACATTGGATCTTATTGCCGATCTTTAATTCTGGATCAGTGTCTGAACTGCCTTTAATACTATGTTGTATCATGCCGGCATCCCTCACTAATAGGTTTCATCATCTATGCCCGTCTACAGTCTTGAAGGAATCACACCGGTTGTACATCCGGAAGCTTACGTACATGAAACGGCCGTATTGATTGGCGATGTCATTATTGGGGCAGGGTGTTATATCGGCCCCAATGCTTCGCTCAGGGGGGATTTTGGCCGCATTATCGTGGAGGCTGGCGCCAATGTTCAGGATACCTGTGTGATGCATTCCTTTCCTGGTAAAGACTGCATTGTTGAGCGTGACGGTCATATTGGTCATGGCGCTGTATTGCATGGTTGCCGCATCGGTAGCAACGCAATGGTCGGTATGAAAGCCGTGGTAATGGATGATGCGGTTATTGGTGAATCTTCTATTGTTGGTGCCACGGCATTCGTGGCTTCAAAGTTCGAATGTCCACCACGCAGCCTTGTAATTGGTGTACCGGCAAAAGTTAAACGAGAACTTTCGGAAAAAGAAGTCGAGTGGAAAACTAGGGGTACTCGTGAGTACCAGCAATTGGCGGTCCGATACCACGCTTCATTGATCAGAACCGAGGCATTGACCGAACCGGAAGCTGGCCGGGGCAGGATGGAGCTTGGTCACTATGAGTTTAAGCCCAAGGAAGGGTGACCCGCAGGAAGGATTGTTTCAGTATCCCACAACAGATCGGCTAACGACTCTTTCAGACTCGCACAATTCGTCGGGGGTTGGGTAGTCCTCCTGAGACCGTGAGCCGACATCCCTGTCGGCTCACAGTCTCAGGGGAAGGTACCCGCATCCCGGCTTGAGGTGAGTGGATTCTTTGAGTGATTAATCGTCAGCGCGTTCTACGAGGGTCAGGATGTCGTAGATCGCTACGGTTTCGTCATTTTGATTTTTGACTTCGACGTCCCACACCACAACGCCGGTGGCGCGGTCTTCATCCGGGCGTTTGGCTTTCCGGATTTTTTCTTTTGCAGTCAACCGAACCTGGATGGTATCACCGATGCCAACCGGCTCTACAAAACGAAGGTTTTCCAGCCCATAATTGGCCAATACAGGGCCGGGTGCCGGGTCGACGAACATGCCGGCCGCAGCTGAAATGACGAAATAACCGTGTGCGACGCGTTTACCGAACAGGGAGTCTTTGGCTGCGATTTCATCAAAGTGGGCGTAGAAATGATCACCTGATATGCAACCGAAGTTGACGATATCGGCTTCGGTTACCGTGCGCCGGTGGGTGATCAGGGTTTCGCCGATCTCCAGTTCGTTAAAGGTCTTTCTGAATGGATGTACCGGACCAATTTTGGGTGTTGAACCGGTTGTGAACTGCCGTGTAATCGCAGTCAGTGTATCGGGTGAGCCCTGGATAGCTGTGCGTTGCATATAGTGTTTGATAGCGCGGCTGCCACCGAGTTCTTCGCCACCGCCTGCGCGGCCGGGGCCACCGTGTACGAGCGGTGCCAGCGGTGAGCCGTGACCGGTGGATTCTTTGGCGCAGTCGCTGTTCAATACCAGTATGCGGCCATGCCAGGCGGCTGAGCCGAGCACGATCCTGGCTGCCTCGTCATTGTCTGCAGTGACTACGGAGCCTACCAGGCTGCCACGTCCCATCCTGGCCAGTTCAATGGCCTCATCCACATCTTGATACGGCATGATAGTGCTGCCCGGTCCGAAGGCTTCAATCGAGTGTGCCGAATCTGTATCAAACGGCTTGTCACAATACAAAAGAGTGGAAGGGAAAAATGCGCCTTTCTCGCGATCCGCTCCGACCACGTCGAATTCTCGTTTGCCGCCGTGTACGATTTCACTGCTGTCCGCCAGCTTATGTACAGCTTCCCAGACATCTTCAACCTGATCTGAACCGACCAGCGAGCCCATACGTACACCTTCTGCAGACGGATCGCCCACCAGTATTCTGTCCAGACGTTTCTTGAGTGCTTCTATGACGGCTTCGACATGGTCTTGCGGCACAATGGCGCGGCGGATGGCGGTACATTTCTGGCCGGCTTTGACCGTTACCTCCTGTGCCACAGCTTTGACGAACAGGTCAAATTCAGGTGTTTCCGGCCCGGCGTTTGCACCGAGAATGGAGCAATTCAGCGAATCGGCTTCCATGTTGAAAGGAATGCTGTTGGCCACGATGTTGGGGTGGCTTTTGAGCATGATCCCGGTGGAGGCGGAACCTGTGAATGTGATGCTGTCCTGCTCGTTCATGTGATCAAACATGTCGCCGGTGCGACCGCAGATTAGCTGTAGGCTACCTTCGGGCAGGATGCCGGAAGTGATGATCTCCCTGACCATGGCTTCGGTCAGGTAAGAGGTTACCGTGGCGGGTTTTACAATTACCGGTACGCCGGCGATCAGGCTGGGCGCAATCTTTTCCAGCATGCCCCGGCAGGGAAAGTTAAAGGCATTGATGTGTAGCGAGACACCGTGTTTCGGTGTCAGGATGTGCCGGCCGACAAATGTACCCCTGGCCGACAATGGTTCAGTTTTGCCCTCAACTGCGAAGGTCTCATTGGGCAGTTCACGTCGTGCAATACCGGAATAGGCGAATACGGTGCCGATACCGCCTTCGATATCTACCCAGCCGTCTGCGCGGGTGGCGCCGGTCTTGGCGGAGATGGCATAAAACTTTTCTTTTTTGTCCATCAAGTGCAGCGCCAGTGCCTTGAGCATATTGGCACGGTCGTGGATGGTCATCTGTCCGCAGCGCGGAGCCGCCCTTGTTACGACCATGATTCAGCACATCGGCAAAATCGAGACCCTTGCTGCTGACCCATCCGATTGATTCGCCATTGATGGCGTTGCGCACTTCCACGCCATCGTCGCTACCCGGTGTCCAGGCACCACATACATAACTTTCAATTTTCATTCAGGATCTCCGGAGTTTGGGGGAGGCAGCTGATCCACTCACGTGGAATGGATCATGTTAGATCGGGCTGGCGATTAAGACCAGTTTTCCAACGTGCTGACAAGTTCTGCCAGGAAAGCGTTGCTCTGGAAAGCATCTATTACGCGGTGGTCAATTGTAATGCTGATGTAACACATTGGCCGGATGGCCATTATATCCTCACCATCAATCTCTTTGATTTTAATGCGTTTTTCAATCTTTCCGACACCAAGGATGGCAGACTCGGGCTGATTGATGATGATCGGTGCGGCAAACAGGCTGCCGGAAACACCATGGTTGGAGATCGTGAAGGTGCCGCCACGTACATCTTCAGGTTTTAGCTTGTTGTCACGGGCGCGGTTGGTCAGGTCGGCCAATCCCGCTGCAATGGCCGGCAGATCCATGCTTTGTGCATTTTTCAGAACAGGTACGATCAGTCCCTGGTCGCCCAGTGCCGTACCGATACCGATGTTGATATGGTGGAAGATTTCCAGGTGGTCATCAAACCAGCGGCTGTTGATTCGAGGCACTTTTTGAATGGCCGCGATGGTGGCTGCAATAAAGTAAACCGTCAGCGTCAGTGGCGTTCCCCGACTGGCATAGGCTTCCTTGTTGGCTGCGCGGTGTTGCATAACAGCGGAGAGGTCTGCTTCGAAAACTGCTGTGACATGTGGCGCAGTGTGCATCAGGCTGTCGACCATGCTGTCGGCAATGCGCCTGCGCATCTTGTTGAGGGGGATGATTTCCGAGCCTTCGGTCAAATCTTCTGCTGGTGCAGCGGGTACTGATGCCAGTGGTACAGCGTGTTGCTGTCTATCCTGATCGGCAATCAGTGCTTCCACATCCTGTATGGTAATCCTTCCGTCTCTGCCGCTGCCGGCAATACCACTGATATCCAGATTATGTTGCAACACACGCTGCCTGACTGCGGGACTCAGGCGGGTATTATCCACCTGGTTGTTGCTCGCCAATGTTTTAGTTGCAGGGCTTTCGGTTTCCGGCGTTTCGGTTGCAGAACCTGGTTCCGGCTCTGTGCCGGCTTCGGCATCAGTGTCTAAAATGCATAATACATCGCCCGGGTTGACCTCTTCATCCTGCTGTATTTTGATGTGAGCAATAACGCCGGCCTCCGGTGCTGCAACCTCAACCACGACCTTGTCGGTTTCAATTTCAACCACCGGGTCATGGGCCGCCACGCTGTCACCTTCTTTGACAAGCCAGGCGGTTACGGTCGCCTCGGTTCCTTCCTGTTGGTCTTCAGGAAAGCGAATTTTAATACTGTTCGCCATTGCTAGAACTCGAGCATATCTTTCATGGCCGCCGTGATGCGTTTGTGGTTGGGTACCACTGCATCCATCAATTGCGGGTTGTGTGGGCTGGGCACATCCGGCATCGCCAGGCGGCGTGGTGGCGCATCAAGATCGAAAAAGATGTTTTCTGTCAGGTAGGAGACGATTTCAGCGCCAAAACCGGCCGTAATATTATCTTCGTGAACAACCAGGCAACGGTGTGTGCGGCTGACTGAGGCGACGACCGTATCCTTGTCCCAGGGTGATAGCGTACGCAGGTCGATGACCTCGATATTACCACCCAGGGCATCCGCTGCTTTTTCACAACGCGGCACCATGGCACCCCAGGTAACGACTGTCAGCTTGTCACCTTCGCGTACAGTGGTAGCTTTGCCAAACGGAATGACGTAGTCATCGCCAGGCCATGGGCGTCTTGCCCATGCGTCGTCGAGCATGGCGCGGTGTTCAAAAAAGATGGTCGGGTTGTTGTCCCGCATTGCTGTCCGTAACAGGCCCGCGGCATCCTGGGCATTGGATGGCATGGCGAGTTGCCAGCCGATGGAATGCAACCATTTCACCTCGTTGGCCTGGCTGTGCCAGGGATCGCCAACTTTAAAAAAGCCACCGGGAATACGCACCACCATCGGTGCTGCAAAACGATTGGCCGTGCGCCAACGCATGGTGCCGGTATCATTCAATTGCTCTTCGGCCGGATCGGCGTATTTGCGGAACTGGATTTCCGGTATCGGCATTAATCCGGCAGCAGCCATGCCGACTGCGCGGCCGATGATGCCTTCTTCCGACAGGCTGGTATCAAATACACGGCCTTTGCCATGGGTTTCCTGCAAACCGAGTGTGGCTGCGTGGACTCCGCCTTTGGGGCCGACGTCTTCGCCGAATACGACCAGTTTTGGATTGCTCGCCAGTTCAGTATCCAGCGTGCGGCGAATGGCGGTCAGCATATTGATACGCTCGTTTTCCGTATGCACCAGGTTTGTACCTGGCGGGAACTGATGACCATCACGCCACAATCCACCTTGCTGCTGTAATTCCGGTTTACCATCGGCACCGGTTTCACTGAATACGAAGCGCTCAATACCCTGTGGGTCAGGCTGCGGGCGTTTGCGAACATTTTCCACTGCGGTTCTGACGTCCTGTTTTGCTCTTTGCGCCGTTGCTGCCCAGTCCTCTGCTGTCATCAGGTGTTCTGCGATGACATATTCCTGTAAGCGGGGCAGGGGGTCGCGGCTTTTTTCATCGGCTATCTGCAATTCACTCTTGTATTTCTGCGTGTCCTGTCCGGAATGACCGGATAAGCGTGGCACCCTTAAGCGTACCAGTGCCGGGCCGTGGCCTTCGCGTATGTGCTGAATAGCGCGGGCGAGATAGGTTGCTGTCTGATGTGGATCGCTGCCGTCGCCATCAAGGATATACAGGTTGTTAAAGGCTGACAGGTTTTCTGCGATGTTACCACCGGGTGTCTGCACTTCGGTAGGTACCGAGATGCCGTAGCCATTGTCTTCAATGTAAAACAGCATGGGCAGTTTACGGGTGGTGGCATTATTGAGAGCCGCCCAGAAGCCGGAGGTAGAAGTTGATGCATCGCCACCGAGTGCCACGCCAATAGCACCTTCACTGGCGCTGTCTTTTAGCTCGTTGGTCTTGTAAACGATAGACTCCGCCCAGCCGGAAATCGGGGTGTACTGCGCACCCACGCCACCACTCATAGGCAGGAAACAGGGTTTGTTATTTTTTTGCGGCAGGTTAAAAACCACACCGATATCGCGACCGTCACTGAGGCCGCCGGCGCGCATCATAGGTCCGGCCATGGCGTCTTCCAGGTCCAGATCCAGCGCCAGCAGGAACGGTCGTGAGCGGTAATAACCGCTGGCTGCGTCGCCAGGATGGTCCAGCAATGACGCCAGGATGATCTGTGCCATATCATGGCCGCGGGCTGAAAACTGGTACAGCACTTCACGGTTCTTCAACAGTTCTGTTTCTTCCAGGTCATCAATGGCGCGGGACAGTTGGGTCAGGTAGGCGATGCGCGGCCAGTCGAGCCCGGTGGCGTGTTTGGCTTGGGTGTGATCGAGGTGGCTGATGGGTGAAACATTGGCCATTTTTCTTGCCTTCAATGATAAGGGTTCCTGTTAAGTATTATATACCTGAATGGCAAGTATTTAATTGCCATTGGGTAGTGTAAATGCCATATATAAGGTATATAATTCTAATAATATATATTTATAATCTCGGAAATTGCTATGAAATTGGATAAGGCGGATATATCTATTTTGGAGGCCGTACAAAAGGACGGTCGTTTGTCCAATCGAGACCTTGCAAAAGAGGTTTCCCTGTCACCTTCACCCAGTTGGCGGCGCTTGCGTGCGCTGGAGGATGCGGGTGTGATCAGCCACTATGCTGCGGTGGTTGATCGCGACCAGGTTGGCTTGTCCATCATGGGTTTTGCGCACGTCACTTTGCATGACCACAGCTCGGAGAAGGTAAAAAAGTTTGACCGCGCCATCATGCGCGCACCACAGGTGCTGGAATGTCACGCCACCAGCGGTGGTCACGATTACATGTTGAAGGTAGTTGCGCCGGACATGGCGTCCTACCAGGATTTTCTAAGCGAGTATCTTTTGAAAATCGGCGTAGTACGTACGGTAAACACCAGTTTTGCCCTGAAACAGCAAAAAAATACGACGGTTTTGCCGCTGGACCAAATTAAATAAAACTTCAGGCAGGCCCCACCCAAATAACGACACCCCGTTACCCCGTTGCCCCGTTGCCCCGTTGCCTCGTCACTGCGTCACCCCGGGCTTGACCCGGGGCCCATTTTTAGCCCAAGGGCAAGGTGTATGGCCCAGGCCAGTCTCTCGACCGGTTTCCGGTCTCACCTTCTTCGGCTCGAAGCCGGAATGACGTTGGTTTATCACCTTACTTGTTGCTGAAAATAGATTTTAACTTGCCCATAAGCCCGCTTCCAGCCTTCTTGTCATCCGGATTGATGCTGCATTCCGGCAGGGCAAAGAACTGCAGTTCGCCGAGTGCACCTTCAAGCGCATGCTCTACCGAAGGATCCTGCTTTTGTAGTTTTTTGGCCAGTTTCAAAGCTTCTTCCAGGTAGCTTGTATAACACTTGTTGCGTTCTTCATATGGCATGGGTGTAACCTCACCCATACCGGCCTCAAGTGCGGCCTCCAGCGAGAAGCGTTGCAAGCTGGGTCGAATCGTCTTTTTTACTCCAGGAGCCATCGTAGAGGTCAAAATTGTAGAGTCGCAAGAATAGCCCACCATAACGGGCAACAAAATCAACGGCATCCAGCAGGAAGTCGACTTCAAGGTCATCCATCACATAATGCATGCTGACCCTGCACCAACCGGGTTTGATACCGGAAAAACCTTCAACAACACAGCTTCGGTATTTCTCGGAGGTTTCTTCATCTATATCCAGCAAGCGATGGCCATAAGGACCGGCACAGGAGCAACCAGCCCGGGACTGGATGCCAAACAGGTCATTCAAAAGCGTGGTGATAAACTTGGGGTGCAGATACTGACTGCCATCCGAATCGCCGGTATTCGACTTGATGTTGAAAGAAATAATGGCCACCCGTTTGGCCGGGATCCTGATTGCCGAGAATTTCTATTGCCGGGTTGGCAAGCCAACGGGCAAATATTTTTTCCAGCAGTTCGTTTTCTCTTTTCTCGATACGTTCAACGGTAAGGTTGTCTTTGACTTCGAACACCATGGCGGCTTTCAAAATCTGTAATACACCGGGTGTGCCGGGTTTTTCACGCTCCTCAATACGGGTGATGAAATCCTGATTTTCCCTGCCGACATAATCAACCGTGCCACCCGCGCTGACCGTCGGCGGCAGTGAGCGGTTGTACAGACGTTCATTGAAGACCAGTACACCGGAGGAACCAGGGCCGCCAAGAAACTTGTGCGGAGAGATAAATATGGCGTCCAGCGATGCATCACCATCGTATTTATCTGCCGGTGGATTCATGTCGATCTGCACATAAGGCGCACTGGCTGCGTAATCGAAACAGGCGATGGCATCGTAGCGGTGTAACAGCACGGCAATCTCATGCACCGGGGATTTGATGCCGGAAACATTTGAAGCAGCAGAGAATGAACCGATACGCTTACGCCCCTGGTAGGCAGGGTCCTGCAACAGTTCTTCCAGGTGTTTTAAATCAATACCGCCTTCTGAATCCAGGCGCACCGCCACTACAGTGGAAAGGTTTTCACGCCAGGAAATCTCATTGGAATGGTGTTCATAAGGACCAACAAACACGATGGGCTGGTTTTCACGCAGGTAGCGCTTGAAGATATCCAGCTTGTCCGATCCCAGCGCATTGCCAAGCAGTGTGCCCAGGTGCAGGCGCGTGGCAGGGGGCAGGGCAACGCCGATGATTTGCTGCAGTTTATCAATGGCGCCCGTGGCACCGCTGCCGACATTAATTATCCGGCCGCTTTCACCGGCATTGACGGACCTTTTAATACTGTCCTCAGCTTCCCTCAACAACTGCGTCATCGAACGACCACTGATATCGTCCTCGGTGTGCGAGTTGGCATAAATGCGCTGCAACTGGCGCAGGTAGTTCTCCACGAAACACAGGCAACGCCCGGATGCCGTGTAATCTGCATACATCATCAGGCGTTCACCGAATGGCGTCTGGATGGGGTGCATCGGCACCGATGAGTTCACGGCGTAAAAAGTCAAATTCTAGGGGGGTATTCTGGTTCATGCCTTTCGAAGTATTCCGGCTATTATGTAAAGAGATGAAATATTACCTGAAGTCAGCAGGTTGGTGTGTCGAAGCACTCTTGATGCATGGGTGAATTATAGCAGAAACCAGCGTGCTGTAACCTGCACGGTGCATAAAACACGCCACCTATAGGTAGGTATTGCTTCGGGTTTTTATGGGCAACCGGCTGCCTGCTGAGGTGTTATACGCCTCCGGAGGATGCCCTGAAGAACGGCATGGCAGTTAAGTCACTGGATGCTACCGTCTGGTAGATATCGGCTGGTGTGACAGAGCCGCCAGTGGTAGGCGGCTCTTGTCGGGGTTCACTGGCTATCTGAACATGGAAGACCAGAAATAAAGGTGAGGCGTTCCATCGGTATAGTTCCGCTGCCATACGTAGGATCATCTGATGAATATTCAAGAGTCAGGTTATTGCAGTCATGAAATGTAACTGTAGACATCCCCCACACCGTCTGTTCACGGTCATCAGGATTAAATTCGCCAAATATCATACCTGTGTTGTAATAAGTTATACCGGTCGTGCTATTACCGTCATTTGTGCCAACCGTTATCAAGAACATAGGCGTGCCATCAGTGTGGTAGACATACCAATAAATCAAAGTTCTGGTTTCGTCTAAAGCCTGAACATTTAACCCATGACCATCTTGGTCGGAGTTGTGCCAAGAACCGCTATGACCGTTAGACACCTTTACTGAGACACTTGCAACTGTAATTGGAGTTGCATCATATCTGGTGTTGTTGCTGATATTACTGTCTTCATAAATCTTCAACTCATCAAAGTCTTCCACAATGGCGCCAATGTAATACTCCCCATTAGCTATATCCGCAGGCAACTCCGTAGCGAAATTGCGCCAGTGATCTTCACCAACACCAAGGGATTCCATCTCAAACCACCAAACTGGGATGTCCTCCATGGTTATCGTTCTATCACTGGAAGCATAAAACTGGAGTATGTAAGGGTCTGATCCTGTTTCCCCGATGTTTTCAATTTTTGCGGCCACATCCAAGTCGTCTCCCGGGGCATAAGTACCATCCGTTGCGTCAAGAATGGTGATTGCAAGGTCGGCCGGGAGCGATGTAGACTGAGCATTTGCATCGAACGTCATTGTTAATACAACAATTATTGTTAGAACTGTCGCAAATAGTTTGTTCATTGGGGACTCCTCGAATCTTCTTGTTGGAGATGCATACACAGACATCACGCCTAATACTCCACGATCAAATATACGCCGTTATTATTGTTGCCTGTTGACCCACATCAAGCGCATATACCATGTATGCGAAAAAGCACATAAAATTTTTTCAGTAGGAAGTCCCAAGCAT
>PVMK01123557.1_pt1 | contig 67174 bp, 70 predicted proteins | sample 1853481 | NCBI WGS metagenome assembly PVMK01 (sample SAMN08533507, study PRJNA380276) | Marine sediment metagenome, whole genome shotgun sequencing project.
CCTTTGTTCTGTTGATGAGTGTCGATTCTTCGTCGAACGCCATCTCACCACAGGTGGGGGAGCCGCTTCAAATTCCAACTAACATTAGCACTCACTCGGAATCAATTCTGTCATTGCTAATCTCAAAGGCACGTCGACGGTGTAATGCTTCTAAAGGCTTCGGCAAAAGTTCCTGGGCGGGCATGGTTGCTCCACCGACCAAACAGGGAATCACGCGAATTTTCCGTTTGAGAGCCATTTGAATTTCAAGGCGAACATAGTCTTTGGGATCGTCTAATCGACGCTGGCCTTGCTCGTCCGAAGCGGTTAGCCAATGTTTGCCAATTACGGCAATTAACACATCGCAAGCCCCAACAGCTCGTTCAAGATATTCCACGAAATCTTCCCCAATCGGAATGGTGTCGATATCTTTGAATACCTGTTCCGATCCAAAATGTTGTCTCAGCCGTTCATAAAGTGGGAGACCGTACCCTCCACTATCTTCCCGGCGATAACTGATAAATATTCGCAGCATAGTTGTGGAATTAAAGCCCTCTTGAACTGGGCACCTATCCCCCAGCTTCCATTAAGATCCCACAGAAGGAGGGCAAGGCGGGCCCTCAGGGCATCCGCCGCCGATGGCATCGTGCGTACCCGGAGTCCCCGTTGAGACATCCAACTTGACACCCCATCTTTCTAAAAGAACTATTGCGTTACCAGCGGGAGTACCATGGGAAAAAAGTCCTATTTTCTTGGTAACAACACCAACCACCCTTCTGTCTTTTAATATTGGGCTTCCAAAACTTCCTTCTCCTACTGGACCTGAAATGACCAAATCCGATCCAGTTCGTCCTGCGAATGTTGATTGAGTCATAGCCCAACTCATCCCCAGTGAAGAACCGAGCACAGTGACATCCTCTCCCCCCTGCAGATCCGATTCAGCATTAAGTGAGAGGGACATTGCTCCGGAAGGAATGTCACCTTCAACAAGAATGCAGGCTAACCCTTTTGGATTGCCACTTTCTGACCCCATAATTTTCCCCGATCTCGGTTTATCCCTCTCGCTATAAAAAGTTATTTGGGGATTAGGATCTCCCCCGATGACATGAGAAGCCGTTAAAATCCAAGCTGCATCGTTTTCCAATTTCACAACAAACCCTGTTCCGATTCGTTCCTGTCCACCAACCGTAGCAATAATTTTTACTACTCCTGTTCTTAAATCGGAGACACTGTGGGGAGTAGCGATGGCTGTGATAGAAGTACCCATGTAACCGACACTGACCAGGCTCAACCCTATTACACGTATTATCGGAAGCATTATTTTCCCTCCGTTTAAAATTAATTAGTTACTACAATTGGCCCTTGAAAGAGTTCAGCAGAATAGTGGGGAGTTTCATCGAACCCGCCACCTTCGTTCAGGAATAAGTTTTCCGCAACCGCAGTCGGTGCATCTCTTTATTGTTAGAGACTATTTCTCTTAATCCCCTGATGTTTCCGAACAAGGAGGACCTTCAGGACATCCTCCCGCAAAAACCCTCTCACATTTTAATTCAAGACCCCTTCTTTGAGCAGGGGACAATCCAGGCGAAATGCTATCCAGACAGGTTTCATATTTAATTTCATTCTCACCCCCTCAAATCTGGCAACTCAGAGTGGAAGATTTCCCTTGACGGCCCACTCGAAACAGGAGACGCACAAGCCGACGAGATAAGCGCGATGAAAATAATTAGGGGCACCCAGAGTCTCTTAAAGGAATTGTTCAAGCTCTTAACCTCCATATGCTGGAATGGTTTGATCAAACGAAAAATTTCCTTAAATTCTTTCTGGGTACAATATTCGCACCCTAGGGAAAAGGAACTCATGGGCACCAATAAAAACTAATGATTTTTCAAATTTCGCATCCGTAAACCATTGAAATCATTGGCACCAAAATTTTGATGTTGTGGTTTTTAGAGGTGCCCTCATGAAACTTGATGGGCTAACGCCATTAGATTTCCGACGGTTTTATCAATTACATCAAATCAGCAGCCTGCAAAGACGATCGTACTTATTTCATTAAATTCATCATTTGCTTACCTCGCCCTGACGTGCTCCCTACAGGGAATAGGAAAAATAAACGCCCTTTTTGGTCAACCAGAAAAGTACCGAAGAGGCAGTGGTGTCACTCATGCCTATCATCAGGCTCAACATAGGAGGCAACCTGCGATGAGGACGTGTTTGGTTTGATGTTCAACATACCTCACCGTCTCCATATCAAGAAAGTGCTGCCATCGTACTCCTTTTAGATTAAGAGTCAATACTTCTTAAAAAGATGGCTACCAAAAGACTGCGGCTAGCTCACCTGATCAATCTAAGTGAGTAGTCCAAGTATGATCGCATCACACACAGTGACTTATCTGCTCACAGGATGTTCGCCCAATGCTCCCCGCTGAGAAGCCTCATACCCAGAGAACCTTTTGGAAAAGAGCTGAAGCTTAGAGGAAGGAAGGATGGAGTGTGAGCCAGCATTGATTTACTCGCCCTGAGATTTCCTGCCCATCCCTTCTATAAACTCATCCCCAATAGAATACTTGAATATTTTAGATGCCGGAAGGCTGGATGAGTTTTGGGACCATGCGAGAATATTTTTGTCCATCCCAAGTACATCGAATTACTGACCAGTGAGGAAAATATCCGGGTCTTTTATGCCGGCATTGAGACAGAAACAGCTGTACCATATTAGAATCAGCGGCTTTGGTAAGGGGTGACCGGTTTGACCTTGAATCGCGCGCGAATTTTCCAGGGCTTGAAGTACGCGATATACGCGCTCCTCACGCTTAACATTTACTGGTTTTTTAAGGAAGAATTCGCTGCCGCAGGACTGCAGTTTACTGGTGGTGTTGCGCTAACGCGAATCATTGAAGCTTACGCTGCGACCATTGATACACTGGCCTGGGTTGTGCTGCTGCTGTTGTTCGAACTCGAAACCTATGTGCTACACGATCAATACTTCACGAAACCGGTTGTCTGGACGCTGGAGACCGTCCGTGTCATCTCCTACACCTTTATAGTCTACGCGTTCTACGGCTACATTATTAACCTGACAGTTTTCAACGACGTTGTCCCCCTCGCCGGCGTCAGTGACTTATGCACACTTGTGGACCATTGGTCGTATTCGATTGCTCTGGATGAATACGTTGCTATTACCAGTGCAAACTGTCAGTCCTTCTCCTCAGCTACCGTGTTTTTTCAGTTGCCTGGCATGCCCGCGGTCATCGACGCGCTGGGCCTCGCCGCTAGCAAAGCGCTTGCCTGGGTTGACGTCATCAATGCCGCCGCATGGTTGCTCGTGGTGCTGGTGCTCGAGATCGATGTGCGCCTGCAAAAGCGTAATCGCTTTGCCGGAGCCGCACTCAAAACCAGCAATGCCATGAAGGTATTTCTATACCTGTTGCTACTGTTGGCCGCTATGTACTGGGGTGTGAATGGCAACTTCCTCGACTTCTGGGATGCATTCCTCTGGCTGGTAGCATTCTTCTTTATCGAACTCAACGTTGTTGAGTGGCGACACGAAGTGAGAACAGGTTCCGCTTAAGGCAAGACCTCGTAAGGTGACCACGCAATTCTTACATTCCCTATGCCCATCAATGGCTTGCACAGCTTGTTCGCGCGCAACTGCCGCTTTTAGGATTATAAGGAAGAGGAAAGTCTTCTTTGTTGGTAATAAAAGATACCCCGCAGCAAGACTACGGGGTATTCAGAGGAACAAAGGATTTGAAAATCCCCCTAACCCCCTTTGCCAAAGGGGGAACCTAAGCGGTAACCCCGTAACAAGCAACGGGGAATAGCAAGTTTAAGCAACTAGGAATTCAAAGAACTCTGTTCCTGGTTGTTCAATCCGAAAAGTTCTAAATTCGTTCACTAGCCACAGCCTTTTTGCTTTTAACCGGCTAAAGCTAAAACCTCTTCGATTTACTTTGAAGCTAAAAGGGAAGAGGTGAGGCAGAAGTTCCGAAACTCGTCTACCACAAGGCTCCTCTTCGACGTTCTACCCACGCGGGAATGTTGAAAAAAGCCGTCAGCGGCGTTCTCGCCTTTTTGCCGTGCTCACGTACTGCATGTACGCTCCGCTTGTCAAACAAAGGTTAGCCCCTGCGGGATCTAGCAAGCAATTCGCGGCCTTGCTGGACGGACTTTTTTGACCATTCCCGTTGGCTGCTGATATCCATTTCTCCAAGGGCATGTATGTGCCATGGGATAGAGATATTCAACAATCCCCACGTATTTCCTCCCCTTGCAGCTGGCAAAAGGAGTCAGACTCGAATTACACATTTCCTAAACCTTTTAGGATATCTTATAGTGCCCCGGAAAATTGATGCTGCCGCCAGGCTTCGTACACCACCACAGCGACCGCATTGCTTAAGTTTAGGCTGCGGGAATTAGGCTGCATCGGAATGCGCAAACGATGGGTTGGAGGAAGCGCCTCTAAAATATGGGTGGGGAGGCCACGGGTTTCAGGACCAAAGAGCAGCGCATCGCCAGGTTGAAAGGCTACGTCCTGGTAATTCGTTTGCCCTTTTGTGGTGAGGGCAAAGACGCGTGGTGGCTTATGGGCATCCAGATAGTCTTGAAGCGTAGGATAATCTTTCATCCGGGCGAGCTCGTGATAATCTAATCCGGCCCGGCGGGCTCGCTTATCATCTAATTCAAACCCCAACGGATGAATGAGATGCAACCCAAACCCAGTGTTTGCACAGAGACGAATGATATTCCCTGTGTTCGGCGGAATTTCTGGTTCGTAGAGAACAACATCTAGCATAAATAAGAAATCAGCCCGACTCGCAATTTATGTACGTCTGATATTTTTGGGGGATTATATTTATTCAAAAATCGTCTCCATGGCCGCCTTGCTTGACTTCACGGATACTCCAATCCACCGCTTCCCGGAACTCTTGGAGTTGTGGATCTTGCGAGTAGTTGGCCCAGATATCCTTTTCCAAATGAAGTAAGGTTGGGTAGGCTCGCATATCCGGGGCCTTCCCCAATGCCCAGGCCAATTGAGTCCGCACACGGATATCAATGGTGGAATCCGCCACCATCTTCAAATAGAGAGGCGTTTGTTGACTGTTCCCGGTGGCTGCGGCAATCCTGCCAAGGCCTTTGGCCGCCGCCACTTGGAGTAGCGGGTCGGAACGGTCTTGGACGACTGGGAGCAAATGAGGTTGTGCCCGAAGTCCAAAAAACCCTAAGGCTTCGGCAGCTTCCCCGGCTACATGAACGTCTTGCAATTTTTCCACGAGTACCGGATATCCTCTAGCAACTTGCGTTTCCCCTAATAACGTGAGAACCAACCGCTGTCGGGGCACCGGGGTATCCGGACGGTTGAGTACGTGGAGTAGCCGGTCGACATGTCCCCATTCCGCAGCCAATAACACTGGAAAATCGTACAAGCTGAAGAATTGTTCCACGCATTCCTGTGGCTGGAGGGGTCTGGCACGTTGCGCGATTTTCTGCATCGTGGAAACACTTTCGGAATAAATCAATCGATCTACGTTTTTCCAAGGAATCACTTCTTGTTGATAGGTGTAGGCGATCTGACAGGGTGGTCCCAACCTTGGGGCCTTTGATGAAGGCCGGGTAAAAGTATCAGGAAGCCGAGAGCGTATTTTCTCTGGAATAGCCTGGCAATCGACCTGAAGCCATAGGCCGTCAGCCGAATGCCTTGGGGCAAATTCCACATGATAGCCTAACGTTTCCAGGCGAGGTTGTAGAGTATCAATAATAAATGCAGGAGTCATGAGATGCAGCGCGGCACCCAATTCAACAGAGATTCCTACGCGTGAAATATCCGATAAGCCTGGAAGAGGTCCTCGAGGCTGACGGAGATCACTTAATTGCGCCCCGGCACTTTCTGCGATGGCCAACACACACCAGATCCCAATACTAACCTGTATCCATTTTGGGAAGTGGAAGGCGCGCAATTTTTTGACCCGCCCGTGGTAACTCATCCAACACCTACTCGATGTATTTTTTAAGGACGTGAAAAAACTCGCTTGGTTATTTTTGTGAGATTATCAGTGTAACGTTTTCTCGGGTTTTGTAACACCCTCACCGCCGAACGGAAGCAACCCCCCTGTTATTTATATCTCTACGTAATAAAAGATCCCCACAGCAAAACGACTGGGTATTCAGAGAAACAAAGGATTTGAAAATCCCCCTAACCCCCTTTGCCAAAGGGGGAACCTAAACGGTAACTCCGTAACAAGCAACGGGGAATAGCAAGTTCATCATTTACCAGAAAAGTATTGCTAAGGATAACCTACGTTTCGAGGAATTTTCGATAGGGAAGAGCTTACTGGTTCTGGAGTTTCAATTTCTCCAAAACCACTTCCATTTCAGCAGGCATTCCAATAAAGAATTCTTCCCGCTTTTCGGAAATCGGATGTCGAAACCCTAAGATTCGCGCATGCAATAACATTCGTGGAATGTCGACTGCTCCAATTCGACAGACCTTCTGACCGCCATAAGCCTGATCTCCTAAGATGGGGCAACCAAGAGATGCCACATGAACTCGGAGCTGATGCTGTCGTCCAGTATGGGGAGTCAGCTCGACATGAGAAGCCACATCTCCAAATTGCTGTAATACTTTAAATTCCGTGATAGCAGCTTGAGGTTTAGTCGTCTTAGTAGAAACCTTCTTTTCATCAATCACATCACGCCCAATGGCTACATCGATCGTCCCTTTATCTTCTGTCGGTGTCCCATATACCAGGGCTTCATAGGTTCTGGTAATGGTATGTTTCTCAAATTGCGAACAAAGGGCTCGATGAGCATGATCCGTTTTGGCCACGACCATGATACCGGATGTTTCTTTGTCGAGCCGATGAACCAAACCTGGATCCACATTCAGATGTGTGAGCCCATTGTTTTTTCCATTTGGCTGAAAATGTTCTAATAGACCATTCAGGAGAGTCCCATGCCAATTGCCTGAAGCGGGATGAACGACCACTCCGGTAGGTTTATTCACAACTAACAACACCTCATCTTCATAAAGAAGTTCAAGCGGAACGATCTCATCATTGACCATCATCGGTCCTGGCTCTGGCTTATCCATCGCAATTCGGTCGCCAGGTTTAATTTTTTGACCGGGTTTCGCCATGTGCTCATTGACTCGAATACGCCCTGACACAATTAACCGTTGCAGGCTAGACCTTGAAACACCCCGCTCATGGCTGACTAAAAATGCATCCAGCCGTTTCGTCCTTTCTCCAGGCATCACAAGAAATTCTGTAATCATTACCACTCCTCTAATATTAGGAGATCAATAAAGACGGACACGAGGAAAAAAGGAAAGGGAACCGGTAGTGAGGTTAAGTGGGGCCATCATTAGAACCGTCTGGCATAATCTTGATGAATCAGATTATTCTCACTTCTTGGTCAATACGTTCCAATCAATGCCTGCCCTTTCATTTCACTAACGCAATCGGCAAGTATTTCGCCTAATCGTCGATAAGTCACAAATAAAGAAAACGGCACACACCGATTCCATTGGGAAGGAACCGACACCATGACGTTATCAGGCATAGAAACCCACCAATCTTCACAAGCCCTATTATCTGGCACGCAAGACCGACAGCACGTCACAGCGTCGAGAGCAAGCAACGATGCCACCGAAAAGAACAAAGAACAGCTTCGTCCTTCTCCCATCCAAGATCAAGTCACCTTATCAAAAGAAGCTCAGGCACTTTCAGCTTCCGATCCCCAGGCGTTAAGAAACAACACGTTTCAACAATCGCCATTTGATCGGTAACCTAGGGTAATAGCCACTTTCCCCAAATTTTCTTTTCCCCAATTGTCGACGGGCATTCCTCCCAGACAAAATCAAATAGATTCCCGACAACCGATGCCGAGAATAACAAGAAAGAGCGAACCACAATTATCGTCGTTCATAAAGCAGCTCACATGCTTGGGCATATCCTTGTATCCACCCTTCATGATACGACTGATGTAACGTTCGTCTTACCTGTTCGATTGCCTGCGACCCTTGAAAGGAGCCCGGGACTTCGGAACACACCATTTCTACGGCAATATCCACGAGGTGCTCACGAAGTTGCCACAGCTCATCGGTCACCAGTTCTTTTAGACCTTCTTCCCCACACTGGGTCACAATTTTTTCCAGGAAGGTATCATACCCTTGCACGTCAATGACTCGCTCACGAATTCGCCTCAACTCCTCTTTGATTCTATCTGTATTTTTCATCATCACTTTAAACAGTTGCTTGCGAGACTCCTCACGGAGCGTCCCTTCCATACGTTGCAAGACCACTCCCGGGGAAACGGATTCTTCTGGTTCCTCATCGGCATGCGATACCATCGGCCCCACATGCCCCAACCGTAATCGATCATAAGTTTTTCTGGCAGCGGGATCTCCAAGAATTTCATAGGCGGCATTGACTTCGCGAATCTTCAGCTCAGCCTGGCGGTTCCCTTTATTCCTGTCAGGATGGTATTGGAGTGCCAGTTTTCGATAGGCTTTTTTTATTTCTTCCTGCGAGGCTTGAAGCGTAACTTCAAGAACCGCATAATAATTCAGATTGGCCATTTCACGGTTTCCTTACAGAATTAACCTAGGAGCCTATCGGACTTAGGAAGAATCGGCTGCAAAAGTGTCTAAGCGGTCCATATTTCGACAATTTCTTGGACCATAGTCCCACTATGGGCCGGCGAAATCGTCAAAATCTGGTCTCGCTTAGCCACTTTTTCGCTCTCGATTCCCTAAGTCCGACAGGCTCCTAGGTACAACAAAGCCGCATTAAGTAAATAGGAGTTGCTCGTTTGCACTTCGTTAGACCGTCATTCATTGCCAAGAACAAAGTCCTTCCATGATTTCCTTTTCTCCATATTTTTTCACATTTATCGGAACCGTATTCCTCTTATCACATGGAGGGCTTTCGTATGACCAATCTTTCTTATTTTTAGAATCCCCTACAAAAGACCTGCCTCAAGGGGCTTCCTCTGTCCATTATCGAACTCTACACCTTGAAACTTTTAACACACCACCCCAACAGGTCTCTATTACTGATCTCCTCACGAATAGCCAAGACTATCACCAACAATTCGTATCGGTTCGAGGTCGCATCATACAACCGGAGCTTCATCTGGATGAAACCGAGCTGTATTTAGATTTTGTTTTTCGCCTTTCTCAAGGAACCCATTCGCTGGTGGTATATGGTCGACACGATCGCACCCAGGGTGCGCCGCCCATCATCATCAATCGTTCGGTAGAAGTCATTGGTACATTTTGGAAGGAACAAACCAGAAAAGGTTTGGCAATCTTCAATGTTCTTGAAGCTTTTTCTGTTACCCCTTATCCATCTTCAATTCCAGGGAGCACCTAACCAACGAGGGAGTCGTTTTTTGATTTATGTCTTGAGATAATCCTTCAACAAACCAACTACTGCCCCCGGCTCTGGTTTGGGAGGGGGCTCAAGTGGAGCCGGTAAAGTAAGCACAGCTTGAAGAGTCTTTTCCCAGATACCTGCCTCAAAGTTTTCACGCGTTAGCTCTAAGGCACGTCCATGTTGGTGTACATAGTCTACCAATTGTTGTTCATCCACAAAGTTGTTTCGCCGCACATACACCAAAGGAATGCCATAATGAACAACGGTGGCTATTGTCGCATACCCTGGTTTGGTCATCACCACATCCGCCTGCCTCAATAATTCCCCAAATGACAACGGGAGATCTTCTACTCGATGGACCCGTTTGAAAGATGATTCAAACGAAAGGCCTGCCACCAGGAAGTGAAAGCCCTCATACGCTTCCATCTGCTCCAGAGGAAGCCCCGTTAGAGACACACCTCCAAATGCAATGAGCACCAATATTTCTCTTCTATTAATTCCCAAAAGCTTCCGCGCATTTTGCAAAGCTTCCCCTGCCAGAGGAAAAGACGGACCCGTATCAGTGACCGATTGGAAGGCTGGCATGTCAATCCCCGGATGAAGCCGAATGAGACGATCGGCCTTGGCATATTCATGTTGAATATGCTCATAGATCACCCGATGATCGGTTCTGGACGGTTGCATAAATGGCTCTAGCACTTGATCCCAGGACAACGATGCAATGGCTACCACGGGGCGATGCGCTTGGAACGCACTGGCTATGGCCAAATAGGAAATATTTGAAATGACCAGATTCACCTTTGCATCCCGCATGGCCTGGGCTTCTTCGCTTACTCGTTGACTCCAATTATCATGAAAATCATGATAAGCCGCCCATGTCCCCTCGATATCAATTTCTAGCGGACCTCGTTGAATACAACCAATATCCTGTGGAATGGCCTGCAGGTCCCAGCTCACTTGCAAATATTGTTGGAAAAAAAATGACGGAACACACGTCCGAAGTATAACGTGTAAATTATCGACAACCCTTCCTAATTCATTAAGAATGGGAATAACTTGAGCTGCATGACCAAGGCCATGGGCTGAAATCGAACACCAAACAACTGGCATTGAATACCCTGTTATAACCCTAAAAACAGCAGTTGGATCACGAAAGTCTGCATAAGCTCTTCACGCACCTAAGAAATTCAAAAAAATCTCTCATCACCCAAAAGGTGACCACGAGTTTTTTGAATTCCCTATGCACGTAAATATCTTATACAGCTTTTTCGCGCTCAACCGCCGTCTCTAGGATAACCGAAGTGGCTCAATCCTCAAAAAAGTGAAGCGCTCGCTAATCAATTTCTTACTTGCAGGGGTCCCTCTGAAATTCATAGAATTCATTCGTATCAAAAACATTCCCCTTCCCATGGACGCTGCTTTACAAAACGTGACAAAAATCTGCCTCAAAAAACAGAGATTCATCCTGATTGGAAGCCTGCTCCTGCTATTTACTCTGTTCTCCGCCTGTAACCATCACGCCAAGAAATATCCTCAAGGCCGCCATAACACAAAGACTCAACCACCCCTGGTTGAACAACAGTTATTGTCTACTATCAAAAATGCGGAGGGTTTGGGGAAGGGGAAATCCGCTTCTCTTGAGTAGCTTATATAGTTTGGCCGACTTTTATCAGGATCGCAAAGAATATGATAAGGCCGCCGAACAATATCAACGAGCCCTCCATATCAAAGAAGAAATGAGTGGCCCTGACCATCCAGATATTGCCGCAATCCTCCAGCGATACGCCCGCTTACTCCAAGAAGCCAACCGCCCAACCGAAGCCGCAAACCTCATGGCCCGGGCTAATGCCATTTTAGCCCATTCTTCCCCTCCCCTTGTCAGCCAATAAACCCACAATAGCCGGATCACCTCATCATTTCGACCGGGTTCTTGCGGAAAAAGTTACCTACCGGGTTGAATATTGATGTGGAGGTTTATGCATTTTTGAAGAGATTTGTGCAAATTCATGCATCTTCTATCTGGCATAGAATTTGATTATTCAAAGTGCAAGTATTGCACGAATCTTGAACAAGGACCCTCTCATGAAAAAGCTCCAAAAAACACTCGTCAAACGAGGACGACCGCGAAAAGATGCAGTAAAGAAAACTGCAACAAAATCTGCACAAGTCGATAAACACCCTCGCTGTTCACGCTGCGGATCCCGTAGCGTGACTTTAGAACAATTGGAACAAGAACTTCTTACCACTCTCAGCTTACATTGCATGATTTGTGGCCATTATTCTTTTTTAGGACGACCCGTGATTCGGTTACTCAAACGTCCCAACGTCACCATTCCAGAGTCCATCAGACGAAAAAGAGCCGGATAACACCTAACTCGATCAGCCTTCCTTTTCAAATCAGCCGACATTCCCTCTACCACGACTCTGTCCGGACAGTCATTGGACAAATATTCCATTCGCTTAGCCCTTGCAGCAATTGACGACATGCAGAAACATTTCCGCACACTCGTAGATCGGCTTGCGAGAAATCGGGGACGAGTTCGAGCAATGGAGTCAGATCAACCTGTTCTTCTCCAGATGGCAGGACATTGGCCCGTACGATTCGGCCCCTGGGAGAAGCCCAATTACTCGGCCATGATCGTGTTAATACCGGTACATATCGAAAATACTGCGGGAACTGTTGTGTCATCTTCACAAGTTCTTGATGAAGCATCAATTGTTTTTCATGCCGCACGCTAGCAATTAGCGTCATATGCCCACGATGTCCCCCATCTCCCTGATCCCATTCCTGATGCGCCATGTAGCGAATATAAGAAAGAAACGGGGTAATGCCAGTTCCAAAAGCCACACATACCATCTGACGGCCTTCCCAATCTCCATCAGGTTCTAAACGAAGATTCGTTTCCTTACATACGGCAGTATTCTCATACACGGTTGCGACGCCTCGAATTTCATCGACTGTCAAGCGAACATCAACCGGTTCTCCGGTTTTATGCCAATGATCAGCCACCTCAGACTGCCACCAAACGGAGGTGTCAGCTTGTGGTCGATGCGTATGATTAATAAACGTCTCGAGCAAGCCTGGTTCATTGCAGGACGAATTCGACCTGGTGTACATTCGCCGCCGAAACTTATCCGTCCGCATGCCCCAGGGCTTTGCCAAAAAAGCCGTACCTGGTCGCATCGCATCGTGAAGGGGATAACGCCTTCCTCCAATTTCTACATAGTCGGGCAATGCCAATTGCACGCGTCGAATTTCCTCAGGATCAATAACTTGAAGTTGTGCAATCCGAGCCGAAGCAACATATTCCATATGAAATCCTTTTTCGTCTCATCAGGTTAACTTCACACCCAAGTTGCCATCCAATACCGAGTTGATTCTTTTATCCATTTTTTATATGATTTCTTCTAAGATCTTGCCCGAGGCAATGCGCATGCAGCCCCTTTCTTCAATACCATCTAGCTCCACTCAATCTTCTCCTTCCAAGAAGACCCTCTCAGCTTCTGTGAAGGACAGGGATAAAGTCGAACTTTCGACGCCTCCGCAACAATCGGAAACCGTTTCCATTTCCCAGACCGGGCAGGAAATCAACCAATACACTGAGGCCATGGCCGAACTTCCGGATATCAGGGAAGAGCGAATCGCTCAGATTCAAGAAGCTCTGGAAAAAGGCACCTACTCCGTTTCCTCCCAAGATCTTGCTGATAAACTTATTCAAGAACTCTCCTCGTAGGGTCCATCACCTCATCATCTTCAGCGTCCTGAGAAAACCTTAAGGGTTTGTTTTGGCCAACATGTCAGGACTCATCGTCCTCGGATTTCTTGAAACGATGAGAACATCTCGGGAAAATCAGTCTTCACGCGTTCCCTGCATTCTAGAATTTTAATGGAGTTGCTGTATATCTTTGAATATTCCTACTCGTTGCTATTTCTGAATCTTGTTTCTTTCTTTTTGTCCTTGTACCATGAAGCACCACAGCCGAAAAGGGAATGATGAGTATTACCTCTCGCTACCCCGCCATGGGCTCAAATGTTCTTTGGTTAACTATTTCATCCAACCCGGAAAAATTGTTAATCAAATCATCCCTTCTAGGATTAGGGCCAGATCATTCGCTTCTCTGCGCTATACCGAACGATCAACCGCTTGAATTATTAGCCAAGGGATTGCCCTGCAAGGGTCGCTCATATATTGACGGAGAGATTTATGAATTTGAAACGGTGATTCAAGAATTCCTCACATTTCCTCCAGCCATACGGTTGGAAGCTCCACTCAATATCGTGCATCAAACGCCACGCTCATTTCCGCGTTTGACAGTAGACCTTCCTGGAGCCGTTCGTCCCCTTAGCAGAAATGGACATATTCTTGCGGTTCTCCCTGTACAAATGAGCAATCTCTCACCAACCGGATGTCAATTCAGCATCGACCCTTTGGCCTGGCCAAAAGTTTCTGCCTTACATATCTACATAAGTTGTAGATTGCCGGGAGTCGATCACCAGTCAAAATTTCACGGATTAATCGAATGGGTGCATCCCACAAATGAACTCATGATGGGCATCCAGTTCATCTTTGAATCCGACCAAGATATTGCCAAACAAGATGTTTTTCGGTGGTATACCTCTCAACAAGCCAATCTCGTCAATACCAGGGCCTAAGAGGCCTGCGTTTATCCTATCTTGTCTTGCCAGCGAACCACAGTGGTTCCATTCTGAAAATCCCGGTCTTGTCTCTTTGAACCTAGAAACCGCAATTGGATCACGAAAGTCTGCACAACCCCTTGAACTACCGAGGAAATGGAACAATTGACTCATCACCCAAAAGGTGACCACGCAATTCTTCCATTCCCTATGCACATCAATGGCTTGCACCGCTTGTTCGCGCGCAACTGCCGCTTTTAGGATTAAGTAATCAGGGCATGCTAAACAAGTACCCAGTTGCCTGTGCAGGAAGCTTCTGATTACAATAAATCACAATTTCCTTGATTTTTTAGCATTATTTTCCATCATCGTTACTGGTCATTGATTGTTATCTTTACCGAGGACGTGTCTCATGGCTGAGCGTATTAACAACCAAAACATTATTGACATTGCCCCTCTTCCTGCCCCCAAACACATGCAGGAAATGCTCCCCCTCCAACAAAAAACGGGCCAAATGGTACTGCAGGCACGACAAGCCATTCGAGATATTCTTCATGGACAAGATACCCATCGTCTGGTAGTCATTATCGGCCCATGTTCAATTCATGATCCTGAAGCCGCTATTCAATATGCGGAACAGCTCAAACAGGTAGCTGATCGTGTACGTGACCATCTTTTTGTCATAGCACGAACCTATTTTGAAAAGCCCCGCACCACAGTTGGATGGAAAGGTCTCATTAACGATCCCAGGCTGGACGGATCTTGTGATATCGGAGGAGGGTTCGAACTCGCTCGTTCTATCTTACTGAAAATCAATCACCTGGGAATGCCCTGTGCTACTGAATTTCTCGATCCCGTTACACCTCAATATATTTCTGACTTAATTAGCTGGTCCGCTATCGGCGCACGCACCACGGAAAGCCAGACACATCGGGAAATGGCAAGCGGCCTATCCATGCCTGTGGGGTTAAAAAATGGGACAGATGGGGGACTTCAAGTCGCCCTCAACGCCATGGTTGCCGCACGACATCCTCAAAGCTTCATCGGGATAAACGCTGAAGGCCTTACCTCCATTATCAAAACCAATGGAAATTCCGATCGACACCTCGTGCTTCGCGGTGGAGGCGGACGCGTTAATTACAATCCAGAAGACATTTCCGAGGCTGTCCGTTGCCTCGCCAAAGAAGACATTTGCCGTCCTGTCATGGTTGATTGCTCTCATGGTAATTCCGAAAAAGACCACACTCGACAAGTTCCTGTCGCCCGATCAGTGGTGAATCAATTCACCGAAGGACAAACAGCCATTATGGGCCTCTTGATCGAAAGCAATCTCAAGCCGGGCAATCAGAAATGGGAAGCAGGTAAATCCCTTGAATGGGGAGTATCAATTACCGATGCCTGCATTGGGTGGGAAGATACAGAACATCTCCTTGATGAACTTGCGGAGACTTTGGATAAATCCACAACCAAAACTACCGTAGCGGGTTAATCACGCCATCACACTTTTAGAAAAGTGATAGTTCGTGTTTTTTCTGAATTACGGATTGGAAGAAAGATCAGGAATGGGTTCTATCTTAGGAGATGCGGATTCCTGAGCATGTTCATGAGTATGACAGCCCAGTTGATGGCAAAGACGACGATTCCAAAAACCAGCCCAGGCTATTAAAGAAGCTCCAAGGACATCAAGGAAAATTTCCTTTCCACTCCCCGCCTCTACCCAGAGATGGGAAACCGTCAAGACGAAAAGCCCCAGAACCGTCAGAACCGTCGGACGGATATCCCGGTGACGAGGATACGTGGCTAATAAACCAAAACCCGCCAATAGTGCAATAACGGCTACAAAAACCCATTCGGTCGTTCCAGCCCAAAAAACTCCTAAAACTCCATCCAAGCCATCCCAGGAATGGGCCGCAATGACAGGTAGTGCCAGCAACGCCAACGGCGTAACCGCACAATGCACGGCACAAATGAGAGAGGCAACAGATCCTGCTTTAGAGAGTTTTGGACCAAACGTACTCATTCTCTGACTTTCTTAGATTATTGGCATTGAGGACAGAATCCCGTGAATTCTAAAGTATGATCACCCACTATGAACTGCGTGCGTTCTTCAATCAACTTGGTAAGTTTCTTCAACGGGCACAACAGCAAATCCACAATTTTCCCACAAGTCTGACACCGAATATGATGGTGATGCTTCCGTCCTTCTTTCAACTCATACCGGGATTGGCCTTCTTGAAAAAGATCCAATTGAACCACAAGGCCCAGTTCCTTCAACACATTCACCGTCCGATACACGGTAACTAAATCAATCACCACATGGTCTTCCTGTAATTGTGCGAAAATTTCAGAAGCACTCAGTGGCTGATGAGTGCGTTCTAGGAGGGCCAACACGGCTTTTCGAGTGCGAGTCATCCTCCGCCCCGTAGCCCGCAACCCTTTTCTAATAGTGGGCTCCAACATCAGCTAAAACCTTTAATAGGTAAATCAAAGACCAAGCAACCCCAAAAAACGTTATTGCAAGTCTTTTGCAAATAACATAGCCCGGCGGCATTGTCAATATTCCCGGAATTGCTTTGTACGATTCAATTTCTTGAAACTATTCTCTTGATGTGTATTGAGTCGTCAATACTGAGTAATCGCAATATGAAAGAGGGTAGAAAAAAATAATTATGGCAAATTGCCGACTACTGGAAACATATCATAAAAACGACAAGGGAGTTCATGAGAAAAAGTGAAGAGAATGGCTACTAAGGGCTCGCGATACAATAACTTCCCAGAATTCGGGCCCAGATTTGGGCCAGGTTGTGTCGGTCTGATGGAGCACAACCGCAGGCGTAGCAAGGCCTACGCTGAGGATTGCGCGAGTAAAGATCGGCCCAAGCTGGCCTGAAGGTGGGATGCGAAAATGGGAAGTTATTGTTTCGCGAGCCCTAAGAGCCATAGCAGATAATTTTTTGAGGGGGATTGTCGGAGAAGCCCTATCAGGGGCTTAACTATGACTGGCCAATTTAGTCAGCTCTGAGCAAGAAACAAAGATACGATTGTAATTCTTTAATGGCAGGAAGGAAGATTATTCCAGCAGTAAGTCAGCTCGTCGATTAAACTGATGACAGCGATGTTCATCGTCGATATCACAAAGTACTAAGACGTTCCCATAGGAAACAATATCTAATCGAGTACGTGGGATTCCTAGATTAGCCAGATACTCTTTCACGGCTTTTGCTCGTCTAACCCCCAACACCATATTATAACTTTCACTCCCTCGAATATCCGTATGCCCCTCAATCGTAAGCCCATAGCGTGAAAAATGTGTCATCCATTTTGCGGTTGCATCTAGACGGTCTTTCACCTCAGGTGTAATTTCCCAACTATTAAAAGGAAAATAGATTGTCGGGAATGGCTCGGCCCTCTGCTTGTGTTTTTGATGCGAACTCTTCTGTCTCCTCAGGGATTACCATTCGATCTGTTAGGTTGGAGGAATCTAAGGTCGGAGACTTTGAGAGAGAAGTCAAAGTGAGTTTTGGTTGCCCTGATTGGGTAGCATCAGAGCTACGATGATTCATAGATAGGGATTCACAACCCCATGCCGAGAATAGCACCATTATTCCAAGTAATCGCAGAAACATAAGGAAAGTCCCTCCATTTTTACATGTTTGTCGGCTGCGAATGTCCAAGACTTAAGGATTGTTCAAGAAAAAGGTACGGTTTTTAGGCGGGAGGATAACAACTCAAACATTAATAGAAGCCATTTAATTTTCTATATTTTATAAATATCTCCCTGTTTTTAAAGATCATTCTTTGAAATTCTCTTAACGAACCTTAATCTTGTACAACTGCTAATCCTCCACTGACCGAGGAAAATGCATCAACCAAATTGGCACCGAGAACATGAAGAGCGCCTGCCATAACTAGCCCAATTAAACTGATAAACAGTGAATACTCAATTGCGGCTGTCCCTCGTTCATCTTGAAGAAATTGGCACATCTGTGATCGCCTCCTTTGTGACTCTCATAACCCACATCCAACGCTTTGCAGTTTTTAAATATGCAAAGGACAAACCACAAGTCCATGCGATCTCTCTTCGCTTTCCTTTATTGCTGTTGCTGGCAATCAAAGAATAGATGTAGTTCTTAGGAGTGATAGGAACGCGAGGCCAAAATCTGAAACCGATAAATAAACCGACAGTTCCCATAGAAATTGGACGCCTCAGTCCAAAATTCAAACAGAACGTTCCTATAGAAAATGGAATCAAAAAAAACCATGGTCACAACAGCGACGAAAACTCCTCCAATACCGCTAAAGGACTATTTGAGATGAACAAATTTTTCGAGCAAATCTTCTGCAAAAAACACTCAAGCGCCATTTTGGAACGAGATCATGCCTTATACCGGTACACTCGTTGATTTCAAATAACTACCGGAAATCTCAAAAGTCTCCTATTGATTAAACCTAAAAGCGGCAGTTGAGCGCGAAAAAGCTGTGCAAGCAATTGATGTGCATAGGGAATGTACAAATTGCGTGGTCACCTTTTGGGTGATGAGTCAATTTGTACATTTCCCTAGGCGCGTCAAGGGGTTGTGCAGACTTTCGTGATCCAACTGCTGTTTTTAGGTTAAAGGATGAACTTTGGCTACGAACAGAGTTGGAAGCTCATTGACGGGGGAAGCAAGACATGTCATCATACCCTCACCCTATGGGTATGGGTATGCAATGCAAATAAAACCAACCGGAAAGGAAGGCCAATGACACCCGAGATTCATTCTGATGCCATGAAACGTTTGGCCTATATTGAAGGCCATTTGAATGGGGTCCGCAACATGTTGGAAGAAGACCGGTATTGTGTCGATATCCTGAAACAGACACATGCCATTCGAAAAGCCATTGAAAAATTTGAAAGCCTACTCCTAGATGGTCATCTCCGCACTTGTGTTGTGGATGGCATTCAAAAGGGAAAAGCGGAAAAAATCATTGAAGAACTTCGTTCACTCTATACCGTTGGACGATAAACGTTTTCAGAGGAAGGAGATATAGGATGAATATGCAACAACATTTTCCCATTCAAGGAATGACATGCGGCAATTGCGTGCGACACGTGGAACAGGCGCTCAACAATCTCTCTGGAATTTCGAAACTTGAGGTGAATCTGGAAAAACATGAGGCCCTGGTGGAATACGATTCAACCCTTGTGACCTATGAAACTATGGCATCGGTACTCAAAGATGCTGGCTACACTATGGGAAAACCTGTCGACTAACCGTTTGTGGCTATGGATAATCACTTAACACATGTCTCATTCCCTGTTCGTGGTATGACCTGTGCTTCTTGTGTCAATCACGTCGAACGAGCCTTAAAGACAACTCCCGGTGTTGCTGAGGCCTCGGTAAATTTCGCAACAGAAACCGCCTCCGTCGATTTCGATTCAACTATCGCCACATCCGAGTTGTTGACCCACGCCGTTAGAGAAGCCGGCTATGAGATCCCCGTTCAATCACATACGGTAAAAATCGGAGGAATGTCCTGTGCCTCCTGTGTTAGCCATGTAGAAAAAGCCTTGCGCACAATACCTGAAGTGCTAACGGCGAACGTCAATCTGGCTACTCAGACAGCCAGATTTTCAACTTGGCCTGGCGCCATTGCAAGCTCTGACCTCCAACAGGCCATTACGAATGCCGGGTATACCATCATTTCTGAGTCAGAAAGAGAACGTTCCGCCCATACAGCTTTCCCTCGAGCTCAAGAAGAGAATGCGCCTCTGTTATTCCAGCGAGCAATTCTCAGTGGGATTGCCGGTTTGTTAGTGATGTTAGGAACAATGAATCTCCTCCCAGGTTTCTCTTCCTTCACTCTCGGTACACGTCATGTGGCCCTGTTCTTTATCACCAGCTTTGTATTGCTTTGGGCCGGACGACCAATCTATACCGCTGCCTGGAATGCCGCCCTTCACAAATCCGTCAACATGAACACACTCATTGCCGTAGGCACCCTATCCGCCTTTGGCTACAGCACGCTTGCAACATTCTCCCCTTCGGTTTTCGAGGCGAGCGGAATTCCAGCGGCGGTCTACTATGATACGGCTATTATCATTATTGCCTTGATCCTCTTTGGGACGTTATTTGGAAACTGGAGCCAAAAATCAAACATCCTCAGCTATTCACAAACTCATGAGCTTGCGGCCGAAAACAGCCAGAATTCGACGAGGGAAGGAAGATAAAGACATCGCGATCGAAATGGTTCAATCAGGGGATATATTGGTCGTTCGACCAGGTGAACAGATTCCAGTGGATGGTGTCGTCACGGAAGGCCAATCTTCAGTCAATGAAGCCATGCTCACTGGCGAAAGCTTACCAATAGAAAAAGAGCCCGGCTCCAAAGTCTTTACCGGAACCATGAATACATCTGGAAGTTTCCTTTTCCAAGCCTCCGCGATTGGGAAAGACACGGTTCTTGCGCGTATCGTCAATCTTGTGCAGGAAGCCCAAGGCTCAAAACCCCCGATTCAACGCATTGCGGATTATATTGCCAGTATCTTTGTCCCATCAGTCTTGGGGATTGCAACATTGGCTTTTTTTCTGTGGTGGGGCTTGGGACCTGAGCCTGCGCTGACGTATGCTGTTCTTACGTTCGTCGCGGTGCTCATCATTGCCTGCCCATGTGCCTTAGGTCTGGCAACCCCCACGGCCATCATGGTGGGAACAGGGCGAGGAGCCGAACAGGGAATCTTGATTCGTCATGCTGAAGCTCTGGAGACCGCTCATCGAGTCGATATCATCGTCTTAGATAAAACCGGAACGTTAACTCGAGGGATCCCCACCGTGACAGATATCATCGTTCCAACATGGAATCAAAATGAACTCCTTCGCCTGGCGGCATCGTTAGAACGTCGATCCGAACATCCCCTCGCTCAAGCCATTGTCGAGCATGCAACCCAGCGGTCCCTACTACTTGAAGAACCTGAGGGTTTCGACAGTACGCCAGGACAAGGTGTAAGGGGCAACATCGCTGGTCAACCGGTGATTGTTGGCAATGCCACATTCATCACAAAGCTTCTAGGGAGTCAAAGCATAGACGAATTATCTGACTCGATGAAATCACTTGCCCAAACAGGGAAAGACACCAATCCTTGTTGCCATCAACGAACAAGTTGAAGGAATCATTGGTGTCGCCGATACCATTCGGCCCGAATCAAAAGAAGCCATTCAGCAACTCACCAAAGCCGGCTTGGAGGTCGTGATGTTAACGGGAGATCATCACCAAGTCGCCGAAGCGATTGCCTCCGACTTAGGAATTACAAATTTTCTTGCAGAAATACTCCCCGACCAAAAAGCGGCAGAAATTCAAAAACTTCAAAAACAGGGGAGGAAACGAGTGGCAATGGTTGGGGACGGGATAAATGACGCCCCTGCGCTGGCTCAAGCAGATGTAGGCATCGCTCTTGGAACTGGAACCGATGTGGCCATGGAAACCGCCCAGATAACCTTAATGAGTGGGGACATTCGAGGCGTTAACAAAGCCATTCAATTAAGCCGAGCAACAATGCGCACGATTCATCAAAATTTATTTTGGGCATTTGCTTACAATATTGTCCTCATTCCACTTGCTGCCGGCATTCTTTACCCATTCTTCCAGAGAATGGGCGGAGTGCCAAGTGGACTGCACTGGCTCTTTGGAGAATACGGATTTCTCCAGCCCATCATGGCTGCCGCAGCCATGGCCCTCAGTTCTGTCAGCGTCGTCACGAATTCATTACGCCTCAAAAATTTCTCCTTAGATTAGCTTATCTTTCGAGTTCTTCAAGGCTTGTATCAAAGCTTGGGACATCGTACGCTCCTGCATGTCTTCACAATACGGTCATGCCTTACTGTGTAACATCTTTTGGTGTAGAGCGGCTTGAACGTAGAAACCGCAGTTGGAGTCCCGTCGCCCCGGCTTTATATTCATTCATTATTTCAAGAGTTCTCTCTTATAAACCGAAAAGGAAGAGTACTTGAGTTTACCTTACCGTTGTAGGAGCTTCTCATATGGGTTCAAGTCGGATTTTTATTCTTCTTACGCTGCTTATCATTGGAGTAGTGGTGGGCGGTCAGGAAATTTTCAGTCGGGTTCCCTTGGACCAAGTTCTACTCAAGGCCGGATCAGGCCTTCCAACTTCTGGAAACATGACGGCTGGCTCAGAAGATTCGATTATCCCATTGGAGCATCAAAGCGGGGTATGGGTTGCGCAAGTGGAATTTAATGATTTACATCAGGCCAAACTTATCATCGATACCGGAGCGGCATTCACCACTATTTCCGAAGATTTGGCTTTTGATGCAGGCATTCAGCCGGACCCAAGAAGTCCTTACATCAATTTGTATACAGCTGGTGGAAAGGTCCAAGCCAAAATGGGAATTGCCCCAAGAATCCGCGTAGGCCATGCAGGGCGTGATGATGTACGTGTCGTTATTCATACCATCCCCAATCTTCCAGAGGGTATCGATGGGCTTCTAGGACTCAGCTTTTTTGATCGCTTTATAGTTCGGCTCGACCATTCTCAGCGTGAACTTCATCTCACTCCAAAAACGTCCTAACCATGGCCTTACTTGCCTGACAAAGTTGAATCGACTTTTCTCCCCTAGCGCTTTCACAGATTCATCCCAACACCTGCAATCCCAAATCTCTCCTTGACAGTCTGCAAAGGCAGTATGGTAATACTACCTGTTGCTCAAACGAACAGGATCACACTATGCGATTTTTCATGTATGCTGACAATCTCAACCCCACCCAACTGAAACGACGTGCGCCAGAGCACAAATTTTTATTCAAGGCTTACCTTCCGGATCACACCATTACATTCGGACGATGGTCTAATCAGTGGCGATGCGGGCTCGCGACGATCACGCCTTCAGCTGGCGAACGTGTATGGGGCGCGGTATTTGAATTAACGCCGGAAGACGTTCAGGAGCTAGACAAATTCGACGGTGATCTACCGGAAGAAGCCTTTCGACATGTTGAAATCAATGTGTTTACGGAAGACGACCAAAAAGAATTTGTGAGTACACATGTCGCACAAGCAATCGGGAAATTCAAAGCCAAAGAACATTATTTGGATTGGGTCATGACCGGCATTCGACATTGGAAATTACCAGAAGAATGCATAGACAGTTGGGATCTCTCCCGCAGTCGGTAACGCCACAATCACTAGACATCTTCGATCCTATTCCAACACTCTTTCACACGCCATCACGATAAGGAGATCCCATGCCAAAACCAAAATATCATATCCTTGTTTGTACGAACTCTCGCCCTCCTGGACATCCGAAACCCTCTTGTGGTGCGGCCGGCGCCCAGGATTTACTCATGGCGTTAAATATGGGGTTAATTGAACGCGGTATTCAACCAGGGGAAGTACTCGTCACAGGTACCACCTGTCTTGGCCCCTGCGAACAAGGACCGAATGTCGTAGTATACCCAACAGGCACCTGGTATTCCCAGGTTAAAGATTCTGACGTAGCGGTCATTTTGGACGAACATATCAAAAAAGGTGAACCCGCGACACAACTCAATCCCGATTCGGTGTGGTCCTGATTTTCTGTCTCACAAAAGTTCTGGCTCATGGGTGATCATCGACCTCATGCGGAACATGAGTCTCATGCACACCATGAGGCACCATCTCATCTTTCCCATAAAGCCCTGGGGTCGATCTCTCTGGCTTGTATAGTCGTAACCTGTAGTGATACTCGAACACAGGACACCGATACCAGCGGAAAGCTTATCTGCCATCTACTCAAAGAACAGGGGCATTCGATCGCCCAATATCATCTCATCAAAGATGAACCAGAGGATATAACCCGCCTTCTAGAAGAAGCAGCACTTCAGACGGACAAGCAAGTCGTCATCATCAACGGCGGGACGGGCATTTCCCGTCGCGATTCTACATTTGAAGCGGTGGATGGTTTTCTACAAAAACGGCTGGATGGATTTGGGGAGTTGTTTCGTTTTTTGAGCTATCAAGAGATCGGCTCGTCCGCCATGTTGAGCCGCGCAACAGCGGGCATTCATGGACATCTGATTATTTTTTCCATCCCTGGTTCACAAGGCGCCGTTCGGCTGGCCATGGAGCAATTGATTCTTCCCGAGGTAGGTCATATTGCCGTTGAACTCACAAAATAGGTTTTTGTAACTATTAGGTATGCGAGGTTAATACACCATTTTGCCTTCGGCAACCATCACAACCTGCCCACCGACTTTGATATTTTGAATCATATCATCATCGGAAAAGACTTGAACGAGAATCCGAGAGGGGCGTTCAATTTCATAGCCTTGCTCTATCACCACTTCCGTGGTCGGCCCCACCTCCACCACCCCGTTTTTCACCAAATACGCTCCTAACGCCCCACTGGCACTGCCGGTCGCGGGATCTTCAGGAATCCCAATCGGATCGGCAAACATGCGGGTATGCACTGTGGAATTTTCTTCGAGAGTCATGGTGGTATACACCATGATGCCCTTTGTGCCTAAACGGGCACAGACGTCTCGAATAGCTGAATGATTTACCTGCATGGACTTGACCGCCGTGAGAGTTCGGATCGGCACGATTAAGACCGGCAACCCCGTTGAAACCACTTCCACGGGAAAGGGAGAATCAGTAATAAGAGATTTGTGTACGCCTAACGCCTTCGCCAGTTCATAAATTATCTCCACCTCGCTCACCACCTCCAGATATTCTGGAGAAGGTTGAGACATCACCACCTGTTCAATCTGCCCTTTCAAAATAATGAGCTCAAGCGGAAAGACCCCCAAATGACATTCATAGAATATTTTGGTCACGGGATCCTGCAAGGGGAGGCGCTTAAGTACTCCAAGCACATAGAACGTACCCAACACGGGATGCCCGGCAAATGGAATTTCCTGTGAGGGTGTAAAAATGCGAATCTTTGCGGCGGCTCGCGAATCTTTCGGTGGCAGGACAAAAACAGTTTCCGAAAGGTTCATCTCTCGTGCAATTTGCTGAAATTCCCGATCGGTCAATTCACCAGCATCAGGAAATACGGCAAGGGGATTCCCCCCAAAAGGCTCGCTCGTAAAGACATCAGCTTGATAAAATTGAAGCCAATTTCTGGAAGGATCCATAATAAACTAGAGAGACCTTCTAAGAGGGATTAGGGGAATCTTACGAAAAATTCAATACTACCCTTACTGTATCTCCCCCGTAACCATACAGTCTTCATAAACTCTTTGCCATTCAGGATCATCTCTACCCCCCTAGTTCCATATCAGTCGTTTTTTCACATCTAAAGGAATCGTTTTCTCTTTCTTGTTGACTGAACGTCTCTTTGCTTTCAAGACTTGCGGAACACCCAAGGGTCGTAAACAGCAAAAGGAAAAACCAAAGCCCTCCCACTTTTTTCATCGGCATGGCCTCTTCTTTTTGAATATACGCTTCAGGGTTGGACACCCTGTTCTTCCATCAACTCGCTTCACAAAATTTTCTGGCAACCTAAGCGGTGGCCAAAAAGGTTTCATAAGAACGCGTGAGTGGGTTCCGCACATAATCTTCGACATAATTCTGTAATGAGCCGTTTCGATATAAACGATTATTGGCAAATTTGGTATCGATTTTTCTTAACATTTTCACTTTGACTCCAGTCATTTTAGCGAACTCATCCACATGCACCCCGGCAATATCCCGACCGGGGCCTCGTCCCGATTCCACAATACATTGTGGGATGTACACATATTTTTCATTGGTCAGCCGTTTGGCAATATCATTTAGGGTCAATAAAACCGTGCAGTCCGAATCTCCGCCCAATGTAGCATTAGGGACATGTAGAAATTTGGCGCGGTTTTTTCGAAACATGGTCAAAATACGATACACACTGCCGGCCATTACAACGGGATCGCGTTTTTCTAACTCTAACGAATCAAATAAACTGATGATTCGCAGTCGATTTAAAAAAGCCGTGACGTAGGCCTCGGTATGGATCGTGGTCGAATTCGGAAGACCTGCATCATAAATTTTTTCGGCTTCAACAGGCAGACATTGTCGGCCCTGCCGCATAATGGTCTTTGTCGATTCCTTAATTCCCCCTACCGGCGTCAGACAACCCATCCACAACACACACTTCGAATTTATTTTTGAAATTGCTTTGGCATCATCAGACATCGTATGTTGATCAAAGGCATAAAAGTTAGCGGAGGAAACAGCAGGCCCGTCTAAAACTTTCATCAAATGCTTCACCGAGGGAGCATGCGGCATCAATTTTTGTCGATATTCGCCAAGGGTAATCACAGACAACTCAAAATTAATGCGGCCAGGATATCGGTCAACCAAACGATGAATCTTAGGGACATGAACAAAGCCAACCGTAAAAAATTGAACATTCTTATCAGTATGTATCAAAAAATCTTCCAGCCATTCCATCGCTTTGGGATGCAGGAAAAGATCCGTCCATTCCATGAATTCATTGCCACCCAAACACCAGAACTGCAACGGGTCCGTCGGTTGGGAATTAATATAGTTCAACATAAACTCCCAGTCTTCCTGGGTCGTCTTGGGGGGATCCAACGTTTCACGGTAGGAATGATCTAACTCATAACAAAACTCACATTTGACGGGACAGGCTTTCCCTAGACTGAGGGGGATCTTCCCAGCATCCATTTCCCGTTTCAATACATCACGGTAATTCTGCTGCGCAAATAACAGAGGGGCTTCTAAGAGGGGAAGGTCACGGGACATCGTATAGCCTATTGAAACAATATTTTAGTTCGACCCATTCACTGAAACTGATTGACAGAAAGACCCATCATTTGAAAAACTTAAGCCAATTGCAGTAGATTATTTTTAAGATCCTATTCCTATGGCTTCCCCCATCCCATCACCATCAACTTCCTTGGAAGAGGCCATGCAATTGTTTAACCTCACCACACCATTTTCGCAAGAGACCTTGAGCCAACGATATGAAGAAGCCCGTCGGACATGGTATCCATCCCGTTATGCAGGACTCACAAACAACCCTGGCAAATACATGGAAATGTATAAAAAAGGAGAGGCCAAAACCAAAGAAATTCAAGCAGCCTATCAATTACTCCTGACCTACCTGAATACCCAGCAGAAAACCTAGCCCTCCTCCTTCAGATATTATTTGCCTATCGGAACTTCTTTCCTTCAGAACAGCTCAGAGATTCATTCCGGACATATTTACGCGTTGGATTATGGTGCCGCATGACTCACCACACGGGACATACCCGATTCCCCAGTCGCATCCTTCTCGGCAGGGCCATGAGCGACCGGCCAGGTAATGAGCCCTTGAACACCATCAGTTCGTTGTTCTTCCTGCCCAGCTTTCAGAGCATAGATTTGGGGAAGATAATTAGTGCCGAATTTAGAAATATAGAGAAAAACATGTTCGCGGGCATTCACCCGAACGGCCCAGGGCTCAAAGTCATTTTGATAAAACTCCTCCGCCATTTTCATGGCGTCTAAACAAGTCAAGCCACCCGGTTCGTTCAACGTATAATAATAATCCAATGGCATATCATAATCGTCCTGTTTATGAATCGTAATGCCGAATTTTTCAGGATTCCTGACCATTGGCGTATGGCGATAGGCCACAAAATAAAATAACTCGACCGAGTGAATATACCGCTTGTTATCCAAGAGAAATTGACGAGTTTCTTCAGCTTCATCCTGCGTTTCACCAGGAAATCCATAGAATGCCATCACATGATTCCAAATCCCTGCTTTGGCCGCCTCTCGTAAATTGTTCGCTATCACGGATTTCTTGGCATGTTTATCCATCAGTTCCAGTACACGCTCATTAGCCGACTCCATCCCATAATACAGCGTACAACAACCGGCTTGAACGGCCTGCTTCCATATTTCCGGATCTTGTAACGTTTCCTCAAAACGAATCAAGGTGGTCCATTTAATATCTACCGCTTCTTGAATCAGGAGTTGTGTCACTTTTTTCAACAAGGCCGGCGGATAGGACTCATCTGAAAACAGAAAATGTTGAGCATTGTATTTTTCTTTTAAAGCCTTAATCTCCCGAACCACGTCCTGCGCCGGCTTTCCTCGATATTGATCGAAGTAGCCCTGCCCATGGTCGCAAAAGGTACACCGCCCCCAATAACACCCTCTCGTGGCAAGATAGGGCAAAATCCGTTCTGGCACAAAATACATATCGAGCGGCAGCCCATCAAAATCCGGAAGCGGCAACGCCGTCGTTTTCTCGGTATAAATTTCAGTATTAACCGTGACCTGCCCATCTTGATACCACATTAAGTTGGGAACCTGTTTCCAGGCACGTTCCCCGGCCAGCGCTTCTAACAGCCATAACAAAGCATGTTCGCCTTCATAAAGAATGGCTGTATCGAAAACATTGGCAAAAAATTTATCCTGTTTAGGAAGATCCTCTTGCAACCGAGTGATGACATTACCGCCAACTGTCACATGAATGTCAGGAAATTCCGTTTTGATCATTTTGCAAAAGGTCATCCCCGCCAGCAATTGCATTTGCGTCCCGATAGAAATACCAATGACCTCTGGCTGCTCCTTATGGATTGAGGGAAGGACGAGTTGTCGGCAGACATCCCGGTAGATATTGACGTTCTCATCTTCCAAGCTTGCCAACACTTCGGTGGACACACCTGAACGATACCCCAAATTACTTTCCATGGGATAAAATACAAGGGAAGCAGGAAAATAGGCCGCCGAAATATATTGCATCGCATCGCGAAAGATATTGAGCGCCCCTTCCAGTTTTTCAGCCTGATAAAACGCTTCTCCCCGCACAATGGCTTTCGCCTCCTCGGCTTGCTCCGCCAAAGCCATCACATCAACACTATCTTGAGCGCGAAGACAGGTCAGTCGCTCACGCTCCACATCGGATAATTGCTGACGGACCTCTCGCTCTTCTAAGCCTCGACGCTGCTGATCCATTCGCATCTTCACCCAAATGAGAAAGGTGTCGGTAAAAAACAGATCGTACATTTCAATATTAATGTCTTTTTGAATGACTTGATGCCCATTCGCACGCAGGACAGCCGTAAGACTCGGGAGGGCGAGGTATGGAGCGGTGGGCACCCATTCCGGGGGAAACAGGAGCATCGTTTTAAACGTACGCCGGGGTTTGGTGGTTGATGCAGCCCCGTCAATGCCAATGAGGGTATCAGTCATCGTCATCCCTTCCTAAAAGTTAGACCGAGGCGAGATGAGAGGAGGGATTTTGTGGGCCTAGCTGAAATTGCAAAGCTGGCAATTTATTGGAACCAAAATATGAAACATAAAGAAAGACATATTCACGAACGAAGATTTTCAAATCCCACCCAGCATAATGGTTTTGCTCAAATTCCTCGAAGACCCGCTCAGCATCTTCGATACTCAGGCCTTCTTTCACAGTAAAGTAATAGTCCATGGCCAAATCCCATTCAGGATTCTGATAAAAGGTGATGCCGAACTTTTCGGGATTCTTCGCCACGGGAGTATGCTTACTCAAATCAAATGTCCCAAATCCAATCGAATGCACATGCTCTCGATTGTCTTCCAAGAATTGGGTCGAAAATTTCGCATCTTCGTAGGTTTCTCCCGGAAACCCAAAAAATCCCATCACATGATTCCACACACCATGCCGTGAAGACAGCTCCAGACTGCGTTGGATGATTTCAGTCGTCGTGGCCTTATCCATTAATTGTAAGACCCGCTCACTCCCCGATTCATAGCCCATATGCAAATACTTGCATCCCGCATCTTGCGCGTCCTGCCACACCTCGTCATCCAGAAGACTTTTTTCAAATCGAATATGTGTCGTCCAGGCGATATCCAACTTGGACTCCACCAATTTCCTCGTCAACTTCCGGAAGAGTGCCGGTGGATACGACTCATCAGTAAAATGAAAATGTCGTGTCTGGTATTTCTCTTTCAAAAATGTGAGTTCGTCGATGATTTGCCAATCTTTTTTAGTACGATACCCAGAGGTATAGCCTTCGCCATGATCGCAAAATTCACATCGTCCCCAATAACAGCCCCGGGTCGCCAGATACGGCAAGATCGGTTCCGGCACAAAATATTTCTCCATCGGCAACCCATCAAAGTCCGGGGGAGGTAAGGCACCCATATTTTCGGCAAAGGTTTCACTATTCACATGAATACCCGTAGCATCTCTAAACATCAGATTGGGCACATGCGAGAGTTCCGTCCCATTTACAATACCTTCTACCAATCGCAACAGCGCGGTTTCGCCTTCATAGACAATGGCACTGTCAAACAAAGCAAAAAGTTTCGGGGTGTCAGGCAGGACATCCCGGAAACGAGTCACAGTATTTCCGCCAATCGTGACATGAATGCCTGGAAACTGTTCTTTGATCAGCGCGCAGAAGGTCATGGAAGAAAATAATTGTTGTCGAAGAACAATTGAAATGCCAATAACATCTGGCTGTTCCGCAATAATAGCCGGTTTTAAGATATGATCAAACACATCCCGATATACATTGACTTGAGTATCATTCACCGCATCCAGCACCTCCGACGACATGAAGAGTTTATAGGATAAATCCGTTTCCATCGGAGGCATACAAATTCTGGCTGGGGAATACACCAGAGAAATCGTGGCCGTCACTTCTCGAAACACTGCAATCGCCCATTCCAGTTTTTCACCGTCATAAAATTCCGGAGTACGTACAATGCGTTTGGCTTCTTCGGCCTTTTCAATCAACTCGCCAATTCGGCTGCGGGAACAGTCACACAGGGCAAGCTGCAACTCCACTTCAGCATCCGTCAAATCCCGATCTCGGGCTATTTTTTTCAATCTATCCAGCTGCCGAGGAACCTTTTTGAGCACTCGACGCAAAAAGTCCTCACTAAAAAACCAATCATACATTTCCAGATTGACGTCTTTTTGCACCACGTCGTGTCCAGCCTCACGAAGAAAGGCGGTTAATGTCGGGAGACTCAAATAGGGCTCAGACGGGTACCAGTCAGGAGGGAAGACCAGCATGACTTTGGCTGACTTCCCTGGACTTACAGAATTCGGCAGTGGTCGGGCTTTGGCCCGAATAGGACTAATCAATCCGCCTTTGTCATAATTGATTCTCATGTATAATTCCTAGGTAAAATTATTCATTATATATCGCTGGGAAATATCCGAGAAAGACAAGGTCCAATTCAAAAGGATCAACTGATAAAGTAACTCTTTGATTTATCAATATTTTTTGACACCACAATTTGGTATTCTAAGTCCTTGAAAAATGGATGGTCAAGGGCGAATGCGAAATCAACCGATGGCGGGTCACCTTTCAAAATTGACCCAAATCGTTCCATCTATTAATATACGTACTCAAAAGTAAACAGTCCCGCCTATAAAGCAGACTCCTTCATCAACAACTATTAGTCTTCCTTTTTTAAGACAAAAGGCAGGCGTATAAGGAATCAACCATGAATGCCATGACTCGGTCTGAATCGCGAAATTGGATGTCGTACTTGATGGACTCATTAGTCAATTCCGGAGCCATGCCGGCATGGGAAGCCGTGGAATACCTCACGAATAACCTAGTGGGAGAAGCCCCAAATCAGGATTTACATCACTCAAAATCCCCGTATGAAACCATTCAACAATTCTTGCATCGCGTCTATGGCCCTATCGTGGAAGCAGCTTCGCGGACCGTGGAGATCCCTCCCCAAGCCATGATTCACATGTTCACCGACATCAGCCTCATGGGCAAATCCGCAATCTTAGTCGTCTATTACCCAGGGCAAAACGAGCCACATCAGTTATTATTACTCGATTCCGTCCCGGCCTGGGATTTAGTCTTTGAAACGTCTACGGCATTCAATGAATGGGCTGAAGAACGGTATGGATGGATCGTCTCAGCTCTCAAGGCGGTAGGCCACCAAATGGAACCGGCTCCGGTTGAACAGTCGGCCGACCTTCAAGCTGTTTCAGTGGAAACCTAACGACGAACCCTGTTATGATTGTGACTTATGCCTATCAATGTCCTACCGAAAGATACCCCCCGAGGCCGAGGTCCAGAGCCTAGCCAAGCTCTCAGTGAAAAGCAGAAAGAAGAATTGGTCGAAGGGGAAGAAAAATTAAAAGAATCAGATCTCGCCGACCAGGAAACCAAGCCCTCTGGGAATCCAAGAAATTGGCCACACCAGCTGGTCCGGCGCCGCCGGTAACCGCTACTCAGATCCTGACTAGGCCAAACAGACTCCCCAGTAGGGGTCAGACTCGAATTAAAAGATTCCTGCCTGCCCCCTATTCTTTGAGTTCTTTCGCCTTGAGCCTTGCTGTAGTACCGAATCCGACTATGCGTCGAACACTGTTTGGGGAAAGGAGTCATGACCTTTTTTTGTGATCACTTTTTCCATGGCTTTTGCCTTTGTACGTAACCATTTAAATTACCTGAACTCTGCGCGATGTCTACTTCCCTCCAATACCATTTTCATCTCAAGCCCAGGATCAAGCCAAGTCAGGGCTTATCTGGATCATACCCAAGGTTAGGCGAAAGCCAGCGTTCAATCTCGGAGACTTCCATGTCTTTCCGCTTGGCATAGTCTTGGATTTGATCTTGCTTCAATTTCCCAACAGAAAAGTATTTTGCTTGAGGATGGGAAAAATAGAAGCCACTGACTGACGCGGCCGGATACATAGCATACGACTCGGTGAGTTGAATGCCTATGTTTTTTTCCACCTGCAGCCATTCAAACAGATGGTGCTTCTCGGTGTGGTCCGGACAGGCCGGATAGCCCGGCGCGGGACGGATACCCCGATATTTTTCTTGAATGAGTTCCTGGTTGGTCAGTTGCTCATCTTGCCCGAAACCCCATTCCCGCCGTACTTCACGATGTAGCCATTCGGCAAAGGCCTCCGCTAATCGATCGGCCAGGGCTTTCGTCATGATGGAGTGATAATCATCATGATCTTGGTCAAACCGTTGACAGATCGCCTCAATTCCGATACCCGTCGTGACTGCAAAACCCCCAATATAGTCCGCCTTGCCGCTGGACTGCGGGGCCACAAAATCGGCCAGCGCATAGTAAGAATCGCCCTGGGGTTTTTCACTTTGCTGCCGCAACGTATGGAAGACCGAGATGCCTTCCGAACGCGTCTCATTTGCATAAATGGTGATGTCATCTCCCTGACTGCTGGCCGGGAACAATCCATACACGCCTTTCGCCGTGAGCAGTTTTTGGTCAATGATTTCCTGCAAGAGCTTTTGAGCATCGTCGAAGAGTTCCTTGGCTTTGGGTCCCACCACCGGATCTTCGAAAATTTTCGGATATTTTCCACGTAATTCCCAGGCGTGAAAAAACGGGGTCAAGTCAATGAACGGCACGAGCGTTTCTAATGATAAATCTTCAATAACTTTCGTCCCGAGGAAATTCGGCTTAGCAATGTCCGTCGCCTCCCAATCCATATCAACGCGCTGCTTTCTGGCATCCTCCAACGATACAAGTTTTTTGGCGGTTGCTTTAGACTCATAGGCTTCACGAGTTTTCTGTTGTTTCTCCTGAATATCCTGCACAAAAGCAGCTCGATCGTCCTGGCTCATTAACTTGCGCACAACATTCACAGCTAATGAGGCATCTAAGACATGCACCACCGGGCTGGTATAGCCCGGCGCAATTTTTACCGCCGTATGCGCCTTACTGGTGGTGGCTCCTCCAATCAATAAGGGAACTGAAAAACCTTCGCGCGTCATTTCTCGGGCATTATGGACCATTTCATCCAACGAGGGCGTGATGAGTCCGCTAAGGCCAATAATGTCGACCTTTTGCTCACGTGCCGTTTGTAAAATTTTGTCGCAAGGAATCATGACGCCCAAGTCAATGATTTCGTAGTTATTACACGCCAGCACGACCCCGACGATATTTTTCCCAATGTCATGCACATCGCCCTTCACTGTCGCGAGTAAGATTTTCCCCTGGCTCCGGCTCTTTTCTCCATCTTTTTCCGCATCCATAAACGGCAGCAAATACGCCACGGCTTTTTTCATGACCCGCGCACTTTTAACGACCTGTGGCAAAAACATTTTTCCCGCACCGAATAGTTCTCCGACCACATTCATGCCATCCATTAATGGACCCTCAATAACATTCAGTGGCTTATTGAGTTTCTGACGGGCTTCTTCCACATCACTATCAATAAATTCTACAATCCCCTTGATCAACGCATGCGAAAGACGTTCTTCTACTGCGCCACGACGCCAGGCATCATCTTTCACGACTGTCTTACCCTGTTGCTTGACCGTTTCGGCAAAGATGACTAATTCCTCGGTCGCTTCGGGCCGACGATTCAACAGAACGTCTTCCACCAGCTTAAGTAGATCTTTGGGAATTTCTTCATAGACTCCCAATTGACCGGCATTCACAATGCCCATATCCAAACCCGCCTTGATGGCATGGTAGAGAAACGCAGAATGCATAGCTTCGCGCACCGCATTATTTCCACGAAAGGAGAATGAAATATTGCTGACCCCGCCACTGACTTTGCAAAAGGGTAAGGTCGCTTTGATTTGTCTCGTGGCTTCGATGAAATTCACGGCATAGCCATTGTGTTCTTCCATTCCGGTGGCCACGGTTAAAATATTTGGATCAAAAATAATGTCTTCCGGGGGAAAGTTCAGCCTGTCAGTCAGAAGGCGGTAGGCCCTGGTACAGACTTCTACTTTTCGTTCGAGTGTATCCGCCTGCCCGGTTTCGTCAAACGCCATAACCACCACCGCAGCCCCATAGCGTTGAATGAGATGAGCCTGTTCCAGAAATTTCTCTTCGCCTTCTTTGAGACTGATAGAATTAACGACTCCTTTTCCTTGGATACACTTAAGGCCCGCTTCAATCACAGACCATTTGGAGCTATCAATCATGATGGGCACCCGAGCAATATCAGGTTCGGAGCCAATCAGATGTAAAAATTCCACCATCGCCTTTTCCGAATCTAATAGCCCTTCATCCATGTTCACATCGATGATTTGCGCTCCCCCTTCGACTTGCTGACGCGCCACTGCCAAGGCTTCTTCCAAATCCCCGCTCAAAATCAACTTGGAAAATTTTGGAGACCCCGTGACATTGGTGCGTTCACCAATATTGACGAAATTGGCTTCCGGCCGAATGGTTAATGGTTCAAATCCGCTTAACCGGGTCATACGCGGAATGTGCGTTTTTTTGTGCGGGGCACAATCTTTGACCCCTTCTGCAATCGCACGAATATGATCGGGCGTACTCCCGCAACATCCGCCTACAATATTGACCCACCCCTGGCTGGCAAAGTCTCGAAGATCCGCCCCCATTCGCTCCGGGGTTTCATCGAACCCGCCGAAGGCATTGGGCAACCCTGCATTGGGATAGCAACTGATATAGATTGGCGCGACATTGGACAGTTCTTCGATATAAGGCCGCATTTGTTTCGCCCCTAACGCACAATTGATCCCCACACTCAGGAGATGGGCATGGGAAATGGAATTCCAAAAAGCCTCGATCAACTGTCCTGATAAGGTACGACCACTCAGATCCGTAATCGTCACGGACGCCATGATAGGAATTTCGCGGTGTATTTCTTCGCAATATTGGGCAATGGCATAAAACGCCGCTTTGGCATTCAGCGTGTCAAAAATGGTTTCGACCATAAGGAGATCGACTCCCCCTTCGACTAAACCCCGAACCTGATCATAGTAAGCACCGGCTAAATCATCGAAGGTAACAGCTCGAAATGCCGGATTATTCACATCAGGCGACATCGACGCAGTTCGATTGGTCGGGCCCAACGCCCCTGCCACAAAACACTGCCGACCCGGCTGCTCAGCCTGCACCCGAGCCACCGCACGATTGGCCACTTGAGCGCCCACCACATTTAATTCATAGGCCAGTGCTTCCATCTGGTAATCGGCCATGGAAATGGCGTTAGAATTAAAGGTATTCGTCTCGATGATATCGGCTCCGGCCTCGAGGTAGAGCACATGAATATCTTCAATAATTTTTGGTTGTGTCAGAACCAGCAAGTCATTATTGCCTTTGACATCACAGATATGATCGACATATTGTGTCCCACGAAAATCCGCTTCACTTAGTTTATGGTTTTGAATCATCGTCCCCATCGCGCCATCTAGCACAAGGATTCGATTATTCAAGATCTCATCAAAATTCTCTGTCATGCCTGCCCTCCCATTGCCCACATATTTGACTCTACGCCTTTATTCACTTTCGGCCGTTTCCCAGTTCATTTTCATCCCACTTTCTTGACTTCGAGGATTTTCAACAAATAGGATGATTGCTATCCCAGGTCTTGTTATGACATTTCTTGCTCAGTTTTGTAAAAGATCCCTTACTCCGCTTTCTTTTCTCGCCATCGTTTTATCATTCTGTTTGGCGATAATTTCAGCCTACCCTACCGATTCCCTCGCTAAACCCTACTTTGAAGATGGGTTCTTGGGGCTCACTCAAGACGAATTGCGCACCAAACTGGGCACACCTATGGCGATTCGTTCCCGAAAGGCCGCACTTCGGATCTTTAGCTATTACACGTATACCGATTGGCAAAAATATTTTAAAAATTTGGTTTCCCCAGAAAATGGGGAAGACGTGTATACCTACACCAGAAATGGCGTTCAAGTTCGGTATTCATTTACCTACATCCCCGACTTGAGTGAAGGGAAAGACTTTCCCACCCTGTATGTACGGCGATGTGAAATCGAATTCTCTCCCGCTGTCTCATTGGAAACCATTCCGTCTCTTGTTCCGGAATTTGTCCCTCCTTTAGAACAATCGTCTCCCGCGTTTCGATCGAATTTGTGGGTTTTGGTGTTTAAAGGCCCGCCCTCACCTGAAGCATCATTCATCGTAAAGGAACGAGGTAAGGAAAAGTTGTCTTGGTCATTGGCGTATCAAATGTTTGCCGTTAATGGGATTCCAAATAATCTTTCCACCAAAACCCCCATTGATCGGTTGGAAATCACCACACAAAGCCTCCAACTCGTTCAACGACACCAACGATTAACACACGAACCCATCCTAAATCCCTTTTCCCCTGAATTTCAGGAACGGCTTCCAGTTGAAGCTCCAACAGTCAAATCCATTCCTCGTCCCCAGTATGAAGATTAGATTATAACTTCACGGAATCATCGCCTAAAATGATGCTAGGCGTCTGTCGGGCTTAGGAAGAATCGGCTGCAAAAGTGTCTAAGCGGTCCATATTTCACCGATTTCTTGGACCATAGTCGCACTATGGGCCGGCGAAATCGTCAAAACCTGCCCTCGCTCAGCCGCTTTTTCGCTTTCGATTCCCTAAGCCCGACAGGCGCCTAGAGAAATCGAAGGTCTCGCTCTTCGCCTATCGACAGATACCCTTCCCCCCATTGCTCAACATCATAGAGGCTCCATTCCCCTATTGAGCCCTCAGACTTTAAGCGAATTCCCCAATTTCCACCAAAGATAATAAAGGTCAGCCCCGCCCCTGAATCTTCCACCTTCTGGGCATAGGCTGGGCAAAAGGGTTGATCAGGGTCATCACAACACCCGGTCACCTCACACCATTCTCCACGGGACATTCGTTCATAGGACTTCACATGTGTGAGCAGTCGAGGAGGTCCTAATTCCTTAAACCTGAGGAAGTACGACCCCTCAAAATTTGGATTATTTTCAACCTCAAGAAACATACACGGGCAACCTTGACCCATTTTCAAATCCACTGATAGAGTGTTTTTTAACGAAAGCAGAAATAATCATGGCCAAAGCCTAAGTTCCATTATGTACCTAAGCCGTCCATTTTCTGCTTAAACATGTCCCTCCAAAACAGCCAGACATCCCAAGCAACTCCAACCTCCTGGATTTGCCGCAAGCCTGTTCGACTCACCCTTTATTGCCTCTTAGGAGCCTTTGCCCTCTGGATGATAGGCTGGGGCATTATCCCTCGTTTAATGGACCCAACATTTGAACAACATATTCAAGATAAAGCCGTCATGGCCGGGATGAGTCGAGAGCAAGTGATGAAAGCTTGGGGTTCTCCCTATCAAATGAATGTCAGCTATACTGACAAAGGCATCCGTCGGGAAGAATGGGTATATGAGGATTGGATTGATTCAAGTACAATTAAACACCGATATTTATATTTTGAAGAAGGGAAACTCTTGGGAGGCTGGTACTAACTCCCAAAACGTGTATTATATCAACAGTTCCTTTGAGCCGTCTCACCTCAATCTCAATTTTAGGGAGTTTCGGTAATTTGCATACGACGCTCCTTCCCAGCACCGCCGGAAATAATTAACACGCGCTTCCATTCGCGAATCTGATATACTTTCCACGCATGAGATTGCCCTTTATAGTAAGCTTCGGGATCTTCACCTTTCGCACTCAAATATGTGGGCTCCATAAACCCCTCATCCATCACGTACTCCATGAGATTTTCCGTCGTAACACCCTGCCCTCTTAGAGCCACATCGGCTAAAAATTCTAAAATGCGATCAGGATCGGCGATATTAATAGGTTGCATGGTTACAGACTCCCTGAGTATGTGATATTCTATTGATATTGATGTATGCCTCGCAACACCACTTCCAATAAGAGAATCAAGAACCACAGACCCGTATCATTGAGCAACCACTCCCCATCCCCAATTCACACCTAGATGTTTAAGACACTCTCTCCCGAACAATTCAGAGACCGCATCTTTGATATCCTACGCCGCAAACAACATTGGGCAACCGAGAGTTTTCAAAGTAACACGATCACCAAAAAACAATTAAACATTTATTTCCATCAAGAATATGTGGTGTATGTTAGAGACTTTTCCATTCTTCTCGCACAAATTCTTGGGAAAAATCCTCCGTGGGAAGTCCGCCGACGTCTCGCCACAATCATTTATGAGGAAGAAACCGGAGGATTTTCCCTGGGGCGCCCCTACCAGGAATTATTTCTGCATATGATGAAAGGCCTTGGATTCAACAGAGCCGGATTTCGTGATGTGGAATTATTGGCCCCCAGCCGTGCTTATCGAGAATGGTTAAATCGCATTTGCCAAGAAGACGACTGGACTTTTGGCGCCGCCGTGTTAACAATTTTCATTAAAGGCACCTCAAGCGACCCAGAAGAAGTCTTATATCCCAAACCACCACAAAATCAAGCAGAAATTGAAGATGTGATCAAAAAATATGCACTCGTCCAACACCAAGGTCTTTCCCTGGAATGTATGGATTATATTCGAGCCCAGCATATGTTTGCGCCCGGTGCCAGAAAACTCATCTACGATATGATCACGCACCATGCTACCGAGACTAGCCAGCAGTACCAGATCCTCTCCCGATTAGAAGAAGCCTTGGCCCTATGGAGCCGGTATCAAGATGGAATTGCACGGGCTTGTGGAATCCGGCATATTTAGACAGGATTTTTTATAGTTCTAAATATCTGTTTACCCTCTACTTGTCTCGTGGGTAGTTCTCATTTTCCAAAACTCCGCAGTCCTAAACCGCAAAAATCATTTTTTTCTATAAAATCAAGAATTCTCCCATCTCTAATCCGAAATAGCCCTTTATTGCGTCCTTGTCCCGTCAATTAAGAATCATGTTCATGTGGCATTTATTACCCAATATTCTTTATGTTTAGTGGAACATCTTCTCTCAAATACCGATTGCACTCCCTTTCTAGACTCCTGGCCATTGTCGTGGCAATAGGTATGAGCCATATCCAATGCTCATGGACTCCAGATGTGGAAATGCTCTTATATCAAGGCGAAGAGGGAACTATTGCCCTCCAGTCCACCAAAACCTTTAAAATTGCCCCTAATCATCCCGCCTGGATTTCTGACTCTCTTATTCAAGAAATGTTAGGAGGGATCACCCAAACTCAGGAGAGCGGCCTTCTCCAACAGATCCTTTCAGGATCTTCTCCCCAACTCCCAGTATTTTCACCCTCTCAAATTCGTTTCCTAGGCCCTCACCTAGCCTCGGCATTGTCCAAAGCCACTCCAGAAGAACTTGTCACCTTTATCTGCACAGATACCAATGAAAATTCATCAGTGGTTAAAGGAACAGTGGCGATTTTCCATCCTACTACTATGCTTATAAATTTGAAAAATAATAGAAAACCCCTGTTTGATAAAGAAAAAGGTAAGAATTCACGAGGAAACTTACTCCGCTATACCACCATTCATTTTTCCCAGGAAGAAGCACTCATCAACCCAAAGGAATCGCACCCTTTAATGGAAATTCCAGCCAACTCTCATTGGTTGATGATTAATTATAGTCTTTTTAAGACATCAAATTTGAAAGAACCACGTGTTCTCACTCCCACATCAGATGGAATGACAAATGATGAGGTGAAAGACCAAAACACTCAGGAGAGCAATTCCTTGAACGAACAGCTTCTAGATTTACAACTGAAAGTTGATGAACAAAATGATGAAATCAAACTTCTTCAACAAACAAAACCATAAAATTTGAGTTCAATCAGTCTACGTGAATGTTTTGCGGCATTCGAAGAACGTCCTCTCGACTGTAAGGTTTTTGGAAAACCATCAGAGAATAACAGCCATAGATCACAAAGGTATCCTGCAGACAATAATCAGCCATTTCTTTTCTGAACCCCTTCGCCCACATTTCAGCCACTTGGGCTCCACTCCCCGACTTCGTTTCGACATTTAGAGCTTTCGCCAACACATCGAACTTGACCTACCCCCGCATATTCCAGTTACTCCACATTCGCTTCCATCGTACCAAGCCACAGCCTCTTGAGAGCTCATCGAATTCAAAAATGCGAGGCCCCCAATCACCATAACACGCCTCAAGTTCCCATCAAACGCAGACCGTTCATACTGTTCGTTCTCCTTGTGCAGCTGTTCTTCCTATTCGACATACGAAAATAATTCCGTTTTTGTTTTGAGAGGAAGCCCCTGGCGGGGATGCCAACTCAATACCCCGAACTCTAGCCCATTCCAACCGAGGCGCTTGAACCGTATCAATATCAAGTACAATTTTTATCGACAACCAAGAATTTCGAGCAAAGGGTTTAGGAAGAAAGTTCTTTTTCAAGCTGCCCTTGAAGGATTTCCCTCAAGACCGGACGATCAGCGGCCGGAAACTCATAAAACGCTAATTCCCCCTTAGGAACCCAGGCCATTTCTATACTTCCAAGAGGCTTGGGGTTTCCTTGATATTTTGAACAGATAAAAAAATGCAACTCCACTTCTTTTTCAGGATAGCGATGGCGAAGAACATAGAAGTGCTGTACGCCACCAACCTCAATATCGATTTCCTCTTTCAACTCTCTCCGCAAGCATTGCTCCAAGGTCTCACCCGCTTCTTGCTTGCCACCAGGAAATTCCCACAGTCCCCCCTGATGAGCATCCAGCTTTCTTCTCGTTAATAAGATTTTTCCTTCACGCTGAAGAATGGCCGCAGCCACGACAACATACGGTAATCCTCGAAGGCCTTTGTTATTCATGATAAGAAACGGAATGACAAATATCTCGCATGGGGCAGAGCAAACAGAAGGGTTTTCGGGCCGTACACACCATGGCCCCAAAATCCATTAAGGCTTGATTGAAATCATAGCCTCTCCCCTTGGGAATCAGTTTTCCCGAAAGTATCCATAATATCGCTTTTTGTTTTTTAGGATCACCCGTTCCAATAAATATTCGATGTAAGACTCGCATGACGTTGGTATCAAGAATAGCCGCATCCTTCTGAAAAGCAAATGATTGAATGGCTCCCGCCGTATACCGACCAATCCCCTTCATCGACAACAAATCTTTCTCTTTGCTGGGTATCCTTCCTCCATACCGATCCATAGCCTCACAAGCAATCCCATGAAGACGATACGGACGGATGTTATATCCCAAGGGATACCAGGTTTTTCGAACTTCCTCAGGTCGGGCTTCAGCAAGGTCTTGCACAGTAGGAAATTTTTGCAAAAACTCGTGAAATTTAGGAATCACACGATCAACTTGGGTCTGCTGTAACATCACCTCAGAGACTAAAATCTTATAAGGATCTCCTGTCCTCCTCCACGGAAGATCTCGACCACAATCCTCATACCATATCAATAACCGCTTCTGAAATTTCCGTCTTTTGGAAAGGGGAATACTCTGAATTTCAAGAGTACCTGCCTTGGCCATTTTCCTCTTTTTATTTTTTTTGGAGAAGGCATAAACAAGAAATTTTCAACCCATACTATTATGAGGTGACAGCAAAAAAACAAGCGATCTAGCTTACATTAGAAATCTCATGTATGTCTTTATACTTTTAAAGTTGCCGCGACAAAAAATATCCCTTACTAGACAACCCTATAATTAAACAGTTAATGTCCCATTTTCTATGCAGGGTCATTATATTCCTTTCTAATGAGCGCAGCCCCCACAAGCGTTTTTTCTCACCACCAATTTGGAGGAATACACGATGATCCTTGATTCTTCGTAACTTTTCATCAACAATCAAACTGCAGTATTCTGGGGTCTTTGTCCTATCATGTGGACGAAATCCTGTTCTGTCTTCTTCACTTCTCTATTTCCTGCAATCGGGAAAAACCCTTTTTCTGCCTCACAGACCTCTTTTCGTTTAAAAATCGTTTTCCCCCCTTTCTCCACTCTTAGTCCATCGTTTTTGGTTTCTTATCATTCACTGTCTATCAACCCTTTAGGAGGTGCCTCATGTCTATCCAAGCCGTTCCTCTTTCTCAATTCATTCCAAGCAACACCACACAAATCCAAACCGTTGTCCAATCAACAGCCAGCTTTATTCGCTCTCTTGCCCAAAAAGGTGGTCCGGATCAGACCGATTACCCTCTATTAAATACCTTGTTTCAACAATTTTCACAAACAACTCTACAGGAAGCTCTCTCTGCCGAACAACTCGCTTCTATTCACGACTCATTCGGCGCAGCCCTTTCACCGAAAACCATTCAAGGATGGGCCTATCAAAAGCCCCTGGGCTACGCAGGAGATTTCAAAATTATTGAAAAAATCTATAATTTTGATAGGTCATCACTCCCTCATCTCACGAAATGGGATGACTATTTTCATTCTCAAAAAGCCACACAAGCCGTGCGGAATCGATTGTCCTTTTTCCTGGACCAATTATGGAAAACAAAAACAGACCATCCTTCAGGCACTCAAATTCTGAATGTCGCCTCAGGGCCCGGACGAGATATGTACGAAGCCTTAAAGGTATTAGGGGCTTCGGACTTGAGAATAGATTGTGTCGAGCAGGATATCCGCGCCATTGATTTCGCCAAAAGCCTGTGTCAAAAATTCCTCCAAAATATCAACTTTATCCACAAGAATATTTTTCGATTCGTCACCAACACCACTTACCATTTGATTTGGTCTGCTGGGTTATTTGATTATTTTAACGACAACCTCTTCAAGCGGACCATTCGTAAGCTTTCAAAGTTACTTAAGCCAAACGGAAGAATGGTGGTAGGAAACTTTTCGGCAGACAATCCAAGCCGGGGCTATATGGAATTGTGCAATTGGAAACTAATTCACCGAAGCAAAGAACATTTACTACAGCTCGCCAAAGAATGCGGATTTCATGATCGTCAGATTCGTGTTGAACAAGAACCCGAAGGCATTAATCTCTTTCTCGTTATCACCAACTAGAGAGACCATTAACTCTACCTGAATCGTGAGAAGGCAAGAGAATAGAAGCACTTAACCAAATTGTTCGTAATCAGAAATCAGATAATGGGAATGTTGAAAAAAGCCTCCAGCGGCGTTCCCTGCCTCCGCCGAAACGCTTCGTGCAGGCAGGTCGCCTTTTTGCCGTGCTCACGTACTGAGAGTACGCTCCGCGCGTCAAAAAGACTGCGGCCTTGCTGGGACGGACCCCCGCCTTCGGCGGGGGCATGCTTTTTTGACCATTCCCTTGGCTACTGACGTCGATCATTCCTTGGGAATTTACAGGCTATGGGAAGTGAAATATTCAACAGGCCTATAATACAAGAAGGGAATAAGGAAGTGGTCATTCGTTTATTAGAATGTACAAGCTTCGTAACGAAAGTTTGCATAAATTCACAAAACAGTTTCTTCTATAACAGAATTAAGGACGATACTTAAATCAACAAGGTTGAAGGGCTTTGCCACCCTTCCTTTAAACCCATAGTCCTCGTAATTTGCCAATACAGGATCATTTGAGTACCCGCTTACCACTATTGCTCGCAGGTGCGGGTCAAGAGAAAGCATTTCTTTGACCACTTCTTTTCCTCCAAGGCCTCCAGGAATCGTGAGATCCAATATAACCGCAGAAAAGGGTTCCCCGCCGCTTTGGGCTTGGCGGAACATGTGGAGGGCTTGTTCACCATCAGGAACGGCTTGAAAACTATAACCACAAGTCTGAACCATTTCCCCCAGCACTTTTCTGATCTGTACTTCATCATCCATGATGAGTATATTCCCATGACCAAATTTAATTTCTTTCTCGGTAGGGGGGGGAGCAATTTTTCCCGGTGAAAGAGCAGGAAGCAGGAACGAAAACCGACTGCCAACCCCAACTTCCGACTCTGCCCACAACACTCCACCATGATTCCGAATTATTGAGTATGACGTTGCCAAACCCAAACCAGATCCAGTGGATTTTGTCGTAAAATAGGGGTCAAAAATCTTGACTAAATTTTCTTTGGAGATACCTATTCCTTGATCTTGAACAGTGATCAGGATCCATTGATCCTGCGAAGATACCAATTGATGGCTATGGCTCAGCCTTTCCCCCTCCTCTTTACTGACATTGTGGGCCTCGATAAGACATTCACCACCGCTTTCCATCGACTGTCGTGCATTAATGACAAGGTTATGAAGTACCTGACAGATTTGGCCTAGATCAACATTTACAGCCCACAGACCCTGTATAACACGAAATACCGGGCGAACCTTCGAACCGGCCAAGACTAACCGAACATTTTCTTCCAAAATGCTTTCTAAGGACACGATATTTTTAACCGGATCTCCCCCTTTAGAAAATGTCAGGAGTTGTTGGGCAATGTCTTGTGCGCGCAAAGAAGCTTGTTCAGCTTCAGCCAGACGTGAAAAGAGCGGATGCGCAGTATCTACTTCATATTTTGCTAAGGACAATTGCCCCAAAATAGCTGTAAGCAAATTATTAAAATCATGAGCCAAGCCCCCCCGCTAAAAGTCCCAAGGATTCTAGTTTCGCTCCACGCATACGTTCTTCTTCCCATTTTTTTTCGTTCGGTAATGTCCTGGGCTAACCCGATGATTCGCGAGATCTTCCCAGAGGCATCATGCAACGGATATGTTCGATTGTGGACCCACCGAATTTCCTGGTTGGGGCCAATCACCCGATATTCAATATCTAGGCTCGCTCCATCTAAGCGCTTCAAAAAAAGATTTTCGACCCGCGCCCGATCTTCAGGTAACACAAGACTCAGCCAATCAAAGGGATTATTCATAAGCTTTTGACTATCCCCCCCCCACAGACGTTCATAGGCCGGACTGACGTAGACGATACGCTGCAATTCAATATCCCATATCCAAAAAACACTATCGATCGCTTCAGCAAGTTGCAGAAATTTTTCATCGCTTTCTTTAAAAGCCAACTCTGCTGTTCGCACATCTGTAATATCCCGACAAATCATTAACACGGTTAAGGTATGTTTACCAATTGCGGGCTCTGGGCAAAATCTTACTTCAAAATTTTTCATCCCTTTAAAAGTGGGATGGGATATCTCAAAAGTCGCTGGCTTACCACTTTCTAGAACATTAGCGATTTTCATTTCAAAAATACCCGCAACTTTTTGAGATAACCCTAAATCTTCAAGCCGTTTTCCCAAATATTTTTCAGGAGGAAAATGTTCAAGACTATCCCACCATCGGTTTAAATACAGAATCCGATTTTTGCGATCAATTCTTCCTATAATGTCAGGAAGATTCTCTGTTAACGATTGAAGTTCTTGGTCCCAACGACGCAATTCATCCTGAACCACTTGATAGTTGGGGATCTCTAGCAGCACGCCCTGACACACGTTTCCCTGTCCCTGCTCATCGAGTGACAGCACGCTATGTTCTTGAATCAAAATCACACGATTCTCATCAGTCATGATTCGGTATTCGACACAGATCATAGCGGGTAATGTCACTTGATCTGCCCATGCTCGTAAAAACTTATTGCGATCTTCAGGGTGTATCCGACGAAAAAAGGCTCTGGAATCCGAGAGTAATTGTTCTGGAGTCAAGCCAAGAAGTGCATGAATATGCGGTGTGGCAAGCTGAAACTTTCGATCCAATCCCTTCTGAATGCAACGATAGAACGCCACCGGAACATGTTCGAAAAACGAATGCAAGGCTTGTTCAGAAACATCCATACGGAAAATCATCTAGATCTAGCTAAAAATAACTGCACAGCCCAATTGAAAGTATTGTACCAATTCTCCTTCAGGAGAAAAGGGTTTCAGGGTCTGAACTCGACTTAATCTGTTGGGAAGGATGGGACGAAAGAGGAAAAGAACCGACAAGGTGTTTATGGTCATAGGGAATACTGAGGGGTAGCTGGATTTGAAATCCAACAATAGAATTCCTGGTGGTTAAAAGTCGAAAGTTTCCAGCATGGCGCTGAATAATCTGAGTGGCGAGAATGACCCCTTGGGTCATGGAAGGATCAGGAATATTTTCCAAAGAATCGCTGAAGTCCCAATTTTCCACTGAGACCAATGTGAGGTTCGGAACGGGCAGATCTGACTTCCATCCTATATCCACCTGAATCCAATTTTGACCCATGGCTTGGGAGTCGGCTTTTGTTTCAATGGTTAACGTACCACCCAAATTACCTGAATCCTTTAGGAGAAAGAGGAGCCCATTGAAAATAGCTTGCATGAGTCCTTGTCGATCCATCTGTATCAATGGGATATGAGGACTCAAATTTTTCTCAATCATAATATGGTGATAACTGGGATTGCTCGAGACGAATAACAGACAGGAGTCAATGACCTCATGAATATGAACTCTTGCGCCCAATGAGCTCGATAAGGGCTTGACATATTCCCGGATCTCTTTTGTTAACTCTTCAATCTTCCCGAGATCTTCTCCAATAATACGATGAAGCCTATCCATAAATTCCCCGTCATGTTGCCGCATTTGCGCAACTTGAACAAACGCCTTAATCGACACCAGTGGATTATGGAGTTCCTGGGTCAAGCCATCCGCCATCGCTTCCAGTGAACGCAACCGATCAACTTGGCACAGCAGGCTTTGGGACCGACGATTTTCTTCACGCAGAATAGCATTCTCTAAGGCTAAGGCAGATTCCTGGATAAGTGTATCCCAAACCGTTTTTCCGCCCAATGCCTGAATCACCTCGCTAGAATCAGAGCCAAAGGCCAAAAATCCCAAAAGTTGGTTATTCCCAAATATCGGGTAGAACAATTCTAATCCGGCCTCTTCCAGTTCTTTTGCGACCCGATTTTCCCATTCGTCAGAGATATCCAATTCTTTAATTGAAAGTCTTGACTGGGTAACTAATAACCATTGTGGGAGATCGTCAAAAATCCCCCATCCATTCTTAATTAAGGAGTGATCTTGGGAGAACCCAATCGTGGAAATAGCCTTATACCGGTTTTCGTTAACTTGCAAAATGAAAATGGCGGCTTTAGATGCTTTTGCTCCCTTCCCCAGCGTTTTCAAGATAGCTTCACCTAATTCGGGAACGTTTTGAAAGTTGGTGACTTCCGTTGAAAAATTTGCCAGAGTTTGAATTCTTAATTCTCTTCCTTTCATGATCGTTCTAGCCACCGCACCTTTTGTTCCAACCTTCATTTGAAAAGCAGCCACGACCGTCAGAACGTGAACAATAAGTTGAATAATGGCAAACTGAGGATTAATGGTCCCAAACACCCATTTTTGGGCAAGTAAAAGAACAGGGTATATCGGCTGGGAAAGCAATAATAACAAAGCAAAATAAGAAAATCCTTTTTCAACATACACCGAATAATCTAACCAATGAAATCGTAATAGGGTATAAGCCACAATTGAAATATAAATCCCAAAACCGACCGTACCGTAAGGAATAATTTCAATGCCATACCATAGTGGGTAGTTGGTAGCCCCCTCCGACATAACCAATCGTAGATCCAATGAGTAGATAGAGAATTTGTCTTCGAGGCAGTCCCCTTTTATTTAGATACGCTTGAACAAGAAGCACGTGAGCGACAACCACAAGAGCTATCCACCAAACTAAACAAAAATGAAAGACAATACCTGGGACCCCCCAATAAGGGAATATAGATATAGGTTGGACACTAACGATAAAAAGTGGCGTGGCATCGAAAACCAGAAAAATTCCACCAACAACATAATTCCACTTAATAACATTTTTCCAGGAAATTTCCTTATGAAGTAAATAAAGAACATGATGCAAAAAAGTGATGGGGATAAAAATGGCACCGGCCATCAAGAGGCGAAGATTGAATAGGGCATATGCCTCGGAATCTGAAATCTGCCAAGCAAAATAACCAAAGCTCCAAATGGCAGTGGAAATTCCAAATAAGCCAAACGTCCAATGTCGAGGATCTTTGGGAGAGCGGAAATAGATAAAAGAGGCAAGTCCAATGGCTGCTAGACCATTTAGCAACCCACTAATAGCAAATAATTCCATACCCGTCGCCTTAGCGCTGGAAAATAATTATTGTAACTGTAGAACGGTTGGAAGAAATCAGCATACCAAAATGGCCGCACCAGCCATGAGAAGACTTACCTTGAAAGTAAACAGTACGCCGAACAGCCAAAATGGTCAAGCCTTACAGATAATTTTTCTAAAAATTCCTGCCGACGTAACAAAAGTCACACAACAGAAGTTGAACCTAAAAGCGGCAGTTGAGCGCGAAAAAGCTGTGCAAGCCATTGATGGGCATAGGGAATGGAAGAATTGCGTGGTCACCTTTTGGGTGATGAGTCAATGGTTCCATTTCCTAGGTGCGTCAAGGGGTTGTGCAGACTTTCGTGATCCAACTGCTGTTTTTAGGTTGAAGGATTCAACACATATTCTGACATAAGTTGAGCGATTCTCTTGGATGAGATGTGCCAAGATCTTGGGATGACAGGGTATTTGAAAAACGCAGGCAGACTTATTCGGTCTGTCGAGGCTTTTTAAATATCCCTGGCGCGTAACGGATTTGTGCAGGTCGCCATAGGCAATCGCTCATCTTAGGTCTGAGTAAGAAAGATTTAGGAATAGGAGGGATGGAGAAGGGGTAGCTCAAGTAATGGCACTAAACTCGAAAGGGTCTGATTGTCATAAATCACCGATCCAGAACGATCAATTAAGACCGTATGAAGACCAGCTTGCTGGGCTCCTTCAAAATCCTCGATCCTATGATCGCCGACGTGGAGAACCTCATCCGGCTCGAGCATGTGTTGTTCCAACGCATAAGAGAAAATTTTGGAAGCGGGCTTGGCAGCTCCAGCTAAACTTGAGATCGTCACGGAATCAAAATATTGATTAATTTCAAGCGCACGAACCACCTGGAAAAATCGGCTATCAAAATTGGAAATAATCCCAAGCTCAAAACCACGTTCCTTTAACCGGGCCAAAACCTCCACGGTTTCCGGAAACAGTTGCCAATGTGTTGCTTGCCCAAACGCTTCAAAGACTTCCTCAAAAAAATCATCAAATCCCTCGAACATACCCACTCGATAAAATACCGCATGTACGAGATCAAACCACCATAACCGCTCACATTGCTTCAGCTTCTCCGGCCGTTCAACCGAAAAAATTGGCGCAGGCATCGCCCTAGCCGCTTCTTTAAATGCGTTATTTAAGGATTTAACCATCTCATCGGTATCAGGAATTCCGTATTTTTTGGCGTAGGTCACGTAGACGTGCCCCACAGAACCCTGGACATCAAACAGGGTTCCGACAGCATCGAAAAAAATCGCTTTAATGGGAGATGTAGGCATTAAGATCACTCGGAATCAGCACAATTAGATCACATACGAAGAGGAAGGCGCTTCCGGGTTTTCCGTGGGTACCAGTTTCTATTGGAATCAAGAACTTAGAGATGCTATGACCAATTCCTCATCGAGAAATTTGACGCTACGTTTTCCTAGTGTTTCAGGCTTTACCAATAGATCTCACTGATGAACATTGGTGACTGATGCTTTGTGAGCATCAAAATTAGTGAGTTCTTTTAGCCTGTCATTCTATCTTTGGCTTTCTAAGTGATTGAAATTGAATCATTAGCTTACCCACGGAAAACCCGGAAGCGCCAAAAAGAAAAGACTTTCAGGACCAGATAGGACAGAAAGGGATTCAGAAATTAGGCAGGAGACAGCCCGTAAGAAAGCTGCGCACATTCATAAGAGGAAGAGGATCTCTTACTTTTTTTTGCCTTTTTCACGTCTAGTTGTTTCGAGGGCTTTCACGCGGCGTTGATTCTTTCGATGCTTCCTTCGCATTTCACGATCTTTTTCACGACCACGAGGCATGAGAATTCTCCTTTTTAAGAAATCACGTTACTGAGTTCATTCTATACCATAGCATTCCTCAAGGGAACAAGAGTCTATATTGCAGGGGCCCAGGCCCCGTGCTAACATCCAGCCGCTTGAAGATTTTGACCGGCTTATATGTCCTCTCCTCCATTAGACAAAACCTACAACCCAACGGCAGTCGAGCAAAAATGGGCAGCCTATTGGGCTGAGCATAAGCTTTTCCAACCCCGTCAATCGGAAAAGCCCGAGTCATATTGTATTGTCATCCCTCCCCCAAACGTCACGGGCTCCCTCCATATCGGGCATGCCCTCAATAATACCCTCCAAGATATCCTCATTCGGTGGAAGCGTATGCAAGGCGTGCAAACCCTTTGGATCCCAGGCACCGATCATGCCGGGATCGCCACACAAAATGTCGTTGAACGCCAGCTCAAAGAAGAAGGCCTGTCTCGAGAGCATCTTGGCCGTGAGGCATTTATTGAGCGGGTGTGGACCTGGAGAAAGCAATCAGGCGACACCATTATTGGACAACTCAAACAGTTGGGGGCCTCCTGTGACTGGGACCGCCTGCGATTCACCATGGACAAGGGGCTTTCTCTTGCCGTCAATGAAGCTTTTGTACATTTATATGACGAAGGATTAATTTATCGCGGCGAACGACTCATTAATTGGTGCCCTCGTTGCCTCACGGCTCTTTCCGACATTGAAGTCGAACACGAAGACATCAAAGGCACGCTCTACCACATACGCTATGCCCTCGCTGATGACCCGGAAACATTTCTTACGGTCGCCACAACACGTCCTGAAACCTTATTGGGCGATACCGCTGTCGCCGTTCACCCGGAAGATCCCCGCTATCAACATTTCATCGGCAAGCAGGTCAAACTTCCCTTAACCACACGCACGATTCCTGTCGTGGCTGACCAAATTTTGGTGGATCGTGAATTCGGTACCGGTGCAGTCAAAATTACCCCGGCGCATGACTTTAACGACTTCGAAGCCGGAGAACGGCATGGTCTTAAACGCTTTTCGCTCTTAAACCACCATGCGCGCATGAATCCCATTGTCTTGCAAGAGGCTCAAGTCGACCTTCAGCTACAAAAAGATCTCGATGCTCAGTCCGTCCAACAAGCCAGACTGATTGTCATCGAAGCCCTAATGCAGAAAGATCTTCTCATCAAAGATGAAGAACATTCTATGGCGTTGGGCAAATGCTATCGCTGTAAAACAGTCGTCGAACCCTATTTATCTCCCCAATGGTTTGTGAAAACAGAGCCCTTAGCCATTCCGGCAATCGAAGCAGTGGAATCGGGGAAAATTCGTATCATTCCTGAGGGATGGAAAAATAACTACCTGGGCTGGATGCGTAACATTAAGGATTGGTGTATTTCCCGCCAAATCTGGTGGGGGCATCAAATCCCTGCCTGGTACTGTCGAACCTGCAACAAGGACCATCTTCTTGAAACGGGTCATGCGGTCGGGGCAACAACAGAGGGAGGTATACTCCCTGAGCCAATAAAAATGAGCTGCTTCATCAGTTCTGAAGCGCAACCCATCGTGTCAAAAACCGACCCAAAAGTCTGTCCTCACTGCGGGGGGTCTGATTTATTTCAAGATCCTGATGTCTTAGACACGTGGTTTTCCTCTGCGTTGTGGCCGTTTTCCACCCTTGGGTGGCCAGAACAGACTCAAGACTTGAAAACATTCTATCCCACCTCCACGTTAGTCACTGGCCTGGACATTCTCTTTTTTTGGGTGGCCAGGATGATCATGATGGGAATCAAGCTGACAGGACAAATCCCCTTCCGAGATGTCTATATCCATGCCTTGGTCCGTGATGCCGAAGGCCAAAAAATGAGTAAATCCAAAGGCAATGTCATTGACCCCCTCACCAAAATGAGCCAATACGGAACGGATGCCTTACGATTTACCTTGGCCTCTATGGCCTCGCCGGGGCGGGATATGAAATTGGCTGAGGAACGCATTGAAGGCTATCGAAACTTTGTTACCAAGATTTGGAATGCGGCGCGCTTCATTCAACTCTATGCCGCTGGACCCAAGACCGCAGATAGGCCGGAATCTCGGCCGTTCCCGGATCGATGGATATTGAGTCGCTTAAACTATTCCATTCGTGAAATCACCAAGGCCTTACACGACTATCGCTTTGACCAAGCCACGTCTCACCTCTATCAATTTGTTTGGCATGAATATTGTGATTGGTATATAGAGCTGGCAAAGTTCAGCCTTCAACAGGGCAATCCTCAAGATGCCGCTGCTACCCGCTACACACTCTTAGAATCGTTCGAAATTATTCAACGTCTTCTCCACCCCGTCATGCCATTTATCACCGAAGAAATCTGGCAATCCTTTCCGCATGAAGGCCTTTCGATTATGACCCAACCAATTCCTACTGAGCATCAGGATTGGTCCAACAGCCAAGCTGAACAGGATTTCTCTCTACTCCAAGCTTTTGTGACAACGACCCGAACAGGTCGCGCTCTTTTGAATATTCCAGCGAATCAACCACTCACAATCTTTGGTACGACTACCAACCAGGACGAAGCAGCAAGCCTCCAAAACTTACAACCATATATCCAATCCATACTTCGCTCAACGTTGACTCTTGCTCAAACCACAGATTGGCCTTCTGACCGTACCTTGCAACTGGTGACCGGAAACCTGACAGTCGGTATCCCCGTTGAACCAAAACTTGATCTTCAACAAGTCGTCAAAAAAGTTAAAAAACAGATTGAAGCCAAGCATAAGGAATGCAGCCGGCTTCAGGACCGCGTGGCTTCCCCATCATTCCGAGAAAAAGCAGAAGCTTCGGTCATTCAAGAATCCGAAAAACGGGTGACCAGTCTCAGGCAAGAGCTAACCCTGCTTACCAGCAGCGAACAACAACTCGCCACCATGCTGACCTAATGGGCACTAAATCGCCGGTGGCTCCTCCGCCACATTTCCAAATCCGCCAAATCGTCCAAACTTCCTTAGAGGAAGACATTGGCTTTGGGGATCTGACATCCACAGCCCTTCTTTCCCCCGACATGCGTGCTAAAGCCCAAATCATGGCAAAAGAAGCCATGGTTGTCGCCGGCATGACGGTTGCCAAGGAAGTCTTTCATCAAATCGATGACAGCCTCATACTAAAATGTCATCATCGCGATGGGGCCCGGGTTAGGACAAACACTGGACTCCTCACCATTACCGGAAATGCGCAATCTCTTCTTCAAGCCGAACGGGTCGCACTCAATTTCATACAACGCCTCTCCGGGATTAGCACCATCACCCATCAATTTTGTCATGCGGTTCGTGATCTTTCTGTAAAGATTGCCGATACCCGAAAGACCACGCCCGGACTTCGTACCTTGGAAAAATGGGCAGTCCGCCTCGGAGGAGGCTTTAACCACAGATTTTCGCTACACGATGGCATCCTGATTAAAGATAATCATCTTATGGTCCTAGCAGCTCACAAGATTACGCTGAGCCAAGCATGCCAATTAGCCAGACAACAGGCTCCTCATGGGCTTCGAATAAGCGTAGAAGTTGAAACCATGGCACAGGTTCGTCAAGCCCTTCAAGGCAAGGCCGATGTCATTCTGTTAGATAATATGTCCCCATCAAAAATTCAGCAGGCGGTTGAGATAATTAAATATAAAGCTTTAGTTGAGGTTTCTGGAGGCATCACGATGAAAAACATCCGCGACATAGCCCAAACGGGAGTAGATATCATTTCAATCGGCGCGCTCACCCATTCCGCTCCAGCGATGGACTTATCAATGGACATTATCTCGCTTGGCTCCCAACGAAAGCAGACAAGACGAAAAACCCGCAGTTAGACTTTCATCCATCAAAACATTCCACTATTTTCCGTGTTATCTTCAGAAACGCTAGCGGCCTTACTCCCCTCAAAAACCCTGAACCACTCGCTTTTTGTCTTTGAAGAACTGACTTCGACAAATACCTTTGCCTTAGAACTCGCCAAAAACCCTATATCGCAGGGCACAGTGGTGCTGGCTGACAGACAAACGGCAGGAAGGGGGCGGTTGCAACGATCATGGTTTTCCCCACCAGGAGCCAATATTTATGGGTCTCTGATTTTCTCATTCAACTCGCAACTTCAAGCCATGGGATGGATTCCCTTAATGGCCGGCATTGCTATCGCACAAGCCATTGAAGATCACGCCGAAATTGGCATCACTCTCAAATGGCCTAATGACATCTTGATTGATGAACGAAAGGTGGGGGGGATTTTATGCGAATCCTTCAGGAGGAGCTCAACAGAAACCTGTGTGGTGATTGGATTTGGCATTAATGTCAATCTATCAGAATTAGCATTCCCGAAAGACCTTGAACTAACTGCAACCTCCCTCCAAATTCAAACGCAACAACCTCTGGATCGTCATCATCTACTCAAATCGATCATCACGACACTAGAGCAGGGCTGGGAAGCACTCATCTCACAAGGCCCACAAGCCTGCCAGCTTGCATACAGCTCGCGTTGCAGCACTTTGGGGAAACAGATTCAGGTTCAATTTCCTGATGGCAGCGAACTGGAGGGTATGGCACAATCCATTGGTGAACAGGGTCAATTACAAATGATCCCCTCCCCTTCCGACGCAAAGGAACAATCCGCTAGGATACTGGATGTTCACGCTGGAGATATTCGTCACATCAAAAAATCTGGATTTCAATAAGCATCGACCATAAAGTACTACTTTAGATTTTAAGATTACCATGCTCCTAGCTATAGACATTGGGAATTCACAGATCGTGTGCGGCGTGTTTCAAAAGAACACATTAATAGCCGACTGGCGGCTATCGACCGATCACACCAAAACATCCGATGAGTACGACATGATCCTTCGATCCCTGCTTGAAATTCACAAGGTAGACCTTGCAAAGATACACGGCTGCATCATGACGAGTGTGGTCCCTCCCCTCACTCACGCTTTTGCGGCGTTCCTCCATTCACTCGTGGGACAAGCTCCAATTATCATGACAACCTCATGCCCGCATGGACTCATTCTTCGATATGACAACCCGGAGGAAATTGGAACGGACCGCCTGGTCAATGCCGCCGCCGCATTTTCGCACTATAAACGAGGCCTTATCATCGTCGATTTTGGGACAGCCACGACATTCTGCACCATTACCAAACAAGGGGAATATCTTGGTGGGGCTATTGCTCCAGGCCTGAAGACGGCTGCTGACTCCCTCCATCTCAAGACCGCAAAGCTCCCTAAGGTCGACCTGGCCATTCCAGACTCGGTCATCGGTCGTGATACGGCAACCAGCATGCAATCCGGCATCATGTTCGGCTATGCCGGCTTGGTGGATGCCATCGTCAAAAGAATTCAAAAGGAGATTGATCAATCATCCTACGTCATCGCTACAGGAGGCCTGGCTTCCACAATCATCCCAATTTCCCAGACGATTCAAGAAGTTAGATCGCACCTCACCCTGGAAGGGCTTGCTCTCATATACTCACGCATGAAACCTGCCTGTGGATAACTACCCTAATACCTGATCTCCTACATTATCTCGCTCAAAAACAAGAAGAAATTTCAGAGAATGGGTTGACTTGCAACCCTCAGTGACTATCTGACCAAGGGAAGCGAAAATCTATGTCAACGCTCGTAAAATGAACATTTATGCCCACATTTCCTGAAGAAAGTCATCCTACATCGACCACGGAGAACAAACTAGAGGAATCCCTTTCTGAAGGCGATCTTTTACAACCGGATGCGGCATCAGATCCCACCTCAGCTGACTCTCAAGAAAAACAGGCTCAGGAAGAACTTCAGATTTACCAGGATAAATACATCCGCCTGGCGGCGGAATTTGAAAACTACAAACGACGCGCCCAACGAGACCAAAGCGATGCCATTCGCTATGCCAATGAATCGTTGTTAAAAAATTTGCTTTCTACCTTTGATAATCTTGAACGAGCTATCCAATGCGGAAAAGACGCTGGGGCAAGTGGGTCTTTACTGGAAGGTGTGGAACTCACGCACAAACAATTTCTCGAAACCGTCGAGAAATTAGGCGTACGCCAAGTTTCGAGCACGGGGAGTCTCTTTGATCCCAACATGCATCAAGCCGTGGCTCAGGTAGAATCTGAAACGGTAGAGCCCAATACGGTCGTCGAAGAATTTCAAAAGGGATATTTTTTACACGACCGAATTTTACGTCCAGCTATGGTCACGGTAGCAATAGAAAAATCTGATCAGACGGAAACAATATCTACACAAGACACGAGCGAAGAGGGAGGAATACAAGCATGAGCAAAATTATCGGAATCGATCTAGGAACGACAAATTCCTGTGTGGCGGTGATGAGCGGAGGAGAACCCAGTGTCATTGCCAATTCAGAAGGCGCACGGACGACCCCGTCCGTGGTAGCAATCACCGACAAAAACGAACGATTGATTGGACAAATTGCGAAGCGGCAAGCCATCACCAACCCCGAGAATACCATCTTCTCCGTCAAGCGCCTGATGGGTAGAAAAAGCTCTTCTCGTGAAGTCCAAGAGGCCGTTAAACATCTTCCGTATAAGATTGTCGAAGGAGCCAATGGGGACGCCCATGTGGTAATCCGAGGCAAAAACTATAGCCCTGCCGAAGTCTCAGCCATGATTCTTCAAAAAATGAAACAAACAGCTGAAGATTATTTAGGCGAAAAAGTCACCGATGCCGTCATTACCGTTCCCGCTTACTTTGACGATAGCCAACGACAAGCCACAAAAGATGCCGGACAAATCGCAGGTCTCAATGTACTGCGTATCATTAACGAGCCCACCGCGGCCTCATTAGCCTATGGCCTCGACAAGAAAAAAGATGAACGGATTGCGGTCTATGATTTAGGGGGGGGGACATTCGATGTCTCCATTCTCGAAATTGGTGAAGGGGTCTTTGAAGTCAAATCAACCAACGGAGACACATTCTTAGGTGGTGACGATTTCGATCTTCGGGTGATTGATTGGCTGGTTGATGAATTCAAAAAAGACCAAGGCATCGATCTGCGAAAGGACCGGATGGCCCTTCAACGGCTCAAAGAAGCTGCCGAACGTGCCAAGATTGAATTATCCAGTTCCCAGGAAACCGAAATAAATTTGCCGTTCATCACCGCAGACGCGAGTGGGCCCAAACATTTAGTGCTCAAACTCACAAGGTCCAAGTTTGAGCAATTGGTTGATGACCTGATTGAACGGTCAATTGCCCCCTGCAAAAAGGCCTTGGCCGATGCAGAAATGAATACCGGCGACATCAATGAGATCGTTCTGGTCGGCGGGATGACCCGTATGCCCAAGGTCATTGACGAGTGAAACAATTTTTTGGGAAAGAGCCTCATAGAGGCGTCAACCCTGACGAAGTCGTGGCCATTGGAGCCGCTATTCAAGGCGGGGTGCTCAAAGGTGATGTCAAAGACGTATTGTTATTAGATGTCACGCCGCTTTCACTCGGGATTGAAACGTTGGGTGGAGTCTTCACCAGGCTCATTGAACGCAACACCACCATTCCCACAAAAAAGAGCCAAATTTTTTCGACAGCCGCCGACAACCAGTCAGCCGTCACAATCAGGGTCTTCCAAGGTGAACGCGAAATGGCTAATGACAATAAATTATTAGGCCAATTCGACCTCGTCGGTCTTCCTCCTGCGCCACGAGGCATGCCTCAAATTGAAGTCACGTTTGACATTGACGCCAACGGGATTGTGCATGTATCAGCCAAAGATATGGCCACTCAAAAGGAGCAATCTATTCAAATCACGGCTTCCAGTGGGTTAAGCAAAGAAGAAGTCGAACGCCTGGTAAAGGATGCAGAAGCTCATACCGAAGAAGACAAAAAGAAACGTGAACTGGTTGAGCTAAGAAATCAAGCTGACACGCTCATTTACAGTACGGAAAAGAATTTAAGCGAACATGGTGATAAAATTAATGAGGAAGAGAAAACCAATATCACAACTGCTATTGATGCCCTGAAAAAAGCTCTCGAAGAATCGGACCTGGAAGCCCTTAAAACTGCCATGCAAAATCTCACCACGGCCTCGCATAAACTGGCCGAAGAAATGTATAAAAAGGCATCGGCAGATGCCGCCGAATCTGCTGGACCAGGCCCGGATAGTCAAGATTCAGGACCATCCGCCTCAGGATCGGAAGAAGCCTCTGGTGGCGATGAAAAAGTCGTTGATGCCGAATTCGAAGAAGTTGATAAAGGAAAAGGTTAACAACACGGGTTATATGAAAAAAACCGTAATTCATTTGATCAATCCTCAGCACTCTCTTAGGCCACGTTGATGTCACAAACAGAAAAACGTGATTATTACGACGTGCTGGGGGTAGATCGAAATGCCTCTGAAGATGAAATTAAAAAAGCATTTCGAAAACTCGCCAGACAACACCATCCCGATCTTCACTCCGAACCCGACAAGAAAAAATCTGCTGAGGTAAAGTTTAAGGAAGCGGGAGAAGCCTACGAAGTTCTCAGCGATTCCGAACGTCGGCAAAAGTACGACATGTTCGGGCATGCCGCTGCAGGCCAAGGTGGCGGACCCCAAGGATTTGGTGGCGGGGGCTTCGGAGATGTCTTTGGCGATATTTTTGAAGACTTCTTTGGTGGCGGGCGAGGACGAAACCGCGCTGAACAAGGAAACGATCTTCAATACAATCTAGAAATTTCCTTCGAAGAGGCCATCAACGGTAAAGAAGCCAAGCTGAAAATTCCTCGTTGGGAGGTGTGCGGTACTTGCCAAGGAACCGGAGCCAAATCCGAGCAATCCGTCAAAACCTGTTCAGCTTGTCGCGGGGCCGGTCAAATTCGTCTTCAACAAGGATTTTTCACCATCAATCGAACTTGCGGACAATGCCAAGGGGCGGGGAAAATTATTGCAGATCCATGCAAAACCTGTCGTGGTCAACGACGTGTCCATAAGGAGCGCATGCTCTCCGTCACCATCCCGGCAGGCATCGAAACAGGAATGCGCTTGCGCCTCTCTCATGAAGGCGAACATGGGATGAATGGAGGTCCCCCAGGAGATCTCTATGTGGCCTTAAAGGTCAAAGCCCATCCTCATTTTCTACGAAAAGGCCAAGATATCCTGTATGACTGTCGCCTTCATTTTGTGACAGCGATACTTGGGGGACGAGTAGAAGTGCCATCATTAAAGGGCAACACCATGGTCAAAGTTCCTGAAGGGACGCAACACGACCAAATTCTTCGGCTAAAAGGCCTTGGGGCTCCAGGCCTCAAGTCTCAATCTCGTGGCGACCAGTTGATCCGAATCAAAATTGATATTCCCACCAAACTGACGCCACAGCAACGAGAAATCCTGAATGCCTATGCTGAAGAAAGCAGCCTTGATACGGATACCCAAGGGGAAGGCCTCTTCGACAAAGTCAAAAACCTGTTTGACTAAACCTAGAAACCACCATTTTTAGGCTAAGCCACTCTTTCCGATTTCATTCCTAAAACGTTTTAGTTCACATGCCTGTTTTCTTCATCCATTCCCAAGATGTTGCGGATGGAATGGTGACGATCACTGATCCACTTCTGACCCATATCTCAAAAAGCTTGCGCGCAAAGCCTGGCGATTCCCTGCTCTTCAATGACGACCAGGGGCATCGATATCATACGACCGTCGGCGAGATCACCAAACAGACCCTGCAAGCAACTATTCAACAAGTTGAAGACCCTCCCCTCTCAACTCGACCTCCCCTCATTCTGGCGCAAGCCCTTCTCAAGGGAGAGAAAATGGGATGGGTCATTCAAAAGGCCACGGAAATCGGGGTTTCGGCGATTATTCCCCTCATAACCGATCGAGTCATACTCAAACTGTCGGGGAAGCAAGGAGAGACCCATCAAGCGCGATGGAAGCGTATTGCCTTGGAAGCGGCACAACAAAGTGAACGCTGGACATTGCCGACCATTTTCCCACTGCAATCATTTCGCCAGTTTATCGAATCAAATCAAGAAAACCTACCAATTTTCATGGCTGAACGAGCAGAAGGCATTTCACTATTAACCATACCCTGTTCGACAGGGAAACCGGGATCAGGGGTTACGGTCATCATCGGGCCGGAAGGTGGGTGGTCGGCAGAAGAGTTAGAAACGGCGCAATCTCATAATTGGGCGTTCGCTTCTTTTGGAAAAGAGATTTTACGCGCGGAAACCGCGAGCCTCGCCGCCCTGGCTATTCTGCAAGCGCGCTTCAATACTTACTAAGAATAGATCTCTGTAAGACAGGGAACGTCTACGGATCGGAAGATTCGGAAGGTGTAGAAATGAAATGCAGGATAGTCCCATGGTCCCCCACGGCAAACCCTTGCGTGGCATCAGGAAGGGATAAACCATAGAGGGTTTCAGTATTCAGCGTTTCGACCTCTTCCCAGGTAAACCCGGCATCTTCGGTCATCAGAATAGTTCCACGTTCTCCAATAATACGGCCACTCAACGGAGTACGGAATTGGATATTGACCAAGTCAGCAGGCTTCAAACAGGGGCTCCCGCAGCCGCGTGCCCGATCAACCCAATCCTTCCCCGCATTCAAGGTCTGAAAAATACTTCCCTGGGTCCCGACCGCCCAGCCTGAGACAGAATCCGTAAAGGTAATATCAAAGAAAGTGGTAGGACTATTCGTGGTCTGAGCGCTCCAAGATGCGCCGCCATCACTCGTCACCAAAATCGTCCCAAGAGCTCCCACAGCCCATCCCTGCTTCTCATTCAAAAAGTGAATGCCAAATAAATCAGCGGTAAGCCCACTGTCTTGATCATCCCACGTCTCCCCGCCATCGTGGGTCACCAGAATCACTCCACGCGCACCGACAATCCACCCTTGTTGGGCAGTTAGGAAATAGGCCCCATACAGCATACTATTCGTCCCACTGATTTGGGGCAACCATTTGGCACCACCATCTTTGGTGTGGAAAACCGTGCCATTTTGTCCGAGAATCCAGCCATGCTGAGCATCTGCAAATGTGACCGCCGTTAATAACCTGTTGGTCCGACGGGGAGCCTTTTTCCAGGTTACACCGCCGTCCTTCGTGTACAACATCGTTCCGCCGGCACCCACCACCCAGCCATGCTTAGCATCCTGAAAATGCACATCCAGCAACGTCCCGGGTGAGGGACTCTCTTGAAGCTGCATCGTTAAGGGAGATTCCTGGGCCAAACCAGCCAAAGGCATCCCCCCAAGGCACAAAGCGAAAAGTACAGAAATAATCAATTTATCCTTCACCAATTCAATCAACATATTGAGGTCAGTCCTATCAAAATCAAAAAATCAAGTGAGAACAAACATGATCAATAAAAAATCTGACTTACTGGGCCCGGCCCTTCTCATTCCAGTAATCCATATCAGGAAGCCCACGCCTTAACATCTTAAAAGGCCCACCCACGATCGTGATCCATTGCTTAGGTGTACAGCAATCTCCCGTTGGCAACATATCCCAGGACCCACGCTTCACAAGGAGCACCCCTTCCATCAAATCAGTATCAAACCCTTCCGGAGTACCAATCCCAAAGGCCTGACGTCTGGGAATACGAGCCTGAATTTCGGTGTCACTCCACGACACCACCTGTACCGCAAGCCCATTGATCAAGACTTCAGTCCGTGAGACATCCTCGCCTAAGCGATAATTCTGCCAAGAATGGGCTTTCTGATTGAGCGTGAGCCGCGTCGCTTCGGCTATTTTCAGAAATTCACCAAAGCCCGAACCCTTGATCGTGACGATTTCATCCAACCCGCCTTCTTTAGGAGAGTAGTCATGGATTTCCGGTCTCACCACGGTAAACTCCCCGGCAACATACTTCACCACTTCCTTGCGCTCACAGCAGGTCCCATCGGCATTAGGAATACCGCCGCCACGCTTGACCACAATCGGTCCGCTCTGGGCACTAAACGGCACCCAAACATCAATCTGGTCATCCAACCATCGATGGATAACGGCAGGAATGCCACCAATCGACACCCCATTATTAGCCGCTTGGAAATCAAAAGCATAGGCAGTGTCGCCACCTTCGGAATGAATACCGAAATTCTTGCCCCGAATAATAATCAACGTCCCAATGGGGCCACGCTTGGGGAAGTATTCATTCACCTCAGTGGTCACCACATCAAAATTCCCAATCGTCCGATCCTGGCCATCACGATGCAAAACCAAAGGACCCGACTCAGCATTTAACGGAACATGGATCACAATCGTCCGATCAGTCCATTGCGCAATAGCCGCCAGCTTCCCGCCAAAAAACACACGTCCATCTTTCGGAGCAGTCTCCCCCAAACCTTGACCGGAGAGCACCACCTTACTCCCAACCGGACCCAATTGCGGATCATAGGCAATGGGAGGAATCACCGTGAGGGGCATGGTATTACTCACCGCATACTCCACCGGGGCACAACACGAGCCATCAGGCAATGGATCGCTAGAGGCCAAACGAACCTCCACATCGCCCGTCAGCGCATTCGCCGGAATCTGCACTTCAATCTTCGTCGGCCGCCACCGCCGCACTTCCGCCCTGATACCATTAATCAACACTTGATTCACCCCAAACATGGTATTGGGATCGCGCGATCCCGCAGTATTTCCAAAATGCTCACCTTCAATCGTCACCAAAGCCCCCGCCTCAACTGTCGAAGGACTCACCTTGGTAATCTTCACCGTTTGGAGCGTAAAAGTACCGGCTTCACGTGTCGTCCCGCCATTCATCACCATCACAGCACCCGAAGTGGCTTTCAACGGAACCTTCACCAAAATAAAATCCGACTCCCACGATTGGATCAAGGCAGACATGCCTTCAAACTCCACGCGGTTATTCTGAGTATTCTGGAAATCCCCAAAACCTTCCCCACTAATCGTCACTGTCGTACCGGGAGGGCCCTCAGCCGGAAAAATTTCTGCCTGGGCAATCGCTCCCCAGCTCATCGCCAGAAATACGAACCCACTGACCATTGAAAGGCGCAATATCTGTTTCATAGAGCCAACAACCTTATGATTTTAAAAGAAAATGAAATGGATAAATCCGCTTTCTAAAGAACCGAGACACCAAACCACCAAATGCTTCGAGAGCAACCGACCGGAATGTTCAAAAATGTCCGTCCAGCAAGGCCGCGAATTGCCTGCTAGATCCCGCAGGCCGCGAATTGCTTGGCTCATCCCGGAGGGTGAACCCTTTGTGTTTGACGTGCGGAGCGTACTCCCAGTACGTGAGCACGGGAAAAAGGTGAGAACGCCGCTGGCGGCTTTTTTCAACATTCCCTACGAAGAAGACCAACCTAATCTGGAGGGTACCAACAACCGGGGTGGGACCAAACAGTACAGGTAGATAAATGACTATATCAAGGCAACTTTTGAGGCGTCAATTTACAGCACCCAACCGCCATCCCATACCAGAAAACACGTCATTTCCCTCCACCCCGTCATCCCCGACATCCTTAATCGGGGATCTATCTTCATCTTCGCATTGGTTGGAACATCAGACACTAAATACCCCTCACACCATTTTTGGGAGAGATCCAATTTGAGAGTAGAGAGAGCGTAGGTGTTTGTGTGATAAACGCAAAAAACCGTGAATTTTATGAGGGGATTTGATAGAGTAAATACATGAGCGACACAAAAACCAAAGATATTTCAAAGGTGAAATTTAACTCTACCGTCTTTCCTACAGACCCCGACATGAAGCTGTGGGAACGCCTCACACCTGAGCAGCGCAAAGCTGTGGAAGTCCGGGACGAAGAAGAAGCCTATAACAGCGGGATAGCCGAACAACGTTCCATGCAAGAATTGATTGCCGAAGCCAAAGCCGAAAAGAACGGCGAATGACCTATCGGCTTACACGGCAAGTCTAATCGGACATCAACTAGTCCCCGCTCCGTCATTCTCGACATTGTTTATCGAGAATCCGTCTTGGCTTTTCAATCGATGACTGTTGAAAGGCTGAATGATACACGCCTTTTAACCCAACTATAGTGTCCAAGCGATTATTTGATATTGCCGGGTTTCGGCCCGGCGGCCGCGCCACTTTATATTGCGGCAAAAGTGGCCAAAACCATTGACGCCCGGTCTGGCCACATCACATAGGTCGGACGCCAGCCTTAGGTGTGCGGACCAACTCACTACGCTCAAACAAGGCCGGCATAACGATACAAGCGCCCGCCCCAGAGGCCAATCAGCAGGCGTCGGACAGGTAGGAAAGTGAGTGATGTAAGAGGTGTGTGCCCCGAATACAACACCTTGTGGAGCAAGAGCGACGAAGACCGTCATCTGGCATCAATCTTCGATTTCTTCCCTCCTCAAATTTCCATCTGTACTTTAATTCAAAGGGTGGGATAGCATGGCCCACAACAAAAAATAATTCAAAAGGAAACAAAAAGGTATGATGGAAAAGACTGTGAGTGGAATTAACAGAGGTAAAGCAACCTGAGCCGCTATTCGATGATTAAAACTCATGGCACCAGCATACTGCTCTCCATACTTGCCATCCTGAGTTACACCACCATCACACATGGGGCACAAGCTGAACTCAATCCGGTAGACATTAAGGAATGGAAGGTGCTCTGGGAGCAGACCCGGCCGCGAGATCCATATGTGGATCAGCACAATCGTGTGTGGTTTGTGGGCCAGACGGGAGATTACATTGCGGTGCTAGATTTCGAGAGCGGCATGTTTGAACAATACCCTTAGATCCTGGCGCCGGTCCACATAATCTGATTGTCGACAAGCAGGGGTTTGTCTGGTATGCCGGCAACCGCGCGGCACATATTGGCAAACTTGATCCCATGACAGGCCACATCACGAAATATGCCATGCCCAATTCTTCTGCCGGCGATCCACACACACTCGTGTTTGGAAAACCCAATGAAATCTGGTTTACCGTGCAACAAGGAAACTATGTGGGAAAGTTGACAATGGATACGGGAAGTATTCTCCTGACACCGCTCCTCACACAAAACGCGCGTCCCTATGGCATCGTCGTGGATGCCACACACAGGCCATGGTTCACCGAATTCGGCACGAATAAGCTAGGCACGATAGATTCGGCCACGAAATCAGTGAGAGAATTTTCACTGCCTCGCACTGAAGCACGGCCGCGACGACTGGCAATCACCTCCGATAATGCGGTCTGGTATGTCGACTATGCCGAAGGGTATCTTGGGAGATTCATTCCCACCACGAAAAAGGTGAAAGAATGGCGAGTGCCTGGAGGCGAAGACGCACGGCCCTATGGCATGACTGTCGATGATCAGGATCGCGTGTGGTATGTGGAAACAGGAGTGTATCCCAATCGCCTCGTAGGATTCGACACCAAAGCCCAACACGTCATCAGCATCACCAACATCAAAAGTGGAGGGGGAACCGTACGACATATGGTCTACCACCAACCCACGCAAACCATCTGGTTCGGTACCGACACCAACACCATCGGCCGCGCCACCCTTCCGTAATGTGGCATTCCCGCAATCATGGCAGCACTCCCGAAATTTTCAATCGGGAATCTATCCCTGCTCATCACTGCGGACATTTTCAGCGAGAATCCAACTTAAACCCTCTATCACGATAAGAGGAAAAAGAATTACCGAAAAGACATGAAAGAATCCCCAGATATTTCCACAAGAACCAGGCACGCACCCAGACTCCAGAGGATGGCGTTCAGCCGCCTGTTCCCCAAAATGGTATGTCTGGTCTTCATCGTTCTCCTAAGCTCCACTGCCTGCACAGAAATTAAAAAGTGGGCCTATGAAGGATTTGATCGTGATGAATGGCAGCACCCTGAGGAAGTCATCCAAGCTCTCTCGATCAAACCGGGAGACCAAATCGCAGACTTGGGGTCGGGGAGTGGTTATTTCACCTTTCGGCTAGCAGATGCGGTGGGACCAACCGGAAGGGTCTACGCGGTTGATATCGATCCGGACATGAATGCGGATCTAGGTAAGCGGATAAAGGACAAAAGGTCTCAGAACATCGAAGTCTTGTTGGCTCAGCCCAACGATCCTGGCTTGCCTGATAAAAGCATCGATCTCATCTTCTCAAGTAATTCCTATCATCACTTCGAAAACCGGACAACCTACTTTGCCAACGTCCGAAAACACCTCCAACCCCAGGGCCGAATCGCCATCATCGATTTCAATGGTGAAGGCTGGCTCCAGCAGATCATTGGGCATTATACGTCCGACGAGGTCATTCAACGCGAATTACAAGAAGCCGGCTACACCCTTGAACAGAAGTTAGACTTTCTCCCCAAACAAGGGTTCCTCATCTTTTCAAATACTCAGCCGTAACGCCCAAACGTTACTGGCCTCCCTGCCATGTTCATCTGACCCATCCCGCACAATCGTTATCAATAAAACCTCTTCAGAAAATCATCCATACTTCTTTGTAGGGGTTGTATAGCATAGTGATGGGATCTCGAACGTTCTAAATAGAGAGCCCTTCAACCTAAAAACAGCAGTTGGATCACGACAGTCTGCACAACCCCTTGACGCACCTATGACTCATCACCCAAAAGGTGGCCACGCCATTCTTACAGTCCCTATGCACATCAATGGCTTGCACAGCTTTTCCGCGCTCAACTGCCGCTGTTAGGCTGACGATATCTAAAGGGTCGTTTCCCCAATCAGGGCATCATTCCCGACAGCCTTAACCAGGAATCTATCCCTCCCCCCCACTTTCCTGCTAGTCTTTGAGCCTGCCCCTGCAGAAATTGGCAGTGGCAGGAACCTTTCTCCGTCTCGTCATCCCCGACATTTTTAATCGGGGATCCATCTTCAATTCCTCCCACCAAAATTCC
>PVMK01142127.1_pt1 | contig 67112 bp, 108 predicted proteins | sample 1853481 | NCBI WGS metagenome assembly PVMK01 (sample SAMN08533507, study PRJNA380276) | Marine sediment metagenome, whole genome shotgun sequencing project.
CCATTAGTGAGGTAGGCGTGTACTAACATGCTATATCCTCCTCTTCGTCAGGATGGAAACTTTCCTTTGGTATCGTCATTTGAACTACATTGGTTTGGACCTTCTCCGGTACATTGGCGGCCGATAATTTTGCAGCTTCCTCCAGGAGTGGTTTGAATTGTGTCTCCCAGATCCGATCGAAACCGAAGGCCCACAGGTAGCGTTTGTCCGGTAAATTGGGAAGCACCCTGGCGCTGACAAACCAATCGAAGTATTCGGTTTCACTTTTGTAGGCTACGTTTTGCAGATCTCCAGTTTGTCCGTCACGAATGCCTGGAGTTTTATAACTGGTGTCCAGCCAGACCGTCATGGCATCTTTTCTTGCGAGTTCCTGCAGGCAGGGGAGGTGTTGATTGAGCACCAACAGGTTATTGGAAATCTGGGCTTCCTGGAATGCATTGCCGGTTGTCTCCCGCCAGCTCCCGAAGACAAATAAATTGCTGATCTGCATGAGGTCTTTTATGACTTGCCGGGGCATGGGCTTGTAGCCGTCCAGATCGTGCGTGAACATATAGTCCTCGCCTTCTACTAAACCCTGCTTTTTCATGTACTCCCGTTTGTCCTTTATTTCCTTCTGTACCTTCCGGGCATTCGCGTTGCAGAAAACCAGGCCGATACTCGTGCCATTGCGCTTTAATGCTGCCATGACACGGATCACAGGATCTATTCCCTTGGCATCCATGCGAGTACTACAGTGGGGGAAGATACAGACTGCCCTTTTGTTGGTGAGATCCAATTCCTTGATGATCTGCCAACTGAGTTGATGCATCCCGAAAAATATTCTGGGATCTTTCGGATTATGAACAGTTCGGATCATGTCCAGTTCCGTATCGTACATCTGGGCTACGTTAGGAGCCTCCAACGAATTTAGGTAGACCAGAAAGCTCCGATCCATCATGGTGAACCGTAGATGATCCGGGTCCTTCATATTTATATTTGCCGGGCGAGTAACCCAGCTGCTATGAATCCAATGACACCACCATGCCTTGAGATACTCAGATGCATTCCGCATTGATTGATTCCAGGCAAGGAAGTTACCCTTCCGCTGGTAGATTAAATCGGCCGTTAGGATTACATCGTAGGGATCGAGCAGTTCTAAATACTGCGCGGTAAACTTTTTTACTTTTTCATCGAATGGCTTACTCCCCGGAATTGTATGCAATACTGACTTCTGGTGGGGGTACGAATTTGGGGGGCAGTTCTTCGCACAGAAGAAGTCAAAATCGACCCCAAAGTAATCCAGCATAGCGGCCCGTTCGTACCATCCGACGGATAGCGCGTAGCTTGGTGCGAAGCTCTGAAAATGCGATAAGATTGCTACTTTCATCTTTTCTCCTTTTTGTTTTTTAAGATTACGGCGGAGTTGCAATTGATTGCAACAGGCCCGTACATGATAAAAAATCTTGCGTTGGCACGGGTTATATCAACAGATAAAAGTCAATGCAAGGTAATTATCCGCCGGTCCCCTGGACGGTTCCGGTGGCTATATAAGATGCCGGTTCCATTGGACTTTCTGTTGTCCCCGTTGTCGTCGTACTGGTGGTTGTTGTCGTGGTGGTCGTGGTGGTCAGATAATCTGCCGGAGCCGAGGCACTGCCCCCGCCTATCTCTACCTCAAAAAAGTCAACATATGTGTCACTACCGTCGAAGCTGCCGACCCCAAGATTGCCTTGTGAATCCTTGTGGATTACATCGGTAGTCTCGATAGCCCACACATCGGGTTCGTCTGAGGGTTGGCCTACCCAGACCTTGGCGTATACATTTTCCTTTACGGCCCGAAATCGTATCCAGACCCAGTTAGAAGTAAACACCTGATTGCCGGTGGGACCGCGTTGGCTGGCTACCCCTGCAACCCAGCTGTAGACAGCAAACTCATCATCGTCGGGGAGGAGCCGGAGTTCTACTCCGTTCTTATTGCTGGTCCCGCCGGATTCCCTGAGTACTATTTTAAAGTAATCCTCCCCACCGATCGGAAACAGATCTCCAAACTTTACCTTGGCCAGAATGTCTACTTCACCTGCATCTACAATATCATTCCATTTTGCGTAATAGTGACCGAATGTACTATGGTCGATCTGCAGGGATTGCTCTCCGTATTGTCCGACAGTATCCTTCACCGTGAGAGCTGCAACCGGAGCCTCCCAAATTTCTGTCCAGTCACTCGGGGGGGACTCGGTGCCATACTCACTAAAATCGGTGGAGTAATTAGCCTGCGCTTCCGTGGTAGTAGTACTGGTCGTACTCGTTGTATGGGTGGTAGTCGTACTGGTTGCCCCTGACGGCCCACTAAGAAAGCCATTTCTTACGGCATCAATTTCTGCATCAGTAAGCAACCTATCCATGATTGCTAATTCATCTATTTTACCTTTTATCTCACCATAATCATTAACTTCTGACCCCACGATTACCGGTGCTGTACCAACATACAGTTCATTGGTGGGCGTCAAATTTTCGTTGACTACTATTGTATCCCCAGAAAGATCGTAAACTCTTATCTTTAAGGTTTTGTTCACGCCATCTGCTACAACAGCATAATGGTACCAATTTCCGTTGGTTGGATTCCAGTCCATTTCATGCCATTCTTCGCTACCTCCACCATACCCCCAATCAACACCCCCTTTATATCCTGCGTTTCCAGGCTGGACACTAAAAGAACGTTTATTCCCGTCCCAATCCCATTTGGAAAACACTTTGGCATACTGCACATTATCGGTTGGTTTGAACCAAAAACACACAGATATTTTTTTAGTCGTATCCCCATCTTTTAGCGGAAAGCCAGAATCTAAAGTAGCATCTGTTCGTTCCAGCGCAGTAACCCCGTTGAAAACTACTGAGTAATCTCCTTCCTGTTTATCAGCCCCATCGTAAGTTTCCGCACCATCTGCAACCGATAGATCATTGCCCCCCTTACTATCCGTCCGATCATTTTCAAATCTCCATAGTGCTGCACAATCGCCATTCCAGGTCGTTGTTGTACTGGTGGTGCCGCCAAAAGTAGTCGTCGTGGTTGTGGTGGAATCAGCAGGTTGGGGAATAGGCCAACCGGCCGGACTGCTCTGGGCCAGGAAATGATCGCAGTAAGTATCCGCATTAAAGGCACAGACACCCGCTTCTCCGGGAGATGTAAGTGGACTGGAATCCGTATGGTCAATATCCCAGGTGCCCGGTTCTGCCCCATGCTTATCCCAAATCTTTGCCTTGATAACCGAGCCACTGAGCTGCAGCCGCATCCAGTACCATTTGGTATCCGAAATTGTATGGCTATGATTGGCGAGATCCAAACTTGTCCCGTTATTGTACCGCCGCAACGTAATCTGATCGTTTGCCGGGTCCATGAATAAAACATAGCCGGTTTCGGTGCCGACTCCCCCGCTGATCCTCCCACCGATCCCCCCGGCGAAAGTGGAGAAGTTATCCCGTGCCTGCATCAGTGCCAGGATCTCGATATTATCATGGGTGATTCCATCATAGATCATCGCGGATCGAACATTGGCACTTAGATCCAGATTCAAACTTTTTAACTTCTTGGCCGATTTTACCGTGGAGACTACATCTGCAGTATTCCAGGTTTCCGTCCAGGATGGTGGGGGATCATCAACTACCATATCTTCGAAATCTTCATCCCAGAGATGGGTGGTCGTCGTGGTCCCGAGATCCGTAACCGTGAGCAGCTGATCGCTAAGAGTATAATAGGTGGCGTCACACCAGGCAGTAGACCGCTGCACATTACTTATCCGAGTCTCTGCTATTTTACCATCCCAACTATAACCGGGTGCCCGAGAATAAAGATTACCCACTGCCATATGAGCAGGAGAATTAAAAATAGAAGCGGGAATACTGGTATTGTCTATTCCATCCTGGGCATCATCCAATCTTAAATATAATGCATTACCCGGATCAAATATGGCTGCCAGATAACGCCATTCGGAAGTTCCTAATGGAGTAGCTGCTATAGCATTAGCAAGGTTACTGTTCCCACCATCTAATGAAATAAGTGCCTGCCCGACCCCCGTACTGTTCATACCAAGCGAATATGCCCTCTGAGATGTTAACCCATAATATTTTGATATGATAGCCACATCCTCAGTCTGGGTGGCTGCATCCGTTTTGGCATAACCTTCGAGTGTCAAATCTGCAAGTATTTGCAGAGATGCCCCGTTCCCGAATAGCATCCATTCATCATCGAAATTATGAGCCTTGGCAAAATCACTGTCTACTTCATCACCAGCCTCCAAATTTGTGTCTGTACTATCGTTATTATTATCGGTAGAGTCCAGTACATTACCGATGCCACTCGGGTCCCCTGTATGGTGGCAGACAAATTTAAATGCATTGTCCCAAACTTCCTGGCCTACAGCTGACCCGATAATTCCGACGTAATCCGTATTGTCCGCGTGAGATGGACCGTAATAGAGCCGGAGTACCGGGCTGCCCGTGGACGGAATGGACTGTACCCTTACCCAGAGTGCAGCCTTCTCGTTTATATGGTCCCAAAATTCTATCTCAACATGGCATTCCCGATCTTCGTGGTCTACTACTGCAAGTTTATATTTATTGGCCCCGAGCGTATCAAAAATTCGGGTGACATCCGTAGCCGAAAGACCGACCGAACTATTAAGAGGAATTAAAACCGGGAAGTCTTTTAACCCGGCACTGACCTTACCAGTATCTATAGTAAATTCAAAATGATACGGCCACCCCGATTCTTCAAATGGTTCGTATGTCGAAGTAGTCGATGTCGTGGTTGTGGTCGTGGTGGTCGTGGTGGTGGTGGTGGCGGGAACCTTCGTCAATACTTCTACTGCGATTTGGGTATTGCGTAATTCCGGATCACTGTCGGTTTGGAGAACCTCAACCGCAATTTGGGTATCCCGAAGCTCTGGGTTGTCATCGGTTTGGAGAACCTCAATCGCTATTTGAGTATCGCGCAGTTCTACAGTGGTAGTCGTACTCGTGGTAGTCGTGGCTGTTGTAGTTGACGAGGTCGTCATGCAATACTCCTTATACCGTTATCTCTAACCCGAATTCTGCCGCTTCCAATTTTGTTTGGGTCCACGGATTACTATCGTCTGGGTCAGTATCCCATAACCTAATTTCGTACTGCCAACTGGCACTTAGCGCAACTGATTCCGCACTTTGGTAATCCGTACTGTTTGATCTTACTATTGTTTTAATATTCCTTACTCCAGCACTGGTAAGACTTAATAGATTATCCACCTGAATTCCTTTAACAGTCTTCAACTCTCCGGTAGTTATGCCAAAAGTTGACTTGTTTCCCACAGTCGCGGCTTTAATATAATCCGTTTCTTCATTGGGTACTGAATCATCCACACATTCGTAATCATTACTTCCTGTTGACCGCACAAAATCAGTGTGGGTACCATCACTGTCCGGTAGAAGCGTCAACACCTGACAGTTCCCATGAAATTGAGAATCGTCAAGATACATATCATCAAAATATATCCCAATGGCATTATACAAACACTTGTGGTATATCTGTCCTATATAATCACTTCCATTTTTTGTATCACAAGCCGTATCACTGAATACTTCCTTCTCATTCCATCTTAATGTTACTTCCCCTGCTGTAGCGTGGATTACTATTTTAACTTCCAGGTATCCCCACACACCTGTAAAAAATAGGTTGCTATCCGTGGAACCGATGAGTGTCTCGTCTCCCTTATAAATATCAAATCCATTAGTAGCATTTCCGTATAGTCTTACTTGGAAAACTCCAGTCTCATCACGAAATCCTAAGAATTGCCTGTTACCGGCATACGCAGGTGTCCCCGCACTCCGCGTAAGTGCACATCCAAAATATAACGTGGAGTATGTTGAAGGCAATATTTTATACACCCAGGACAAATAATGGCCCAAAGCCACGCGACTACCCACGCCAAAGCGGCCTGTTGACAAACTAAAATTATTTATAGCATTGTTCCACCCCTTATCTACTAAAGATGTGGTATCTGCGTAGTCGAAACCTTCAAGCATAATGAGTGACATTTACTACTCTCCTATGAAGCTATTTCTAATCCGAATTCAGCTGCTTCCAATTTTGCTTGGGTCCACTCCCCGGAATCATCCGGATCTGTATCGTAAACTCGGGAATAATATTTCTCGGTGTCCAGTATTGGGGTAAAAGCACCCCCTGCATAATCAGTACTATTCGATCGTAGCAGAGGCTTGACCATACGTGTTCCCGCAGTACCTAAAACCAACCGATTATTTAATTGAATTCCCTTAACAGTTGTTAGTACTCCGGTAGTAATTCCGAACGTTGACTTATGCCCAACAGTATTACTAAAAATATAATCTGTGTCTACAGGCGGATGTTCATCAATTGGTTCGTAATCAGCACTTCCTGTACTCCGGGTAAAATCACTATGGGTACCATCTGAATCTGGCATAAAAGTTTTTACGTGGCAGTTCCCATGAAATTGGGAATCATCAATATAAAAGTCATCAATGTACCCATAGTTTTCGAAGCCTCGCGGACAACCGATCAGCATATACCCTATATAATCTGTACCATTTTTTGTATTCTGGCTGGTTAAGTTTAATGCTTCTTGCCCATTTATATAAACTATTACTATTCCCGCAGTAGCACTTATTGTGACCCTTGCCTCCAGATAAGACCACCCGTATAGAGGCAGGTACGGCCCACCAGTCCCCGTACCAAGCACTGTGCCATCCCCATTATAGGCAACTACTTCGTTTAGACTATTGAAGCAAATTACTACTTGTTTTACTCCACTTTCATCTAAAAATATAAATGCACCTTCTGAACTAACAGTCGCTTCTAACGTATATCCACTCTGTTTTAATGCAAAACCAGCAAATAAAGTGGTGTACGTCGTTGGGAGTATCCTTTTAATCCACCCGCTCCCACCCATTCTGGCACAGACCCCTTCGCTAAATCTACCTAAATTGTTACCCATATAGGCATTCCTATTGGTATAACCGTTTGATGATAACTGAGTACTTGTATAGTAGTGATTGAATCCGTCCATCCATATTAAAGACATACTCGTATTCCTTTTATACAGTTATCTCAAGACCGAATTCAGCGGCCTCCAATTTTGCTTGGGTCCATGGGGCGGAATCATCTGGGTCAGTATCCCAACATCCCATGATGCTTTGGTAAGCTGACTGAAAAGCTACCTCTGATTCCTCCCCGTTATAATCTACTCCGTTTGATCTTATCAACGGTTTTATTTTTCTTGTCCCAGCATTTATAACACGAGTATGATTACTCAATTGGATTGCTTTAACCGTTCCCAGCACTCCGGTGGTTATTCCAAACGTTGATTTATCTCCTACAACTGAGGCTTTTATATAATCCGTATCTACGTTAGGTGGAATTTCATCTACGCATTCAAAATCATTACTTCCCGTACTCCTAACAAAATCACTGTGAGTACCATCCGAATCCGGCATGAAAGTTCTGACCTGGCAATTTCCATGAAATTGGGAGTCATCGATATACAAATCATCGAAATACGTAGTGCGATTATACACACCTCTGTAGCCAACCTTCCTAATATAATCCGTACCATATTTTGTATCCTGGAGTGTCAAATTTAATACTTCAACCTCATTTATACGAACAATTACCTCGCCAACAGTATCACTTATTGTAATCTTAACCTCCATGTAACACCAGGTAACCAGGTCATTCGGGATCACATAGGATGCACTTGTTCCCAGAAGAGCGTTCCCTCCGTCATATGCCTTGATTTCATACGTACTGGTCAGTATTAATTTTATTTGGATAACATTATTTTCATCCGTAACATAGAACAAAGGATACGAGGTATGCGCTGTTGCATCCCCAGCCTCTACTTGAATAAAAGCAAATCCAGCATAGATAGTAGTATAGTTTATCCGCAACTGTCGTTTAAAATAGTAAACATTTCCCGTAAGTAGTCCCATGCCCGTTGTACCCCGTCGGTACGCGGAACCTATCGATATCGTATGGAAGCCAGTACTGAGCCACCCCCTCGCTTCCAGGTCTGCATCTAACGAATAGTGGTCAAAGCCTTCTAAAAAAAGTAACGCCATTAGGTAACCCTTTCCTTATAATACCGTAGTGGTCGTACTGGTGGTCGTCGTAGTGGTGGTCGTTGTCGTCATCTGCTCACTGTCCGGCCTCCGCAGAATTATATTCCAGCTGACATCTTTGAGCGCCGAGTCTGCCGGATTAGGACCATACAGTTCCAGAAGATCCCCGTTGTAAAATGCGACATCTGCCGAGACAGTAAACACACCCCAATGACTCCCCATAGCAACCGCAATGGTACCAATACTGACCCCATTTCGTTTAATCGTAAATGTGGCCGTCCCATCTATAGGAACAGTTACCACATAGAGTTTACTCCCAGGAGCAGTTGCTTTAAGCACCATGTAACGGGCGGTGAGGCCCTGCATCAGCAGAGCGTTACTGTTTAGAATATCCCCGAGATATTGACCGATGAAATCGTAATACTTCGGAATGTGCAGAGATGTGATGGCCGTATCCAGATCAGACAAGGGCGTGTTCATATCGTCTGCTTTATATTCAGTTACCCCATCTCCCCATGCAGTATGATAGTTAGTTGTCATTTACTTCCTCCCATGGTGCTCATAAACTGCAGCAGCATGTCGGCTGCTGCTGGATTGGCCTTCATTGCAGGATGATCTATAATTGGTTTTAGTAACTCCCCAAAATCCGGCCGCTTCCCGGTTGGCATATTTTCTACCATTGTTTCAAGCAATTTGATTATATACGTTTGCTGTTCTGTCAAATGTTGCAATTGATTGCAAATATCATCTACCTTTTCTTCTACCGTCATATCGGGTCCCCTCCAATATCTAATAATATAATTGAAAAAACGTACGTGAGTCCTGGATAGTCCTCAAAATCTACTCTAAACAACGGATGAATTTCGGGGGAGGCTAATTGATTCCTCTCATAAGTAAACACTACACTCGTGGAGCAGTATTTAGTATCTCCACCCGTAATATCTCCAGTCCCCGCGATTTGTGTGATGGTGGCTTCCCTACTGATATTATGAGCCAAATCATACTGATTTAGAATCCCCAACGTAATACTACTTGACGGCGTATCGTCCCCAGCATTCCATGCCATTTCATATGTGCCGTTCCCCTGGAGCATAGTACTACTTGGATCTATTTGATTGGCAAACGGATATTCCCACTCCACTCCGATAGCATCATCGGGGATGGCTGTCATGCCCCCGTAAATAAAAACATAACCGATCAAGACACTGTTGGCCGGAACAGCCGGTTTAGCCGGTTCGGAATAAAGAGATACTGCAGTGCCGGAGGTAACTGTGATAACCCCAGTGGAATCTATACTAAGAAGATCATAGCGGCCTTTCCCAGATGAAGGAGCCGCTGGTATCGTAACCGGTACAACGGTTTCTCCCCATCCTAATTCCAGCCCCCCACCCATCGTCATAGGCGCGGGGTCATCCATCACTGTATAGCCAGTTACCGGCATGGAAAAAGAATAGAGAGTATCGTCTATTCGATAAACACCATCAGTAACCCGGATAGTCATCCCACCACCACTATATTCTACAGGGAGCATACCACTGATAATACCATCTGTCTTCCCAGCAGATGGTGGGAGAACATCCCCGGCAATAGGTGTGGGGACCGCCCGGCCGTGCCCAATTACCTCAATGAACCCACCAACTCCTTCCCTGTGCCGAATGCGGACAGCGTTGCCAACTTTCAGCCAGGTAGGAACGACCTGCCAGTTTCTCGGGTAATGCGCCTTTATGCTTTCTGTGCTTCCCTGTATTTTAACCAAACAATAATAATTACCAGTATCAACACTCCAGATAATACCATCCCGATCCCCAACAGTATTCTTCCTCTGTCGTTCCAGCCTTCTACTGACTATGGCGCGGTCATATAATTTCATTAGGGTTTATATCTCCAGCCCTGGATTGTATCTGTTACTCCCGCCCCTTTTTGATATGTGCGTGTGAGTCCAATAACCAGCAATTCCATCCCCTCCCCACTAAACGGTGGTATACCTTTATTTTATCGAGAAGTTCATCCTGCAAATGAGCTAACTTTTTAATGTTGATCCTGCTTCTCTGTGCCTTCACGAGTTCCATGTTCCCATCGGCTACCCGTTGGCATTCCAGTACAGTTTCACACAACGGGTCCGTAATCTCCTGAGTTACAATTTCACCGTTTAATTTAATCTGGAATGCTATGTCATTGGCGATGGCCTGGATGGTGAGTTTAACCCTGCCCAGCGGTCTTGCATGTACTTCATACTGATAATGAGCTACTGCCCCGAGAATATAAAGTATAATCGCAAGCAGTATTCCCATTGAAAAAATAATATACCCGCAACTTCCGGACCAATCACACCAAAGTGCAGTCGCGCATACAGCTATTAAAGCAATAATAGCCCCTACCAATGCCGCCGACAGATCCGGGACATCTATTTTTACCTCTATGTATCTTTCAAACGGATCTATTTTATGCAGCACTACCTTGCCTTCTCCAGAAGAAATCATATCAAGGAGAAGACCATATTCATCGGGACTCTGGATAACATCAAGCCTGGGTTGCCTGCATTGCCGGGACTGATCCTCACTGAAGTAAACAGTTTCCTTCCTTTTCTTTTTCGTGTACCAACCGACAGTACCGGCCCGTGATGTAATCATCTCCTCATCGTGAGTGATTTCTATATAGTCCCGGCTCTCCCCGATTACACGAACCTGGTTGGTATAGTCACTAAAATTATCATCGGGCGTGTAGGTAATAATAAGCTCATGGTCGGCATACTCATGGTCTACTGCCTGAACCAAATCTACTTTGCGGGGGCGGAAAACACCATCAGCATCCTCGAACATAGCATAGAAAAAATGATCGCAGATTTCTTCGATAATATCCCACAGGGATTTATCTATCCACTGATAATAAATGCCGTGTTCGTCGTCGAATTCCGGGATATCATAAGTGGTGGGAACCCACTGGGTTTTTTTATCTATCAGATTACCGATTACTACATCAGGCATGCTCCCGGAATATAAAGGACTGACGGCAAGTTCCTGTTCCTTCCAAATGCCTGTTTTTCCTGCACAATTAAGAGATAGGATCGGAGCTTGCCCCCGCTGGTAGTCCATATTGATTGCATCGACAATAAAGACTCCCTGGTTGACCCAGTAATTAAATCCGGCAATTACCTCCCCAATCCGAACTGTAACCTTGCGCCCCTTCTGCCCCACCACACTTTTTGCACTCAAAAGGTTTTGGGGGTCATACAAAAATCCATTGGCTAACTTAAAGGTTAATTTGTTTACCCGTTTAAGCTGCCAATCAATAACTACCGCACCGGTTAGATCATCAACCAGGCTTATGTCTCCAGCATCATTTCCCCAGTAAAGAATGTTCTGGCCCGCCTCCCAGTCTTGTTTATTCCAAATCGTCCACAGGATATTTGCCTGATCTATAACGGCCGTTGGATAAAGCTCCTGGCTGTAGAGACTGAGATCCTGCTGACCTGCCCAGGTGTAATCCGCTGCCTTGTCTGCATTAATATACTGGAGCTGATTGTACTCCCCCCGTGCATTAAACATTATGATACCGGAGTGATAGTTGGTCCCCCAATCATTCCAGGCACCGGCAATGATATTATCCCCTACCGGATCGTAAGAAACAAAAGCCATTAAATCAGATTCGGCGGGTTTCACAAAGCCCGCAAGCGTGTCACTGTTGAAGATCGAAAAAGACCCACTGGATATTTCGAACCGAGCTACCCCCTGGCCAGTTGCCATATAAATGTAACCATTAGTTTCATCTACAGCAAAATCATAAAACCAATGTTGATTCGTGGTGATATAACCTGGGCGATAAAAGGTAATTGTATCCGTGATATAATCTAACTTGCAAAGTCCCCGCTGATCGGTAAAAGGAAAAACACTCTTGTAATGAAAACTACCGTAAAGAGCGCCATCGTAGACAACAGCATATTCGAATCCATATAATGGATAACTATTATTGAGACTGTAGCTATACTGATTTACTATACCGCAATCATGCTTCTCATCGAAAAAAACTGTAACTCCTTCGTATGTGGACCAATCTGCTGTCCCACCACCTGCCGAATAAAGAATGATATATTTACGGTCACGATCCCGTGTAAAATTCCAGCCCCATTCAAACTGAACCCTGTTTTTACCCGGCCACCGTATCCCAGAATCATCACTTAACATCTGAATTTCATACTGGCCTTCCCCGTCCGGAGGTGCCGTCAGATCAATATAGCCGAACCAAACATACTGAGAATAAAGGTACCCATTATTCCATCCGATATAAAGCCTGTTCTGATCTGCATCTAATTCAATTGCATGAATACTGGGCATATTCCAACTGTTGGGGCCGCCTATACTAATCTCAGTATTTCTGGGGAGACTGTACCCAACCGGCCCATCTTCATTCCCCGGCCCTCCATACCCAGTAAAGGCCAAGTTACCAATAACATAAGTAACCAATGTATCAGTCGTATGGTTAAGGACAGTGATAACTCCATGGTCATTTCTGTTTACTGCAGCCGCCCACCATTTGCCGTCTCCGTCCATCATTTTATAATTCCAAACATGGCTATCCGTAAACACCTGATTGAGTGTAGGCGTGCTGGAATTATAATAAATTTTATCAATTGCCCATGTGGCCATATCGATTACTGCGATACCACACAGACCCTTTATTCCGACCTGGGACTTTCCGAATCCAATAATTATTTTCCTATTAACATAATCACAGTGAAGGTCCTTTATTCCCATGTCACCGCCACTACAGCTGGTGAGAAAACCAGTAGCATCCTTATCCATCTGGAGTACTCTGCGATTGTCGTAGAAAATCAACCAGAACGTCCCATTACTTTTTTGCACTATTATTGGATCTACCGCGTTGGTCCCGAATTCTGTATAGTTTGTCCGTGCGCTGGCCGCCCCGTATGTGACTCCGCTGTCCGTACTGATCGCACTGAAGATATTTTTAATCGTTAGGACATCCTGGGTAAATGTAACCCAGTCAAATAATAGAATAACATCCCCGTCTTCTGATTCAAAAACACTGGGGTTGCTAATCTCCTTTGACTGATCGATACCGGACAATGAGATTGCAGCATCAGCCGACCAGGAATCCCACGTGGCTGCCGTACGATACATTATGTCATATTGGGGAGTCCCGGTATCCTCTCTGGTGTAAACCATGTAATAGGAATCATCGGCAAACTTGGTAACATAAAAATCCCGCCAATCATAAACAGACCCGAGATCCTCGATCAATGACGCGCCGGACACAGTTGCCCCGGTGGGTGAGATCGTAGCCCGGTATAATCTATCCCCATAGAGATAAATAATACCCACGTTCCCATCAGCTAATTCAACTGCGGACACAGAAGTAACACTACCCACCCCGGTGAGCGAGGCCAGACTTTTCACTGACCACTGTACCCGGCTGGTATCTGTGTGCATCCAGATCATCTGCCCGCTGTCATCTACATAGATTACTCCCAGCCTGCCGGTACTCATCGAAATCATGTGAGGGAGTAAACTCATCTGCAATTGCAATCCCGAAACTGTTGCCCTGATACGGAATGGCATCCTGAAATTCACTGCTTAGAATTTCAACGATGGGTTCCCGTTCAACACCATCCATTCTGGTCTGCATTATGGGGTCTAATGTTACTGTCATGTTACACCGTCGTTGTAGTACTTGTTGTCGTCGTGGTGGATTGCAAAATAGCAGATAAGCTACGGATATTTAACACCATTTTAACAGCCCGGCGGTACGCATGCCCGTGGAGACCTGTAATAAAATACTCTCCCTTCAAACTCTCGATCTGCACATTGTATGTATTCCCACCGGTCGCGGGGTCCCAGATAAAACTGGTACTGGTCTGCAGGTACAGTTCCCGCAAAGTAGAGTACATCCCTTTGGGCATGAACTCCCATTCTAATTCCACCCGCGTGCCCTGCAGAATAGCTGCCCATTCGAAAATAGCACTACCCCCGTATGTGGGGACAACCGAAACTGTTTTCTTTTTCTCCGGTATGCCCATCCGATCCGGGTCCCAAAAAAATGTATAGCCTCCAAGCGATTGCATTAGTATCTTAACTCCTCTTGCAGAATTCTCAGCACAACCGGTTCTAATTCAGCTTCTATCCTCCGTTGGATAGAACTGAGGTTCTCGGGAAGATTAACAGCTATCGGTAAGCTGATATTATTTACTACCTCATTCCCCTGAGCTGATGGGGTAAGCTGGCCACCACCGGCGTAGCTATTAATTGTACGTTCCTGATGGTAAGTCTGACTTATACTTTTGGAGAGAGCCTGTGGGAATTTGCGCTGATTGATCGCCTGCATGAATGCCTTCCCGTAATGGGATACCGAAGCATTACTCATTACCCACTCCCCGGCGGTTCCCCGGAATAGCATATTGTCTGCCTTCGGATGCGGGGAGGTCCCTCCCAGCTCACCACCCTCCGCCTTGGCCGGATACTGTTGGGCTGAAATGACAGCTATTTGAGCGCCTACCCGCGCCCCGATAAGAGCAGCCTGCATTGCAGCTATATAAACATTGGGGGCATTCTTGTAGGCATTAGTGACAGCAACCGCACCGTTGATGATTGCTTCCGCTATGGCCGCTGCCTTTTGGAGATTAAACCATCCCTTACTTTCTTCTCCCAGAGCCTTGAACATATCTCCGGCCATGGAACTGATTGCACCGGCGGCCATGCCCCAGATTGCGAGCCGTTGTTCTACCAGGGCGTAATCACGTTCCCGTACCTTGGCGGCATACTGGGCATCCAGAGCATCTGATAGTTCGTTATACTGCCGTTGCTGCTCTAATGTGACCATGCCCTGCCGTTTCTTTTCTGCCAGCTGCTCCTCGTGAGCTGCCTTCATCGCGGACAACTCAAGATCATATCGTTCTGCAAGTTGGCCTTCCCCCAGAGCACCGGCGAGTATGTCATTTATCTCCTGGACATGCCGTAATTTTTCCTGCTCCATATCAAAATTGGATTGCTCCTGAGCCGCTTCCGATTCTTTAATGGTCTGGCTTATCTTTGACTGGACTCCGGCGACCTGAGCTTCCAGTTTAACCTTTAATATTTTATCCTTCTGGACATCCGGGTCCAACAATTTGAGCTGAAGTAGTAATTTCTCTACCTCTAAATTGGCGAGTTCGATCTTCTTTAATTCTGTTTCCCGGATAACCTCAATTTCTGTTTTGAGGCCCTGCTCTTTGGCGGATTCAAGCCCAATTATAAATTCATCGAATTCATTTTGCGCCTTCTCCATAGACGCCTTTTTGATTGCTACTTCGAATTCTAATTTTTCCTGTGACTGCTTACGAAGTAATTTTTTAATCCTGGAGAGGTGCCGCTGCCACAGAGCCTCCATCATAGCCAGTTTTTGTACATGCGTGGCTACAAGATATTCTCTGCTACGTCTGAACTCGGCTACTTCCTGGGCATAAATAGCAGCCAGTTTAGGCGTACTTTCCTGCATTCCCTTGACCCGTTGCTTCTCGATTTTAGTGTCAAGCCGTGCCCGTAACTTAGCGTATTTATTCCAAATCATCCAATCATAATCTACAAGTTCCTCTTTTTTGGAGGACAATGCCTTCTCATCTTCAATCAAAAGATTGTTGATATAAATTGTCGCTATATGCTTCTCACCTAACTTGGCCAGAAAATCTTTGTGTGTATCCTCCCGCTTTTCCTTGATCGTTCTGAGATAAGTTATTTCTGCTTCTATCCGTTCCCGATTTCCGGTATCCTTTGTTATGTTCAATAACTTCTCGTTGCGTTTGATCCAATCCAGCGTTTGTTTCCTGGCCTCATTTGACAGATCTCCCTGTACCTTCGATAATTGCTGGATCGTAGCAATCGTATCCTGGCCCCCTTCATTTATAGCACTAAACAACTGGTTGACCGATGCTACCTGCGTGGCTGAATCCGCCGCCCCTTTTACCAGATCGTAGGTATTAATTAATTTTTGGAGTCCCGCAATTTCATTATCTATTCGAGCCTGGAAAAGTTTCTCAAGAGCAACTCCCGTTTTCCCGGCTATATCTATCTGAGCTTCCTGTGCCTGTCTGAAAGCTACCGATGCGTCCCCCAGAGCTTTCAGTACAAGACTTCTATATTTGGGTGGCCCCGTATAGGCGAGATCCAACCAGGCATTCATTTGTGCTTCGGTTAAGCTGGCATCCAGTTTTTTAGCATTGAACATCTCAAGGAAATATTTCTTCGACTGCAGAATGAACACTTCACTCATTGCATTAAATTCTTCTGCCCTTTCTATGAAGGGTCCCATCGGATCTGCACTTTCCCATCCCATTAGATTTGAAGACATCCTATTTAATGAGAGCAGGGATTCCTGAACCATCGCAATTGCAAAGGAGAGTCCCCTATACCGGTCGTCTACCTGTTCGATATTATCTCCCATCTGGGAAAGATGTTCATTGACTGACTGCAGCCGTTTTTCATCGAGCTTAGCAAAGAAGGCGTCGATGGCACCGTTTACATCGTAAATGGCTCCAGTTTCCTGATTGATAGCAGTTGCCGCTTCAAGAGCTACCGCAGCTAAGTCCTTGTTTTCTTTAGAATATTCCTCAAGGTTTTTTCGTAACCGTTTGGTTGCTTCCCCCTGTTCTTTGCTCCCCTTTATACTGCGGTCAACAGCATCCTGCAGATCATCGAAGGAATTAACCATATCATTTGCCGCGAATGCAGCATTCTTTAATTCTTCGGTTACTTCAGCCTGCTTTTCCTTCCAGCTTTTCAGATACATGACGATTGCAATAATTCCAGCAGCTACCGCCAAGAAAGGATTGCTTATCAATATTTTAAAGAATAGTTTAGTTGTTCTCGTAAGGAAGGCGATCGCCCTCGTAAGGAGTCCTACCTTGGCCCCGGTGAATAGGGATTGTAACCCCATTTGGAAAATACTGTAATTGGCAGCTACCAAAGCTACCCGTAAGCTGGCGAGCCATTTTAACAATCCCATTTCCATGAGCAGAGCAGCCGCCCTCCTGATGGTACCAAACCCGAGAGCAGTCAGGCCCAAAACAGTTACCAGAATTCCAGTAACACCCGCAAGTGCCGTAATCCCGCCCGATAGGATGGGGAATTGTTCGGCCATTGCCGCCATCTCTGTTGTTGTGTTGGCCACCCAGAGCAGTATCTCCTTTCAATACAGGCAACAATGGGTCGGCAAAAGCACGGGCGAGGCCATCTGCAGCAGACGTAACCCGGATAAATGCACCGGTGACGTTGTCCTCCATGGTCACTGCCATGCGCTCAGCGGCTCCCTGAGCCAATTCATTTGCCGCAGTCAGCTCATGGACCTTATCTATCTGTTGGGCCAGCGTGAGAGCTGCTGCAGCGCCCCTGCGTTGGAATATGGCATTGGCATCAGCCAGGGTGAGTTGTGCCCTCCCGAGATCTTCCAGCGTCTTGACCAGATCAATCGCCCCGCGTCCGGTCATTGTGACCGCAACACCGAGACGTTGCATTGTTTCTTGGGCTTCTTTGGATGGTTTAGCGAGAGATGCGAGAATTGCCCGGAGAGATGTACCGGCCAGGGATGCCTGAATACCAGCATTACCCAGCGTACCAAGCAGAGCAGCGAGTTGTTCTATTTCGATCCCGGCAGCAGCAGCCGGTGGGGCCGCATACTTTAAGGCTTCGGCCAGTTGTAATATGTTGGTATTGGCACTTGTTGCCGTGTTCGCAAGCACATCCGTAACCTGCTGCAGTTCGTGGACCGGGAGACGCATGGCTTGGAGTACGTTGGATGCAATATCAGCAGATGTGGCAAGATCAATAGCCCCAGCTGCAGCGAGATGGAGAGCAGGTTCTATAGCAGAGATTGATTCTGCAGCGGTGAAGCCCGCCAAACCAAGAAAGGACAAACCATTGGCCACTTCCGTAGCCGTAAACTTGGTTGTCCTTCCGAGTTCTGACGCGACCTTCTGGAGTTCAGTAAACCTATTCTCGGCCCCGGTAGTGACAGCCAGCACTTTGGACATTGCCCGTTCAAAGTCTGCTGCTGCCTTAATAGGAAGAAAGGCCATCCCACTGAGGGCGGCCCCGATATAGGTTAGGTGCAAACCAGCGAAATAAATGCCTTCTGCAGCCCGACGGAACTCTTTAAGTTCTTTGGTTGTTTTATCGAGCAAACCGGGAGTTTTAGCAGCTTCCGCATTAAAGCGGGCACTGTCCTCGGTTGCCTTTTGGAAAACTCGTTTTGCTTCGTTTCCGAATCTGTTGACAGCACTGCCGATCTGGCCGAGTGCCTTGTCAAATGAATCCTTAGTCGCCGTAAAACGAATGTTTATGCTGCCGTACTGGGCCACGGGTCTTACCTCCCCTTTGTTGTTTAGGCATAGATCGGTCAAGACGTTCGTTCAACAGCCTAACGAACAGCAACAACTGAGGTAGACTGTATTTCTTCATGTCTACAAAGTTATGGCCGTGCGCAATCAACAACTCCACAGCGGAGGCAATTAGCTTTGGGAACTCTGGCTCGGTTGACCCTCCTTGAGTATGGGATTGTCTCCCGTACGTTTGTTTATTTTCCCGGCCAGAGCCATCCACTTTCCCAGCATATCATCCGTAATGTTCTGGTCGATAAATACTGAGAGTAAGTCTGGTGCGGATGTTGCAGCTAATTCTTTCAATTCAACATCCATGCAGTACGGAAGCAATGTTACCGCTTCCCTTACGGCAGCTAATCCGGCAGCCCGTTGGTCTCCCCCAGCCACAAGCATAGCATCTACTACAGTTTGGAATGAATCCATAACCAGGGGCAGCTTATCTAAAGGCAGGGGATTCATGGTGACAAGAACTTCATCACCCTTTCTTCCCCTCGCCTTAACAACATGATCCGGAAACATCGTATCCAGGTCATTGGGCTTACTCTTTCGTGTGGTGCGTTTTTTGGTCATAGTTCCCCTCTTTCCCGTCTATGACGAAACGATAGTTGCAATTGATTGCAACTTATTTAGCTGTTAAACCAATGCTTTACTCATTACGGTGTCGTGGTTGTTGCGTATGTTACCGTGAAATATTCCGAGGTCGGATTATTGGCAACATCGGCGAGACCGTCTCCCGTGAAAGAGAGCAATGACCACTCATCACCGATCAATGAGAACGCACCACCCGGAGTCAGCTTGCATTTATGGAATTCCCATTTTTCATTTGGACCGGTTGCATTGTCACTTATAAACTTGACGGCATACTCGGCGTTCAAATTCTGATTGGCAAGGATGATATGACTCTTTGCCCCAGAAATGTTACCGCGCAAGAATTTGGCCAAGTTGGCAACCGACATTTCATCAAGATCAAAGTTGAGAGTGTACCCGGTTTCCAGAGTAACCTCTTTATCTTTAACCCGTGTCCCGGATCGAGAGCTAAAATGCTCAAGGGTTTCCTCGGTCACTTCTACTTCCATACGAGGACAATTACCCACATCATCGTAGGAACCGGGAGGTGACTCAGCGGCCCATTCACCAATGGACATAATCCCGCGACCGAGAGTGTAAAGTGTCGTACTTGGATTACCATGATACTCAGACATATTATGTCCTCCTATTGATTTTCAATTTTTTCTATATAAATGATGTCAAAAGCCAGGCCAATTCCAATCGAATTCCCGCCGATTGGGGGGCGAATAATTTGACTGGCATCAACCTCTACTATCTCGTTACACGTACCCCCAAGTGAAGGTCCTCCGGCGTATATGGCAATCTTTAACAGTTGGATAAAGTCTCCTAATTCCTCGGTGGCCCTACCCTCCTTGGTGGCGTCGATATATGTCTCAACGATCACCGTTAACCTGCGTTTGTATGCAGGCAAGCCTCCACGCATCCGGCCTTCCTCCACAAGGTCTCCAAGTTCATAAATAGCACACCAGGGCAGATCCTCAAGGCTTGGTTGTTTCTTGGGGTTCCTTCCGGTACGTACTATCCCGGGCACGGAGCGTATCCGCCTCCAAAGCTCGACTATTATCAGTTCTCATTCTTTCATTTATCGCTGGTAAAACCCCATCTTCTTAACGTACGGTTAAGCAAGGATGAAATACGCTTTCGCATTGCAGGAGCTAATCTTTCCTTCCCGAACTCTTTGACTATGGGATACGTGATTCCTTCAGGAGCCTGTTTGGAAAAGATCCCGCCTCCTCTGCCCCGAACTGTCCGGGGGCCGATTCCACGGTACCTGCCTTCATCAATGATTTGTGCGTAATCGGTACTATTGGTGAAGGCAATCGCCCCTTTACCCTGATCTACCATCCGCCATCCACTTTTAAATAATCCGGTTTTTTCTGGCGAAATCTTGATGATCTTTTCGAAAATAAGTTCTGGGATCACCTTAGAATAAAATACCCGTTTGCCTTTAGTCTTTCCGAATCGAATAAAGCTTTTCAGGTATCTATCATCTACCTCTATCTCAATCAATTTCGCTTCCTTCCACCGTCACCATGTGGATCACGTCAAATACGTTGCTAATATCCTTAACCTTTTTCTGCTCCCTCAGATCTACAATAACATCCTTGAGAGAAGCATTGGCAGGAAAATCCTCACTACGGATTATGTATAATGTCTCTCCCGCCTGAACATTCCCCTGAGCTTCCTTGGCACTCTTGACAGTATGTTCCGTCCGGATTGCCTGAAATGAAAACTCAGTGTATTTTTCTTCTACCCAGTCCCCGACATCTGTTGTACCCGCGTACAGCTTGTAAGTAACAGTTGGTGCAAGCTGATCGTCTGCGTAAAACAGATCTAATGCCCGTGTAATGCTACCACGAACTGATGTGAACATTGACACAGCCATTATGGGGCCACCGAAGTAGTGGTTGAGACACGATCATCCAATGCAGTTTGGACTGTGTCCTGCTGCCCGGAAACTACCCGCCCCCGAACAGACGTAAGATATTTATTCAGACGGAGAGCCGCCATTGAAGACATCAGCAACGTGGTGTCGTTCAGAGCAAAAGCAAGACTCTCCCTTTTGGGCCTATCTCTAAAGGTTACACTTAACGGACCGATCGTAACACTCTTGACCTCATCCAGTTCTGCTGTTGTACCACCATCACCAACTGCTGGCCAGTTAGCTGCAAAAACAGTTACAGCTAAATCGCACTGAGCCTGCTTCACCTCATCCGGGATTACCTTTCTATTGTGCTGGATTGTCCTCGGGAAGGCGAGAGCCTGCTCCGCTTTTGACTCGGTGATGGTTAGACGGATTCCCTCCACAACAACACCTACCGGTATCGTGCGGTTTACCCTCCGCGTACGCAGAGGGAACCTATCTATGGCATACGCCCCAAGAATCAGACAGTTTGATTTGTCATCGTTGGAAAGCTCATCCCATATTTCCAGGGCATCTTCCTCATACGTGGTAGCTGTTATGAGGGTTATCGCTTCTGCCAACGTGACATAACTGTTCGAGTCCGGGCCGAGTGGTTTGGTCCTAAGCTCTACAGTCATATCGGCCACCTATTTTTACGGAGCTGCGGTGGTGGACGTTAAGCCTTCATCAGCTATAATACCTTCGACTCGATCCATACGCAGGTCGAGGTTATCGACATTTGAGCGAATCTCGGTAAGTAAAGCCTTGAGGCCGCCCGTGCCCTGATCGCTCAGGAGCGACCCACCAGATCCAAAATAGGATTTGATGCTATTTGTCCATGAAAAAGCCACGGTTCACCTCCATCAAATTAAAAAGTTAATTAAGAGACTTACTTACCTTAGCCACTCGTGCGGTCCAGCCACGTAAGTACCCCGATCTTGGTGCTCAGGTCCGTTGCAGAGTGCAGCACACCAGCGGAATCGATGTGTACATTGGCGGTGTCGTCAACCAGAAGACCTCCAGCATCGGGTTGGGTGATAAAGCTGATGATCTTATCCGTGAGCTTCAGCAGTTGCAGGGTGAGCACATGGGCAGTTGCAACCGTGAGGTCGGTATGTCGGCCGGTTTTGGAACCGACAACCTTAAAGGTGCCCTTGTTCGCCACTTCCGCAATACAGGTATAAGTGAGGGTCTCGGCAGGCCATTCACCAATCAAGGTGAAAGCACCGGGAGCACCATCGCCCGTGTTATCGCCATCCGCCACAGGTGTAGCAGCAGCGGCCGGATTCTGGGTAATGGCGGCCGTAAACTTGTCACCGAGTTTGAAGTCGGTAGAGCCATCAGCCAGAGTCCATGTAAGTCTTTTACCGATTACAGCCATATCCGAAGCGGCAGCAGCGCCGTCAACAAAATTGACTACAATCTGTTCGGCATCGTTATATCCTAAACTCATTGTTGATTACCTCCTGTTAGTTGAGGATTGTTTTTATTTTTTCGCCTTTGTCGTCTTGCTTGTTTTTGCCTTGGTTGTGGGAGCCTCCTCCGTTTTTTCTCTGACTACAAAGTAATCGAAGCCGCGTAGGATACCCGCCATTTCTTCATCGACGTTTGAGAATTCTCCGGAGACAAACCTCTGGTAATTCTTCTCTCCGTTGTTAACTCTCGTTGCCGCATTCTCCGGACCAACATACATTGCTTCTAATGCCATATTAAATTTCCCCTCTTAGAAACCTCCGGATTACGGAGTGGCTATGTTTTTGTATCTGACGCAGGCTTCTTCCTCTTCGATCTCGAAGGCTACCCGCATGGACAGAACGATAATGATGGATCGAGCACGAATGTCCTTGTCGGTTTCAATCATAATCTGCCGTTGGATACCCCAGATGAAGTTCTTCGGAAACGAGAAGAACCCGGATGCTACTGGCATCAGAGCCAGCGGCTCGACGGGCACACCGTAAGCGAACATGGGCGGATTATTTTGAATCAGGTTATCACCGAGGCCGGTCTGACGATCCGACAGGGTGTCACGGTAGGCCGTTTCCTGATCCGGCGAAATGAAGTGACGCATTGCTGCACGGTTTCTGAGATACTTATTAGGCATCTCAAGCAAACCATTTTTGAACATCGTTTTGGTGATGTCCGCACTTGCCTGATTCACGATATTGGTGGAGATCTTTTTCAGGACACCATCTTGGATGGCCAGGTAAGCATCACTGCTTCCCGTGTCTCCCTGAATCAGAAGTTCCTCAAGATCAACTGCGGTTCTCTCCACGATCATCTGCATGATGGTGGTCTCCAAATTCCCACGCTCGATGTTGTCTTCCAGCACATCGTAGGGGATATGGACTTCCGCCAGGACCTCTTTGGTCGTCATCGTGATTTTGCCGGTTACCGGCGCGGCCCGATCCTCTGCGAGCAATGCTACTGCACTGCCCGGTGACGGGCGAAGAATTCGACTACCGAATCCAATCTTGTCAATGTCTCGTTTGGGCGATGTCATACGAACTGTCCGGCACTGGGCCAGCAACGTGGGCTGTTCCTGTACCATACGGATGAACCTGTTGGACTGTTCGTTGTTCAGATAGCCCCCATTGGCGACAAGTTGGGATACGGCAAGGTCTAATTTCTGAACAAATTCCCTTTGACTCATTGTAATATCCTCCTGTAAGTAAAAATTCTTATAATCAGTCCTACCTTACTAAATCAAAAAAGAGGACTATTGACGAGCTTCGTTCAGTTTGTCCACCGCAGTGGTATCGAAGAATAGTCCCTTAAAGACATTCTCCTCTGCGGTTTTCTTTGCATCGTCGGCATTGCCATCAGACTTCTTGGTCAGAGGATCGTCGTCCCCAGCTCCATCAGCCTTACGTACGGGTGTTTTACCCTTCAGGGTATCGACATCTTCCTTCAGAGCCTTCATCGTTTCGGCCACACTCGCCAAAGTTTCCTGCATCGTTTTCTTTTCGGACGCGGCATCCTCTGCAGCCTTTACAGACTGAGCGGTTTTGGCTTTTTCCGATACAACCTCGTTGATGCAGGCGATGATGAATTCCTTTACCTGATCTTTGGTCTCGAACAGCTGATCCATGTTTTTTTCCTCCTTGGTCATTTGTTGCGCCTTCGTGAGCGTGGTGAGCATTTCAGTAAGCTCTACCAGTTTGGTTTCCATCTCCTTGGGGATCTGGACTACACCCTTTTCCTTGGGAGACTTACCGACAAAGGCTGCTTTAATTGTTTCCCCATCGATGGAATCGAGATAAACTTCCATGAACGAAGCGAAATTTTTAACCGCTTCTTTGAGCGTGGACTTTTGCCATTCAAACTCAGAGCTTTCCTGGCTTAGGATACCATACATGATCCGTTCTAATGCCCAAATCTCATCAAGGATTTTATCTTCAACTTCCCATGGGACCAATACCTTTTCAACCGATGCTACCTCAACAGCCGGACCGTCCTTCGCTGCCTTGATTGTGGCTTCCTCAGTAAGATTGGCGAGTACTGCAAAGACTTTGCCCTTTTTGTCAATCTGGACAGTCTCGAATGACCCCGATTCGCAATCTTCCTTGGCTACCTGATCGTAGGCATTAAAGGTATCATATTCCGACTTGTGGTCCGTCTTCATTTTGCGGAGCACCTTCTCTTGGTCATCGTCTTCGAGATCCTTGGACAGAATAATTCTCTGGATTACTTTCTCCGCTGAGTTACTATCCTTGTCCTTTTTACTCTTGACAATAAAAAAAGATTCCCCATTTGCTCCATGCTTAACTAACGAGACAAATGAGGCTGTTGGCTCCACAAGTAGAACGACTTCCTTTTGATGCACCTCGGTTGTTTTTTCCTTTACTTCTTTTTTTGCAGCTTTAGGCATAGGTACATCCTCCTAACTGTTAACATTAATACGGTGCCCGTGATCCAAGGACAGTTCGACGGCATCCGGGGCCACGATGGTATGCCTGTGCCCCAGCCCTTCGTCATCATGGGCCTCGCCGGAAATAACTTTCCCGGCGTTATCAAAATACAGTGAATATTGGTGCTGATGTTCTGGGATAATATCTACGAGGGATTTTTCCGTGTTGCCTTTGACCGTTTTAGTGATCTCGACATCGACGGTGACAGGTAATTTCTTGACTGGACCCGCAAAAGAATAGCCGTTTATCTCACCGGCTTTGATCTGCTGCCATAATTCGTCATTTATAATATGGGTGGCCATGACCCACGCACCCGGTGGAAAATCCGGGTCATTCTCGCGGGCCACGAAAGATTCGACAACAAGACTGCCGCTTTCCTCGAAATTGTGCTGGACATCAATTTTGTCCACTTTCCCAGACGATAGAAACTCGTAAGCCATTGACTTTACAGCTTCTTCCGTCATAGCCTCCCCGTCCGAATCTATCGAGCCGGGGGCATACACCACCCCGAGGACAATGCGCTCCTCATCTGATTTGATTACAAATTTATCGTCCGCCACAACCTACCTTTCATCTTACACCGTATTTTAAAACGATGCTCCACAGGACCTAAAAAAAGAAGGCCCTACAGTAGGCCATTCCCCAACTATCATACTATCAAAGATAAAAAATATATGTCAAGCGAAAAAATGAGGGGGTGGGCGGAAATGCACTTTTTGTTATTGGGTGCGGCGTTCCCCAGCAAGGTGGAAGGAGCCAAGTCCCCTGCTGTAGTGCATCTCCGCCCGGATCGTTAGGTCAAATCGATCGGATTATACATTTTCGATGTGCCTGTTTTGGGACATTTATGATTAATAATGACTCTTTCCGAATCTCCAATCCATTCTTCAGTCAAATTAAGGGACAGTTTGTTTTTACACTCGCCGCAAACGATAGTTACTATCCCGGTTTGTTTGTCAACATCGACTATAAAATTATCCATATTAGTGAACCACCGCCGTTCATTTACCACAAATGGTCGTCCAGCCAGTCCCCCTTTGGTGGAAGGGGCTGCTTTGGCTTTTTTACCTTTTTTCTTCGCTGCCATCGGCCTCTCTTCCTTACCTTTAAGCTCTTTGTAACCTCTATCGATTCATCCAAATAGGTATCCTCCAATGGATAATCTACCGGCGAAACATCGGGTAACAGATTTATCCTTCTCCGCCGTCCTTTACGTTTATTAGTTAATGGAAAGCATCCTTCCTCACAGTCCTCGCAGAGGAGAGATCCCTTCCGTACTTGCCCGATATAATAGCCTTTTTTGCATATCGGCATTCCCTCCCTCCGCCACTATCCCATCTTTTTGGGTCCAATAAATCCAACAACCTTTCCTTCCTCTGTTGATTTAGACAGCTTTTTCACTATCTTCTTTTCATCTCCATTATCCAACTTCTTGAATCTATCATCAAATCTGGAGACATCACTTGTCAGGTATACATCGTCGATGACTATATTATTTTTTCCCGCCACGGTAAATGTCACAGTCCATTCGACCAGATAGATCCGCGTCATAAGGGCTGCTTCAAATACTTCTATCGAGTCCGGGTGTTTGTGTATTGGTTTATCCCAATCATCGATTTCTTCGTCGTCTACATTTGCACTAAAGGCCCATACCTTACGGACTACAAAGATTGCTTCCGCTTCTTTGTTCTTCGTAAGCTCCCCGGCCGCCGCATCTACCCAGTCTATATCTTCTTGTCGTTTGAAGACATCTACGCCCGAAGCATAGTCAATGTCTCCCCCTTCCGTGAAGACAGCAGCTACCCGGTCAGACATATGTGAAGCATACATCAGAGCAACAAATATCTTGTTTTCCGACGAAGGCTCCAGCCGCGTTTTATAATATTCATAACCAACCACTATCCCACCTCCTTCCTAATTGCAATTAATTGCAACTATTTTTTAGTTTTCTTCGTCTTCTTGATTTCACTTTCTAACCGTTTGATTGTTACTTCTGGTGAAGGCAGTGCCTCAAATCGAGCCGCAAGTTTTTCACAGACTTCATCTACCTGCTCCATCGCCGCTGCTATTTCCGGGGTGGAACCTGATAGCTTAATCTTCTTTACCATCTGTTTGGCAGTTGCTTTAAGGTCCCGATATGGTTCATTAATATTTTCAAGCCGCATTTCTACTTCAGAATGGAATTTTGAGACATGCTGATTATTCTTCCATACAGTCTTCATGTAGTGATTCTTGCGATCTTCCAACTCCGCAATTGCCGACTTATATGTCGCTATTTGCATATCAATTTCATCAATTCCCAGATCAACTTTTACCTTCCTCTCAACATGAGGTCTGATAGCCGCGATCTGGATTTCAGCCATTGTGAACAGTGGCTCGAACTCATCGGTTACCAATTTGACATACATGTCGATCATGTTGATTCCTAAACTTTGTCCCATTTTACCTTTCTCCTTCTTTCAAGTTGAGGTTAGAATTTCTTCCATCCGAATACTATTTCAACCCGGCCGCTTACCTTTACTTCGATTCCCAAAATCTTGCTGAGTACTTCCCCCAAAAAACGTTCATCGCCAATAATAGGGGGGACAGCTGGCTTTGGCTTTGCCCTGACCGTTCCGTTTGGCTTACGTCCCAGCCTTTTCACCATCTTCCTGTATGCCGTCTCCGCATTCCAATCACCAATAGCTTCATACACATACATTCTATTGGGTCCCATTTCTCGCTTTATCAGACCAGCCCCGCCGTCCGTACCGAGCCGCCGATTTACCCTGGAGAGTATCCCGGAAAGAGCATTCTTCTTCTTTTCGAGTGCTATTTCTATCGCCCCAGTATCAACCGGCCCCTGTGTTGCAATTACGTGCAAAATGTTTTCAATGTCTGATCCAAATGGTTTTTCCATAATACCATACTCCTTTCTTATTTCGTTGTCCGTTAGATAGCGAACCCGCTTCACTACCTTCTTGGTTTGTTCCTCCGGCTTGTCTGTGCCGGGATGCCTCCGCCTGATGAGAATTTGTCCGTTGATTTCCTTCCGGACTTCCTCAGCTATCTCTGACCGCCGTTCTTTATCCCGTAGTTTTTCCTTCGTAAGTTCCTTGCCTTCTACAGAAATACCAGTCAGATCTATCTCATCATTTGCCATTCAATTTACCTCCTTCCTTGATCCTCCTTCCGTTTTTTCCTGAACTTGATCCTGCGTTGCACCCCGCCCGCCGGGGCATCTTTCTCCATATCATTCAGTGTACTCTCAAGATCCAAATGATCCTGTGCCTCCTGTCGTATAATATCCAGATCCTCTTGCATGGGTGTCATGTCCACAGGTTCCCCAGTCCTCGGACGCCCTACAGTTCCAGTCGCGGGATCAATAGGTCCGCCCCTCGAAGATCTTCCGGTTACAGATCCATGACTCTGTAGATCAGGGCCAATCCGTCCGATCCTTTGTGCGTTCACAACCTCCCGATTACTGGGTGCAACTGCTCTTGGGTTCAGCTCCCTCAGCATGGTTATCCCGGACGATGGCCAGCTAAGATACGTGCCTAATGCCTCCACCAGCCTATCTCTATCAACATCTGCCAGGATAGTCCGTAATATCTCAAGGATTTCCTGAGCTACAATATCATTTATATAAACACCTACTTCCCGCGCCCGTTCTATACCTTCCAGATAAAGTCTCCCACTATCTCTACGTTCTGCCTCTTCTATGAACGCTCGGATTTTATCCGGTCTACTCATCCGTTGAAGCCTTCGGGAAAGTGTCTGGGCACTCATTCGATTCCAGCGCGTTTGTTCGTGCTCTCTGACACTGATTGTGGTCATATTGGATATTCCTCAGCAATCTGATAGATTACCTCAAGGTCTTCCTCGGTGAGTTGTACAGTGCGGGTGCAGCCATCGAGCACGATGTCCAATTCATATAGGTCATCGTCTACCTGCCTCATGGCTACAAAGTTAATGAATGGAACCATATGCTATCTCCTTCCGCCAAATTCTGTGGTATGAATTACATTGCCGCATACCGTGCGCTTCGGGAGAGGTTCCTCCAACCCGTGGGCTTCCCGAATCCGTCTATCTCCTTCCGTCATGGCCTTTAACCCGGCCCCCAGCGCCGCAAATAATAACCGGAGGACAGCGATAGCAAAGTATGCACCAATAAGTGTGATTGCTATCAGCCATATAAATAAAGCTATTTGCATTTATCATCTCACCCCCTTTCTGCGTGATTTAGGTTTTTAGTTTTATTATAGTAAAGTCGCCGCCTTTTGTCCATAGGTAGGGACGTAGCCATACGCCTTAAGCCGTACCAATTGTCGTGGGAATAATCGATGGATCATTACGTTCCAGCCTATCAGCCAGCTCCCGCATGAACTTAATCATCTTGGGCCTCTGCGCATTGCTGATATAATCCCCTGCAGCCCCTTCTCCCGTAAAGGGGAACATGAAAAGAGCGTACCCCATTTTCTGACCATACATGTCAGATACTACCTGTTCGAGAGCAGCTGCTAAATTATTTATTGCACGCTCATGCTTAGATGCCATTATGTCTCCTAATCTTTAACGAAATTGAAGTAAACCCTCGGCATGTGTGAAAATTCCAGCGTTCCCTTTTCATTTGTGTCCTTCTTCGTGACTATTACAAAGGGAGCCGTAAAACTGTGTACCTCAAATGCTTCCCCTAACTCATCAGTAGTATAAACATCCTTCCCGTATTGCTCAGTCAATTCTGCTATCAGTTCTTGCTTGTCATAATCTTCCATTTAATCTTCCTCTCCTTTCTTCCAGTATTCCTCCCAGTATTCATAAGCATCTTTTCCACCGCGTTCAGCCTGCCCCACTTTAAACCCAGCAATGAAGGCTACCTTCAGGTGTTTTCCCATAAGTCGTTTCAGCGTTTTAATATCCTCTGCCTCAGTTGGACTTGCCATACTACCTCCGTTTTATACTTCATAAGTTCCAAAAAAATGACACGTTCTTTGCATCAATTTATATGTCTTAATTGACATTGTATGCTTTTGCGGAATACCAGTCCCGTCTACTTTTCCAAAATGCCACTTATAAAAAGTCTTGTAGTAGCCATTTATCTTAATGCGTTCCTCTTTGTTAAATGCAGCCTCGAATTTCCGTCTGCCAGTCCCCGTTGTCATTACTCTCCGCCAGCCCTCTACTACTACAGCAGATTGTAATGCTACCAGTTCTTTATGGTCAAAGACAGTTACTATTTTCATAAACCTCTCTCCCCTCTATTTCTAATAACTCGGTGGGGAACCAATCACCTTCCTCCATATAGATTATCTCCCGGCTCCACCGAACCCCCACCTCTAAATTTATTCCTTCACCCACAGTAATACTGGCCAGATCCACCGTGTATTCTTTTCCTAATTGCACATGATCCTCTACCTCAAATAAACCGTCTAACGTCCTGAGTTTAATCAGTTTTGCTGTCGTCAGTCGTCGCACTGCTGTAGCGTTTTTCGGCATCTTTAAAACTTACCTCCTTTTTACTTATGTAAGTAATCTCAACGTGTACTTGTAATAAAAATTCCTGTTCGCATTCCTGGCATAAATACTCATAATCATCCTGCTCCTCGTACAAAGCAGAACTTTCCGGACAGTCTTCTTCGATATACCCGCAATGAGGGCAGACTATCTTCGTACCCTCATCAATTTTGATATGGTCGAATCCATCCATTGGTCTTCCTGGGTACAACGACACATTCTCCATTTCTTCTTTTAACTTACCGATGGCATGACAGCGGAGACAAAGCCCAGCGTTATCATTATCTTTAGAAATCCAGACCATAAACTCATCTGATTTTCTAAGTTTACACTGATAGCATAGTCTCATTTCTTCTCCTCCAAAATTAAACAGGCACCGTCATCATATAGTCTTATTCTCCCGATCTGAAATTCTTCCCCCTCTTTATTCTCGAAGAATACTGGATAGTTATCTACCCTGCCGTGGGTATTCCTCGTCTCATCTGCCAGTTCTTCAAAAAATTCAACCACGTTCATTTAGCTACCTCCTTTGCAGTATCGATTACTTCCGTACAGTTTGGGCAGTCCGCTTCAATATCATCTACCCCCTCCAAAAAAGTTGCGTCGAAGCCCATGTGATAGCCGCAATTACACTCGACAACAACTAAAGAATACTCATCTGTTTCTACTGATTTAAGTTCTCTCATCAATCTTCTCCCTTTTTATGCTCGCTTTTTTTAAAACGAATCCTCCGTTCCGGCAGTTTGTCAGATGCCTCCTGTTCCAATTCTGCCAGTACATCTTCAATATCACGTTCCTCGGCCGGGTCAAATTTTGGTCGCCTCCTCCTGTCCCAACCAATATTACGGTCTACCACGGTGGGACGGGGACTGAGAGAATCCCGAGCTGCTTGGATATTGGCCCATCTCTGTTGATTGGGTGTCTCCGATCGTATTTCAGGTACCTCCCCCAGATCAGTAAGCTCAGTAGTCACATCATCTAAAAACGATACCCACTGCCTGATCGAGTCCGCGAGTCCTCGTGTCATCGCCCCCATCACATCACTGAGTATTCTGGTATCTGCCGTGAACTCAAAAGTAAACCTGAATCGTTTTCTCATTCTTCTAATACCTTTATGGCTTTATATATAATCCAGCGGGGGACTTCTCCCGCAAGTATGCGCGGTTCCATATCCTGTAATATTGGGCCGTACTCATCTTTGGTATCTAATCCGGAAAGGATCACACCGGGGAGAGCAAAGTCATAAATGATACGCCCATCCTGCGCCCAGGCATGAAATTCAAAAGGCGGGTTGTAATAATAACCGTAACTCCCATTCTTTTCTTTATTGACAACGAGCATTCCTCCGGCCATGACTACCGGCTTATTGTGGAGAAACTTTCGGACTATCTTTGCCTTCTCGATACAATCCCAATTTACGCGAAGCCCCGCCATTTGGGCGATTAGAGCATCTGCAGCTTCTTGGCCGAGAGCCGCTGGCTCGATAAGAGGATATGCCTCCTCCCCCGTCAGGATTGAATTGTCTCCAAGAATCGTTTTAAACGCCGTCGTCTTTAGTCTCACCATCTACCTTCTCCCCCAATGTAAAGTGATTTTTTATCAACCCATCATAAGTTAGAACATGCCGTTCACCATAATCATTTTCAACGATAAATTCAATAACCCCCTCCCATTTAGATTTAGCTATTATCGGATACTTCGTGTCCTTTGTGAAAGTTTTCCTTTGACTATACCTCATTTTGAAATCTTTCTTACATTCAAGAATTAAATTAGTTGCCATCTCTACTCCCTTTTTGGTGGATGTTTGCCTGAATCTTTACTGTCCAGAAATACGAATCCGCTATAGTCTTCTTTGATACATTGGTCTACAATCGATCTGAGATACTTCTCTACTTCCTTGTTATTCTCTTTGGTTTCGGGATAAGCAACCGGCTGCAGACAGGACACCAGCAGTGCTGTTTTATGTTCCCAGACGGTTAGAGTACATCCTTTTATCCCACAGGGTGCCCCACTTTCTGCAACTGCTTGTCGTGTTAGCATACCACCATACTTATTAGCTGCCCAGGAGATATGTCTCGGGGTAAGGCAAAATCCATGTGGTACCCCCATCGTATCTACCACTTTAAAGTTTCCGTCCTCCGATTCTCCATAATCAAGTTTCTTTCCCACTGTCAGTTCCTCCTATTAACTTCGCTTCTACAGCTACATACTTGCCGGTCGGAGAAAACCGGAGAAATGATACTCCATTTATGCAGATCCAGACCCGCCCGTCCTCTGCAATCTGAATTCCAAAATCACAATGCATCATTCTTTGCTGCTCAAACTCCTTGGGCATCTTCTCCAATAACATCGTTCCGTCCATGTGCGTCTCCTTGTACGGCCTTACTTTCATCAATTTCCTCCTTTATACATTAATCCTTTCGGCGTATCCGGGCTTATCCCAGCCTGTACAGTATGCACCAATTCGTCCGAATACGCACTTTCATTTTTAGTCACATCATAAGCAGTTGCCACGAGGTAATATGTCTGCCCGCTAACCAGGTTCTTGATGGTAAATTCACAGCAGTCTGGTTTGAATGGATCGTAGGGATCAGGACACGTAGGCCCCCCGTGAATCCGTTCTGTCCGGACATCAAAAGATTGCGTATAATCCCCGCTGGCAGTTCCCACATAAATATTATACCCGAACAGATCCGACTCCGTATTCGGGTCCCATTGTACTGTCAGGGTGGCACCCCCCGAAGTGATAACCGGTACTCCCGCATCAAAATTTATGCCGATCTGGGCTGCTGTCAGTGGGGTATCGTAAATGGCCACCAAAAATATATCGCCCAGCCAGGTTCTTGTATCCACCGGATAATTGATCTCATTGAACAATCCGAACCCGAACGCTGCATTCCAGTTGGTATTTCCGGGTACAGCTATTGATTGAACTAAAACTTTATCGATATAGAACCGGGCGGTACCCTCTTTATCCCGTGTATAAACAACGTGTTGCAAAACCGGATTTTCAGCTATGCTACCTGCCGGAGTAGACAAACTCGGCTCCGTTCCGTTGTCCGAATTCTCACTGGTTCGAAACCGCATGTTCCAGTAATCTCCGGATTGCCCGAAAGTGAAATTGCGGACACCGGAATCCTGAGAAAAGGTAACGATCCGGGCTGGACCACCCTGCGTATTGTTTAATGGTTTAATCCAGGCTTCTACCGTAATCCCTTGCGTAAAAAAAGTTTCATACATTAATTTAGTGCGTGCAGCCGTGGTTTTAATTACCGTTGCCTCGTTAACTCGAAGTCCCGGCTGGAGCCATGTTACCTTAGCAGAATCTTCGATTGTCAGATCCAGTGACGGATACTGCGTAATTAAATCCGGTATTATAAGACCATCTACAGAAGTAAAAGAATAAAAGGCAATCAAGCCCGCATGTACCCGCGTGTCTTCTGCCCAACCACCGCGCACCGGATAAATAAGCGATAGCATAATTAATAACGCTGCGATAATCAGCATGTAAATCCGCCAGCTCCAATACTGCCACCAAGTTTCTTTCTCCATAATGCATCTCCTTTGTTGCAATTAATTGCAAATTAGTCTTTCTTCCCATCCAGAAAAAACCTGATATTATTCCTCAAGCTCTCCAGTGAATACCGGCGTTGATCCTCGGATATGGTCGTATCATCCATTAAATTCTTAACTGCCTTTTGGGCACGGTCACAAAGCAGATCGTGCATGCTCATCCTTTTATATTTAGCATATATCGTTTTTGGCATTTCAGATTCTCCAAATTTGCATCGTCAGTAATTGATTTAACGATTTCCCTTCAACGTGCCCAGTCAGATCCCGCTTCAATCTCATGTGAATATCGATCTGGCTAACACCCGCACGCTCCTCTCCCGAAATACAGTATTGGTGTTCCCCGTAAAAGTCAGTATCATTATCAACCGCGATGATCCCAGTTACCGCCATCAGCTTTTTACCTTTTCCTTCTGGTAAGTGTTCTGCCGAGCCAACATCCCGAAAAAATAGCTGGCCCGAGATTTTTTTCTTTTCTTCACTCATTTATTCTCATAGCTCCTTTTCGCCGTTAAAGATTACTTCTGCACTCTTTAGTCTAAACTTTTTCAATATCACTGTGCTTTTTGCAGCCTTTCCAATAATAACTGCTACCTTGTGCAAAGACTTTACCCGTGTCATATCAGCTCCCACCATTGGTATCCAGGAATTATCCGGTCCCAGGAATCCAATCACTCCCTCATCTCCGTTGTCATCCTTGGCGCAAAAGGCAAATATCTCAGTAATTCTTAACATCAATCCTCCTTATGGCCTAACTCCGATTATATCAAACACATAAAAATTATCGTCCACAACCGATCTCTGCAGATACGTTTCGTCGACCAATATTTTATCCCCGTCCTCTTCTGTGTACCAGCAGTCGGCCTCCAATCCTTTCTTTTTATTTTTAATTACCTCAGCCACCAATTCATCGTATTCATAATTTGTGATTTCAATTCCCACCATTAATGTTGGCATTAATCCTCCTACGCCGTAATTTTTAATCGTTCATCCCAGCATTTCTCGCATACCCAACCATTCGTATGCTTACGAACAGTATTGCCGGGTACCATTTCCTTGCAAAATTTACAGGTTATATAATCTCTCTTGGCAAATCCGCCGCACATTATTTCGTGGGCATGTTCCGTATTCAGTTTATCAGCCTCCGACATTGCGTCCCACCCTACCTTTGCATCTTCCAGTGATTCTTCAATGTCCATCGTATCCTGCAACGCGATAATTGCTTGTGCCCCTTGTTCGTCTGTCAGCATTTCATTTCTCCTTTGCATCCTCTATATACTCATCACCTAAAAAATCGCCGATGTCAAAATCCGGATACACTACCGGACTCAACAGCCTTAAAGCCGATGCTAAGTCGGACCAATCACAACCACTATGATTGAACATTGTCTGCCCAGTATCGACTAACATCTGCAACGCTTTCTTTTCTTCTTCAGAATCAAATTGCATTCTTTCTTCCTTTCTAAATTAACCGTTTAATAAATTCCATTGCCTCCCGCCCGTAATACTTATGGATTGCATTCGGCATGTTCATTCCCTTTGCCTCGTAATTTCCAACTTCACTGTGCAGCCAATAATCAAACCGCGTCAAATTAATCCGGATTTCTTTCTTCTGCAAAAACAGTTCATCCATATAAAGTCCCGGTGACGAAATCTTAAACCAATGCCGCATCCCACTGTGAAAATCATACGTGTTCATTATCTTATCCTCTTTCAATTTCTACCAGCCCGATCCCCACCTGCCCGGCATAACCGCACCCTCCCTTGCAGATAAAGAAAGACGGGACTTCCGGCGTCAAATATTCTGTGCAGGGCCTCAGCCACCAGACTTCCTTGTCACATTTTGGGCAATGTGCCTTCGGCATTTCCTGCCAAACATAGATCAGTTCCTCCATTTTATTCTCCGTCCGGCCCGATCAACCTTTGGTTACAATTCCGGCAATACGTTGCTCCATCAACCCACTCAACCAAATGATCGATTGTGCATCCGCCATCCTCTTCCAGCAAAGCCCCTTTCTTTCTATCTTTAATGGCTTGCCCATATCCTGCCTGCCAGCATCCCCACCATATGTCCCGATGCTTGCCAAAAGGAAATTTCCCTGCCGATGTCAAATTTTCGGCCGTCCTGTGCAACCAAGAAACAAATTCTTTACTCTCTTCCATTTCAATCCCCTCTATAATTTTTTTATATCCTCAATAGCTGTGTTGTACCCATGACACCAACAATCCCACCACGCCAAATAATCGTCCCGGTGATCCAAACTAATCCCCTGATCTCCCGCGAACTCCAAAAATGCTTCCGGCAATTCTCCCCCTTCCTTTTTTTCTTCCCCAGCATCCAACCTAAAATTTCCCGACTTCATCCTAAAATCCCTGGACAATTCCGGCTGGGATGTACCGCCTTCCTTTTTTTCTTCACCACCAACTTTTTCATTTACCCGATCCATCCTCCGCTCAAACTCCTCCAGATCAATCTTCTCTCTCCCATTTCCCATCTTTCCACCTCCTCATCCATACCCGTTATTGGTTTATTATTAGTATAGTATAAATAAGATTTTTTGTCAAGGTTTTTTCCCTTATGTAGAACCCCCAAAATGCTGAGCCTACACCCCTCAGAAAAGCAGGCTAATCGGGTACGTCCCCACGAAAGTGCAATTAATTGCAAAAAATAGACCTGTAAGGCTAAAAGAGGCTTAGCTACCCCCTCCGTAGAAGGCGATCGTTGCTTGTGGGGCGTCTAAGAGCGTTGCCTATTTAACGTATTGAAAATACTATATAAAAAAGGCTATGTCGTTAAGGAGGTCTTACACCAGCTCAATAAGACATAACCCTACCCTGGGGCGTGTGGCTGGATGGATTTTTCATAGTAAAAAAATATCCCTACCAAATCCAGGCTGTAGGGGCGTCGCGGCGACACCGAGGGTCGCAGAGAACGCAGCGACGCGCATCGACCGCGCATGGCGACGGCCACGGCGGCGACGGCGGATAAAATTATTTAGGTGTAAGTGCATCCGTTAATTTTTCGTATCCGATTTGATTAAATAATTCATGTAACAACGGACTAAAATTGTAAGCAACTACAATGAATAAAAGTGTAAGTGTAACATATAATAAAAATGTTTTCATGGTTTCACCTTTTGGCAAGGGCAGGTTTTACCCTGCCCTTTTGATTAGTCGATAAGACCGTCAAGATTGCAAATAGAAATATCAATTTTTTCGCGTAGGTCGATCAATACTTTTTTTGCCCTTTGAATATTAATCAAATCTTGATTGATATTGTCAAGATGTTTATCGACAAGCAAGCCTATCATGTGAACATTGCTTATATCATGTTCACGGCATATGGTTACCAGTTTAATCCAATCGTCTTTTTTAATGACGATTGAACGCCTTATGCTCCCACCTACCGCCTTTGAAGTAAAATCAGTTTTTCTCATACTCTCGCCTTTTGGCAAGGGCAGGTTTTACCCTGCCCTTATTTTAGACATCAATTAATTTATCAAAAAAATCATGGTCATCAATCTTAATTGATTTTTCGTGTCCATGTGGAATAGAAGCATAATCAATATAGGATGAATCGAAATCACTACCACTTATGGCTACCATTCCCATATCACAGTCAAAATTTGTTCCACATTTATTGCATGTATTTTCTTCAAACATGAATAATAGACTCATTTCAAAGCCACGATATTTTCCAACTTCAATATCTTTTGACCCACATTTGACACAAAAAATAAGATCTTCAATAGATATGTATCCTGGCATGTGATTAATCCTTTTGTTATGGGATAGGGTACCCTTTTGACAGGGTACCCTTTTTGTGATAGCTACTTAAAGGGCAACTATCCGTTTTTTTAACCGGTTAGTCAAATTTGCTTTTGACGATGCCGCCATAACCGCTTTCTTACAAGCCGCTTTGACAAGCACTTTACCAGCTTTGTCAATATGCTTATTATCATGCAAGGTTGTTAACATATTGATAGCTTTTGACCAATCGGTATTGCTATCATTAAAGGACGGATGACTGCCCTTTAACGCCATTACACGCCTACCAGCTAACTTACTTGGAATTGTGATAGGCGGATCAAGTTTTTTGGTCAAATGTTCGGTTTCAATAGCAATGCCCTTAAGGGTATAATCAATCAATTTTTTATCGGCTGAAACAGCCGAAGCATATTGATTGATGTTAACAAACATCCTTAAAGGTTCAAGGTAGATTTGCCAGCCTACCACGCCTTTTGTATAAGACTTACGAAAGCCTTTTGAGTTACTTGGATGTTTTTCGGCCTTTTTGGGTTTTTCAGTAGCCATTTGCGTTTCTCCCATAATGGTAAAAGTAAACAACCTTTTTTTGCCTTAACTCGTAAGTCAAGATTTTAAGGGCAGGTTGTTTTTTTGCCCTTGCTATATCGGTATTTTGTTACCTTTATAGTCTTACGACTTTTCAAGTTGCCGCCTCTTTTAAGTTGTCAATCTTGCAAGTTTTTTATTTTCGTTCTACTTTCTTGCAAGCGGTTTCACTGTCGAAACTGTATATAGGTATTGCATGCAACATGCCAGACTTGCAATTAATTGCAATTATTTTTACGTGTGCTCGTAGATCCTTTATCCATGGGGTTTTACAGGCATTTTTATTTTTACCTATTTACTAAATGTTATTCATTATAACAACTATTTTTTTAGCGTACTAAAAATAATATCAATATCCTTGTAAAGCCTTTAAAATCAATGGTCTACGATTTTGACTGTGTAACTATTGCCATAAACTGTGGGTAACTTATTACATGTTAACAAGTAACCATTGCCATAAGTGTATGTACCTGATTCATATGCACGTAACTATGACTTTTTTGTCATACTTACTATTGACGACTATAAAGTTTGAATAGGATTAATGTTTTGAATAGGATTCATGTTTTGAATAGGATATTTTTTCTGGGTGGGCTGCAGATGGTTCGTTGGAGTTATTCAGTTCGGTGGGGTCATTCGCCTCGGCCTTCGCGCACGCCTTCGTTCAAATACGTCGCGCACGCAGTCGGTCCTTAGTAATAAGGTTTCGGTGATTCTTAATGGCGTGGCTGCACTCGCCTTCAGCCGTAATAAGTTTCCTGCATTCTTAAACCACAACTCGCACTCGCCTTCGATCGTCGCGTCCGACGCTCCCTCGTAATAAGTCTCAACTTTTCCTAAACGTCGCGGCACACTCGCTCACTCTCTCGTTGACTATTGGAACGGGAGGACAAGCGCCGATCGACAAAACGCAATACTTCCTCTCTCTACTTTCTCGGTACTCCCGCAATTCTTTCTTTTTACTTTCTCGCTCGCGCACGCCGTCTTGCTTATTCACGACGACAAAAAAATACCCGAGGCGGAACGAGCTGTTTACCTCGGGCAATACTTTCTTGCTTTACTTTCCTATTTTACGTACAGTGCAATTCTCCCGGCCAAGCGACCCGGAACTTTCACTTCTTTCGTTTTGAGCTTGGCGATTTCAGCCACCGCAAACTTCTTAATTGCGGTTACCAGTTTCGCATCGTGGTGAGCTTTCAGTTCGTCCATCGAAGCGATTGCGTTTACCAAATTCCGAAGCGGTTTCAAATCCTCTTGCCAGGACACAACCCCTTTCGGAAACTTCGTTTTGCCTTCTGTGTTTTTTTGAGCCATTTGCGTTTCTCCTTGCCCGTTCCATTGTTTAAATAATTTTAACACTCGCGCTCGTTAAAGTCAAGAAGCGAGACTAAACTAAACGCCTGTGTACTGGCACGGTTCGTGATCGGCCTCCCGAAATTTACGAACTATTTTTTTCTCGCTCTCTCGCCGCACGCCTTCTTTCCAATGGAAGCGCAAACGTTGGTAATAGTGACCTTCCATGTTCTCAGACCGGGCCGCGCAGGCTCTCGCCGTCGTTCCGATCACGCTTTCGATCGAACGCAATACTTTCTGACAAACCTACGTCGGCACACGCCCGCGCACGCTCACGCGCTCAAGCAAACCCTCGCCTAAGAGGTCGTTCTGTACTGACCTGATCCTTGGAGAACTTCCTCTTACCTCTATAGAGTTGGTGTTGCGCTCCTCTCCCTCCCTCTTATTGGATGATTTGCCCTCCCCGCAATAGTTGGTGATGGAAATGCCCTTCTCCCCCACGGTGGAGAAAAGTGGAGCTACTCCCGCGAGGATGATGAGAGGACTCCTGAACCGTAGGCAGAGTAGTCCATACGTAGTTTGGGTGGATGTATTTTTACGTCTGTCTATAGGGATTTGCAATTGATTGCAAGTGGCGTGTACCCTGCTCCCCCGCGAATTTGGGGGAGCAAGGTCTGGGTAGGTTCTCGTGGATCAGAATATGCTGTATGGCTGGGTGCTATTCCGGTACATCTTTTGTGTATGGCTTCCGCCGATCCATTGTCCTTAGCATAGCAAGAGCTTCCAGGTTGTCTATCTTCATTTGGAATAATCCGTTCTCCGCCCTCGCCCACCAGATATGATCTTCTGATACCTGGTTATCTTTTAGCTTGGACATTATCTCATCCACTGCCTTCCTCCTCCGTGTTACCATTTCTGGTACTCCCATTTTTTCCTCCTTTGGTGGTTTTACCTTGGGCATTTTGGTTATTGTATTTGTCTTGGGCAGACCTCCGTTGTGCTTGCACCACTTCCGCATTTTTATTAGCCTCCTTGATAATTTGCCGGAGCTGTGCGCCTGGGCCAATGTCCCCAGTCCAGATACAGTAGGCACAGTCCCCCGGACTTGGTGAATAGTGTGTTGTAGCATCTCGGACATTCCATTTTGTTATTTGCCTCCCCGCTTCTCAGGTGATTCAGGAAATTGGCCCTCTTTAGCAACACGGCCTTTCGGAGCCGAGGGCGGTAGCGTAAACTCCACTGGGGGTGGTAGCGTAAACTTTATACCGGTGTCGAAAGAAGCCGGACCGGCCATATGTCGGATAAGCCGGACTGCCTTTCTCAGTATTGCCTTCTCCTCCCCGAGTTTTGTTGCCTCATGCTCATTGTTATAGGCCCACTTCTTGATCCTTTCTAAGGTTGCCTGTTCTTCCGGCCCCCCGTTTTGCTCTACAAAAGCCGTGATGTCAAATACATCATCCTGTATCGTCATTATATTCCCTCCCTCGAATTCCTACCTTTGCCGGAGGCATGCCGCATTCTCTTCTCTTCATAGCATCGTGTATGAAGCAAAGTTTGCACATAAACCTGCCGTCCGCCATGTAAATTGTTTCTTCCGCTGATTCTGAGAACGTTCCCAGACAACCCATGCACATTACCTTCATCATTATTTGATCCTCAAATTCTTTACTTGCCCTACTTCTGCTGGTACATAACTAAATGGTACACCATCCCAAATACCCCACGGTACTTCATCAGTAATTCCCGGCACATATTCCCAAGCTCCAATATCCGGCTTATCACCGGGCCACTTGCCACATACTGGTACACAATTAACAGCTGGTCTTCTACATTCAACCGGTACTAATAACCAATTCCAGTCCGATGGGCATTTAATAGCATCTGGGCCGAACAATGATGCTGATATCCCTCTTACAGGATACAAAAGTGACATTATAATCAACAATATGGCAATTATCAAATCTCGTTCATTCATTGTATGCCTCCACCCAAAATCCTTTGACTGATTCCATGTACTCCACCCGTTGCCATTCCTCTTTAATAAGATCACAAAGCCAACAGTCTACCTTGCCACACAGATAGTTGTCTCCCACTGTGGTAATGTGTATAGGAAACGTGCTTCCCATTAACTGCAGTGTGGCCTTTGCTGACACCCCACGCTCAATCCATTTAATATTCCCCATTTTTATTCTCCAATGTGCCCTGTGAAGCTATCGGGCCGCTGTGAGGGGTGTTGCCCATCCAAATACATTATATAGGCCGTCAGCTGCTTCTCAGCCTCCCACGATGACGAGTATGGGCCTAATTTGTCGTACCCAACCTCATCCCAGAAATACCATCCATCCATTGACGCGAAAACTGTCAACTCAGAACCTTCGGTTGTCATAAATCCGCTTCCTTTATAATTGCCTCGATTGCAAGTTTAACTTTCTGGAAGATCTCCCGCTTTACCTCCCAGGATGATTCCTCCACCCCGCGAAATGTATCCAGAAGCCCCCACAAACCTTTAAAATATTCTGTGTCAAACCCCTGTTTGTAAATCATTTTGCCTTTTACCATAGCACCCCCCGCTTAGAATAAATACACAATTGCCATATAGATTAGTATGAGTGTGGCAACCCACTCCATAGTGGCCCACATGAGCCTTAATCCTTTCTCTTATTGCGAATGCGTTTTGGTTGATGATCCATCCAGCTATCCGTTTCTCCCTTGATCCCGTTGTGATTTGATGCCTCATAGCATTGTGCCTTATCAATTAGCCTGGAAAAGATAGGTTGCAATATGTCCCAGTGATAAGGATCGTCACCATCCTGATGGGGATAGTGCAGCATGGCCAACGTAATGAGGAAGTCTTCCCATTCATCCGTCTTTCTCAGATGATCCCCCTCGATAAATTGGCACGCATCATCGATGTGTTGTTTGAGGGCAGCACAAGCCTGCTTGAGATTTGATCTATCCTCGTAGATTGGAAAGAGCCGCATCCCGCGATAGTCCATGTACGTTGACTTTAAGGAAAGAGTAGCAACCCCAGCGTCTTTGAGCACCGTTAGGTCCCAAGAATCAAAGTCGAACTGATTTTGATAGATGCCCTTGCCCCCAGATATGATGAGTTTCATTAGGCGTTGGATTTCCATCCGTCTTTCAAGGTATGTATCTTCCTGCAGACCAGCCGAATAGTCAATTAGCTTTTTGAAGATACTCTGTCTTTCCTTGTTTTGAATTATAAACATTTTGCCATCTCCTTGTGTTTTAGGTTTTTGGTTATTTGCCCTTGCCACTTTCATTCACCTCCTTCCATAGTTTATTTTTTGATTATTTTTATTGTATAATAAAAACGTCGTTTTGTCAATGATTAAGGCCATTTAGCCAACCTTGGTCTGCGCCATACGCAAGTAAAAAAAGAGGGGCCGAAGCCCCCGTTGATTGTTAACTCGTCACCGGCGTTTGTTTGATTGGTGTAATAGGATCGCCAGCCTCGGTTTGTTGTTTAATCACCGCATCGATGAATGGTTGATAACCCTCCAGCTTGAAGATTGGATTTAACTCCTTGTCAACTGGGTAGTCAAAGATCCCATAGAGATAATAAAATCCCATGGTATCCGCGTCGATACATTCATCTTCGCAGTTGAACCCTGTCCAGAGATAATCCTCCCAGGACTTTCTCTTCCATTCCTCCACGGGTTTCCCGCACAGTGGACATTTGACCAGTTCCATAATGATTCCATCGATGCAATCCATGAGGAAGTGTGCCATGTTCGATCCATTGAGATTGAATTGATGGAACATGCCCTCGTTGAAGGATTTGATTAATCCCACCGTCCCGAGAGAAATATAATGGTCCCCCTGCTCTTCATCGAGCCAACCAGTTTTGGAAAGTCCATCACTGACCATCATTTGAAGATGTATGAGATGATCCCTCCCGCCAAATGTTGTGTCGATTGCCTTTACCATTGTCGTACCCTCCTTGTGTTTAAGTTTTTGGTTATTTGCCTCGGCCACTCTCAGTCACCTCCTTCCATAGTTTATTTTTTGATTTTAATTTTTTGCCTTTGCCTTAGTGTTTCTCCTTGTCTGTTAATGAGTTGTTGAGATGTTTAAATTCCTTCTCATCCCATAAGTTCTTCCATATCCCTAATGTGTGGGAAAGATCCCTTTTGTAGTATGGGAATTTCAATAACCAATTTGTGTTTATTTTCGCAAACTGTGAAAAAGGTGATAAAATCCGCATTATCCATTGTCTGTTGGATGTTGGTGGGTTCACCCGGTCCATCAATGTATAGGTTGGAATCACAAGTAGGGCATTTGATGTTGTATTCGTCCCTGACAAAGGGGTTGATAAATTTTGGAGATCCTTTTTTGAATTTTAGAATATTAGCCATTACGTTTCACCTCCTCCCTTTATTTATTTGTAGATTTTTTTGGTATTTTAATGGTATAATATATGGCTCCTTTTGTCAATGATTAAGACAAGTTAGCCCGCCTGTGTCTGCGCCATACACAAGGTTACCCCTCTGCCCTTAACAATTTGTACCGCCGTTCAATCTGGAATGTGAGATTCACCGCACTCCCGCACTTCTCACATTCTACCCATACCATTTGGGTTTTGCCGTCCTCAGAAAAGTCATCCCCCACAAAGAGTAAGTGACCCGCCCGTTTGCATTCCGTGCATTCTATCTGGGAGAGTTTTATCCCCTCCTCCGCCGGGTTACCGGCATACCATTTGTTTAATTCCATAATCGTCATCTCCTTGTGATTAGTCTTTGTCCATGAACAGTTCGTCCGTGCCATCATCGATGTTTGTTAATTCCATCCAGCCGCGAAGTTTGTCCGCCAACTCCAGTGACAGCTCTCCGTGTCGATCCAGTGGAAGGTCTTTCCAATGTGGGTGCCATCGTTGGAGTATGTAGTATGCCTCCTCGTTTAGAGTGGTCGGCCCACGATCTGTTTGTGGTTTGATGTTTAGAACTGCCTCGGCCAATTTTGAGTAGTCCTCGCCCATGCGCTTTCTCCTTATGTTGTGGGGGGCGGTCAAGCCCCCCGTTAATGTGTTAGGCAATCTCGCAGGTTTGGTTTTCTGGGTCCATGCCAACCATTGTGAGAGGATTGTGTAATTTCCTCGTCCTCGAATTTGTAGTAGTGGTCGCGTTGGTTCCGCTGCCCCCCCCCCAGGTACCCGAGATTAGGGTGTACTGCATCCAGTCGTGTTTCGCGTCCGGCAGTTTAGTGTTTCGCCCTCGATTCCTTGTGTTGATTTTAGAAATTGCACCTTCGCCTCTGGCTTTGGGTGTAGTTCGTGTAAGCCATTGCGCTGTCTCCTTGTGTGTGGGTTGTTGGTTATTTATTTTATTTAGTTCGCCATGTCCTCCAGAAGTGTTTTTCCGCACCTGCATTGAAGATTTTTTCAATCATTCGGTTTTTGTTTTTGAGATTATGCGGGCATGCAAGATTGAGTTGTTTGAAAGTAATGAAGAAGCATTCCCGCTTGAAGGGAATAAATAATCTCCAGTGCCTCCGGTAGTGTCCTGCCAGCTTGTTAGGATTGGCTGGCGGTCGGGGTATGATGATGTTGATTTCTCCATCATACCGGGATGGAATGTTTAGAATGTAATTTCCATCGTGCTGTGTGATTTGAATTGCCATGGTCAGTCTCCTTGTGCCTTGTTGGGATGAGTTTTTATTATTATTATATAAGGTATGGGTCTTTTTGTCAATGATTTTAAACATTTAGACCAACGTGCCTCCTTGCCAAACTCAAAGGGCCGGGGGTTGCAATTAATTGCAATTTATCCCCCGACCCCCCACAAGGAGCCGTTGCCCGATGGCAAGTCAGGCAACCGACTATGGCAAGCCCTCCGCAGAGAGCATGGCATCTCTTTAAGAGTCGATAATCTCCTCGACTTCTGATTCAAACACAACTGCTTTTTCCTTTACCTCTGTCAGTCTGCTCAGTGATTCCCTTCTGGCCAAAACTGCAATACATTCTTTGCAGGGATTCACTACATACATACTGTGTGCAGGGCGAAACTCGCCAGTCAATGCACCACCGCAACTGCACTCAAGCTTTATTTTGATTATCATAGTAATAAGGTCCTCCCGATACCTATACTTTCCATCCAATCTCTACCTCCTGTCCAATATGTCCCCCACCAGCTTCTTAATAAACTCGGGTGGTTCATTCTGTTTTCTATTATCTATAAAGCGTACAATCTCAAAGTTGGCCCGGACACCCACACTGAATTCCACACCTAATTCCTCAACCAAACGTTCTTTAATGAGAACCCACATTAAATGTCTGAGTGTTTTCAGTTTAGATTTCAACTCCCGCGCTGCCACCTCCAGTAACACAGACTCGTCATCACTCAATGAATCGTACTCCAACTTTAATGCTATCCCGCCGCCCAGCTTGCCGTACTGAGCCAACAGACCGTACAGCTTCCTCTCAACCGCCGTCATTTCTCCGATGACTTCTTCCCCCCGACTCACATGCTCGTTGGGGCAATTATCCTTTGCTGTTAACAGGTCTACCAGGAATGTGCCCTCAAATAGTTTATCCAATGTCAATTTGGCCTTTGCCATAGGTAATACCTCCTTGTGGATACTCAATGGTCTACCCCCGATTTCTCGGGACCGTTACCCGCATCCGTAATGCGTTAAAGATTTGTTCTTCGGTTCCTGCCGCTACGAGCCTGCCATTACGCCATAGCCCGTACTGATTTAGCTTCATCCCAACTTCCTTTGCCTTTGACCTCATCTTAATATTAAACCATTTGCTTCCTGTCAAGAATAATATCATTGCACCCCAGCTTTTGGATTCCGCCTCGTACACATTAAACAGTACATCGTTGATAATATAATCTACCTTCTTACTGACCCCCGGCTCGAAGGACTGAGTGAGGCACAGAACCTCAGTCAATCCGTTAGTAATTGCCTTCGGAGTAAACAACAGCTTGTCAAATTCTTCCAGCTTGTCAACTACCAGGTCAGCGTCACCGACATAGCTCTTCTCCCGCCGAAGAGAACCGCAGACCTGCAGCCTGACTGTTCCCCTGACAAGATCATCAACTTTGCGCACGGCATCCATTGCCTTTGATCTTGCGGTTAATTTTTTCTTGCTCATATCGGATCATCCCTTTCCATGTGCCCTGCCCACCAACCAGCATTCCAGTTATTGTAGTCGTCAGACCACATGCTGTAGTCATACGGGTTATCTTCCTTCGGGATATCGAGCAGCCCGTCGTGATAGCCTTCACCGTATGCCTTAGATTTCTCGATTTCTGCAAACAATTTGCCTATGTCCATAGCCACATCTCCTTGTGTGATGGGGGTGAGCATTGCACCCACCCCCTGTTGCCCTCTACTTGGCGAGGACTTCGTCCAGCTTCCCCTTCAGGCGGCGGGGAATGGTGATCTCGTTGACCTTGAGGTCGGCCACGATGCTTTTGACCCGTTTCTTCAGAATGGCCATCTCATTCCGATTGGGATGGTATTCCTTGGGCAGATCAAACATCACCAGTACCGTATTGGTGAACTTCCGCAGCGGCGACAGGTGTTCCTGCCATTTGATGGTGCCCCCCACCTTCTTCTTTTTGGTGGTGGCCGCCTTGGTAGCTGCCTTGGCCGGAGCCTTGGTGGCTTTCTTCGCCGGTTTGGCCTTGACTGCAGCTTTGGCCGGAGCCTTTGCTGGAGTGGTGGCCGGAGCATCGGCCGGAACATCCTTAGTCATCGTAGTTGTTTCTTTTACATCAGCCATTTCGTTTCTCCTTTTAGTTTGTTCGTTCGTTGTTGTTGTTTCCCTTGCCAGTTTCATTTTGCTCTTATCACCTCCTCTCATTTTGGTGTGTGTGATTTATTTAAAGGATATAGGGGGCGCTCCTTTGTGTCAAGAGGTGTGACCTTACCGTCCACGTTGAGGCAAAACCATACGCCAATAGCTTTCAGAGCCTCACCACTGAGTTTATCTGCAATTACTTGCAAGTGGGCCTCCCCCGATATAACAAGCGTCCCGTCATCGTGCCAGGGGCCATGCTGGGTCAAATAATCGGCTATGGCCTCCTTGATTTGCTGTCTGGGTGTTACCATTAGTCAACCCTCCACCCATCATCTACCAGGTCCTTGAACGTTTTGTAAGTCCACCCCTCCAGGGCCTCGAATTCCTCTGCTGTATCCGGCAGGTGCCAGAGATTTGTCTTCTTAATAACTGGACCCAACCAATCAACCAGCACACCAGTTTCCAGATGAAAGTCCGTGACCATGCGATATCCTACTTTATGTTCTCTCTCTACACGGCGTTTCATCGGCAACTGGAGATTGGGCCACAACTTCGGATGCTGAATGAAGTGCAATGACTTCTCAGGCTCCGGAAAATCGTTCCAATCAAATTCTAAGTTTGCCATTGTCGTCTCTCCCTATGCCTCAACATTGGGAATGTCCCTCGTTGCGTTACGCCTGGCCTTGATCTTGCGACCGGCCACTTTGGGCTTCGTGTTCTTAAGTACCTTGACCAGTACCTTCACGATTGCATCCGTGTCCTTCAGCTCCATTCCCCGCAAAATAATCGCATAACCAGTCCGTAATTCCTGAACCACTCTGATTCTCGGTGGTTTGCTATTGTAGGAATATACTTCAACTGCTATGTTGTCCAGTCCGGGAACCTTCTCAACTTGCTGAACATCCATCAATGTGCTATCGAATTTCTTTCCCATAGATTGTCACCTCCTCCCGTTATTTATTTACCTCCGCCGTACTACCGCATCCGTTTAACGGTACCGTTATCCAGTCTCCTGATGCCTCGGCACCGACAGTTGCCCCCGAATGTGATTTCCTTCCCACAGGATGTGCAGAACTCAAACTTCGGTTTTCTCTTTTTCTTTTTGCGTGGGCCAGTATCAATGAACCCCGCTGCTTTTAATGCATCTGCCATTTCCATTGTCGTCTCTCCTTGTTTGGTGGTGTGTTTATTTTAATGGTATAGGGGACGCTCCTTTGAGTCAAGAGGTGGTACCTTGCCAGACGCAATGGCTCCAATCCATACACAATAGGTATCAACCCTCCATCTGATTAAAGGCTCTATCTATTATCCTCGTCTTTTTCATAAACTGCCTTTCCTCCTGTAATACTGGGGTCAATAAACCCGCTGCTAATTTCGTGTGGTAATAGCAATACTTCCCGCCGTCCATTAAAGGCCAGTTAGCACGAATGACACGCTTCCTTACTGTTAAATCATCTTCTACTCTCACCCATTTCGTTTCTACTTGAATTATCAATCTCCCTTTGTAATTTACCCTCGGCAGGACCATCGCCCCGCATTGATCTGGAGAGTGCCCGGTCCACTTACAGTGCTTTCATAGACTACGCCTCCTTCATTGGAATCATCTCCAGATTCATTATGATTTGAATTTTCACCCAGACTTCGGTTACTGTAATCAATCCATCCTCGTATTGTCTCACGAGATCCCCAATTCCCATCATGCCCTGCACCAACATCTTTTCCTTTACTGATTCCGCTAAGTCTTTTGGCATGTTGCCTCCTTGGGGGGCCGCAGCCCCCCCTATTAATAAGTTGTTGCCAGTACTGATTGCCATAGTCAGTGTCCTTGTGTTAGTCTGCCTCATCGTAGTCCGGAAGATCCTCCGGAATTTCCTTCGTCCCGGTGTGCCCGCATGATAAGCATTTGTAGTCTATCAACAGTGGATCACCGTCTTTTCGGAGTTGGACAATAGCAAGATTGTCGTCCCGCATCCCCCGCATGTGTTAAAGAAATCAGGCGGGTCATTTTGCCGCCCAGTCCTCTACCGTATACGGTACCATAATTTTGTTTTCCTTTGGCATAGTCATCACCTCCCTTCATTTAATAAATTTTTGCATCTACTCATCTGCCTCGATCGTTATGGTGAATTTTTTCTTGCATCCTTCACATATGTGGTAGATGTAAACGTTGAATACCCTTGGTGCAATCTCAATAAACGTGATTGATTCGGGATGTCCTTCCTGTATGTGATTACACATTGGACATGGTGGCATTGCATCATATTCAACTGGAATTGGTTTCACCATATCCGCGAAGAGATCAATAGCCATTTGAGTAAGTTTGCCACCCGTGACCTTCTCGACTCTTCTTGGTGCAGTTGGTTGAAATGATTGTGTCATTGTCATCACCTCCCTTCATTTTAATATTTAACCCCCGCTTCTCAGTTAGTCGATCGTTATAGAGATGTTTGCATCTTCCAATGCTCCCCAAACATCTTGAATTACTCCCAAGTGCCTGTCGTCTGGAAGATAAGCCCCCTCATAAAGATCAGCCATTAACCCTATGAGTAATTCCGGCTCTTCAATGTCCCCATTGGTAATCATCTTTTTGGCCTCATCGATGTTTGTCTTCAATCGATCCAGATTGTTAAGGACTTCCTGCTTGCTAAGGATATTTTTATAGCCCATTGCGTCACCTCCCTTCATTGTGGATTTTAGATCGGCTGGCGATCCAAGATTTTTTTATGTCGAAGTTATATTCCATTGTGATTAATTGTAACATATATGAGGCAAAAAGTCAAGTGATATCAACGTGTTATCCATTCGATACGCTTTACTTCAGACACACCCTCGATCATCCTGGGAGGGGGAGGGGGAGGGAAATAAAAAGATCACCTTGTGAGGAGAGTGTACACCTTGATGCGCTCAATAGTCATGGGGATGGGTGATTTGAGAGGTATATAATAAGGTATAGCACCCTCGGCCTGGGACCGGGAATGAAAAAAACGTGGCAACACACTGGCGAGCTTGGTCACTGCTTGGGTCCTCCGACAAGATACGTCGGAAGTACTACGCGCCTACTCCATTGGTACTACTCGCCTACGATCCGATATTCTAACCTACGCGCAAGGCACGGCTCACTCTAACACACCTTGAAACCATCCTGCGCTCCTTTGCGTTCGCAAACCCATGTAATAGTGTCCACTGGGTTCTGGAGAGATGTATCGCACTCACTTTTTCAGGACATAAAAAAACCCGACCAGATGGCAAGTCCGGTCGGGTCAGCACGCTCAAGGCGTGCTTGCCACAGGAGAAACGACTTTGGCGTGGCAACTATTATTTCGTTCGGAACGGGGGCAATTCTTTCTCATCCATTGGCCAATAGATGTCGGGTTCGTCCAACAATTCTATTGCCATCTTCAGCAACCGGATGGCTACTTCTACATTTTTGTTTGGGCTAACTGGGGGATACGGTCCGGGTAAAATTGATCTCCTTGTTGCTGCTTCTTTTTCGTTCATCATTTACTCCTTTCATTTAAAAGTTTATTTGGATTATGATAGTATTATATAATAAAGCACCGTGGATGTCAAGTGATAGTCCCTGCCGTTCACTTAAACCACGCGAGTGCGTAGCCGATGCCCACGCGACGATCGTGGTGATCTACTCCCGGCTGGTCTACCCTCCCGCCTCCGATCGTGCTTTGTGACTGCTCTGTGCTTCCTGTTCTTTTCTTCCTCCGAACGTAAAGCCTTTACCCAGTCTTCACTCTTATCTTCCTTTATGAGATCCTCTGCTGCCTTGAGCTTGTCTAATTCTATCTCTACAGTACTCTTGGCATAGGTTTCCTTGAGCTTGGTTAGTAAGTGGGCTACCCCGCAAATAGCATCCGCAATATCTTTGGACCCACCGTCCGGATGGTCTACCTTCCCTTTTTCTCTGTCCAGGATAAGCTCATTAAGCTCATGGCGGAGCGTAGCATGATAGGGATGGATAATCCTACCCTCTCGATAAGACAGCTTCAGATCCATGTAGGGTTCGATGGTGCGGTCGATACTGACGTAGCTTGTGCGTATCCCTTTGTGCTTGCGTACATTCTGGAGTAACTGAGGCGAGGCAAATTTATCCATGGATAACCACTTGATATTTATTCCGTGATTTCTCATGGTGAAGATTAATCCCTGTACCTTCTCCAGATCAATTTCATCATTGGGTGGAGGCATTATGCGAATCACGCCGTCCATGAATATAATGGGTGCTTTTAACCCCCGTACTGTACGCCAATCATCCGTCTTGTGGATGTAGGACCTAAGCTCTGACTTGGCAGATAACCCCATCACCCGCCCAACAGCTATCCCGCATTTATCCTGCGTGAGTCCCGCATCAATGTGTACTGCGAATTGAGGCTCCACCAAAAATCCGTGCTGCTTCCAATTTTTAATAACATCTGAAATATACTCAAAATTCAACAACTCAAACAATTCAGCATCATCGTAATATTTAAGATCGGCTTCATCCTGTAAGAAAAGCTGCCGTTCACCGGCCATGGATCGAAACATTTCTTCGGCATCGAAAATATCCTGCCGATTAGAAATGAAGACATGCCGTTTAGCTCGGGGCATTCCTGCGATATCCCGGAGAGCATCATCCATGTTCTTTTCAAAATCTGTTTTGTATTCCGTTGGTACCTCGATGATATTGGTTATATCATCTGCATCACATCTTTCCGCGATTATCTGGGCAGGCTTACGTTCGTCCCCAATTTCTATGAGAAAGGTGGTCCCTACATACCGCTTTGGGTCCAGCCTTCCACTTTTCTGCCTGTGTGCTTCCCACTGAGGCATGTCCATAACAAAGATAGTTTTATCCATCTCCGCATCTTTCTTCTTTTCATCTGTGAAGTCTCCGGGATAGTTAGACGATGCAACCAGTAATAATTTACCGGGCAACTTCCCACCGGCCATTAGAAACCTGGACTTCATCCGCCGAAGAATAGTAAGATAGACATTCTTGGCCTTATCGTATTCTTCCTCTCCTCGCAATTTAGCCATCTGGGAGCCTTTGGTCTTTGGCATGAAATTGATCTCATCAATAATGCCGCCAAATACGTTCATGCCGAGAGCTGACGTATCCGAAGATGAAAGCGGTGTGACCGAAATATTATTGGGGAATTTAAGCTCAGTCTTGATGCCGGAATCAGGAGGGAAGTTCTGTTGAAAGTATGGCGAGTCTAATATCTTTTCACGAAACGAAGAGAAGACTACTTTCTTCGCTAATTTTTCTGTAACCGACTGCAGAGCAAAAACAATGTTGGAGCCGGGAGCCAGATCAAATTCTACCTGTGGTGATTGGAAGCAACTTAGCCGATATACCATATAGGACAGGGCCAGATCAGCAAAATAGTTTTTACCTATCCCAATGCCCCCCGTCAATACAGCTTCTATGTAATGTCCCGTGGTAAACAGCCGGACCAGTTCCTTTATGATTGCATATCGTACTACCCCCTCCTGCCTTAAGTATTCACTGGAGAGTATAAATTCCTCTACGGATACAATCGGCCGGATAAGACCCCGTGGCTGCTTGAGATAATCATAGTCCCCACGATGGATTGCCCTCCGCCAGTTGTCAAGCCAATGGTAGACATCACTATACAAAAAAAAGGTGGCACCCTGAATTGTAGTACTTTCGCAATCCCCGACTAATTTCTCCATCCAGGTCTGCAGAGTACCGACTGCTTTTGCCCCATCATGGCCCGCCTCTTCGTCGGCTACCTCTCTTAGATTATCCTCTATTGATTGGGCACTCACCCACTCCATATTGGAATGATAGAGAATATGCTCTTCAGGACTGATCTCCGAGGTCACTTTCACACTCCTTATCAGAATCTACCGTAACTATCTTGAATTTATCCCGCTGGGTCCGCAGCCGATCTAACATCTTCTCGGTTGCACCCAGCATGGCATTCCGGCCGACTGTTTGATCCAAATGTTTCATCTCGTTATCAAACCCACGGCGTAGCGTCATATCGATGGGTAAGGGCTGCCGTTTATGTACTCCCAGCTCAAGCTGATATTCCAGATAAGTGTCCGCCAGAGTGTTGAGTGTCCGCAGTTCTTTATATACAAACGGGAGAATAGTCTTCATCGACTTCTCCCGATCGTGAGCCATGTTGATGCGGTTCCATTGAATCTGCAGGGCATTAGACAGCATTTCCAACCCGTCGACCCGTTCTATAATTTTCTCTACTGCCGTGGCTTTTGCTTTGCTCCACTCCGCCAATTCCGGTACCGATTCAGCCACACCCAACAAACCAAATATCCGTTGCTCATAAAACATAACCGCGCGGGACACATGCCACTGAGAATAATCTGCAAAGAGTCCCCAGTCCTTTTGCATTTTAAATGCCAACTGATCGTAGACTGGTTTTCCCCGTTTCTTAGCTGCAGCTAATCTTGCCCAAACCTCTATGAGTTGAGCATCCCCGAGCATTTTGCCAATGATGGATGGGGTCTGCGCTTTTGTCCCGTCCGGCATATAATGAGTAGCCCGGCGCAGTCTTTGTAATAGCTTCCCCCGTACGGCATCGTCCACTGTGCCCACCGGATCGGTCTTCAACTTCTCTTTGGACTTTCTCCGCCAGATTTTGTACGTCTTTTTCTGAAACGGATTCTCCGTCCCGTTTGTCTACCATGGTCTATTTCTCCTATTGGAGGTTCTGCAATTGATTGCAACACACTTTCTGAGTTCCACCCCAGCTTGGCCTGCAGATATCCCAGTGCCGGAAAGTGTGCTAACTGCGTGAATTACTTCATTCACACTTAATCCAGACTTGGCAGCAAGCTCTATTGCCAGTTTCCATAATCTCAGCTTGCTCTGCGTAGTCATCAAATTCCTCTTCCTCTTCTAATTCTCCGAGTGCAGCATAGAAGTCTTCATTTAGATCCTCTGCCAACTCAAGATCAGGAGCTTTTAACTCGGGCCGAACAGTATCGATAAATGCCTGTTTAAGACCGCGACTGAACAGTGACAGTATTACAGAATCTACCGTTACACCATTTTCCTGACACAGTTCAAGTTTGGCACGAAATTCCTTGAACTGTTTGAGACCTCCCATCCGTACCCATAAATGCTTCTTGCCGCCGAAGTCAAACACCATGTAGTTATAGGGCATGGTGTCCCCATAATTGGAGAACAGTTTGTTGAGTACGATGGTAAGATCATCGATACTTTTGATCTCATGCTTTACCTTATCAAATTCCTTTTTAACCTTGCCGTCCAAACCACTCGAAACATCATCCAGTAGAGCATTGAAGGCATCCTCATCGGTAAAGCCCATATGATCTGCCAATTCAGGTACAGAATAACCCTTATTTAGCAGTTCGTCAACCATCTTCTGAAACTTCTTTTGGTTGAGATCCCCACGAAGTTTATTCATCCTCATGGTCTGAAATTGCTGCTCGTCTTCATCCAAATGCTGTACTACCATAGCAGGAATGGTAGCGGCATCAGTCATTTTGAGAGCTTGGAATCTCTGCTCCCCATCGATAATTCGATACCGATTGCTCAACAGGATTCCCATCACCATCTCGTACAGGTGTCAAAAGTACCGTTTGGTTCATCCCGGCCCCTACCAAATTATCTACCAGCATATTGAAAGTAGCCTCATCCATTTCATTGGGATTCCATGGATTTGTTTCTACCTGTTCTATCGGAACCTCCATGAACTTAGCATTACTTACATGCATTCCATCATCTACTTCTTCTTGTTTTTTTCGTTTTGCCATTACGTTTAACTCCTTTTTGAAATCTAATTGTCCTGACCCATGCCTTTGTCGTACTACCGATAGACACACAGCCAAGACTTGTCATAACCAGTATTAGCCACTTCTCATCCATTATCAGCTTATGGTGCTGCTCCCCGCGAACGGGGTCCGCGCTCCCGTAAAACATTGTGTTGATATAGGGTATGTCTACCCGGCCAAGTCTGTATTGAATGGCTATGCGCTCGAAATCATAGAAGGCGATGTCTATGGTCCCCCCCGGTACCAGCATGCGCACCATATCCTTCATTACAACCTTTACCTGACCCATTTTCATATGCTTGATAGAATTACCGAAATTGATCTCTGTGATCGTAGAAGTACTAATCGGGAAATTTCTGGGTCATATCCCACAGAGCATTGATCCCCTTGAAGGGTTTCAGATCTACATTGACAAATCCTTTTTTATGGTGATTCCCGCAAGCTATATTTAATCTACTGAATGGTAACTTCAGGTCGGAAAGTAAAGGGTATACTACTTTGTTTGATCTCCTCTATTGTCCCCTTTAACTTCAACATTTGAAGTACGTAACTTTTTACAATTGACATAATTCCTCCACTCATAAAACCATTTCTGCCCCAAATAGAATACGACCATAACAAGTATACATGCAATACAAACAGGAGGAATAAACCAATAGCTCGCGATTACACCCGTTATCTTAACAGATTCGACACCATAAAATCGATGACGTTCATCTCGTAATCTCCCTCCTTTTACCATTTTGGATCCGATCTGCTTTCTCCGGCCAGTATAGAGTAGGACTCGACTTCTCGTAAGTATCTCTCCATCCGGCCTTAATCAGATCTACGTAAACTGCATAAATTGCAGGTGCTCGTAATGCTCCTTCCTGCCCAAATTTAATGCTTATACTCATCCGGGCAAGTTGATTGCGGAATACCGAAAAGTCCATCTTCCCAGTCTTTTTATGTTTTTCCGCCAAATCAGCAATCTGAGTGGCGGAAAGAACCCGTGCTCCGATTTAGTTGATCCCTTACTTGGCTTTGGAATAGCTGTAGCCCAGTAATGATCTACTGCCTTATACATCCGTTCCCATTCTTCATCTATAATACCCGCCTGATTTTTATGTTCTTCAAGCCAGGGTCGTATCCAGCTAACCTTTTTTATTGCTGCTTGCCGGTGGGTAAAAAAATAGCGGAGGAGGGCATGACCTTCAGTTTTATTCTTGTAAAACCAAGGAAATCTTTTTGGTAGGACAGCTCTTGCCCACGGCTTGTCAGGAAAGATTGTAAGTCCTCGAAGTACGTAGAGTTGCTCCAAAAACCCTTTGGGTTCTCCCTCCAAACGCGAGGTACACACACTAACGTGACAGTGAGGCATAACTGCCAGATAATGTTCCTTATCACACTTGGGCATATAGAACTTAAGAAAAGAAGCACGTTTGCGAAAATCACTAATAACAGAGTCATTAACACCTGACTTGAGTTGCGTGATGTAAACATCCAGATCCCTCCCGAATGCTACCATTTTTTCGAGGAACTCAAATGCTTCCCCCGCATTTTTATCTGTGTTTATCCGTGCTCCCGAAAAGAATTGAAAATCTCTTGAATTTGTGTGCCTTCGTAAGTGGGGCGAGTCGATCGAAGTCCAGTCCACGGCCGGAAACTCTACGTTTTTTTTGGTATTCCTTTACCATTGCAGAAGAGACATGCTTCTGTAAAAATTTTGTAATTATTTCATCTTCATAAGAATTAAGACACCAGGTGTAACTGTAGACATAAGCCATAGCCCGCGCCAGGCGCTCAGCAAATGGAATATTCGGCTCTATTCTACGCGGGTACGGATCATGTGAGAAAACAGGAAGGCTCCCCCGCCGTCGCATATCATTAATTGCCAGTGCCATGGGCACATGCATGGGAACACGCGAGGCAACGATAGCATCTACCATATATCGTCCCAGCCTTGGCCGAAAACATCTTCCTCCATTGTGCCATATCCAGAAAGAGACTGTCTCGATGGTAGTCTGTCATATCATGGGGGGATTCTATAAATAGAGCATTGTCATTGGGGATAGTCTTTCTCCGCCGCATCTATGTGTTTTTTTGGGAAGCACAACATAAAAGAAAACCGGGTGGCTTTCCGTATACCGGAGCATCAGTTCTTTGTAGGCATGCCAATCCGAATCACCAGTAACGATTAGAAATACGAAATAATAGGCACTAACAAAAGTCTCATTATACTTCCTCATCCCAAAGAAGTTTATCTTCAATTTTCGGTTCGTCATCCAACCATTTGAATTCATTGGATACCGGCCACCGCTTAGGTGTCTTCTCCACACAAAAACTTCGTGCCCATTTGCTCCGCGAATCCAGAACAGTTGCCCTGACCCGATGTATCTTATACTCCATCCCATGCTTGTCGATAACGGTAGCCACATTCTTTTTTATCAGTTCTACATTCTGGAACATCTCGGCATTATGTAGATACTCTAATTCAGCCGCCGAAATCAATAACTGGGCCACCCTTGGAACTGGGAATTTTTTCCTTGTATTCTACCACCATTTTCTTTTTCCTCTTTTAAAGAACCTGCCCAGATAATACTCACACCGAGGGACAGCCCGCCCTAATTTGCATTTCTCCCGCATGACTCCATTTGACTATTACATCCATCTCCGTGTCACACGCATAACACCTCATTAATTTAATCACCTCCCTTACCTCTACTGATATTATCTACAGCAGATTCAACATCAATAATCCCACATCGAATCTGTTCGAGTTTATTCAGAATTGCAAGTAGGATATGACTTTCAACCGATCTGGACTCCACAAAACCCCATAATCGCGGTGTGTCACCCGGATCGTACTATTCGGAAACTTTTCTATCCTCACCTCTTTCTCCTCTGCTTGTTAAGGTGCTTTACTAATGCCTGCTTTTTCTTTTTTTCATGCATCAGATGGTACCATTTGAACTTATCCAGCATAACATCTAACCATTCTATCGTAGAATAAGTCCGATGGAATAAACTGCAGGTATAGAATGTAGCAAATGAATCCAGAGCCGGGATACCTTGCGTAGACTTCCCTTATCCGTTCTTCTATGTCAACTGTAATAAGAGAGACTATCTTCTCTTGAAGCTGTACTCTTGTGTGAATGTCTGCAATTGATTGCAATATTACCTTCTTGACTTTGGGATCGAACCGTGGGACACCACATCAACGGTTCCCGGAGTTTCATTGCCTCATCGATTGCCAGCAACTTCGTAGGGGACAACACCAATATGTTATTAGAATGCCGATCCCCATTGGAGAGTGAATAGTCAAACACACAAAGCCTCCAGAACCAATCCCCAAACGCTTCTCGCTCTGACCTTACCGATTGACTTTCTGGACGGTGCCTAAATTCTTGTGGTACTTCAGAAGTATGATCTTCTCCCGTTCAAAATAACTGGTACCGACCTTTTGCAATCCGAAGGCAGGTTTTAGTTCATCCTTCCATAGAGCATCCAGAATGACCTTTTTGTTTTTAATGACTACCGGCTCCCCATCGAGTCTACCGTACCGGGCAGCTCCTCCGAGCGAAGGACCAATCTTGAGATTACGTCCTTTCAGACTTTCGTAAATATCACCATTAAACATTAGAATAATCCCTGTTGGAGAATGAAGGCTTCTGCTGCTTCCCAACCGTTTAGACTCCCCCACGATTGCGCCCAGGCCATCTGAACATCAAATTTCATGTAATGATGATCCGGCCGTTCCTGGGAGGAATAGCAGCGTAAGGCTTGTATCTTATCATCGACATCTATCATCGATAATTCCACAAACATATTAGGGCCATAGCCCCGTATGATTCCATGGGAATACAAATTCATAGATTGTTGATTTCTTTTTGAACACTCTTCGCACTTCTGACGCGAGCGCCGCGTGATCCTGGTTGCTATCCAACCTACTGTGCGAAATTACCAGATCTGGCTCGAACCCTGGCCACATTCCTCTTCCAACATACGTCTGAGATCCGCACGGGACGCTCCGTGCTCAAATGCATCACCGCATGCACGAAAGTTCTCAAGTCGAAATGAAAAATTTGTATTCTTAGCCTTTATCTCCCATGGTTCCCGTCCATAGAATACACTCATTGCAGCTTCGTGCTCATTTTTAATTTCTGGCTTGTAATTAAGACTTACTCCCCTGTGGATAGAGAAAGTAACGTCCCGTACCTGATCCCCTCGACGTATACATTTAGCCATGGTTCCCCCGGCATTTAATACGGTATCGTCCGCGTGAGCGCCTACAACTAAAAGTTTCATAATTTCCCCTCTATTAACATACCTGCTATTACTAACCAAATGGTAACACCAATTGCAGCTGAAAAAATTATCGCTGCTGGTCTCCACCCTATCATACTTTTTACCAGATAAAAAAGTCCGCCTAAAAGTACTACTACCATTACTATACCGATTATTACCCTCATTTGTTTCACCTTTAGGTTAAATCGGTGGGGCAGGGAGGCGTCTGATTGTGTCCGGGGGAGACAACCGCATTCTATTCCAGACTTCCTGTCAATTCAGGCCCCGACCTCGCTCCGTGAGTCCAGTTTCTTATCAGCACGCGTCTATTTGTGCCTCTTTACCGCCAGCCGTGCCTCCTACACTGGCACCCACTTGGGCACCCCACCGAAATTCTAACCATTTCTACAGGTCAACATATACCAATCCTTACTGTCTTCAAGTCCTCTGGTTATACTTCTTGGGTGTAACCCAGGAAATAACGTATTGAATCTATCGGTAGAACCCACCCGACGTTCCGCGTTATCCCATTCTCGCTTTTCCCCAATTACAACCAGTGACTTCGATCGTGTTAAAGCTACAATCATATTAGCCAGGTCAACTATCCTGACTTCATCTCCATTAGCAATATTATAAACCAGATCGGTTCTACTCTGCGTATCATCCGCAAAAGTAACACCCGCAAGAATCCCCTCAATGCAATCATCAATATAAGTAAAATCTCTGGGATGCATCGCAGCCCAGTTATAGTGATGGTTTTACCGTCCAAAGCTCTGGTGAGAAATTGGGGACTACACTCCGCCACCTACCGGGAATATCGCCTCTTCCCATAAACATTGAAAAACCTGGGGGACACAAAACATTCATATTATGGATAGCACCCCACCCGCGAGTCAATAACTCCCCCGGAATATTTGCCCAACTTCGTAAGGCGTATTTGGGAGCCGGGAGCATCTCTTCGGAGTAACTAAATTCACCAGATTTGCGTTCCCATATGCTCCGTACACCCCCGAACTCGAAGCATAGCAAAAATTCCTTATTTTATTTGACACACAAAATTTGAGTGAAGCCATCGTGCCGACAACATTATGACTGATCGATGTAATAGGATACTTAAGCGATTTCTCGTTTGCGTAATGGGCGGCAAAATGGAAAAACCAATCTACATCCTCGAACTTTTCTTCCATCTTGTCTACATCAACAACGTTTATATTTCTGATCTCTATAATATCATCTTTAAGACAGGCTACCTGCCGAACCTGACCACCTTCCATATTCTCAAAGATGATAGTCTCCCACCCCAAATCACAGAGCTTCCGACATAGAGCAGACCCAATGAAACCAAAACCTCCGGTAATTATTGCTTTTGGTTGCCTCATTATTTCTCCTATCTTATTCTATATGGTATTACTACTTGCTTCCACAGAGCAACAACACCATCTGAATATCTGGTTACTACAAACGGTTTATTGATAGAAATGAACCACTCCCGCCACAAATCTAAAATCATTACTTCCGGCGTTACCCACTTCTTACCTGTGTGGATACTGGGAATGACATCAGCGAACAACTTGGGGTTATCCGCCCACTGTTGGAGTGCCTCTTCCTTCTTGAATGATAAGGCTGCAACAACTGACTCCGGATTAAATTTTCTGTTCATATACCTTCTTCGCGGAGCCTCTTCTTGATCTGCCTTACCATCATTTCCTGTACTTTCTGCCACTTCTTGTCCGATATACTTTTCCGTACTATTTTGACGCGCAAAGGCCACCATACTTCCCCCTTTCTCATAGGATTAATATATGCTGCAACCAAAGTAAACCAGATACCGGCCAGTTTATCATAGTTGATCCCCAAATCCCGAGATGTCCTATGAAGTGCCGTCCGCCCGACCCGTGTATGCTGATCCCATGCCCAGAGGGGTATTTTTTCTTTCAAGGTACCTTTGAAGCGAATTGAAGTGTCGTAGTTTAACTTCGGTTCATCTTTATATTGCGTGACTACCAGAATGGCAGCCGCCAGAAATTTGTCTTGTTCATGTGGCATACCGCGCATGAAATATCGATAGCGACATGACTTAACCATCTTGAGAGCATACTCCGTATCTATTACTACTGCCTTTTTGTATAGTGTGGACCAGACTTGCTTCTCCTGTTCTTTTCCCTGTTGGCAAATATTGTAGAACTGCTCCATCGCCCTGTATTGTTTCTTCATCAAATCATCAGTTAGATTTAACTTACCATAGTCACCATATACGAATGCAGCCAATGCACCTGCATCCTTAGCCTTCTCACACAGGCATATCTTCCTGCAGGCACCCAGTAATATGGCTCTTCCCCGTTCCCGTGCCTTTGGGCCAGCTCCCTTACGGAAATAACCACGGGCATCCTCTACCAGATCCATGATCTCCCCCGTAAGAGGCCAGCATTCTTCCCCAGCAAACACAGAAACCCGCCGGATGAGGAAGTCCCGATCCATCTCATAAAGTTCTTTGAATGTATCTTCAAGCAACGGACCGTCCGACCGGCGGATTGCCTTCTGAATTGCAGACCGCGCACCCCATGTATAATGGGTAAAATTGTCTGACTTCTTTGCTCTCCTTGCCTTCATTACACCGCCTTTCAACTTGTGTTAAAATCCCTCCTCGATAACTTATAGTCCGGATGAGAAATCATATGCATATCATTCTTGCGAAACCACTCCTGGCAAAATGTCATCAACTGTACTGCCATGTGGTGCCACTTCTCATCATTAACCTGCCCCTGCAGTTGCCGGGTGTAAATAGTACCCCAGAAACAATCCCGTGCAAATATATCACGGTCTACATAACAGCCAAGCCAGGAGAGCCTTACTACATCTCGTTCCATCCCCAGTCTTTGGGCTGTATTAGAATATGCCTTTTGCCCGATTGTGGTATCCGGGTGTACGGAATTCCATGTAAGCTCATCCGCACGTTTAAATTCAATTATCCTCGCTGCCTTATCAGTTGGCGTTATTTTTGGTTCCGTCAAAGCCAAAGCAGCAACAGCAGCAGCTAAAGTTTTATCCCATTTCTTTTCAGCCATGAGAGCTGTCTTTCCAGCTGCCTGTACAAACCCAGTTATAATCTTGCTATTTTTCTGGTTGGCAGCTGCAACCATAGATTGCCAGTACTTAGCTTGAGTACCTTCCTCATACGCCCGTACAGCTTCCTCTACAATTTTGTATTGCTTCCGGGCAACTGCCCTACCCTGTCCGTTAATTTCAAACCACGGTTCCTGTACTGCCATGGCTAAATAATAAGCAGATCGATCCCCCTCGCGGGCGGCCAGAACTTTAAGGTACTTGAAGACATCGAGGGCCGCATTCTTCGGGTCCTTCTTTATCTTCTTTGTGGCATCCTCCCCGATTTTACAAGCACCGACGAAAAAGGGCCAGCACTCCGAAGCTGCAATTAATTGCAAATCAAGACTGAGAAGACGATCTCGCTCATACAACCATAACCTTCGGAACATCTCAGTAATTTGGCTGCCTACACATCGGCGGATACCAGTACACATACCAGCCTTGTATAGCTCAATCAATTGTTTTTCTTCATCCATAAATATACTCCTTTAAGTTGGAAAAGTCGGGACCAACCCTTACCCGTCCCCGGCAAAAGTTTAGGGTACGTCCGGCCTATTCGTCCTTTCGGAAGGATTGCTTTTTGCATGGGCCGCCGACTTTACAAACTATGTAACATACTGAAATCATTTACTAATCGATTCCGAGGATAGCGTTAATGTCATCTTCTTCTGGTTCTTTCCCGTCTGCGTCATCCCCTTCATCTTCTGCTTCCTTTTTCTTTTTAGCTGCAGCTGCCTTCTTTTTCTTAGCTGCTGCTGCTTTCTTTTCTGCTGCTGTTGGTTCTTTTTTGGTTTCTGTTTCATCTCCCTTCTCATCCTCATCTTCTGCAGTCCGAATGTTATCCTTGATGTCCTCTACAGTCTGGCCGCGTTTGATGGATACTTCCAGTCCTTGAGCCTTGATGTACTCACGCAGTGCCTTCTTGGTGGTAAGTTCTTCAAGACTATCTTCAGCCGCTTCAACTTTTTCATCAGATTCGGCCGTCTCTTCCTCAACTTCCTCAGCTTCAACTTCAGCCGCTTCGGCTTCTTCCTCAGCTTTGGCCTTGGCTTCGGCTTCTTTCTTCTCCCTTGCCTTTGTTGCCCTGGCCCCGCCTTTTTCTACGAGCGTTACACCGAATACCGTCTTAGTAAATTCAACGATACTTTCCAGGGAGGGAGGAGCAGCATCTTCATGTTCCTGCATCCACTCCATGCAGACAAGCTCTAATGCAGTTACATCATTATCAGATTCGGTAGACTTCTTGGCCTCTTCGATTGCAGAACTGATTACATCTGCTTCCGATGTGGTCATTTTAAGCCTAAGCGTCTGATAGCTTACACGATCTGTAGCAGTACGCGATCCGGCAGCCGGATGATCCTCACGAGTTTTCATTTCCTCGCGGAGTTCTTCCGTAGATTTCTCCTGAGCCATATCGAGCAGCTCGTCTGCATTGTCCTCAGTCATTGCTCCGACAATCTCCTTTGCCTTCGTCCACCCAACCTTCTTGAGTTTAGCCTTGGAAATTTTCAGATCCTTGGTGCGGTTCCAAATGTCAACAAAGTACATAGCCTTACGATATTTAGTCTCCAGCTCAACTTCAGAATACTCTGCAAATGACTTGAAGCCATAATCCAGATAGTACTCCTTATTGTGTACCTCTGCTAACAGCTCAGCCAGCCCCAGATAATTTTGCTCGATCTGATCCCTCAGACCCATTATCTCGGTGCGAACCTTAACTGCGCGTCCCGCTTTGGTTGTCCGTTTACGAACAGCCGCCTTTGTCGCGGGCACACCTTCGGTTGATGTTTTCTTTTCTACCATAGAAATTAATCCTCCTTCGTTTTAATACTGCGTTTACGTTTTGTTACTTTACGCCCAGTCTTAGGTGCTGCCCGGCGTCCCGTGTCCTCTTCTATCGCACGTGACTTAAAAGCCGGGGATGAACTGCTAACCGGCCGCGCTCTCTTTTTACAGAATTCCCGAATGGAATCTATCTTCTCCTTATCCATTACAGACTGTGGATAAGATATTGCGATCTCCCCTAAAATATCCTCTGTGGTGAATTCGCGTTCCTCATCGGAAAATGCAGTAAACATCGATTCTTCTACCAGATGTTCAATTTCAGATCCTACGAAACCAACTGCCTTCTTAGCTATTTTAGCTATATCGTAATCTTCCGGATCTCGCTTACGCTTGCGGATATGAATAGTGAAGATTTCTTTCCGCCCAGCTAATTGGGGTAGGTCCGTAGCGAATACAGCATCAAACCGCCCGGCCCGATAGGTTTCCGGTGGTAGGCTATGGATATTGTTCACCGTAGCCACCGTAAAGGCGAGGCATTTGCGTTCCTGCATCCATGTTAAAATGTTACCCAGAACACGTGAAGTTACACCAGAATCCGTTTTGCCTGACGATGCAGCTCCAGCAAAGCCCTTCTCCAATTCATCGAACCATACGACTACAGGAGAGGCAGCTTCGATAGTACTGAGAGCCAACCGTGCCGTGCCCTCAGATTCCCCCACGAATTTCTTAAACAGCCTACCGATATCAAACCGGATTAACGGTAGCGCAAGATAATTAGCAACTGCTTTAGAAAGTAGTGATTTGCCTGTACCCGGTGGGCCAACTACCATTATGCCCTTTGGGTTGGGGAGTCCGTATTCCCTTGCCGATTCCTTGAAGACTAACCTTCTCTTTTTGAGCCAGGACTTTAAAAGATCAAAGTCACCAACATCATTTATGGTTTCATCCGTTCTGACAAATTCAAGAACTTCTGATTTCTTGATTGCTTGCTCTTTCTCCGATTGAATTAGCTTTATGTCAATACCGTTAGTTTCCACCATAGACAATGAGAAGGCATTCTCTGCCTCCAGCCATGTCATTCCCAGGGCAGCTTCCGCTGCCTTTGGAAGTAAATCAGCAACGTCGTCGGATGATTGGTCCATATCCGATTCATAAGCCATAACAAGGTTAGAGAATACACCTTCTCTAATTTGATCCTTGTCAGGTAAGGGAAAATCATAGACTGTTACCAGGGGGCGCAATTCCGGTGGTAAGACAAGTCCAGGCCCTACGATCACCAAATGATGCCCTAATGATCGTGCCCGGAAGATAGCATCGAGCAGAGTTTGAATAACTATGGCATTATCCATAAACTTACGAAGATGCAGAAATATGCCGATAGTCGGATCATCGTCTGACTGTGAGCCTACCCAGTTAAGAGCTTGGCGCAAGTCAACCGTATCCGGGATTTGTACTTGGGTTTCCTTCCCCATTTCCATACTCCCCTCAACCTTATTGAGTCCTGTCGTTGACCGCCATACTACTACCTGATAGGGTTTGGCCACTTCAGCCTCTTCTGCAGCTTCAGAAGCCATTGACCTTACATGCTGAACAGCGCGTAAATCCTCAACTGAATCAATATACATGCAAGGGAACCCGGCGAGAAAATAAGCCGACATTCTTGATTGATGTTTGTCCGTCATGTTATGTCACCTCCTTTCGTTCTGAATTTAATTCCGTTTTGATTATAATGGATTATAGAATAAAACGCCGATAAAGTCAATAATTTTCGGTAGTTAGGCATTTACTAAACACCTGTGTTGCAATTAATTGCAATTCTACATGCCATTGTATTTTACTACTGCCTTGCAACAATCCTGCTCGTACTTAAACAGATCATCTTTATTCTCAGTCAAGATCGCTTCTACCAACTTGGCGACCGCAAATGCATCACATACGTCATCGTTAGGGAACTTGAAGTCCCATTTGGTAAACGCATAGAGCAGATGTTGGTTCTTCTCAACATTACCCCGGCCGGTAATAAATTTTTTGAGCGTCTTTGGGTTTACTTTAATTGGAAGGTGCGTGCTAATTCCCCACATGGTCTGCTTGATAAGACAACCTACCTCTGCCAGATCGAGTCCACGCCCCACGCTCCGGCTCATGGCATAGTCCTCAATGCCCCACCAGATTTTCTCTCCATCCTCTCTTTCGTCCTTTACCCTGCGGATAACCTCGGTTGCGATATACTTTACCCGTTCTTCTTTTGTCTTGAATTGATGTGGCTTGGTGAGGATATTGTACAGCTTGCGGTATTCCCCTCGAATTATAGCCAGTCCTGTTGACGTTAATGACGAATCAATCCCCACTATCATCTTTTGTCCCCTCTGCTTTCGGCTTATCCTTAACTACCCTTCCAATCGGAATGAAGGTCATCTTCCCATTTGGTTGGATGGTTTTCCGGGAAAGAACATACCCGTTGGCTACAATATTACCATCCTTCGGAAAAGCCTTCGTGATGTTCTGTATTTCATGCCGAATATTTTTGAACTTCCGCACTAAAATTGTTTTCTGTTTAAGTTTAGAATCACTTTCCTTTTTTTCGGGTGCTGATGCATTCTTTTCCAACTGGACACCTCTTAGCCCTAAAGTTTTGGAAGTTACCCCTCAAACACTCATCTATAGGTTTGGGGAGAGCTTTAACTAATTTTTGTACGGGATCGTAACAGGTATTATACAAATTGATTTTTTCGAGTGCATCCTGCTGATATGCAGGCTCCCGGATTACCCGGTAGACCTTCAATGGATATGTCCGAGCGCCAGGGTGTTCTTTGGATACATAAATCACATACCCTGACCCGGTGTCAATAGTTA
>PVMK01134108.1_pt1 | contig 67026 bp, 75 predicted proteins | sample 1853481 | NCBI WGS metagenome assembly PVMK01 (sample SAMN08533507, study PRJNA380276) | Marine sediment metagenome, whole genome shotgun sequencing project.
CGGTCGCCTTCATTGAGGGATTTAAAACCTTCTGCATTGATTGCTGAATGATGAACAAATACATCCGGACCGTCTTCCTGCTCAATGAAGCCAAAACCCTTGCCGCTGTTAAACCATTTTACAATTCCATTCGCCAAAATGACATCCTCCTTTCAAAAATTTCTCATAGTTCCAAACTGGAGGTTGCCACTTGGGCAAATGAGTCTTGCCTTTAGAACGAAACCGGCCCGCCAATTAAGAACGGATCTTTATTGATTGGACAAATGATAACCTTATCTTTGGGACGAAAGCAAGCTAAGCATCGATTTTTTTAAAAAAAAGCGGAAGATTTAGATTAGTTCACATCCACCATCTAAAGGGATGGTCATAGCTTTATTCGAGGTTTTAAGCCGCCACAAAACCTTGAGTAGGCCGAATCTGGTAAAACCAGGCCTTCAAGTGAACATACCAATTCAGCCTTGCGCAAACCATGGTCGAAGAGCTGCGAAAAGAAGCCAAAGCATAATATCTAAGAATGCACGACCTATAGTAGAACACCCCTCTTTTTATCAGGAGGGGCAATATTGCACTATTCTATAATCTCCAGGACTGTGCGTTTTTTTGTCTTGCCGGAAGCAGCGCTTAAAATAGTCCGTATGGCGCGAGCAGTCCGGCCCTGTTTGCCGATTATCTTCCCAATATCCTCTTTAGCCACTTTAAGTTCTAATACCAAGATCTGTTCACTCTCCACCTCCAAAACCTCTACCTGTTCCGGATGGTCAACCAATGCCAGCGCTATGCATTTGATCAGATCTTTCAAAGCTATACATCCTTTGTCGGCCGCTGACAATTAAGGATAAAAATATGATGCAGAGTTTGCAATACTTTTTTTAAATTCATAAGTTAAAGCGAAGTTATTAAGAAGTCTCTTTATATCCATATACATTTTTATCGATTACTTTGGCAATCATTTTATTGATATTACAGCAATTCTGTCCTTTGAAACCAAATCATATTGCATCCGGCCTGGACGGGTGTTACTCTATACACTCTGGAGGTTAATAATGAGCATTCAAGTGGACAGAGAAAAGGCCTTAGAAGCTGCAATGACTCAGATCGAACGTCAGTTCGGAAAAGGTTCTATCATGAAGCTGGGCAGCCAGGCTGTTCTCGATGTGCCTGTAATACCGACAGGCTCCCTTGCACTCGACAAAGCGCTGGGCACTGGGGGACTTCCCAGGGGCAGAGTCTGTGAAATTTTTGGGCCGGAATCCTCCGGTAAAACAACCCTTGCGCTTCACGCCGTTGCTGAGGCCCATAAACAGGGGGGGATTGCAGCCTTTATAGACGCTGAACATGCTCTTGACATCGCGTATGCAGGTAAACTCGGTATAAATTGTGACGAGCTTCTGGTTGCCCAGCCCGATACAGGGGAACAGGCGCTTGAAATTACGGATATGCTGGTAAGGAGCGGTGCAATAGACATTATCGTTATCGATTCAGTTGCAGCCCTTGTTCCCAGGGCAGAAATCGAGGGAGAAATGGGAGATCATCACATGGGGCTTCAGGCCCGGCTCATGTCACAGGCCTTAAGAAAGCTGGCCGCAATAATTAGCAAGACCCTGACCTCGGTTATTTTCATTAACCAGATTCGCATGAAAATAGGTGTTGTATTCGGGAACCCGGAGACAACAACAGGCGGAAATGCACTTAAGTTCTATTCATCTGTCAGGCTTGATATCAGGCGTATCGGCACTATCAAGGAAGGCCATGAGGTTGTGGGAAACCGTACACGGGTAAAAGTTGTCAAAAACAAGCTGGCGCCGCCTTTCAGGGAGGCTGAATTTGACATCATGTTCGGTGAAGGAATATCGCGAACCGGCGAGCTTCTCGACATAGGTGTTGAAGAAGGTATCATTGATAAAAGCGGGGCCTGGTATTCATACGACGGTGAGAGAATGGGCCAGGGGCGAAACAACGTAAAAGAGTTTTTCAAGACAAATCCGGACATATCCAATGCCGTATCCGCCAAACTCAGACAGGCATTGGGGCTTTCTGAAAAGGGATAAGTAAGAGCTTTGAATGTTTTGCTTTTATCTGTTTTTTTGCCAGCGCTGAGCCATAAAAAGACCCGAAATGGTTTTGCTATCCTGAATCTCGCCTTTATAAATCATTTTCATTGCATCATTAAATCATATTTAACTTTTTACGTGAGGTAACAGCATTTGAATCGCTTTAATAAAAATCTGGCTTTATGGATCATTATTCCAGTGTTAATAATTGTTCTTTATACTCTTTTCGATCAAAAGCCGGAGTCTGCAATAAATATCAGTTACACCGAGTTCCTTGGCATGGTTGATGCTGACAAGGTCAGCAAGGTTGTCATACAAGACCAGGAGCTTTCAGTTTCGGCTGTGGACGGTCGTCGTTTCAAAGTGTTTACGCCCAAAGACAGCGACCTTATCATGATTCTCAAGCAAAAAGAAGTGTCTATCCAGGCAAAACCGCCGGATGAGGGGTCCTGGTATATGTCTCTGTTGATTTCAGGGCTTCCGATGCTTCTGCTCATCGGGGTGTGGATATATTTCATGCGTCAGATGCAATCCGGCGGCGGCAAAGCCATGTCGTTTGGAAAGAGCCGTGCCCGCCTGCAGTCTGACCAGTCAAAGAAAGTCACTTTTGAAGATGTTGCCGGTATCGATGAAGTGAAAGAAGATCTGGGAGAAATTATCGAGTTTCTCGAGGAGCCCAAAAAGTTTACGCGTTTAGGTGGCCGGATACCTAAAGGTGTTCTTCTGATGGGCGCTCCCGGTACCGGCAAAACCCTTTTGGCGCGTGCCATTGCCGGCGAAGCTGACGTTCCTTTTTTCTATATCAGCGGTTCTGATTTTGTAGAAATGTTTGTTGGTGTGGGAGCTTCACGTGTCAGGGACCTTTTTGTCCAGGGTAAAAAGAATGCACCCTGTATCATCTTCATTGACGAGATCGATGCTGTCGGCAGGCACCGGGGAGCAGGACTTGGAGGTGGACATGACGAAAGAGAACAGACTCTAAATCAGCTTCTGGTGGAAATGGACGGGTTTGAATCGAACGAAGGGGTGATCCTTATATCCGCTACCAACCGGCCTGATGTACTTGATCCGGCACTTTTACGCCCGGGGCGTTTTGACCGCCAGGTGGTTGTGCCATTGCCGGATATCAAGGGCCGTGAAGGGATTTTGAAAGTACATATGAAAAAAACGCCGGTTGCATCTGACGTGCACGTCGATTCACTGGCTAAAGGCACACCCGGTTTTTCGGGCGCAGACCTGGAAAATCTTGTCAATGAAGCGGCTCTTCTTGCGGCCAAAAGAAATAAAGAAAAGGTTGATATCCAGGACTTTGAAGATGCCAAGGACAAAGTCGTCATGGGCCTGGAACGCAAATCGAAAGTCATAAAGGAAGAGGACCGCAGAACAACAGCATACCACGAAGGCGGCCACGCCCTCGTCGCCCGGTTCTTGCCCGACACAGATGCGATTAACAAGATAACAATTATTCCCAGGGGTCGTGCGATCGGTATGACCTGGTTTTTGCCGGAAGAAAGTGATTTCAAATATAAATCTCAGCTGGAAAGTGAATTGTCGGTGGCCTTTGGCGGGCGAGTGGCCGAGGAGCTGGTTTTCGGCCGCATCAGTACAGGTGCAACCGACGATATCAAGCAGGCAACCGAGCTGGCCCGCAAAATGGTGTGTGCATGGGGCATGAGTGATGAGCTCGGCCCTCTTTCTTATTCACAAGATAAAGAACATATTTTTCTCGGTCGGGAAATTGCGCAGCACCGGGATTACTCCGAGGAAACCGCGCGAAAAATTGATGAAGAAATGGACAACTTGATCGACCGAAACTACAACCATGCCAGGAAAATTCTAAATGAGAATATAGATATTCTGCATAAACTGGCAGAGCTTTTGCTGGAAAAAGAAACCATCACCGGCAAAGAGCTGGATGATCTCATTCGTGCCATGAGACCCGGGATAGAGTTTCCGACAAAGAAGGCCGGGAAATAAAGAAATAATGCCCTATAACAAGCGACTATTGGTTTTTCCATATCTTGGATTATAAAAAAGCCGACTTAAGACAAGAAATATAAGGACGCCGGCAACAATCCCGCCAATGATACCAGCAATCTAAATTAAGACAGTTTCCATTTTTTTATTCAATATTTGTGCTCCATTGAGAGGGTGTTTCAGCATAATGTAAACGGATTGCCGTGCTTAGAGAAAGTGGTTTATTGTTCTAACCAGCTGTATAATTTTCTTGTTCGTTGTTGCCAGCAGTCTTTTTATGAGAGTTAGCATTCTTTCCTTTTGTCCGCGGGCAAGGGGCAACCCCTTTACACTCAGGGCATTTACACCATATAAAATTGTCCCCTGCATTATCTTGTACAACTTTCATCTTAAGATCTTTTTTGCAAGCATCACAAAATTTTACTTTGTATACTTCAGAGCGAGAAGATCCCTCATTATCCATTGCCCTTTTTCCTTTCGGATACCTATCGACCGACATATCTCAATTCTAAAGGTATGTTTTTCGAATAAAAACAGAATGATCCATCTAACCCTTTTGTTCATTAAATTGCAGAGGATATAGAATCAAATCTTTTATGGGAAGTCTATCGACTTTCATTTTAACATCCTGTTAACTCTCTTCTTCAATATCATTTGATTCATCCTCTGCAACTTTAATAGGATTAATAGCGCCTTTTATATTATCTTCTCCGAGGAATTCATCTATCTCGGCCTGCTCTTCTCCAAATAAATTATCAGACTCAACCGGTTCATCTTCGACATCATCCAGCTTTTCAGGCTTTTTCCGCTCTTTTGATATATACTTCTTGTCATCAAAAAAAAGCTCTTGGGATTTATCGTTTTCGGAACTGTATAAATTTATAACCGATTCTGCTATTTTCTCAGCATATGACCCAGATGGATACAAGCTTGTAGTCCTCAATGCCGAGATAAGGGCCTCCTTACCCCTTGTAATTGCAGATTTAATAACCTCACCGTCATATATCTCTTCACAGGCAAAAGAATAAACGTTGCGTTCACCTATCTCGGCAAATTCTTTAATTGTCAGCTTATTTGCATTATCGTTTTTCAGAATCAAATATTTTTGTTTCATGGTTTATCACAACAAAGAGTTTTATGGCTAAATACTCCCTTGTTATCTTCTATTTCCTTTTGAACAATTTTTCAATAAACATATCTCCTTTTTCCGGGAAGATACCGTTATTATTCCTGATCACCATCAGAATTGATTCTGCAACGGCCTCTCGGTTATCCCTTGAATCTATTGGTCGTAACTTCCATGCAAAATTCCCGTCGATTTGCTGCTTGATCCAATTCTCAAATTCATCCCAGCTACATGAAAAAATATAATCATCCACCATCAGTTATCTCCCATTAAAACATTTTTCGAAAAGTAAAAACAATATGTATTATACTAAATAAACAGCCAATTCCACAGTACTAATAAGTGTTTTATCCATTGTCCCGCTATAGATTAGCCAGAGATTATAGTTTTTTTACTTTGCTGGCAACAGAAATTTGGATGGGGATTTATAGAGGCGGGATGATGGATAAAACGATGAGGTGCTCAGCCGCTTCGCTGATAAAGCGTTGCAGACCATTGCATGCATAATTTTTAAATGGTGAAGGAGTGCACACTTCTTTAAAAGTGTTCAATAGTCATATCAAAAAACAGTGTGGGATTCGATCAATTTTTCTTATTCGAAAAAAAAGCGGATACCATATGTTGGGTTCCGCTTTTCAGCCTTAAAACTTTTAATACATTGAGAGTACCTTATCGAAATATAATTCTTAAAAATGTGATATCTTGCAAATACCTAAGTTCATGCAAAATTGTGATACGGTAATATGATATCACAAATATTATATCCTGCTTCTTTCTTGGAATATCTTGCCAAAACCAAAGGTCAAAGCATCTCTATTTCCAGTACATATATCTTATTTCTTACGAAAATGCAAAAAAGGCAAACCCCATCAAATGGATTTGCCCTTATTGAAAAACGAAATCACAAATAATTTGGGGCCTCAAAAACGTGTCATTTATTGCAGATGTAGTTTCGTTGGACCTGTGATTGGTGATATCTGAGATAATAACGCCTTGTGTATGAGGCCAAAAAATTGGAAAGACCAATTTTGGGGTCCTAAGTATACAATTGTTACGCTCTATATAAACTGCAAGCACGAATGGGCTGAATCATTTTTACACGATACGTTTTCCCAGAGGAGCGTCCGGTCCATCCTGCTCTTTAATTTGAATCAGCATGTCGCTATCAAAACGCCGGGTAATCATAAGCATGCCCATCTCGCCAGTGCGGGGCCGAAATATAATGGCATTGTTCCAGACAGAGGTTATAAATCCATCTGGCTCCATTATGGGCAAGTGCAGCTTTGGCTTCACTGTGCTTTCCTTATTATCTTGAGTATTATCTTTTAGGTTAACATCACAATAAAAGGTCGCCCAATTTGTGATGATAGCAGTCTTATTGTGTAGCAGTGTCCAAAAGCTCGGAGTTTCAGTTGTGGGCAGGCCAGCACGCCTAGCCCGAAACGCCCCGTCAGTGTCACGGATTGACTGGCGGATGAGCTCTGGGGTTTCCACATCTCCCGGAAAATAGGGCACGTTGGCTTCGTAATTGCCCACATGATGATCGGCCAGGTCCAGAATAGATGGTTCTCTACTGCGGAAATTGGCAACCATGATATTCAGATCAGATTTCATCTCGCGGAAAAACCATGAGGTGAGTGCATCATTGGTAGACACAAAGGGAACCTGGCCTTCCTGTTTTGCTTTGGCCTTCTCCTGCGCTACCCAGGCAGAATCTATAGCATGAATACACACATTTTGCGGCTCGCGACGGGTCACCTTTGCGCTCACATAGGTTCCCACAATACCAAAGCCAAGACCAGCTGATTTAAACATCGCGGTTTCTTTTTCGCCGATGATTTCAATCTTGGCTTCCTCAAAACCAGGGACTCGTACTGGGTCCAGCTCATCCACTTCCGAGTCCGTGCTGAGCATGCTGTACAATTTATAGTACGTATGGCCATCTCCAAGGGTATGGTTCATGGAAACGACCAGTGCAAAGCCGGGTAGAGCGATAGTATGCTGCAGCGGCATGGCCTGATCACTTTCTTCTGCTCCCGTTTCAACCGGCACAACCGCTACCTTGAAAAGCACCTCATCTTTATCTGTCGCCGGTTTCGAACGTACGCACTGGACAGGCAATAAGCAGTAAACGAGTTCTTCATAGGGCATGCCGAGCGAAAATCCCACATCGCCAGGTTCATACAAAGTTAAGTGCTGATCAATGACACGCTCAACATCAAAGGTCTTGGAATAGGTCATCGCCACGATACCATCTGGCGTGTTCTTTTTGACGATCCGTGATGTGAGCCAGGGATTTTTCTCCAACATAATAACAATTCGATTGCGCAGATTCTCGACAGGGGCAGAGCCTTCGTATAAAGTTACCGTGGTGACAGGGGGCAGGTGAAGGTTTGCCAGTTCCCACTCGGTCAATTTCAAATGCTCCTGGCCTTCAACGGCAGCAATATCGGTCATTAAAAACTCCTTATGTCTTCAAATATCTTTAAATGCTCTTTTAATGAGTTCTCTATTCGGATTTTCTACAAGCTGGCATATATCATCCAATAACATAGTATAGCCGAATTGCAGATTTCTTGCCAAAACCAAAGGTCAAAGCATTTCAATTTCTAGTACATATATCGTATTTCTTACAAAAATGCAAAAAGGGCAAACCCGATGAAATGGATTTGCCCTTATTGAAAAACGATATCACACGAATTTTTATAGACATGATATTTACATTTTTATAGCAGTAACATGTAATCGGGATCCGTTACAGGTTTGTAGGAAGTATCTGTAATTTAAAAAGGAGATTTTATTGCAGAGAATAGCAGATAACCCAACTTGTAAAGGATGAAATTCATACGACCAAATCCCCACTTGTCCAGAGTGAAGGGTTGGACCGGATCCTCATGACACTGTCTACGATAATATTCGTGGCGTTAGAAAATTCAAGCCTTTAAGCACACTTTAGTTCTGGGTAAAACCAATGTCTACTCCGAAAATTGATTGACATGCTCCGCATATTGAGCATCTTCATCTGAGATGTGATCAGCGAGCCAGTTCTGAGCCATATCCAATGCTTCATCTGCCAAGCCCTGACTTGCTCCAAAAGTATTGAATTTATCAGCCAAAGTATCAAACTTCTCTATGAATTCTTCGTGGAGTTTCTTGTGTTCTTCAATATGAGGGTATTCATACTTTTTCATGAAAGCTTCTTCTGATTGAAAATGTTTCACGGCGTAGTTCTTTAGAAATTCTAAAGTTTCTTCAACAGCCTCCTCTCCCTCGCAGTTTAAGATATCCATATAAAATTTGTGTACAACTTCAAAAAACTTTTTATGTTGTTTATCAATCTCACTAATTCCAATCAAGTAATCATCAGACCAATCAAGCAAATCTACCATAATACAGTAACCCTCCTATAATCAAAAATTTTGTCCACCTTTTAATTAAGGTGATCGAAAAGCGGTTGCAACCGGTTCAATAGAACTGAAAAAACTCAGAGTCAAATTGAGGAAGTGATTAACAAGAATCTGCCTATCTGTCAATTTAATATTCCATGATAGATATTGCGGCATGCTTTCCTAATGGAAAATTTCAGGTCTCTTGCCAGGAACCAAGATATCAACAAAGTACAGATACATTGAGAGTATGTCACGAAAATAAGGATAGTCAAGACCTGTGCTTTCTTGCCAAAACAACATCTCGAAGTCAGTTCATGCTGATTACATATATCATAAAAATGAAATAGGCAAACCCGGTGAAATGAGTTTGCCCATTTTGAAAAAACGATATTACACGAATTTTTATAGACATGATATTTACATTTTTATAGCAGATATTCAAAGGTCGGAGGGCGACTCTTGCCGTGTATATTTTAAATAAAAAACCCCTGCCAGAATGACTGACAAGAGTCATTGCCAAAGGAGAACCGTGGGGGAAAGTTATGAAAACCTTAGTGGGACTTGCTGACCTCATTACTTGGTCCCGATTCAAATCCGTCAGTATCTATAGCAGTTACAACACAATAATTTCCAGGACCAGTGTTTTTGGGTATGGTAAATACACAACAGGCTTTGTCGTTCGGAAAACAATATATTTCCCCTAATAAATTTTGACTATATTTCCCAAATGTATATTGACCCTGCATACGTGACTGATAAATCCTATAACCCATAAGATTGGGTTCGGTATTAGCATCCCATGTTAATGTAACAGGCTGTCCAGCAAGTGCTAGGGTTGAAACTGACAAAACAACAAACAAAACCAAAATTGATTTTTTCATGTTATCTCTCAATGAAAAATTAAAAGCCAATGCGATAGTCCGTAGGTGAAAGGTGGTTCATTGTTCTGACTAAAATCTAAAATGGTTTTAGGTGACATATACGCCATTTCTGACCTTGAATCTTTTATTTCACCTTCTTTCTATTATTATTTTGGTTAGCTTTGTAACAAGCAGCACATTTAGCACAATATTCATCGGTTGAGCACTTAGATAAGGATCCACCTTGTAATCCATATCCTCCTGAAGTAGGTGTTATATCAATCAGTACTTTGCACCCACAGGCTGAACATTTTTCTTTTAAAACTATTGTCGATCTCTCAGGCGTAGCTTCAAACATTTTTTTTAATATTTCTAACATCAGCGATCAATCACCTTTGTAATTATTACATCTTTTTATCATTTTGATATTCTTGGTTTTATTCTTCTATCAAGCCCACTTCTTCTTTCTTTACCAGACCTGCGTTCAGGAATGTGAAAGTCATAGGAAAATTGGCGTCTTTCTATGCCTGAACGCCTACCCCCATTATCGTGTAAAATCTTGTTCATTGAAAAATATTTTTCTTACATCAAATGTTAAAATAAAAGTCGTATGGTGATTATATAAGATTATGCATTTTGTATGTCAAGATCAAAATAACACAATATGTGGTAGAAAAAGCTATGATATTAATGAGGGGCCTTTTAGGAGTCCATTGAGGGTAGATAGTGAATGAGGCGGAAACTAATGATTTCGTGCTAAACCTTCAATTGCTGAAAATTGAAGGTTTCGAACCGAAATCGAATGTTGTGATTTCTTGCCATAAACACAGGTGCAAGCACCTCAATTTCCAATACATATATCCTATTTCTTACAAAATTGCAAAAAAAGGTAGACACCCCTCAAAAATTGGCCATATGAAAATCAAGTGAATTGATTGGTTGTACCAACGATTTTCGTCACATCCTTCGTTCCAAACGACAATCCGCCTAACAGGCTGGACATTTGCAAACTGATGACTATTTTTCTTTGTGTTGTTTTTCGTAAAATGCAATACTTCAAGCTAAAATCATTAACATATCGACTGAAAACAACGGCTGAAAGGGTTCATCTATGAACATGGTAAATCGGAGGCTGAGAAGCTAATGTCAGCGGAAATTATCATGGTATTGGTGATTTTAGTAGCTGTTATTGTGTTGCTTGTAACAGAGTGGATACCTTTGGAGGTTATAGCGCTGCTAGTTTTAGGTGTTTTGGCGGTCACCGGAATTCTTAGCCCCACTGAAGCTTTGGCCGGATTCAGCAATCCTGCCGTGGTGACCATCTGGGCAGTGTTTATTCTCAGCGGCGGCTTGACTCGTGCCGGTATAGCCAATATCCTCGGCCGTCAATTGCTGAAGGTTGCCGGACGCAAAGAATCGCTTTTGGTGGTGATCATCATGGTCGTTGCCGGCGTACTTTCAGCGTTTATGAACAACGTTGCCGTGGCTGCCCTCATGCTACCGGTGGTCATGGATATTGCCCGAAAAACAGATCGTTCACCTTCGACATTATTGATGCCGCTGGCATATGGATCGTTGCTTGGGGGGCTGACCACCATGATCGGCACACCACCCAACATCCTGGTCACTGAAGCGCTGCGCGAAAACGGCCTGACACCCTTTGGGCTGTTTGATTTCACCCCGGTAGGGCTGGTGATTATGTTTTGTGGTATCGTATTTGTTACCTTCATCGGAACGCGTATCCTGCCGAAACGTAGCTTGACCAAAGAAACATCCGAAAAACACCCGGATTACCGCTCACAGTATGAACTTCAAGAGCATTTGTTTCAGATCAAAATACCGCCGGGGTCGGCCCTGGTTGGCAAAACATTGGCCAAAAGCCACCTGGGATCCGGATTGGGTCTTAACGTGGTAGGGATCACCCGGGGCAGTCAAACGCTGTTGGCTCCCGAGATAACCGAAACCATTGAGCGGAATGATGTGCTGATTGTTAATGGACATTTGGAGAGGATTCAAGAATTGAATCATTGGGGCCAATTGCTCACCGAAAGCCGTAGCATTGGCGTTGATGACCTTTTCGCCCATGGGATGCAAGTTGCCGAACTTCAACTCAGTCCAACTGCTGCTTATGCCGATCAGACAATATCAAAAATCGGCTTTCGAAATCGGTTTGGGCTCAACGTGCTGACGATTCAACGTGATGGACGCCAAATTGATGAGGAATTAAAAGCCGAGCCGCTTAAGGCCGGCGATGTTTTGATTGTTCATGGTCTTACGGCGCAAATGGCGACACTGAAAAACGATCCTCATTTTCTGCCACCTAAACCATTGACACCTGAAATGTTGAAGGACAACACTTCGCTGGGTGAACGCCTGCGCCAACTTCGAGTACCAAAGACTTCTAAACTTATCGGGATAACCTTAAACGAAAGCCGTCTGGGAGATGCCATTGATGTACAGATTCTTTGCATCGTTCGCCAAAATGGTATTGCCTTGATCCCCACATCCGGCGACAGTTTTGAACCCGATGATTGTCTGGTGGTATCCGGAGCGTCGGACATGATTTCCATCCTGCAAATGCAGGGGCTTGAAGGTGTTCTTGTGGAAGATTCGTCTCATCCCCCGGATCCGTCGATGCTTGAAGATGATCAGGTGGGGCTCATCGAGGTGGTACTCTCTCCTCATTCTGTGCTGTCCGGTATTACTCCGAGCCAGTTGAATTTCCGTGAAAAATACGGTTTGACTGTACTTGCCATTTGGCGAAAAGGTCGAGCTTATCGTTCCGATTTGCGCAACATGGCCCTTCAGTTCGGTGATGCTTTATTGTTGTTCGGACCATGGAAAAAGCTGATAGTTTTGGGTCGGGAACCTGATTTTCTTGTTCTCACCGAAACCGCTCAGGAAGTTCCAAGGAAAGAAAAGGCCAAAGTTGCCCTGAGCATTATGGCGGCTGTGCTATTGTCGGTAATTTTGGGCTGGATACCGATTTACATTGCTGTGGTCATCGGCGCTGCCGTCATGGTCTTAACCAAATGTCTGACCATGGAAGAAGCCTATCGGTATATTGAATGGAAAGCCGTATTTTTAATTGCCGGAATGTTACCGTTGGGGACCGCTTTACAAAAGTCCGGTGCAGCCAGTCTCCTGGCCGAAGGCGTTGTAAATTCACTGGGGCCTTTCGGCCCGTATGCGGTGTTGTTTGGACTTTTGCTGATCACTTTTATAGCTACCAGTATTATTCCCACTGCTGCCCTTGTGGTACTTATGGTGCCGATCGCCTTGAAAACCTCTGCCAGTCTGGGAATATCTCCACATGCCTTGATGATGGGCATCGCCATGGCCGCATCTTCCAGCTTCACATCCCCCATCTCGCATCCAGCTAACGTCTTGGTGATGGGTCCGGGCGGCTACCGGTTTACTGATTATCTGAAAGTTGGTGTCCCACTGACATTAATAGTTCTATTGGTGTTGATGTTGATTTTGCCTATTTTCTGGCCGTTAACGTCTTGACCTTTTCTTGGTAAAAGTTAGGGATTGAGAGAAAACGTTCGTTACTGCGGTTAGTAAGGTGACGCTCGTTAAATTATGATCCCTAAATTGAGTAAAAGTGCATATCAGTCGTTACGTTATGCATCCAGGCATCTCCGATTTGGAATTTGTTGTGATCTATTGAGAAAACCCAAGAAAATCTGGCTTGTCAAAACCTGTGATACCTTGCAACTACCTAAGTTCACGTTAAATTGTGATACGGTAATATGATGTCACAAATATTATATCCTGCTTCTTTCTTGGAATAGCTTGCCATAAGTACAACCTGAAACCGAGTTTCGTTCAGTACATATATCCTATTTCTTACAAAATTGCAAAAAAGGCAAACCCAGCGAAATAAGTTTGCCTTTATGAAAAAACGATATCACACGAATTTTTATAGACATGATATTTACATTTTCATATTAATTCAAAGGTTGGATAATAAGAAAGACAGGGCCAAATTAATGACCCTGCCTTAGTTTTTAAAGCAAAGGTTGATCATGACGCATATAGCTAGTTTGGTGTTTATTTAATCTGTTCCTAATGGAATTATACCGACACCAATTTCTTTTATTTCTGCAATATTTTCCAACAGAACCTTGATTTGATCGGATATCTTCTTTTCTTGAGATAAGTCCGATTCAACGCTTACATAGACAACCGCATCTTTGCATCTTACAATGGCTTCAGGAAATTTATCTACTATGGCTGAATAAGCTTTAGCAGCTAAAAACTTATCTTTTGAAATCATTCGAAATTCAGGAGTTGTCTGAAAACAAGGTCGATTTGCGATATTAAATAAAATCTCAACCGCATCATTCACCTGCATTTTATCAATTTGTAAGACAACATCATAAAGTTCACAATTATGAGTATCAATTCCATAAAGGCTTATGCCCCATTTTCGCCTTTCTTCATCGTCTTTTATCAAGAGGTAACGTGCCTCTTTTTCGGAAATGTTCTCGCGCCTCATTTCCTCCTTTATTCTTTCCTCTAAAGTTGAGTTGATTCTCACTTTTAGAACGCTTGGGATTCCTCTAGCAAAATAATGCCCTGCTAGTCCATGGTAGATTACATTGTTTTTTTGAATGTACCCTAAAAAAACTTCATGAATGAAGGCGGTAAACTTTTCTTTTCCATGTTTGAAACGATCCAAAAAAGAGGGTGCATCATGGAGCGCTCGAATTAGCTTCGCTTCTTTTACATTAAATTGGTCTGAAGCTTGCAATAGAATCTCTCTTGAAATACAGTCATACTCTAACTTTGCAGCGAGTTTTTCCGCAATCTCTTTCCCCTTACTATATGAGCCTCTGGAAATTGTAATCACACCCATTTAGACCTCTCTTTAATAATCAAAATTTTTCCTATGGAAATTATAAAGTCAATCACTCTTAAGAAATCACTTCAATAACTTCAACATCATAATCACACAGCATTGAATAGAGTGAAACCTTAATGCCTTATCTTAAAAATTTAAATAATAGTCATTGGTGCCACATTGTAATATTTTAATCAAGCGATATATGCTTTGATTTTATCTCAAAAGGTGAATTTTGAATCCATATATCATAGAAATGGAATAGGCAAACCCCCGTTCCCCTATTTCAGTCTATGTTTAGATGTTAACAGATTTCATCGATAATCAACGGGCGAACATTAGAAAAATCGAAAACTCTGATACAACGAAAAACTCATTAAGGCAATACTTTGTTGGTTCTTCTCCAATTTTGTTGGAGAAGAACCATAAAAACTCACTGGATCGACTTATCCTTTGATGATCCGGGGGAGGATCATATGATGCTGGGGGCAGATCGATTTTGGGTTCTGGTAAGCTGCGCCGGCAAAGGCCACAAGGTATTTCCTCAGATCATGCATCGGCACAATCTCATCAATCAGACCATTTTCGGCACAAAACAGGGGCCTTGAATTGTCGTAATATTCTTTTGCCAGCGTGTTCATTTTTTCGATAACCGGCTCCAAAGGCCTTCCTGCTTCCTTTTCTTTGACCAACCTTCGAGAATAGGTGGCAACCGCCGCGGTCTCACCATGCATGACATATATTTCACTGGCAGCTGTTCCTAAAGTAAATGCATTATGCCGGTTGGCTGTGGGTCCGCCCATAAGATAATGGGCCGATCCCGTACCCTTTCTGAGAAGCAGAAGCATCATGGGAATTTCGGTCTGCTGGATCGAATAAACAAGCCCCTGGGCCAGACCCAGCAACTCCGCCTTTTCAGCCGCATCTCCCACATCCAGTCCGGTACTGTCCTGCAGCCAGACAATCGGAATACGATCCCTTCCGCAAAGGGTCACGAACTCGTTCATTTTTATGAGCCCCTGGCGATAGAGTTTTGCGCCCATACCGGGATAATCGGCGTACTCCGGATAATTCTTCCCCAGGTATTCCTGTCGGTTGCCGATACACGCCACTAGAAATCCGTCGATTTTGCACAATCCGGTATAGACTTCCGGACCATATTCTGGGCGAAACTCCATATGTTCACTTGAATCCACCAGCCTTGCCAGTACTTCGTCAAAATCGTATACCCTTTTGGGTTCCAAGGGAACCAAACGGTAAAGATCGTCTATTGGGAATTGGGGTTCTTTGGGTTCAGCCACCCGATAAAATTTGGGATGATACGCCGGCATATCTTTCATATAATCTTTGAGCCCGTCCAATACATCGGTTTCATCTTCAAAAACATATCTGAAAAAACCGGTTTCATCGTAGTGGATGTTTACCGACCCTGGTGGTTTGATTTTGAATGCTTTTGCCTTTGAAATGATTTCCTCTGCAGTTTCTTTGTTAAAAGCCCCTTTGGGCGCCATTCCGCTGACAATGCCCACACCGCCGACAGCAATATTACAGTCTTTGTGTGCAAACAGTACGGTCGGACTGACACTCTGGTACCCGCCTCCGGCCGGGTTTGTGCCGTATATCCCGGCAAGCACCGGAATTCCGAGTTGTTCCAGTTCGGCATGCCTGAAAAAAGGGGTTCCGGCACCGCGACGACCGGCATAGAACTTTTCCTGTTCGGTCAATTTTGCGCCACTGCAATTAACCAGCCAGACCAAAGGAATATTCAGGAGTTTGGACAGGTCGGTCACCCGAAGAATATTTTCAGACTGCCCCGGAAGCCAGGCCCCGGCCATCACTTTATTGTCAAATCCGATAATAACGGCCCAGTTGCCCGAAATCTTGCCGATTCCATCGATAACATTGGTGGTCCCTTCCACATTGTTCATTGGATTGTAGAGGGTGTGCAATGGACACCATGTGCCGGGATCAACGAGATATTCAAGACGCTGCCATACCGTCATCTGTCCTCTGGCATTAATCTTTTCTTCAGAAAATCCCGCCGCTTTAACTCGGTTGACTTCATCCGCTATTTCATCCTCGATCTTTTGGATCCGGATGCGGTTCTCTTCAGTGCTTTTAATTCGGCCTTTTTTCAGAACACGGCCGAATTGGGTCATTTTCTCAAAATAGGGTCTCATGGTTTAAACCTCGATTCATTCTTCGTCGATAATGGCCAGAATATCGTTTTCCGCCACTTCATCCCCTTCTTTAATCCTGACTTCCCTTATGGTTCCATCGCAGGGGACAAATACCGGTGTTTCCATCTTCATCGCTTCAACAACCAGGATTTCTTCATCCGCCTCCACCGTGTCGCCTGATTTTATTTTCAGTTGAAACACCCTGCCGGCAAGGGGAGCCACAATCTCCTTGGCCATAATAATAGTCCTCCATCTTTCTGCTTCATAGTTTTGCAATAGCGCGTGCAATCCCAGCGTCCTGTCGGGCCGGGACTGCAGGTTCGGCAAGTGAAAATCAAAATGGATAAAATTCCTTTAATTATCTGTTCGCTTTGCGAATTCCAAGCTGATCCAGAGCAATAATCCATTTACAGATATTTGTCGATCCTTCAACCATGAAATAGGTGGGGGTGTCCCGATAAAAGCGTGCTATCGGGATACTCTGTAGAGTATCCGTATGCCCCGAGAATCCTCATGGCATAGTTGGCGCACTTTGTTACAACTTCACCGGCAAAATACTTTGCCTGTGCCACATCGAGGCCGTTGTTGAGGTTCCCCTGATCCTTTTCCCAGGCAGCCTTGTAAACCAGGAGCCGGGCAGCCTCGATCTCAGCAGACATCTGGGCAATCATATCCTGATTCATCTGAAACTCACCGATGGGTTTGCCGAACTGTTTCCGTTCATTACAATATTTCAGCGACACATTCAGACATGCCCGGGCAACTCCCACGGCACCGGCGGCTGCAGAAAGACGGGTCTGGTTGAGTGAGCCGAAGAGTATCCTTGCGCCGTCTCCGGGTTTTCCAATGATATTTTCCCGGGGCACCCGTGTATTGCTTAAAAATATTTCACCTGTGGGAGAGGAGTGAGACCCCATTTTTTCTAAAGCCGATGTTTTAACACCGTTAAAGTTCTTCGGCTCCACAACAAAGGCCGAAAGACCCTTGGAGGTCTCATCTGGATCCGTATAGGCATAATAGATAATTACATCGGCAACATCTGCATTGGAGATCCAGGTCTTGGATCCGTTTAAGAGCCAGTGATCTCCCTTATCCTCTGCAGTTGACGTCATGGCCATCACATCGGAACCGGCATCGGGTTCTGTGATTGCAAATCCACCGATGGTATCGGCGTTAACCAGCTTGGGGATGTATTTCTGTTTTAAGACTTCGCTCCCATATTTGCAAATGGTAAACGCGCTTCCAAGACACTGCATGTTGACCTGAACCCTCAGAGAGCTTGATGCTTTTGCGATTTCTTCGGTCACAATCATTGCCGCCAGCCAGCCCATATCTTCCCCACCGTATTTTTCAGGAATAACCGTTCCGAAAAAACCGAGTTCTCCCATGGGCTTGATAGCTTCTTTATACGGAAAGTAATGGTCTGCATCCCATTGATCGGCATAGGGTGCAATTTTTTTGGTCGCAAATTCAGAAACCGCTTTTTTCAGCATCTGAAGTTCTTTAGAAAACGCAAAATCCATATCTACTCCTTTGTTTTTATATAGAATTTTCTGTTCTACCGGGCTTGACAATGCTGACGAAACCGAGAAATGTCATTCCTATCACTGCTGAAAATATGGATCCTGTCAGGATCGCAATTCTGGCATAATTGAGTATTTGAGGCTCGGAAAATGAAAGATCGGCAAGAAACAAGGACATGGTGAAGCCGATTCCCCCAAGCATGGCCCCTCCAAAAATATGCGACCACCTGACTCCTTGGGGTAAGGAAGCAATTCCGGTCTTAACCGAGACATAGGAAAATAGCATGACTCCTAAAGGCTTTCCGAAAACCAAACCAAAAATAATCCCCGTAATTACCGTATTTGAGACCATTTCCGAAAAAACGATACCGTGAAAGGTCAAACCGGTATTCCCCATGGCAAAAAAAGGCAGAATTAAAAATACAACCCATGGATGGAGGGCGTGCATCAACCGCTGCAGGGGTGTTTCCACATCATGGCAGGCCAGCTCCAGCGCTTGGACAGCATGCATGTGTTCCTGATTCAAAAGGATTGAATAACCGCAACTTTGGTCCTCACATTCAAACTTTTCCGTTATTTTCCTTACGTTTTGCAAAAAGTTATCGGTATCATACCTTCCCCGGGCCGGTACAAAAAGGGAAACAATTACCCCCGCGATGGTGGGATGGATGCCTGATCCCAGAACAAAAAACCAGACAGCAAGTCCCAGAATTGCATATACCAGCGTCCATCGGATCCAAAGAAAGTTTGCCACGGCAAGTCCCAGAATCAAAAACAGGCTGATGATAAGATAAGACCAGACTATTTCCTTGGTATAGAAAATTGCGATAATGACGACTGCACCCAGATCGTCGGCAATGGCGAAGGCCGCCAGAAAGATCCTTAGACCCACGGGCAATCTGCGGCCAAATACTGCCACAGCCCCCAAAGCAAAGGCGATATCCGTTGCAACGGGAACTCCCCATCCGCTGATGGTTGGCAATCCGATATTAAGTGCTGCATAGATAAGGCCGGGTACAATCATTCCTCCCAGCGCGGCAATCACCGGCAGCAAAGCCTTTTTAGGGGTCGCGAGTTCTCCGACGAGAATTTCGCGTTTGATCTCAAGACCCACCGTAAAAAAGAACAAAGACATGAAACCGTCATTGATCCAGTGAACGAGTGTTTTGCTGATATGAAAATGCCCGAAGGCAAAGGAAACTTCGGTATGCCAAAAGCTGTGATAGGTTTCCCCGATGCTGGAATTGATCCAAATCAGGGCCATGATCGTAGCGGCAATGAGCAATATACTGCTGGCAGCTTCTTTTCGGAAAAATCGCTGGGTGGGCTTGAAAATTTGATCAGCAACCAGTTGCCGGGTGGATGCCATATACTTGTTACGGTTTAAAGGCATCATTCTTTTTATAAGGATGAACCAGCTTTGCGTTCATTCTTTGAAAAAATCAACTAAAGAAATTCATATGAGATTTAAATATTTAGGGCACTTATTATTTTGGCGCCGTGCGATAATGCGCCAATGAAATATTTTACCTAATAAAATTTATTTCGGCCAGTTGTTTCAAAGGCTTTTTAGCAATATAGGGGTGCGAAGCCTTAGTATGTTTGGTACAAAGCGATACTTAAATTTCGATCATTCGGTTTTATGCTTCATGTTGTCACATATCATGTCAACGGCCTTTTCCACCGATGTTTTTCCCATATCTATAATCAGATCATAAAGGTGAGCGTCATTCCAATCTTCGTTAAAGTATTGTTTGACATAAGCCTTTAAATCGCCTTCTTCTCGGTCAATAAAATCTTTTGCAGCTTTGTGACTCAGATTCTCAGCCTCCATAAACTTCTTTATTTTCATATCATTATCTTTTATCAAACGAACATGAAGCGTATCTGATTTTTCCTTTAAAAGGCACTGGCTTCCCCATCCAAGAATGATGACGTTACCGGCTTCGTATACATTTTCAACCAACTTTTTGGTGACCTCATAGTAGTTCTTGTCGTCCAAGCAGCCATGTTCACGGTCAACCACCTTCTGGACAATAGAGCAAGTGTAGCGATCGACAAAACGAAGAATTCGTGACTGGGAAGCTTTGTGAAACGTTTCCGCTTCACTTTCAGATATATGGAGTTCTTTAGCAATATCAGCGACTAAATTTTTGCCGATGTATTCGTAGCCAAGTTTTTTCGCGACCAGCGATGCGACCCTTTCCCCTTCAGTGCCAAATTCTTTGCTAATGGTAATTACTGCCATGAAACCTCCTTTGACCTGATTAATTCGTTGTGTCGATTCTTTTTTCAGCGTTAATTTTTTCGATACGAACTTGTAAACCTTTTGACTTTAATCATAAACAATCCTCCATATCTTCAATGATCGGGCATTGTCAAGAGGTTGGGTGGTAAGCTCTCAATAAAAATGGACTCGGCAAGCTTACTTTCATCAAAACTGAGCGTTTCAAATACCGACAATTCTCTTTTACAGGGCCAGGTTCTGTTGCTTAATTTGTCAAGAAGTTACACGGACTCAACGCTGATTATTTCCGGAATTAGCTTCTTAATATACCGCTCTATGCCCTGTTTGAGTGTCATCTGGGACATGGGACAACCGGCACAGGCACCCTTTAATCTTACCTTTGACAATATTGTTTTCCACATCAACAAGTTCCACATCTCCGCCATCTGCTTGAAGATGTGGTCTGACATCATTTAACGCTTTTTCAACTCTTTCTCTCATTGGATTTACGCTCCTTATTCTGTTGAATTCGAATTGCTATCAGAAGCCGGGAAGCTTTTTATCACATGCTCTATTATATATGTTTTTCGAGGACCGGCCGGATATCCCCTGGGTGTTAATTGAACAGGAATTCTTCCTCCCAAAAGCTCTCTCTTCATAGGTAGGGTTTTTTTGCCCTGGTAAAAAATGCCGATGGGAATCCGCTCTCCCGCTCCGTAGCCCCATTCCCTGGCTTTTTCAAAAGCAGCCTACCCTGTCGGAAGCATCATGATCCTGCTGGGTGAACTCATACACCCTTTCGTTGTAAAAATCATAGGTGTCGAAAAAAGTAAAGCAGGGTTGAAGCACATCGACAAAGGAAAAGCCTTTATGGTTTATGGCGGCTTCAAACAAGGCCATAAGATGCTTTCGGCTTGGCTGAATAGCCTCTGGCCACATAAGTCGCTCCGGCGGAAATCATCAACTCAATGGGGTTTAGTGGTTCTTCGGGGCTGCCTTTCGGGGTCGACCGCCCTTTGAAGCCGGGGCGGGGCTGGTGGGTGTAAACTGACCGGTTGTAAGTCCGTATACCCTGTTGTTGTGGACAATGAACGTCATGTCTATATTTCGCTTGGCACTGAAAATGAGATGTTCAATGCCTTCACCATATGCGTCTCCGTCACCTGAATGGCCGATCACCACCAGATCCGGATTGGCCAGTTTAATCCCTGTCATCGGCGGGGGAACCCGGCCATGAATCGAATAGAAGCTGTTGACATTGACATAGTCTACAATTTTGGCATGACATCCTATCCCGGAAACCAAGGCCACCTTATTAAGGTCGAGCCCCTGGTTTTCAAGGTTGACCAAGACCTTTTTGATGGTGGTTAAAATGGCAAAATTACCACAGCCGGGGCACCATGTATTCTGGGCGTAAGTTTTTAATTCTTTGGTGGTCGTCATGTGAGCACCTCCTTTACGTTGTCGAGCAAAACATCCACGGTAAAGGGACGCCCGTCAAAACGTAAAATCATATCGTCAATACAGAAACCGTGGCCGGCAACAAGTTTTGCCAGTTGTCCGGTGGCATTAACTTCCACGTCTATGATCTTATCAACGCCGGAAAGGGCTTTTTTAAGCGCCTCTACCGGCAAAGGCTCCAATATCAGTGGTTGTACTACTTTAAGATCAAGGACTTCGGCCACTTCTATACACGCCCCTTTGGTTGAACCCCAACAGAGGAGGGCGGTTTTTGAATCAGGATTTCCGTATACGTTCACCGTTTCATATTTTTCGAGCTCATCTTCCAAGGCTTTTCTTTTGCGCAGCCGTTTTCTTTGCATCCGGGAAATCGCCTCTGGTTCTTCAATGGTAATGCCGCTCTCATCGTGTTCATAGGAAGTGGCTTTAACGATTGCCGACGGATTCCCCGGAAAGGCCAACGGTGAAATGCCGTTTTGAGTATCAAGATATCTTTTATATTCTCCCTGATTGTTCCATAGAAGTGGCTTCTCCGGTTTAATCTTGTCCAGATCGGCCTCGAAGCTGAATATGCTTTCGCTCAAATGCTTGTCGGAAAGCACAAAGGTCGGAATCTGAAATTTCCATGCAAGGTTCATGGCCAGTCCGGCAGTATAAAATGCCTCATCGGCATCGCCGGGTGCCAGAACTACCCTTAAGATTTCCCCATGCCCGGCATGGATAACAAAGGCAAGATCCCCTTGCATGGTGTATGTGGGAACGCCGGTACTTGGCCCAGGTCTCTGAGCTTCCACGATGACCAGGGGAAGTTCACCCTGTCCTGCCAGGCTCAATGCTTCTGTCATCAACGCGAACCCTCCGCCGGAGGTGCCGACCATAGCCCTTGCGCCGGCATAGGCCGCCCCCAGTGCCATGAGTGCAACTCCAATCTCACTTTCAGGGTGTACGGTAACCACCCCCAACTCGTTTTCATGGGCTGCCAGATAATGGAGAATGGCCGATGCAGGGGTCATGGGATAGGCAATGTACATGTTCAGACCGGCTTTGACCGCCCCAAGAGCAATGGCTTCATTGCCGGAGATCAGTGGAAGGGGTTCTTGATTCAATTTTGGCACAAACTTGGAAGGGGTTTCAATCCGGTCGTAAGCATGCTGAGCGATTTTGAGATTCAAGTCGACGTCCTTTTCTACGGCATCCATAATGACCTTTTCCAGAACAGACCATTCAATATTTAATACGCCGGCCAGAGCTCCGATGGCGGCCGTATTTCTCATAATCGGCTTTCCCCCGAACTTTTTAACAATGTCCATAAAGTCGGACCCTATACCCTCGGTATCCGCTTTTTTGGAATCAAAGAGGATTATCCCGCCGGTATTGAGCCGATGTTTATGGTTTTCAACTGCATCCTGATTTAAGGCTACAATGATATCGACCGTCTCTTTGTGTGCAACGATGCGTTTTTCTGCGGCCCTGATGATGGAAAAATTGTGACCGCCACGGATCAGAGAGGGATAATCATCATAGAAAAAAATCCGATAGCCGATTCGATTTAGAAGTCGGGCAATGACGTGACCGGCCTGCCGGATACCATCACCAGCTTTACCTCCCACAAGAATCGATATCTCTTTCATGATGTGCCTCCTGAGGTTGTATAGGTGATTGTTGATATTGCAGTATACGATTTAGCGTACTGTTGACCTAAATATAATTCCACACTGTGGCATGTCAAATCTAATGTTATCGCAGGATAAAAAGTGACGGGGCCGGATTTGCACAGTGTAACCCTGACCCCGTTTAAATGTAATCACTCATCTTCTATGATAATGGCATCGGCGCCGCATTCATCTGCAGCCTGCCGAACAAGCGTCTCGTATTGCCTGGGGACTTCATCCACCTTAACCATTGACTTCAGTTCGTCCTCATCGTATTCGAAAACTTCAGGACATAAGTCGTTACAACGCCGATCTCCCATGCAGTTTTCAGTGACTTTTACTTTCATTTTTTTCTCCTTTAAAAATTTTTGAACTGTTAGGCTCTTTTTTAATCCGTCCTGGAGAAAGCTTTGATATTGGCGCTGCAAACCGGGCATGTTTCAGGTGGTTCATTTTCACAGGTATAGCCACAAACGCCACAAACATAGTAACATTCAATGTCTTCAGGATTATCAAGACTGTCCAAGGCCTTCTGGTAAAGATCCGCATGAATTTTTTCGACTTCATTGGCAAAGTTGAAGGACCTCTCCGCTGCTTTGTTTCCCTCTGATTTTGCTGTTTCAATCATACCCGGATACATACTTTTAAACTCATGGGTTTCACCGGCTATGGCTTCCTTTAGATTTTCAGCGGTTGATTTTATACCTTTGAGAACCCTCAGATGTGCATGGGCGTGAACCGTTTCGGCCTCTGCAGCCGCCCTGAAAAGATTGGCGACTTGCGGGTAACCTTCCTTATCCGCCTTTTTCGCAAAGGCCAGGTATTTTCTGTTGGCCTGTGATTCTCCCGCAAACGCTTCCAGTAAATTTTGTTCTGTTTGACTCATACAATTCCTCCTTTTTATTCAATCAAGTCTTCCATAGTCAGTTCATGGTTAATATCAATACAGCCGATAACGCTTTGGGCCCCGGGACACAATTTCAAATAGGCTTCCAGCGCATCTTTTGCCTCTGTCCTCTTTTCCTTTGGCAATTTAAGCCGGTAACTTACGTTAATGCGCGTAATTTTCAAAACACCGTCGACGTCTTCGATGTCGCCGGTTACGATGGCTTTAAACAGATCTCGAAAGGTCCGAATCTTTTTGCCGGCCAGCACCGCGGCCAGTGTGCCCATCATTCAGCCGCCCACAGCACCGACAATGTGATCTAACGTTGCAGCATGTTCTCTTTCCGGATCAACTTTATAGAAATCTTTGATTCCGCCGTGAACCCCGTAATAGACCGGTTCAGCAAAACCCTTGATCAAGGCTTTCCGGGTAGGCCCCATTTCTCTCGTGATCGTAATATGTGATGTGTGAACAATTTCACCCATAATCTCCTCCTTTTTTATCATCCCGAACAGCTGGTGAATTATGTTAATGATCTATGATTTTTTATGATATTCTTATTATGAGACCATCAATGAATCGGCATGCCCATGATCGGCCACAGAACATAAACTGCAAAACCGGTCACTGCGATCAGCAAAATACTGGCCGGTATTCCGTATAAAAAAAATTCAGTAGGTGTAAACTGTCTGGATTCATATGCCATGGCATTTGGAGCGGCGCCGACAAGCAACAGAAACGGCATTCCTGCCGTTACCAAGGATGTAAAAAGGATGACTTCCGGTGCTACGTTTAGATAAGAAGCAAGCACCAAGGCAACCGGCAGGGAGATCGCGATGGCCGCTACGTTCATTAAAAAATTGGTCATGATCATAACGAAAAATGCAATACCCATAATAAAGAAGAAACCGGTTGAATTATGGAATATCATCAGCCATTTTATTGCAAGCCACTTGGCCGCACCTGTTTGCCAGAGGCAAAAACCCATGCTCATGGCACCTGCAAAGAGCAGGATGATATTCCATGGTATTTCTTCAAGATCATCGACATCCAGGATGCCTGTAATAAAAAAAAGAATCGTTGATGTTAAGATAATGGCGGTTTTATCGAGAATCTTAAAAACCGGAAAAAAGGAACTCAGAGACATTGCCAGAATACAGGCAAAGATGATGACCACGGCGATTATTTCCTTTCTGGTAACCGGTCCCAGGTTTTTATTGAGTTGAACGGCCCTTTCTCTTAACCCTGGAATAACGCTCTTTTCAGGCTTGAAGAAAATCATAAAAAATATCCACAATAAAAAAACCATCAGCCACCCAATGGGGAGCATGTAATAACTCAATTGGAAAAATGTGATATCCTGGCCAATGACATCATTATAAAAACCTATGGCAACCGCACCCCGTGCAGCGCCTAATAGCGTTACAATGCTGCCTGCCCCGGCGACATAAGCCATTCCCATAAAGAGCCCCTTGCCAAACTTCGTTGGTTGGTCTTCTTCTCCATAAAGTCCGTAAATAGAAACAAGGAGCGGATACATGGTTGCCGCTACAGCTGTATGGGCCATAATGTGAGTCAAAGCAGCGATCAATACAAAACAGCCGAGATAAATCATGCTGGTTTTTTCGCCGACGATCATCAGCATTTTATAGGCCATCCGTTTGGTGAGTCCTGTTTTTGTAAAAACCATGCCGATGACGATGGAGGCGAAGATAAACATGACCGATGGGTCCATAAAGTCCGTGAACGCCTCCTTGGCCGGACGGATAAGAAAATAGACCTGAAGGACGCCGATGGCAAGGCTGGTGACACCGACAGGTACGACTTCCAAAACCCACCAGATTGTGGCAAACAGAGATATCGCAAGAGCGCCTTTTCCCTCTCTGCTCAACACAAAATGTTTTCCGGCCGGATCGATGGCATCTGACCACGGCGGTGCATAATACACCAGTGCAAAGAGCAATATGCCGGCAACAAGAAAAATAAATCGTTTTACGTTATAATGACCGTTACTAATTTTAAATTCAAAATCTCCTGCCATATATTAATTCCAATAAGTTTCAACTCTCAGAATTCATTAAGAAGATACATGCCGGACAGTTAGAGTTCACAAACGGCGAGTGTTTGCACAACCTCTTTGAACAGATCTGTTTGTCTTAGAATCCCCACAATTTTTTTGCCCCGGATTACCAGTAAAGACTGATGATGCTCCAGAGCCAGCTGATGTATGGCTTCACTCAGGGAAGCGTCTTCTGGAACATACTCTCCTTCTGCTGGAGCGCAGACCAGTATTTTAACTTTAAGCCGGCCCGCACTTCTACAGATATCCATCAAAGGTTTGTCCCAAAATCCGCATTGATTGAGCATCGGTTTTAAATACTGAGAACTGACTCCAAACCTGGATAGGGTTTTGGAATCATGGATCTGTTGTCCTTTGGGTTCCAATGCTCTGAGGACATCCAGCTGGCTGATTTTTCCGACAATTTCTCCATTTTCATCAGATATAAGAAGGATTCTATGGGGATACATTCCCTGTTCATACGTTTTTTGAGCTTTATCAAGGGTAAGGGCGGCCTCATATAAATTGGATTCAATGGGAATGGTCTCATATTCTGATATGGGAATCATTAAATCTTTTACAATTTTATTTTTCATAATCGGCTATCCGGCGCGAGTCTATTTATGTTTTCCAAGGAAATCGAGTATAGACCGTGTACTCCGTTTCCCGTCCTCGGATGAAAATATAATTGAAGGGTCTAAATTTCCACTACTTTCGGAATACAGGCGGGCTGTTTAAGGGTTTAACTTTGGCGATGACGGGTTCATTCAAATCCATGACGCATTTATTTCCAGTATGGATTGATGAGGTCTTCAAATATGACCATAGCCGCTTCAGCACCATGTCCGGCAGCTGTTACGATTTGCTTGTATCCACCCGACACATCTCCAGCCGTATAAATTCCCGGAACATTTGTTCTGTAATTATCATGCTTGATAAACCCTTCATTTGTAAGCTCGAGTCCAATTTTTTTTGCCAACTCGACTGAAGGATCATACCCAATGGCAATAAAAACGCCATTAACAGATCGAGGATAAGATTCTTCAGTTTTGTTGTTGTAAAGCAGGACTTCTTCAACGTTATGTTTTCCCCTGATTTCCTTGATTTCAGTATTGAAAAGTATCGGAATATTATTTTGTATCAGGTTTTTCACTAGAAAATCCTGCGCTTTCAGGTTGTCTCTCCTGTGAACCAGGGTGACATCCACACCGATATGATGCATATGAAGTGCCTCTGTAGCAGCACTGTTGCCACCGCCGACGATGATGGCTTTTTTCCCCTTAAAAAGCGGGCCGTCACAGGTACTGCAATAACTAACGCCATGTCCCGACAGACGAGATTCTCCAGGAACCCGAAGATTTTTGTGAACGGCCCCGGTTGCCATTAGCAAAGCCTTTGTTTTAACTTTTCGTCTGGTAGTTTGTACGTTGATAGGATCATTGGGTGTAATCTCAACAACCCCTTCGCCCGGGAAAATCTGAACATATTCCAAAGCATGGGTCACCATAATATCCACAAGTGTTTTCCCGCCGATCTGTTTGAGGCCCGGATAATTTTCAACCACCGGGGTTGTGGCCACCTGACCCCCAAGGACCCCTTTTTCCACGACCACAGTTTTAAGACCGCTTCGTGCTGCGTAGATTCCGGCTGTAAGTCCGGCCGGGCCACCCCCCACGATCAGCAAATCTGTTTCAACCTCCTCTGCATCACTTTCGGGAATGAATACCGTCTGTTGTTCCATTTTATCCAGAGACAGCATAAAAAGCTCTTCCGTCTGTGCGCCCTGGGCAATCAAAATGTCATTTGCATATGTTTGGGGAACAGATTGGGCTGAATATCGGGTAGCAAGTTCAGGGTTGGCTTGGATGTCGATGATTTCCAGAGAAACTAAATCGGGTTTTTCAACAGCTGCCTTTAAGGCGTTCAGGGCCTGTTGGGGGCAATACGGGCAACTGGCGCTGACAAACACCTTGATATTCCTCGGGGTGTTTATCTTTTTTATGACCTGGAGTGATTGTTCGTTGAGGTTGCTCGTCTGAAGTCCTATTAGAATGAGGGCCTCCAGAAAAATACGTCCCTCTTCACCCAACGGTGCTCCCAGCCACCGGATATTGTATCGGTCCGGATCGAAAACCAGAGTGGGCGAATATTCAACGTTCCATTTTTTTGCGGATTCATGAGATAAATTAAATTCGCGCAATACAATTTTATCGGTGAGCTGCCGAAAAAAACGAATGGCCTGCCTGGCGGCGTCAGTGAATACATCATTTTGGCCGGGTTGAGCGTACAAAAAAATAGGAATTTCTATTTTAATCGCGCCCAAAATTCTTTCAATTTCTTTTTGGGCTTCCAGTGCCTGAATGTCTTCCTGTTGATCCATCGTTTATTATCCTTTTTTTAATGAAATCAATCTCTGAATACAAGCTTCCCGCCAAGAAATCCAGCTGTAACAGCCGCACCAATCATAACAATGTTAACAAAGAGAAACGCGCCTAAATGGGCGGAAGTCAGTGTCAACACACCGGGGTCAATAATAGACCATATAACCAATATCATTGCCGTTAATGATACCACACCACCGCAAATTATCTTTGTCAGAAACAGGGTTGTCATCGCACCGTTATATTTTTTTTGCCACACAATAACCCCTGAAAAAAGCACCAGCGGCATAGCAAAGACAACAAATATGAGGTTATAAAATGCGGCCTGACTTAAGCCGGTGAACTTGAAAATGACAGCTAAAAAGATAAAGAGAACGGAAACGGGAAGTAAGCCGTTGGGAATATGAACCGAAATCGGATGGACATGATGCTTGACCATCAGTTGATAAATTCGGTCATATTTTGACGGAGGGTCAGGAGTTTTTCCTTCAGCATCTAAAGTTTTTGTTTCGGTTTCGAGTTCTATGGGGTCTATTTTTGCCGTTGTCTTTTCTTCAGTCTTTTCTTCGGTAATAATTTCAACAAATTTAGTTCGATCGGCGCCACAAACCGGACATATTTCAGGCGGCTCCTCCCCTTCATGAATGTAGCCGCAGATCGTACATTTCCACTTTTTCACTTGATCTCCTTTCTTGACTCAGTTCAGAACGGGCCGTTAACGCCGTCTGTCATCCTTCTTTAGATTGATATCATCGTTCGTCCATGGGTACAAAGGTGCACTCTTCAGGACCGCAGTACTCCCCGATATACTCAGAGTCGGGACGGTAAAGCACCGGTTTTGAGGCAGCACCCCCAAAATGCTCTTCGATCACATGGGCAGCCCACCCGGAGATTCTGGCGATGGCAAAGATGGGCGTAAAGAGGTCTGTCGGTATCCCCATATAGTAATACAGAGCCGCGCTGTAGAAATCGACATTTACAAAAATATCTCTTCCTTTTCTCTGTTTAAAGGCTTCCTTACCCTTTTTCTCAAGAATTTTGGACATTTCATACCATTTGGGTTCTCCCGTACGCTCGCCCATTATTTTAGAAATGGGTGCCAGGATGTGCGCTCTGGGATCATCGGTTTTGTAGACCGCATGGCCCAGTCCCATGATAATTCCACCGGTGTCCAGCAGATTGTTCACATAAGCTTCAACCTTGTCAACAGAGCCGATATCAAGGAGCATCTCCATAACCCGCGTATTTGCACCACCGTGCAATTCTCCGGATAAAGAACCTACCCCGGCCGCAACGGCCGAATACATGTGAGCTCTTGTTGATGCCACCTGTCTTGCCGAAAATGTTGAAGCGTTAAAAGAATGTTCTGCATGAAGGACCAGGCAGGTATCAAAAAAGCCGGTGAGTTCATTGTCCGGAATTGTTCCGTTGAGCATGTAAAGAAAATTAGCTGCATGGCCCAGGTCCGGATCCGGATCAAGAGGTTTTTTATTGTTTCGGATGCGATCCCAGGCTGCGACAATAGTTGGGAATTTTGCGATGAGCTTTATGCCCATGCGAAGTGCCGCTTCAGGAGAATGCTCTTTGGTGTCAGGATCATGGTGTGCCTGTAAGGCAGTCGCTGCCTGAAGGACATCCATGGGAAGGGCATCTTTGGGAATGGTTTCAAGGGCCGCGATTAGTCCAGGCGGGACTGACCGTTCCGATACAAGCTGTTTCTTGAAGTTTTCAAGTTCTGTTTTTTGAGGCAGTCTTTCATAGAGCAACAGATATACAACCTCCTCAAATGACACTTTTCCAGCCAAATCCTGAACAAGATACCCTCTGTAGATCAATCTTCCGGCAGTACCGTCAACATCACCAACCCGGGTCGTTGCGACTTTAAAACCGCGGAGGCCGGTATTTAAAATAGGTTGACATGCTTCCATAGTTCACCTCCTTATTTTAAGTGTTAAAACATATTGGTTCTATCTTCATCTCAATATATTAATCAAATTCCGTGCCAGGTTTTGTGTTCTTAACCAAAAACCCAACATAACCTATTCTGACATTTAACCCCCGGTATGGATTGCAATAGGATCCGCCCCTGCCTTAATTGGAATTCGAGACTCTCAATATATAACGGGTTGCTGTCTTTCAGAACGATTTTCACAAAGCATGAAATCACATCACCTCTGAAAAAATGTCTCATAGATAACCGATGATACAGATATGTATCATAAAACACCCGCTATAAATCAAGTTAGGGGCTTCCCCCCCAATTGGAATGCTGGAATAATGGGTTCAAGGATAATGCAATGTTGGGTTAATGGTAAAATTTGTGTCGACGATAAAATTAAAAATAAATAATATCCTTTTAAAAACCAACCTTCCAGTATTCCACTATTCCATCATTCCAATGCGTCGGCAAGCGGATATTGTCCTCACATATCATCAAGCCCAGATAGCAATCTTGAGAAAATAGGTGGGAAACAGGGGTGTTCAGGAATCGACCGAGTCTAATCAGGTCAAAAAGTGTGGCTTCTACAATGACGTCAGCCATCCGGCACCCGGGTGCGCTGCAATCGTTGGGGCAATGGAGATTGCACTCCAAATCTGAAAGATCCGCCTGGTGTTGGAAGTAGTCATCCAGCATAGTCCGGAGTTGCGTTTTCTGAACATTTGGGACAAAATCCTTTAAACTCAAGGTTGTGCCCGATGATTTCAAAAACAGTTGCCCCGTAAAGTTCGTTTTCAAGTTGATTTAAGGGTGCAATCGGTGCATCATCCACCCGGTCACAGCGTACACAGCGAATATGGTAATGCTTGTTCGTGTCCCAGTCGAAGCGTTTCAAAGAACCGCTGAGTTCCAGCTTTTGGATTTCACCCATCTGAACAAGTACTTCCAAATTTCGGTAAACCGTCCCAAGACTGATCCGGGGAAGATGATGGCGTACCATTCTATAAACCTCGTCAGCACTCGGATGGGCATGTTGCTTTCGCAGCTCTTCAAGAATTACTTTGCGCTGCTTGGTCATCCGAACGGTTTTTTTTTGTAGCAAGTTTCACCTCTTACACGATAAGTTTGCACTCCGACTCTCCAATATTTCCTAAGCTGAAAAGACATTTGTGTCAAGTATGAAATGGCGTATCCGGATGTCGACAAAGGTTTTAATCACAACTTTCGGTATGAATATTGCAAAATAAAAAAGTTTATTTTATACTATCATAAAGCATTTTAAACAACAGACCGACTTATGATTACCATCCGCACCCGAAAAGGCTTCGATATTAATATCGCCGGCATGCCTTCTCATGATCTTGAAACATTGGCAAAGCCGGCGAGAGTGGCCCTTTTGCCGGAAAAAATTCCCTTTGTTAAACCCCGCCTGAAAGTCAAAGTCGACGATCCGGTTAAGGTGGGTTCCCCTGTTTTTGAGGACAAGCGAAATTCTCAACTCGTATTTCTATCACCGGGTGGCGGCAGAATCGTTAAAATCGATTACGGTCCCCGCAGAGTCATAAAAGAGATCGTCATAGAGCTGGATCAGGATGAAGGCTACGAAACGTTTCCCGTTATTAGCGAAGCCCGGCTTCAAGGTATGGAAAGAAAAAAGCTGGTTAAAACGATAATGACAGGCGGGCTGTGGCCCCTGTTCCGAGAGCTCCCCTTTCGAGATGTTCCAAACCCGGACATCGTCCCACCATCGATCATTGTCAGTCTCAATTCCAGAGAGGCTTTCCAGCCCGTGCCGAAAGCTTATTTAAACGACAAAATTGATCTGTTTGAATTCGGCATAAAAATTTTACAGAAACTATCAAAAACGCTTCTAATAAGTACATCTTCGGACGATGTTTTCGTTCAAGACCACCTGAACAGTTATGTGACGCACACCTGCAAGGGGTTTTATCCTGCCGCCGATCCGGGCGTATTGCTTTATTATACCAAAAAAAGCCCGGATGAAAACAAATCATGGTATATCAACGGGCAGGATGTACTTCTTTTGGCGATGCTCTTTAAGACCGGAAAATACCCGGTGGATCGGACGGTGGTTTTAGGCGGATCTCTCGCCAGGGAAAGAAAGCATCTTCGGACCAGAATGGGCGTTCCTTTGAATCATATCACAAAGGAACGTGTAGACGATACCGGAACAGCCAGATATATTGTCGGGGGAATTTTCAAGGGTTATACCGGTTCCAAAGATTCATATATGGGGTTTTATGAGACCTCTCTGGTGTTGATTCCCGAAGGGGATGAAAAAGAGTTTTTTGGGTTTGCCAGACCCGGGTTTAATAAATCCAGCCGGTCCAGAACATTTTTATCTTTTTTTAATAAATCGTCCATGGCCATAGATTGCAATTGTCATGGTGAAGTGCGGGCTTGCATCAATTGCGGATTCTGTACCGAGGTCTGTCCGGTGGATATTTTACCCCAGTTCACATACAAAAGCATACTGGCGGATGAAATTGAGGAGGCATTAAATCACGGCTTGCTCGATTGTGTGGAATGCTGTCTCTGCACCTATGTTTGTCCATCGAAGATCGAACTGAAAAATATTCTCAAGGAAGCAAAAAAAGCATACTTTTTGGAACAGTTGCAATCATGAAGTTTATACAAAAGATTTTCGATTCCAAGCGAAAGCATTTTGTGGAAGGCGGTAGGTTTGAAAAATTCTATCCTCTTTTTGAAGCCTTCGAAACCTTTTTCTTTATTCCGGGCAATGTAACCAAAAACGATGCCCACGTGCGAGACAATCTCGATCTAAAACGTCTGATGAGCCTGGTCATTGTGTCGCTGATCCCTCCGCTCTTTTTCGGTATTTACAATTCCGGATATCAGTCGAATTTGGCCTCCGGACTTCCGGTTACGTTTGTCGCTGTTTTATTCAAGGGATTCCAAATTGTTCTGCCGATAATTATTGTATCTTATGGTGTTGGATTTGCATGGGAGGTTTTGTTTGCATCCATTAGAAAACACAACATCAGCGAGGGATTTCTGGTTACCGGCCTGTTATTTCCCCTTACACTTCCGCCAACGATTCCGCTCTGGCAGGTTGCCCTGGGCATCTCATTTGGTGTGATCTTCGGTAAAGAAATCTTTGGAGGCACGGGAAGAAATTTTTTAAACCCCGCATTGACCGGACGGGCGTTTCTGTTTTTTGCCTATCCCATGAAAATGACCGGAGATACCGTATGGACGGTGGTCAGCAAAATCAATTCTTCAGGGGTCGACACATTCAGCGGAGCCACACCACTTGCGGTCTCCGCAGTTCAAGGGACCTCTACATTTATAGAATCTGCCCTGGCAAAAGCCGGGTTCACGCTTCCCAAACTTTTTTTAGGCTTATATCCGGGAAGTATCGGCGGAACATCCGTATTGATGTGTCTGATGGGGGCATGCTTTCTTATCTTTACCGGCATTGCCAGCTACAGGATAATAATCGGGGGAGTTCTGGGCATCCTGGTTGCGGCAATCCCCGGATATATTGTAAGCCTTGTTTCCCAAAATTCCACCGTGGCGATGCTTACACTGCACCCCCTTAACCACCTGGTTATGGGTGGATTCGCATTTGGGATAACTTACATGGCTACCGATCCGGTTTCAGCTCCGGGAAGGAACGTCTCAAAATGGATATACGGTTTCGCCATTGGTGCATTGACGGTAATGATACGCGTTTTCAATCCGGCATTTCCGGAAGGGATTATGCTGGCCATTCTTTTCATGAACCTGTTTTCGCCGCTGATGGATCATTTTGAAATTCATCTCAGGCTGAAAAAAAGGGTGCCAAATGTCTAATTATATCAAATCCATTTTATTTGCAGCAGTGCTGAGCCTGGTTTGCGGCAGTCTGCTGACCCTGGCATCCACCGGGTTGAAGGAATATCAGCTTAAGAATATTGAACTCGACAAGCAAAAAAATTTATTAAAATCCGTGAGTTTGATGGATGACAAAGACTCTGTTTCACAAGAGACTGTTGGACAACTTTATTCCGAGAACATCAGACAGATATGGATTAATGTTGAAGGTAAAATTGTTCCGGAACAAAGAAAGGGTAAAAATGATCTGCCGGTCTATCTTTTTTCTCAACAGGGGAAAATACAAGCATATATCATCCCCATTCATTCTCGAGGGCTGTGGGGAAAAATCTCAGGATATATGGCGATAAAAAATGATGGGACCACCATTTCAGGGTTTACCGTTTACAGCCATCAGGAAACCCCCGGTCTCGGCGGAGAGATTGAGAAAAAATGGTTCCGGAAGAATTTCGAAGGTAAAAAAATCCTGGACGCCCAGGGTAATTTTGTTTCCATTGCCATTGCCAAAGGCTCGGCTATAGAGCGGATACCTGAAAGCCGTCAGAAAAATTTCGTGGACGGCATCAGCGGCGCCACCATGACCGGAAAATTTTTATCTGCCGGGTTAAAACAGACGCTGACGGAATATGAACCTTTTTCTGAAAGATTCAGAAAAAATGAAATCAAATGAAGATAACAAAAACCAAAGCCTTTAATGTATTTTTTAAACCTATCTGGGAAAGCAACCCGATTTCCGGACAGATCCTGGGTATATGCTCCGCTCTGGCGGTGACCGTCCAGTTGAAGACTGCCATCGTCATGAGTCTTGCCCTGACATTTGTTCTGGCTTTTTCGAATCTGTTGATCTCACTGATGCGCAAGTTTATCCCCAGAAACATCCGTATTATCGTGGAACTTACGGTCATTGCAACGCTGGTAATTTTTGCCGATCAGCTTCTTAAAGCATTTCTGTACGACATCAGCAAACAGCTGTCTGTATTCGTGGGACTTATCATTACAAACTGCATTATCCTGGGAAGGGCTGAAACCTATGCACTGGGGAATCCCCCGTTTTTATCCATGTTGGATGGAATCGGTAACGGTCTTGGTTACAGTCAAATTCTGATCACAGTGGGGGTGCTTCGAGAGTTTTTTGGTGCAGGAAAACTTTTTGGATTTCAGGTGATACCCGATACGTTTTATGCCGCAGGATATGAAAACATGGGGCTTATGGTTCTGGCACCGGGCGCGTTTATCGCCATCGGTCTGATCGTGTGGCTTCAGGAGACGGTTTCAAAAGAGTAGCGTGTTGAGCAATATTATGATTAGACCTAATAAAAGATCGCATTCAGATAATCCGGTTTTTAAGCGGATCACCTGAATGCTTGGTGGTTTAGTTATTTCAGAAACTAAATTGGTAAAATATGGAAAACCTTATCAACATATTTTTAGATTCCGTTTTTGTCGGCAATATCCTTTTGGCGTATTTTCTGGGGATGTGTTCTTTTCTTGCCATTTCCAGAAAAATGGAAACCGCCATAGGGCTCGGTTTGGCGGTGACGTTTGTGCTTTCCATTACAACACCGGTAAACTGGCTCATTTATCACTATCTGCTGGCACCCGGTGCCCTTACATGGGCGGGTTTTCCGGGGGTTGATCTCAGCTTTTTAAAATTCATAATTTTTATCGCGGTTATTGCGGCCATTGTTCAGGCGCTGGAAATGATTATCGACAGGTATTTACCTCCTTTATACATGGCGCTGGGCGTCTTTCTTCCATTGATTGCTGTAAATTGTGCCATTCTGGGAGCGTCTTTGTTCATGGTGGAGCGGAATTATAATTTTATGGAATCTGTTGTATACGGTGCAAGTTCAGGTTTGGGGTGGATGCTCGCCATTGTTACCATGGCGGGAATTCGAAAAAAACTTGGATACGCCAATGTCCCCAAAGGGCTTGAAAATTTTGGAATCAGTATGATTATCACCGGCCTTATGGCCATGGCGTTTATGTTGTTTTCGGGGATTTCACTTTAACAATTCCCTTCGCACACAAATTTTTTCTTTTCCCGATATAAAAAACAAGCACGAAAACACGAAATTTGCTGAATAGTAATCGTTTAGTCCTTTGAAACAAATCGATTTCAAAGGAGCTTCATGTATGATTAAATTTTTGGCTGGAAGCTGTCTGAGTGGATTATGGATCGTTTTGAAAGAACCATAGGCGATTTAACTTTATGGATGAAACCCTCTGTTAAAACAGAGACCTTTATTAATAGCCCCGGCAGGTTCTTTCATTACGAGCCCTTATTCACGAGTTCTTTCAGCAAAAATTTGATTATACATGAAGCGGTAATGTTTTCAAAATGCTAAAGTGTTATGCTAAATATTATTATCGTGTTCTCGTAATAATTATAACTGTTTCGGTTACGGATTGGCCGGATTGACCATTGGATTATTGTAAAGGAATTATCATTGATTTACCTCGTTAGCCTGACAGTTTTTTCCTCAATCATCTTCATCCTTGTGGGACTCCTTTTGCTGGTGGAAGCCAAAGTCGTTAAAAAGGACGACTGTGATATTGTTATCAATGATGACGAGGAAAAAAGCTTAAAGGTGCCCGGTGGCATCACACTTTTATCTGCACTTGCCGCCAATGAGATTTATATTCCATCAGCCTGTGGCGGCGGAGGTTCATGCGGGATATGCAAGTGCGTAGTAGAGGCGGGTGGAAGAGGCATTTTGCCCACCGAACTTGCCCATCTGACCCGCCGGGAAAAAAAGGAAAATTTCCGTCTGACCTGCCAGCTGAAAGTTAAGGAAAATTTGAGGATTCGGCTGCCGGCAGAAATCTTCAATGTAAAAAAATACAACGCTACGGTCGTTTCAAACGTCAACGTAGCAACATTTATCAAGGATCTGGTTCTGAAACTCGATCCCGGGGAAACGCTCGAATTCAAGGCAGGGGCTTTTATTCAGATCGATATCCCGGAATACCAGCTTTCGTTTTCAGAATTCAGGGCCCGGGTTGCCGAAAGATTCAGACCGGACTGGGATGCCTTCAATCTCTGGGGGTTGCTGTCAAAAATAGAAGAACCGATTTTCAGAGCCTATTCCGTGGCAAACCCGCCCAGTGAAAAAGATATCCTAAAGTTTACCATCCGGATTGCCACACCACCCCCCCGGGGTTTCAGAAGCGCCCCCCGGCGCAGGATCTTCATATATATTCAATCTGAAAGCCAGCGACCGAGTTACTTTAAGTGGGCCTTATGGAAGTTTTTTCACAAAAGACACCGATAGAGAAATGTGCTTTGTCGGCGGTGGCGCCGGAATGGCACCATTGAGATCTCACATTCTTCACCAGCTAAATACACTAAAAACAGAACGAACCATAACGTTCTGGTATGGAGCCAGATCCAAACTGGAGCTATTTTTTGAAAATGAATTCAGGGATCTGGAAAAGAAATATGAGAATTTTTCATTTTATGTGGCACTCTCGCAGCCCAAGCCGGAAGATTCCTGGAAAGGTTTGACCGGATATATCCACCAGTGTCTGCTTGACAATTACCTTATCCAACATGAGGACCCCACCGAAATCGAATATTATCTCTGCGGCCCGCCCCCAATGGTTGATGCCATTGAAGATATGCTGGACAATCTCGGGGTGGACTCGGAAATGATCGCCTACGACAAATTCTAACTATAGAAACATTTTATCAGCAGGCCGGCGTTCGGGGACATATTCATGGGGGATTTTTCCCTGGTTCCATTCTTTTGAAACATAAAGGTTGCAGTAACAGCTACCGTACGCTTCGACATCCGGCTTTCGGTACACACACGGACAGATAATATCCCTGTCGTTTTCTTTATCTCCGGAAGCCAGCCTGCAGGGACATGCCATATAACCATAACGTTCTTTATTGGTTGTCAGGGCTTGCAACAGTTCGAACACTCGTTGCCGATCCTCTTTAAAGTAGTAGCCCTTGGCTTCCTGGGTTTTTTTCAGCATGTTGTAAAGTTTTTCGACATCCATTACAGACCCAGCGCCTCCCTTATTTCTTTTTCCTTGAATCCTACGATGACGGTGTCACCAATAATAATTGTCGGAAAAGAGCATTTCGGGTTGAATTTTTTGATGTCTTCCAGAATGGCCTTGCGCTCTTCTCCTTCCAGGAGATCGACATCAACGAAATCATACATAACCGTACAGTCTGAAAGCAGTTTTTTAGTCGATTTGCAATGACTGCAGGTGCTCAGAGAATAAACTTTAATATTATTATCAGACATATGAATATCCTTTTTTCATCGCCCGCCGGGCATGGTTCCGGGATAATTACTTAAAAACCGGTATAGGGTGGCCCGACCCACGCCGAGCAGCCGTGAAGCTTTTGCTTTGTTACCTCCGGTTTTTTCCAAGGCTGATTTTACGATTTCAATATCCAGTTTCCTCGAAGCCCCGCGGGAGGAACGGAGGATGCTCTCATCCTTGAGTTCCATGGGAAGATTTTTGGGCAAGATGGTATCGCCGCTGCAATTTACAATGGCAAATTGGATGACATTCTGCAATTCCCGAACATTGCCCGGCCAGTGATAACCCATCATTATTGAAAGAGCTTCCTTCGAGACTTTTGGCGGTTTACTCTCATGCACCTCCTCGGCTTCGTTCAAGAAATGTTCGACAAGAAGCGGAATGTCGTTTCTCCGTTCACGAAGCAGTGGAAGATGTATCGGAATGACGTTAAGCCTGTAAAAAAGGTCTTTACGAAAATTGTTCTGCTGAACCTCCTTCTTGAGATTCTTGTTGGTGGCACTCACAACCCGTACGTTAACGGAAGTCGTTTTTTCACCTCCGACCTTTTCAAATGTGCCGTCCTGTAAAAATCGCAAGAGTTTTACCTGCATCGATTTGGAAAGGTCCGCGATCTCGTCAAGGAAAATGGTGCCCCTGTCAGCCAGTTCAAAACGCCCTTTTTTGTTGCGGATAGCGCCTGAAAACGCCCCTTTAACATGACCGAACAGTTCACTCTCAATGAGACTTTCCGGAAGCGCTCCACAGTTTATCGGCACAAAAGGAGCTCCGCTTCTGGGACTTTCATTGTGAATGGCGTTGGCCACCAGTTCTTTGCCGGTCCCGGTTTCTCCGGAAATATGCACCGGGTAATCGTACCCGGCAACATCCCGGATCTGCTGGAAAACCGTCAGCATCTTGCTGTCTTTGCCGAGAATACCTGAAAAACTGGAAATTTTACGAGCTCGAATCGAAAGGTTAAAAAAATCGGTCATATCGGTTAATGCGGCCAGCACCCCGAAGTTTTGATTGTTTTCATCTTTTATTGTGGTAATGGACATTTTGACCCGTCGGAGCTCATTGTTTTTCGTTGTAATATTGATTGTATATTCGGTTTTATCATTAAAAACATCTTTTTTGCCGCAGAAAGCACACTGCTCACCGCACAGCGGAGCCCCAAAAATTGCATGACAATCTTTTCCAAGAACTTCTTCCCTGTTGAATCCGGTTATTTTTTCGGCCTGTCCATTGAAATAAAAAATTTGTCGATTCAAGTCATGGGCGATAATACCAACGTTGAGATTTTCTAGAATCCGTTCCAGGTTTTTCCTGTTGGTCAGTATTTTTGATAGCTTAGATTCCGGCATGGTGGACATTTATAAAATATCAGCAAGTTTTTGTCAAACCTCTAAATTTTCATATGCTCAATTGAGATAAAAGGCTATCCATATTCATACCCTCCCGGATCCCGAACCGTGTCAATGAAAAGTCATACTTTACGGGATCATCGGGTACAAATTTTTTAAAGCCGTTGGTTATTTCAAGAGCAGTATTCATGTTCGCCTGTTTTTTTGAAGTGAAACCCAATTTAAGACTTATTTTATGCATGTGAGTATCCAGAGGAACTATCAGTTTTGACAACGGCACATCCGCCCATCCTCCTGGATCGACGCTGTCTTTTCGAACCATCCACCTTAAAAAGAGGTTCATTCTTTTGCATGCGCTCCCCTTTTCTGGCAAAGCGACAAGATGGCCCGGTTTATTTTTTCCTTCGGTCAGCGCTTTTGAAAAAAAAGTCATGGCAGAGATTAAGGTCTTGTCATCGGGGGACAGGTTATCAATAAAACACGCGTTGAGGGAACCAAATTGGGCAATGACGTTCTTAGCCCCCCAGAGCAACGCCGCAAGCTGGGCTCCGCTGGCGAATCTATGGGTAAAGCCCTCAAATGCATTGCACAGGGAGGTATAATTAGAATTCATTAAAAACCGGTACGGCGACGGTTTCATAATATAAAGCACCGATGAGACACTTTTGAGAATTTGTTTCACCTTGCCGTATGCAAGAGAAGATGCTATCAAGCCCACGATTTCACGATTCTTGATATCCTGATATGAATAAAGAAATTCCAGCGGATCGGGATGAACATATATACGTTTATTATACTGGCGATACAAATTTTCCAGTTTAATTTTGATATTATTCTGATGCATTTTTGTTCAGGGTTGATAAAATCGGGTTTTTATATAATCATGAGATGGACTGTTTAGCATGTTGTTCCATAACAACAAAATCAATACATCTTTTTGAAATTTACCGTAATACGTATCGAATTCTGATGAAAAACGAAACCAATAACATACATCGCCTTTTTTTTGAAGACAAAGCGGTCATACTTTTGGGCACAGCGCACGTATCCAAAGACAGTGAACAGCTGGTGGCGGACGTCATCGAAGCTGAAAGACCGGACACCGTCTGCGTTGAACTGTGCGAAGCCAGGTACCAGTCGATTCGTCAAAAAGATAAATGGCTGGACACGGATATCATTAAGGTCATCAAAGAGAAAAAATCCTTTCTGCTCCTCTCAAATCTTCTTCTGGCGTCTTTTCAAAAACGGATCGCCGATAAATTTGACATTAAACCCGGAGCGGAAATGATAAAAGCCATTGAAAGCGGTGAAGCCATCGGCGCCGGAATACATCTTGCCGACAGGAACATCCGTATTACCCTGACAAAAACCTGGCGGGTCATGGGATTGTGGGATAAAATCAAAATTTTGTTTCAACTGGTTCTATCCATGGGTGAAATCGACGAAATCACCGAAGAAGACATTGAAAAGATGAAGCAGGAGGATGTGCTAGAGACTCTGCTTGCAGATGTTGGGAAATCACTTCCGGTACTCAAAGACATCCTCATCGATGAAAGGGACCAGTACCTGACCCATAAAATCCGGACGGCAGCCGGCAAAAAGATCGTTGCGGTTGTCGGTGCCGGCCATGTTCCGGGTATTAAAAAGTACTGGGACACCGAAATAGACATGGCGCGTTTAGAACAAATCCCTCCCAAGGGGAAGACATCGGGCATCTTAAAATGGATGATTCCTTTAGCCATATTTGTCCTATTGGTTTTCGGTTTTTATCATGGCGGGACCCATGCTGGGGCTGAAATGATCACATGGTGGGTAATGGCAAACGGTATTCTGGCAGGCCTTGGCGCCGTTATCGCTTTTGCGCATCCCCTTACGATTCTATCTTCAGTTCTGGCCGCTCCATTAACATCGTTGAATCCCATGATTGCAGCCGGCTGGGTTTCAGGGCTTGTGGAGGCTTTTTCACGGAAACCGAAGGTCAGGGATTTTGAGAATTTGCCGGAGGACATACTCTCCATAAGGGGTTTCTGGAGAAATAAGATTACGCGAATTCTTCTGGTGGTGGTTTTTACAAATATCGGCAGTTCATTGGGCACCTTTGTTGCCATTCCATTGATGGTAAAAGTGTTGTAATCCCAATTGAGTATGGACAAAATGAAACAACCCATTCGCATCGGAGCACTGATATCGGGAAGCGGTACCAACCTGCAGGCCATTATGGATGCGTGTGAATCGGGGGATATAAGCGGCAGCATCGTATTCATCGGGTCGGACGATCCCGATGCCGCCGGCCTCGAAAAGGGACGTCGGCTTAAAATTCCGACCTTTGTTGTGAATTATAGTGCCATCATTCGACGTTTTAAAAAAACACCGGAGACGGTAAAAGTTCCGGATGACTTTGATCTTGATGCCGTGCTTTCAAAGCAGAGCCTTTTCCCGACCGATGCCGATGAGGAAAAGGTAAAAGCCTTTTTCATTACGCGGGCTGCTGCCGAGGCAAAGCTCCTTGACCGGATGAATCCGTATCCGTTTGACCTTCTGGTGTTGGCGGGGTTCATGCGGAATTTGACGCCGTATTTTATCGACAGGGTCAATACGGTTCCGGACCACCAACGAATAATGAATATCCATCCTGCCCTGCTTCCGGCGTTTCCCGGTATTGACGGATATGGGGATACGTTTCGCTATGGATGTAAGATTGGCGGATGTACCGTACATTTTGTCGATTACGGGGAGGATTCAGGTCCGATTATCGGTCAAAAAGCCTATGAAATCTTCGAGGATGACACGCTATCGTCGGTCCGGGAAAAAGGCCTTAAGCTGGAATGGGAACTTTACCCGGAATGTGTCAAAATGTTCGCTGAAGACCGTCTTAAGAAGGTGCGAAAGACCTACTCACTGAAAGACGCAGAAAAAATGCACAGAACTGTGGTGAGAATCTTACCGTCGCCAAAAAGATAGTTTGTGCAATATGAGAAGATTATCGTTCAAGTTTTTTATTTTGACGGCCATGCTGCTGGGTTTGCCAATGTTGGGAATTCTCCTGGCTGGCCATCCGGCGGCAAGATATTTGGAATTTCCCCCCGAAAGCCGGTATATTCGCCATGCACCGTTTTCATGGAATGCGTTTACCCTTTACACACTTTTCATAGTTGCTGTAACAATTCCGCTCATTTTAAAAACTGCAAAATCCTTCAGACAGAGTAAAATTGAATCATCGCCGACACGGCCTTTCCCCTGGTGGGGGTGGCTGGGTGTTATCACCGGCACCATCGCATGGGCATTGGCATGGACCCGCTTCCCCTGGTTTGCCCGATTTCAGCCACACACCTTCACGCCGCTGTGGCTTTCATTTATCCTGGCAATCAATGCTCTTTGCCATAGACAAACCGGACGCTGTATGATGTGCCATCGCACCGGTTTTTTTCTTCTGCTTTTCCCCGTTAGCGCTGGATTTTGGTGGTTTTTTGAATACCTGAACCGGTTCGTTCAGAACTGGAGCTACACCGGTGTCCATTACAGTTCCTGGGCGTATTTCTGTCATGCGACCATCTCCTATTCCACAGTTCTGCCGGCGGTTCTGGGTGTCCAAGAACTGATTCAAAATGTATCCTGGGTCCGGCGGGGATTGAATGACTTCAAACCCTTTGGATGTGCACATCCTAAACTATCAGCCCTTGCCGTTCTCATAATATCCGGTGCCGGCCTTGCCGGCATCGGTGTGTGGCCCGATTATCTTTTCTCTTTGTTGTGGATCTCTCCTTTAATCATCATTGTTTCACTTCAGGTTCTGATGGGAGAAGGGCATGTGCTGTCAGGCATGGCCCATGGGAACTGGCGTCTGATAATATCTTCTGTAACAGCGGCTCTTTTCTGCGGTGCATTCTGGGAAATGTGGAACTACTTCAGCCTGGCCAGGTGGGAATACAGCATTTCCTTTATTGATCGCTTTAAGATATTTGAAATGCCGATTCTGGGTTATGCCGGATATCTCCCCTTTGGACTGGAATGTGCCATAATCGGCCAGTTGCTGGAACAGGCAATGAAATACGACAACCCTTTATAAATCAATCTTATTTGGCCTTTTTAAAAAAAATTGTTGCATTCAGAAAAAAACATCTTTATATGATGCGGCTGCATAATAGTTAGGATGGGAAATTTAAGTATAAATCTATTCAAGAAATATTTCCCGCGTTTTTGTGTCATACCGCCATATATTGATTTTTTTTATTGACACATGCCAATATATTGGGATAAGGGGCAATAAAACGACGGAAAGATTTCATTCCATCATTCCTGACGCGAAAAACCCATCTATAACACAGACCGATGGGTATTATTTTAAAAGGTAGTTACACTATGTCGAAGAATATCGGATTTATTTCAACCCGATTTGCGGGCACAGACGGCGTCACGTTGGAATCGAGTAAGTGGGCTGAAGTCTTTAAAGAAAGCGGACACATCTGTTTCTGGTTTGCCGGAAAACTGGATCGGGATCTTGATAAAAGCTTTCTCATCCCTGAAGCGCATTTTCAACATGAGGAAAACAGATGGATTAATGCGCAGGTCATCGGCCAAAAAAGACGAAAACCGCTGGTAACCCAGGCCATTCACGATTTAAGATCGCGGTTGAAAGTTCATCTCCATGAATTCATCGATTCCTTCAAGATAGACCTTCTGATTGCTGAGAATGTCCTCACCATACCCATGCACATCTCTTTGGGCCTTGCATTGACGGAAATCATGGCGGAAACCCAGATTCCCACCATATCTCACAATCATGATTTTTACTGGGAACGAGATCGTTTTTCAATAAATGCGGTTAATGATTACCTCCGCATGGCCTTTCCGCCCAATTTGTATAATATAAAGCATGTGGTAATAAATTCCAACGCCCAGGAACAGCTTGCACTCCGCACAGGAATTTCATCGACGATTATTCCCAATGTTCTCGACTTTGAGAATCCGCCCGGTATGGATGTCGAAGGGGCCCGTATTTTCCGAGAATCTATCGGACTCAAACCGGATGACCGGATGATTTTACAACCCACCCGAATTATTCAACGCAAAGGGATTGAGCATGCCATTGAATTGGTAAAAAAACTGAATGACCCCCGTAACAAACTGGTGGTATCTCACGAAGCAGGTGACGAAGGGTTTGAATACGTGGAATGGTTGAAAGAATTTGCATGCGAGCATGGCGTTAATCTTAGGTTGATAACCACCAAAATCGCAGACCCCTTGGGCAATAATGGAAACGGTAAAGCGAAATATTCTCTCTGGGATGTCTATCCTTTTGCTGATTTTATTACATATCCCAGCCTGTATGAAGGATTCGGCAATGCGTTTCTTGAAGCCATCTATTTTAAAAAACCCTTGCTGGTCAATCGATATGCAACGTTTGTCAAGGATATAGAACCTCAAGGGTTCGATCTGATTGCAATGAACGGGTTTCTTTCCAGAAAAATCGTTCAAAGCGTGATAGAAATTCTGGAATCACCCGAAAAAAGAGAAAAAATGATCAATTATAATTATGATGTTGCAGCCCGGCACTATTCTTATTCAATTCTCCGGACCCGCCTCAACGCTATTTTGAGCTACTTTTTTGGGGATTCTGCAAAAGACATCTCCGATAACACCTCATTTTTAAAACAAGAAGACTATACGGATCCATTTAGTCTATCGGAAAAAACGGCACAGCAATCTTTCTGATGACCCCCCGCTGAATCGAGGCACGGCACAATCTATATTTTTGTCAGCTTATAGCTGCGGGTTCCAAGCCCCAGGCTTTCTGCATAATCCAGTTGAATGGTCCAGTCCACATTGGGATAAACCCCTCTGAATTTATCTTCACCTTTTGCGGTATTGACCTCAAGGCATGATTCCGGAAGCGCCTGCTCCTGATTCACAAGATCTACGGACGCCTGGTCAATGGCAACCGGATCTTTTGAAGCGACAATACCGATGTCTCTGACGATGGGAGCATCATTGTGGCCGTAGCAGTCACAAGCCGGTGACACCTGGGTAATGAAATTTACAAACAACGTCTTATCTGTTTTATTCTTTAAAACACCCATGGTGTATTCCACCATATTCTCCAGAAACACGGGGATGGCTTGATTCCACTGAATCTCGATAGCGCTGTTGGGACAGATAAGAAGACATTCCCCGCACCCGATACACTTTTTGGCATTCAGGACCGCCTTTTCTTTTTTCAGTGAAAGGGCCTTCTGGGAGCAGTGATCGATACAGTCCCCACAGCCGATACATTTTTTTTTCACCACTTTGGGCGCAACGGTTGAGTGTTGGGCCAGTTTGCCTCGACGTGAGGCGCACCCCATCCCCAGATTTTTTATGGTTCCCCCAAAACCCGAAAGTTCATGCCCTTTGAAATGGGCCACCGATATCAGTGCATCGGCTTCGACGATATCGGATCCGATGTACACCTTTTTAAAATTTTTCTGGTTTACGGCAACAGCCGTTTCGGTTTTGCCTCTTAAACCATCGGCAATGATAATGGGAGCATTCACAACAGAATAGGCAAAACCGTTTTGGATCGCTGTGCTAAGATGATGCGGCGAGTCGCTTCGCGTCCCCGAATAAACCGTATTGGCATCGGTCAAGAACGGAAAGCCCCCGACGCCTTTGATCGATTCCACAATCTTACGGATAAATACAGGCCGGATAAAAGCGGTGTTCCCCTTTTCTCCAAAATGAAGCTTCACCGCAACAAGATCTCTTTCCTTAACGGCTTCTGAAAGGCCGGCGGTGTCCAGAAGCCGTGCAAGCTTTTCAACCAGGCTTTCCTTGGCCGATGCCCTCAAATCGATAAAATAGACGTTGCTTTTCATGGAATCCTCCCTGTAGAATCTCTTCTCAAGAATGAGTAGTGTGCTCACAAAAATGCTTTTACGAGACTACCCGGTCTGTTTTGAGAAAAATTACCGGCTCCCCCCAACAAAGTCAAGGGATTTGGTCTGAGAGGTTAAACGCCATGCCGCATATCAAAAATTGGTTTCCAGCCTTCAGGATAGATTCCCGAGTTCATCAGAGCAACAAAAACCATTCAATCCCGATATGGTGTTCTCATGGACAAAGCAAAAATTAAAATTGTGTATTGATTTTAAAAACCCCTTGACATATTAAGCGTTTTCAATTATTGATTTTCAATAATTGAAAATCAATAACATGGAACGATATGGCCAATCCATTTACATTACGAGTTATTCCCCCCGGTTTTCCTTTTTGCAACCGAACTGTCGAGCTTGAACAACTGTCTTCTCACGCAGGCAATAAAGCCAATGTTGTTTTATTTTCACCCCGGCGCTACGGCAAAACTTCCCTTATAAGAAGACTTCAGACCGACCTGTCCGACAAGGGCTTTTTTACAGTTTATGTCGATTTTTTTATGGCAACGTCTGAAAATGAAATCGCCAGGCGCATTTCCCAAAGCATATATTCTGTTTTGCATGAGCGCGAATCCCTTTTGGACAAAGGCGTTCGTTTTCTAAAAACATTTAAGACCTTTCGCCCGGTTTTTACACCCTCCCCTGAAAACGGTTTTTCATTCTCTGTTGAGCCTGTTTCATCAGTTATGTCCGGTATCGACCTTATTGATAATGTAATGGAAGAACTGGGAATATTTATTCGCAAAGAATCGATAAAGGCCCATATTGTTTTTGATGAATTCCAGGAAATCAGCGAACTGAAAAAATCATCCATAGAAGGGGTGCTGAGAAGACACATCCAGGAGCAACAGGCATCCTATTTTTTTGTGGGCAGCCGCCGGAGAATTCTTCTCGATATGTTCAACAAAAAAAACCGGCCATTTTATCAAAGCGCCATAATATATCCCTTAAAACCTTTACCTTTTAAGGAGCTTGTTTCATTTTTGGTTGAAAGATTTAAGGATGGCGGGAAAAGTTGTTCCATTCGTATCGCTGAAAAAATTTCGGAAAAGGTTTTGCAGTATCCTTACTATGCGCAGGCCCTGTCATATAACATCTTCGAAATTGCCGAAGATACCGTCTCGGAAGATGATATTCAGATCGGCTTTAACAACATGCTGGCCTCGGAGAGATACGGTTACGAGGCTATGGTTCAAGGGCTTACCGGGCCCCAGATCATCCTGTTGAAAGCGCTTTCTGTTGATCCTGTCTCAAAAATTCTCTCTGCTGAATATATGAATCGCCACAGGCTTTCTGCCGGCGGAATTCAATACTCCCGCAACAAACTGGAAAAACTGGATTTAATAGAAAAACACAACAATATCTGGAAAATAGTCGATCCGGTCTTCGGCTGCTGGCTGGCCGGGTATAAAAGATAGAGAATAAAACAGCAACATGGATTCAAAGGAATTTGAAGTTGAGGTTGTAACACCCATGTTTCTTGGCAGAGCCAATAATCTTGAAGCAGAATTAAGAGTTCCTTCAATTAAAGGCATGCTTCGGTTTTGGTGGAGGGCTACCTGCGGGATTGAAAGAGGAGCATTACCGGTTTGTTAATGACATAGATCAGATTTTTATCAAAAAAGTTTTAAAAACTGAAAAAAGTACTGAACAAACCTTTCTCTCGAGCCTACTTACGCCAGTTGAAAAGAGTGGCTTCAGAGATGCCTTCTTCCTGGGCTAACTGTTTGATGGATCGATTGTGCGGCGGCATCATTTTTCGCAGCACGGATTCTTTACGCTCGGGTGAATATCGCATGAGTGTTCCTCCTGCCCCCTCTTATAGCGGGTTTTAACTCATGTGACAACTATCCTGACACAGGGGGTTATTATGAAACGCTCGAACAAAGCTCGCAGAACTGGCATGAAGGCAAGCATGACCCATGGGCCTTATATTAATTACACCCTCTCCATTCTCAAAAACGCTTATCGTGAATTTGAAGATCGTGTCGATCAACTGAAAAGCCCCCGCGGAGCCAAAACAGAGCAGGTCGAGGCAACGGTTAAAGCATTCTCCGGAACATTCACGCTGTATGAACTTGAACGCACATGCATGGGGGTTAGCCGGGATATAGTGCGAAAAGTGCTAAGAAATTTACAAAAGGCAGGTTCCGTAGAATGCCTGGGCCGTGGTCCCGGGGCGGTCTGGCGGAAAAGGGGTAATACCCTTAAAAAAGGGTATTAAAAAGGGTAACAAGTTGCATGGCACAATCACCTGATGAAAAGATTATTGAAGGATATCCACGATGCCTTTCGTGATAACTGGGAAGTCCTGGTGGATCGTTTTATGGAACTGGCAAAGGCCCTGCATTTAAGGCTGATCAGATCGTGATGATAATGGGAAAAATGGACGGTCTTGCACACGAGCGCGAATTGAGCAGGCACGAGCTATGGGATAGCCATTTGTAAATTAGTTTGCATCTTGCGATAATTGTTCGTAAAACACATCTGTTTTTTATGACATTTATTCACATAATATGCTTGACTTTTCTGACCTGTGGGATATCTTTAAGGTTATGAAACGAGCAATTGACCAGATTCTAAAACAATGGGAAGACAGCCGCGTCAGGCAGCCGCTTCTAATAAGGGGTGCACGGCAAGTTGGGAAGACTTATTCGGTAACTGAATTTGGCAGGACAGCATTTGAAAATACTGTTTCTGTGAATTTTGAAGAACAGCCGGAATTGAGCCGCTGTTTTTCGGACTTTGATCCCAAAGGAATCATTGACCGATTATCCATTCTGACACGCAAGACAATCAGCCCCGGACATACGTTATTATTTCTGGATGAAATCCAGGAATGCCCGAAGGCGATTACTTCTTTGCGATATTTCCTTGAGAAAATGCCGGAACTTCATGTTATCGGTGCTGGATCGTTGATTGAGTTTGCGTTGCGCGCTGAGGACTTTCGTATGCCTGTCGGCCGTGTGCAAAGCGTATATATGTATCCCATGTCATTTGGAGAATTCCTGATAGCAGTTGGTGAAGAAAGATTGTTAGACTATATCCATACGGTTGATCTGCAAACTGGAATGGAACAGGTTTTTGCAACCAGACTTGAACAGCTATTAAGGCAATACTTGTTAGTCGGCGGAATGCCAAGAGTTGTTAATGCCTTTGAAAATAAGGTTTTGATGGAAGAATTACAGAGACTGCAATCCGGACTTATTCGGACTTATACAGATGATTTTGCCAAGTATGCATCAACCGCAAAACATAAATATTTGAAAGAAGTGTATTCCAGTGCGCCACAAATGGCTGGTCGGCGTTACAAGTATTCACATGTAAATCCAGGCATCGAAGCTAAATTCCTGAAGGAAGCGCTTGGGTTGCTATGCGATGCGCGATGTCTGTCCAAAATATGCCATGCATCCGGTGCTGGAGTACCTCTTTTGGCAACTACCAATGAACGTAAATTCAAAATAGCATTTCTCGATGTCGGTCTTATGCAAAGTGCTCTTGGCGTGCAGGACTCTATTATTCTCGATAACTCTATTATGCAAATCAATGCAGGCAGTGTTGCAGAGCAGTATGTCGCTCAAGAATTGCTTGCCTGCGCGGATCCTTACTCTGACAAAAAATTACATTTTTGGGCAAGGGAAGCCCGAGGGAGCAATGCTGAAGTTGATTTTCTAATAGAAATCGAAGGCATGCCGATACCGGTAGAGGTAAAGGCCGGCGCGAGGGGTTCATTAAAGAGCATGAGGCTTTTTCTTAAAGAATATCCCAAAACACTGCTCGGTGTCCGATATTCAATGCACGAGTTGTCATATTTTGATCAAATACTGTCTATTCCACTATACATGATTAGCCAGACACAACGCCTGGTCCGAAGTTGCATTGGTGTCAAATCATGAAAATACTACTAATATACCCCTATTGCCTTGAAGACAGGCTTCAGGGTGACACCAACGGGACATCCGTGTAGAACGTTCACAATTCCAAAACAAGAGACTGTCGGGACATGCATAAAAATATAAATTTCTAAAATATGTTGAAATAATTATAAAATATGACACATCAGTATGCAAAATCAATTCGTAAAAAGCTACGGGAGCTGGCCGGTCTTGCGAATGAGCATGAACTGCACCACAAGGGGTCAAACGTAGATCAGTTTATAAGTTTATATCGTTAAGAAAGAAACCCCCAGGGATATCCATTGAAAAATAAGGAGGAATATACGGAACATTAGTTTATAAGTTGATGTGGTAATTGAACTGATGACTTCAACTTTTAAACTTGATAGGGGAAAATTGGGGATGTCAGTTCAGATTGGAATTAATTTCATAAGAAAATCTCATACGTTATGGAAAAAGATTATTTTAAAAAACTCGCTAAAGACTCTGTCTATATTCCAAGCATTTATAATTATTTCATTCATCAGTTTATCAATCAGCGTGACTTGCAAACCATTGGAAATGCAGTTTCATATATAGACAAAATTACTGAAGAGTCAATTCCCACACTTCCGATTGTAACATGTATATTCGCTACTCCAATGCCTTTGAAAATTAAGATTGAAGCGCTACCTGACAAGCAAAAACCAGATAGTCATACCTTGCAATTTGAAAAGGTATCGGGGGAATAAAATGACCAAACCTCCCAACCAATCCGAAATCGTCCTCTACACCACGGCAGACGGCACAGTTAAAATCGACACGATTTTCCAGGATGAAACCATCTGGCTGACTCAGAAAAAAATGGCAGAGCTTTTTGATGTACGGCGACCGGCCATTACAAAACACTTGAAAAACATATTTGAGAGCGGTGTGTCTGTTGATTCTGCTTATCTTTTTGGTTCATATGCGAAGCGTAGCAGCAGCAAGTTTAGCGATATAGACGTGGCCGTTATATCATCTGATTTTTCTGAGGACCGTTTTGAAGAAGGAATAAAACTGGCCAGGATTGCCGGGCAAATCGATAATCGCATTGAACCGATTCCATTTACGCCAGATACTTTTGTTGAAGATGATCCTCTGGTCTGGGAAATAAAAATGGATGGAAACTATTTGATATCCAGGTTATGAAATGCGGCTATGGTGAAGCCGTTTTCTTCAAAATGCTTGTCAAAAGCAAAAGCGTATTTAATTTCCAGTGAATCCATGATCTCAAAGCTCAGACAATCCACGAGGCTGAGATCTCGATTGTTTTGCGCAAAGAGGCGTTGCATGGCACGTATGTGCCATTTATCATCAACCCATATAACCTCGAGCAGGGGAAGGATTTTTGTATTAAAATCATGAATCGGCGCCAGTCCGATACGCCGCTGTAAAAGAGCTATTGTCTCGACAAGAATAAAGGAACTGGTCACAAGTTGAACGCTTTGCCCGGCAAAGTAGTTGAAATTCTCCCTGGCCCTGATGTGCATATAGTCATTTTTAACCAACAGCGCAAAAAGCCCGGAAGTATCAGCGAAAATATTCATGATCCAAAAGCCTCCTCAAGATAACGATTATGTTCGACCGATATGTCGGATTTTTTCGCTTTGTATTTCCCGACTATCGATCCGGCTTGCCTGTAAAGGGTTGAGCGGTCAGGCTTTCCGGTAAGAATGAATTGATCGACTGCCTTGCGGATCAACGCTGCAACAGATTCATGACTGGAAAGTGAAAGCTCTTTCAGTTTTTGTGCCTGCTCTTCGGTTAATTGAATTTGTGTGCGCACCATGACAACCTCCTTGTAATCATGTAATCGTTTATGATGTTATGATTACATATTTTCTGACATAGAGTCAATAGAAATTTTTATGACTTTAAAAAATCCGGCGATATTGTAGCCGGCAAACTTTCAAACATGGCGACCCTTTTTATGCGTATTTAGACGATGCCTTGTGGCAACGCCCTCGCCTACGGCTAAAATATTCGGGATATCGGGTTTCGCTTCAAGCAAATCCATCGGGTTAAATTTGTCCTTTTGCTTTTTTGCGGACTTCGAAGTATATGAAACGAGTTAACATTTTTCATAAATATTGACCGGATCGCAATGTTCGATCCCAGTTGGACAGCGGGTTTTCCGAGAAACAAAAGCTTGACGGATCGAATCCTCAGTGGACCGAACGCAGGCATGAACAAGGGGTTTTTCAGTACTGAACAAATGGATTTAGAAACAAGGTTGGCCGTTCTGGACCGGATTTACAGGATTTATTACGATTTTTCCGGCGGTCTGGACATGGCCTGTAAAAAGTATTGCGCCGAATGCTGCACTCCCGATGTCACAATGACAACCATAGAAGCCTGTCTGATCGCCAACCACATGATTTTCAAATGGCCAGTCTGATTTGTTTGAGAATGTTCAAGCCACACTCTCCGAAAAACGTTTCAAGCCTCAAACCACCACCAACCGCCTCGCGGATCTTTGTCGCAAGGGGGATGATTTGCCGGAAGAGGCGCACAATCATTTTAACGGAAGTTGTCCCCTGTTAACAGACAACCTGTGCCCGATTTACCCGGTCAGACCGTTTGGATGCAGATGTTTTGTTTCAAAACACGATTGCAGAAAAGAAGGTTATTCCGAGGTCGACCCGTTTGTGATAACCATGAACACGCTTTTTTTGCAATTTGTGGAACATGTCGACGCCATGGGTTTTTCCGGTAATTTTGCAGACGTTCTACTGTTATTTGCATCCAAAGAGAATCGGGATCATTACCAGATGAACACCCTGAAAAATCCGGGGGCCGGGTTTATCCCCAATCTTCAAATAACGGTTTTAATGATACCCCCGGAACACCGGATTAAAATAAAACCCCTCCTTGACGCGCTTATGCGTATAAAAGTGAAATATTAGGTGTCAAATGCCAGGACATCGACAACCTAAGTATAACGGTAAAAAGTGCCGGAAAGAAAGGGGTCACCCATTTCACGGATCTTTAGATGAGGGTGTGTTGAGAAGAGAATAGATTCTTATGGGTTCTTCTATTCCTTTTAGTGCGGTCAGACCATGGTCATACACAGGCCATAAGCCTTCAATCAGTTGTCTCGTTTCATCTCCAATCAGGATGTCGCCACCTTTGGCATAATCTGCCAACCGAGCAGCCAAATTGGTCACCGGCCCACTCGCGGTATAGGTCATCCGTGTTTCAAGGGAGCCTTTGAAATGAGTCATCCCCAACAGGGCAACCCCTGAATTAATGCCCATGTTTACCTTTACGAATTCTAACTTTTTCCCCAAGCGCCGACTGAATTTCCGGTTTATTTCATAAATTTCAAAGGCCGCCCTGACAGCAGATCTTGCATTGTTCTCAGCATTGTCATCACTAAAGATGATCATCAGCCCATCCCCTGCCGTCTCATTAATATCGCCACCCGATCGTTGGATTGGGTCAACGAATCTGGAAAATATCTGCTCCACCAGTTTCGTTAACCTCCTTTAACGGAGTATCTGCTGCTGAGCCTGGTGTAATCCTCGAGGTCGAGGAACAGCACCGTAACTTCTTTACTCTGTTTTTCCTGGGCAGAGCATTTCAGGATTTCCTTTCCACAATATTCCGGACAGAATGAGGAACAAAGGGAAAGAGGTGGGCAAGCGTTTGACTGATCTTTGATCTTTTCCTGGGCTAATTTCCCAATGCTTTTTGGCCTTGACGATGGCGTTACCCACTGTTTCCGTCATATCCTTCAAAAAGTAAAAGTCTTTTCTATCAAAACGGGATCCGGGTTTAGACACAACATGAACGACGGCAAGAATCTCACCATTAACAAACACGGGCATGGCGCTTTCCGGTCCTGTTTCAACAACAGTGCCATCTCTCCTTACGATGGCCTCACTTTTCTGGATAATAACATATTTTTTCCGGGTTAGGGCCTTTTATAACTGCCGCGCGGTCTCTTTTGCAGGAAAGGCAGTTGACGGGTCTCTTGTGGAGGGCACATTGAAGAGGCCGAGTGTATTTATGTGCATCTGGGTCAAGAAGTAAAATGCAAACTTCCAATGCGGAAGGAATAAGATTTCTGGTTTCCTCTCTCAAGTACTCCAGAATTTCATTAACCTCCAGGCTTGAGGATAAATTGTTTGCAATGCGTCGCTGCGCTTCAAATCTTTCCCTGTAATATTTTTCCATCACTATCAGTTCTTGGCTGAAAATTGAAACTCAGTAACAAAGGTGACCTATATTGTCAACCGCCATTGTTCCCTTTACTTTCTGCTTTCAACCGGCGGGTCATAAGCGTCCAGGAAAAACATGGGGTTTTTTGTTTCCGTCAAGACGTTTCTCAATCGGTTTAAAAAATTTGAATAATCCTGTGAGTCTTTAAAAATGACCTTCCGTTAGATACCTCGTATAATGATGTGATGCATGGCTCCAGGCGCATCTATGCGAGCTTTCCTTGGCATGCTATTCTTATGGCACAAACCCGCTAAATGTCAATATTTCACCATCGTTATTACAACAATAGTATGCATTAACGGTAATAAACCCGTTGTTCGGTATCTGAATTCCGATCGGAATTTCCATTACGATCATTAAATATTGATTTTTGACTTTTTTGCGAACTTGATGTATTTTATCTAAAAAAGATAAAAACAAAACCGGACAATCATCAGATCTTTAAATATGAAGATAAATATAATGGAAACGCTAATGTCCAAGGAGACAAAAATTACTGAATCAATTTAGGTAATTACCGGATAGGTAACCGCTTAATGATGAGGGTAAGCTTAATAGAAATGATAGATGAGAGCAACAGGAGCAAAAAATGAAGCTTAAGATCGTTTTAGAAAAAGGGATGGACGGCTATATTGTTGCTTATTGTCCGGCTCTAAAGGGCTGCGTTACCCAAGGCCGAACAGAAGAAGAAGCGATAAACAATCTTAAAGAGGCCATTGAACTCTATCTTGAAGCCGACCCTAGAGATATTAAGCGTCCAGAAGGAGAATATAAAATCTTCGAGGTGGCTCTATGAGTGCCAAGCCAGCCCTGGTATCTGGCCGCAAGCTGGTTAAGATTTTTCAAAGGCTTGGCTACGAAAAGGTTTCTCAAAGAGGCAGTCACATAAAAATGAAAATTACGAGGAAGCGATCACTATCATTATCCCCGACCATAAAGAAGTGGACCGCTGGACGCTCAAAACTATTTTGAAGCAAGCGGAAATTTCTGAACAAGAGTTTAAAGAGTATTTGTGAGAACAAGGAAGCCGCATATCTATCACACCAGCAGAAGATTCCGATCATGTCGGCCGTAGAACCCTGCAGTATATCCGGGATGCACATAAATCAGATATAGGATGTCCCTGATGTTCCCACTAATAATCGAAAATTATAATAATTAAACCTATAATGGTTACACTAAAGCAGAACAAATTCAGAATAAGCACTAAGTTGAAGCCTTTGGCGTTATAATAAATTCGATAAAAATCATAAATCGTTGATAGTTTTGTGCGCGGCCAAAGAGGATTCTTCATAGCAGCTTTTACATTCTTCAAATCCTTCTTTTTTGCTTCGTTTATGATAAATAGAAAAGTTGTAGCGTATAGTACTGTTGAAAGCGAGCTTATCGTTTCAACCATAGTTTTTTTATTCTCCGCAACACCCATTAATTTTATCTTGTTCTACATGATTATGGCATTTCATCCATAACCTGTAGCCTCCACCTAATCCGAATATCGTTCCACCCTCATCATTGTGTATGTCGTATGACCTCCCAAAGAATGGTAGAGCACCATATACTGCAGAACCGTGGCTTGAATACCAGGAACTTGTAGAATCAAGTCTTGGACATTTACCTATCTTCTTTTTATCACTTATAGCAGCATGACCACTAGTCTTGACACTTAACCCAATATCCATACCATAGCAAAAATAGCTAGTAGTCATTATATGGCATTTTTTATCTTCATCACAACACTCATAAGTTTTAACGCCCGCCGACACACTCCAAATAAGTGACACACTGAAACCGCCACCATAGGATCTGTATTGCGAATTATCTTCGAGACCATAAGGGTCACGCCACAAGGCCTTCATCGGCATAATGAAAATATGTTCTAACTCACGCACCTCTTTCCACAACCTTCTTCCAAAGGGGTCGTAATAGTATGTGGCAATCACAGTTCCAACACCATCCTCAACCCTCTCCAGCCGATCTTCCAGGTTGTAAAAAAACTTGGTAACCACACCGCCCACGGTTTTTTGAATCATGTTGCCGTTGGCGTCGTACTCGAAGGACACATCATCGTACCCACCGAGTTCGTTGTTTTAGTTGTAACTCCAGTCGCCGGTGGTGTCGGCTGCGGTTAACCTATTGCCAACCGCGTCGTAGGCAAATGCTTCATCATCAAAGTCTGGATTGTCCGTGGTAGTCAACCGGTATAGGATATCGCACCCTATATTTCAGATCTTTTCATTATGGTGTTTCTACTGAAATTATTTTCAGACATTCAATAAGATTATCGCTAATAACTCCATTATAAAAAGCTTTTCTTTTTTTAAAAGTAAAAATTATATAGCCATTTTTTTTCTTACTTTCCAATTCATCAAAACTAACTATAATTTCTTTTTTACTGCGATACATGAAAAATGTTATTGTTTCTGATTCAAAATCAATAATTATTTTATATGCTAACTTTTTAACAAACTGACTAGCCAAAAAAGTTATTATACTCAAAATAATAATTATATATGATAATCTATTTAAATATTGAATGCTTTTATCAGACAATATGGCTACCAAAATGATAAATAAAATAATTCCGCAGAATATTTTTCCCCCATGATTTACTACAAATATATAATCTTTTGATTTAGAGAATGTATATGTTCTATTTGTATTTTTTTTTGTTTCCATAGGAAATTGTCTCATTGATCTATTTATCGTCATAATATGATGAGTAAGTATAGGGAAAAAATTTATTTTGAAGAACAGATAAACCAAAAGCTGGCGGTGCAACGGTTATAGCAGCAGCAGTGTCAGCAATAATCCCTGTTGCTCCTAAATATGTTGTTCCAGCGAGAAATAATCCATGTATATATCCTGCTATACCACCAAAGATTCCCCCTGCAATAACTGCATCAGCGTATTTAACGAATGGATAAGGATGACATTCATCATCATCAAGAGCAACGCTTATTGCCCCACCAAAGGATCCGGCAATAGCACCTCCTACTGTTGAAGCAACTGTGTAAGACATTTCTGGCCTTAAAACTCCAAATAGAGCGCCTATGCCTCCTCCAACAGCTCCTGAAATAATGCCAGTCCAAATATCTCCACTTTGCATTCCTCCTATAAAACCACCATAAATACCAGCAACGACACCAACAAGGACACCAGCATGAATCTCACCTGTTGGATCAATGAGATTTACGGGATTATTTAGGCTGTAAACAAAATTATTTGGTGCCTGAGTATTTATTAAGCTATATGCAATAGCTATATTGGCTGCAGAAAATTGTTCAATTGCAGATTTGTTGGAATACTTTGGAAATGATCTAAATAAATTATTGGCTAAATAGTGGCTAATTATTTGAAGCTGAGCAATATTAAGCGGATCTACCCTTAAATATTTTCCTGTCTTAGGATTGTAATATCTGTGCAGGTTGTAATGTAGTCCGGTTTCCTGATCAAAATACTGCCCCGGAAATCTCAGATTGTTTGCAACGGTGGATGAACCATCAACTGTTGCTTCACCAAAGGAGGAGTATTTAGCTGCCCAACCGACAGCGCCGTTGATGGCGGTAAGTTTTTGGGGCGTGCCCAAGTGATCGTTTTGGTAGAAGTAGTAATTTGAGCCTTGTTTGATGAACAGCGGATCAGTTGTCCAAGTTGATCCGGGTTTGTAGCCGTAGGATTTGACCACATTACCCGTAGCATCCAACTCAGCTACCAGGCCTTCATCGGAATAGCCAAAATACGTTCTGACCCCACTAACCTCCTTCCACAACCTCCTGCCGAACGGGTCGTAATAGTATGTTGCAATCACAGTCCCCACACCGTCTTCAACTCTCTCCAGCCGATCTTCCAGGTTGTAAAAAAACTTGGTAACCACACCGCCGACGGTCTTTTGAATCATGTTGCCGTTGGCGTCGTACTCGAAGGACACATCATCGTACCCACCGAGTTCGTTGTTTTGGTTGTAACTCCAGTCGCCGGTGGTGTCGGCTGCGGTCAAGCGGTTGCCCACTCCATCATAGGTGAACCCTTCATCGTCAAAGTCAGGATTGTCCGTGGTGGTCAACCGATACAGGGCATCGTATCCGTAACTATAATTGCCGTGCTCGGTACCCTTGTTTGCGATGTTGTCCATCTTATCATAATTATACTGATAATTCATCAAAATATTCTGACCCGGATCTTTGGCTGTAATCTGCTTGATCCGCATCAATGGATCATAGTCATATTCCTTGGTGCTGCCGCCCGGCAGGGTCATATTGGCCGGCCGGTTCCAATGGTATGCATTGATGGTGATAAAGCCGCTGTTGGGTATCTGAACCCCAACCAACTGATTATTTGCATTATAGAGATAACCGTATGTAATACTATCCGGCCCGAAAAATGTTTCTTTAAGTCCGTTCTTCAGATAACCGTATGCGTTGGTTTTGGTAAACGGCCCGTAATTGACCGCTTCAGAAATCTTCCGATAAAGATCATCATACCCGTACTGGGCTGAGGTCGTTCCGTCGTCATAGCCGGTAAGGTTGCCCACTTTATCATAGGTAAACGTTACTGTTTTGACAGGATTTACATGATCTTCAGGATTAAAACACCTTATCTCTTCCAGCCTGCCCGCATCGTCATATCCATAAGCGGTCTTCTGATTCTTGGCGTCGATCTTTTGAATCACGTTTCCGGCTGCATCATACGTATAATTCGTCTCTTCACCCAAGGGCCGGATCTCTTTGACCAGCCGGTTGTTCTTGTCGTATTCAAAACTTGTCACATTATTATTGGCATCCCTGAGCGCGATCAGATTGTCCCGGTTGTCATAGGTGTATTGGGTCTCACCGGTCAGCGGATCAACGACCTTTTTCAATCGATCCAGACTGTCATACACATATCCAGTTATTTTCTCTTCCTTGTCTGTTTTGGAAATCAGGTTGCCCTTGTTATCATAGGCAAACTGGGTTACATACGATTCCGTATCGCTTAAAATGTCTTTTTCTTGGGTCTTTCTGCTCCGCGCATCATAGACAAATTCCTTTGTAAACGTCGGGTAGATCACCCGCCAAGGTTGATCCACACTGCCCCCCGAACATAAACCGCACCCTGAACCGGCAGTGTCCGAATATTCCACGGATATCTCGTTGCCGTTGCCGTCTATGGTTTTGGTCAGACGACCCTCGGAATCATACTGGTAATAGATCACCTTCCCTTCAGCATCGGTCTGTTTGGTCAGCTTGCTGTCGATATTATATTCAAATACCGTAACAGTATTGTTCTCAGGATTCTCAGGATCGATCACCGCGGTTGTCTTGATCAGATTTTCGCGAACGTCATACTCAAAAAGTTTCTCTGTGCCCTCTGCATCGATTTCTTTTATCTTGTTGCCTGCACCATCGTAAAACATTTGCGTAATGTTGGTGAGGGGATCGGTTATTGTTTTCAACCGGCCGGCATCATCATATTCATAGGCCCATGTTTTGTCTCTGGCATCTTCTTTGGCCAACACATTGCCCATGATGTCATGGGAGGTGAACCGGGTGACATTGCTTTCAGGATCGGTTACCGATGTCAGGTTGCCGTAGGCATCGTATTCCATAACGGTCAGTGCTTCGACGGTGTCTGCATCCCCGATGCGCCGGGTGGTCAACAGATTGCCGTTCGCATCATAGGTGTATTCGTGACCCGTTCATCGGCGCTGCCCGAGGCCTCCACCTTTCGGGTCAGGTTGCCGCTATCATCGTATTCATATTCCGTGATAACGCTGTTTTCATCGGTTTCTTTAATACGCCTGTTAAACGTATGCTCGTATTCATAAGAGGCCGTGGACCCGTCCGGATAAATCACTTTAGTCAGGTTGTCCCATTCGTCAAATTCCTTACGGGTAATATCCCCTATATCATCCGTTATGATGAGATTGCGGCCGTCTTTGGCAATGCTTTTGATGGTTCTGCCGTTGACATCCACCCGCCGGGTATCGCCAAATCGGTCAAACCAGACCTCCTTGATCTTTCCCGGTCGAGGTCCGGGTGCGGGCATAGTATTCTTTTTTGCCGCTGTCATAATCAAACTCAAAGAAATGGCCCTTGCCCTGGCTGTCCACCACAGATGCCACGCTGCCGTAATCATCATAGGTTACGATCGATTCCCGGCCGGCCGCATCCACGGTCCTTGCGATCCTGCCCTTGCCGTCGTATTCATAAGTGGTATCATTTTCAAGAACATCGGTGACCGTGGTCAACAGGCCGTTTGAATAGGCATACTCGACACGGCGGTTTTCAATGTCATACACGGCGGAAATCAAGCCGTCTGAATTGTATTCGATCCAAAAGACCGGGGTGTCGTTTTTGTCGGCATATCCGGTGAGCCTGCCGTTTTCGCCGGGTTCATACAAAAGTTTGGCCACAACGCCGCTGCGGGTGCCATAGGCGGTCATCCGACCGACGTCGTCAAAGGTTTTCCAGTTGCCGGATTTGTCCGTCCAGCGATAGGTTCCGTCATCTTCACGCTGATCCGGTAAATATCGTCATGGATGAAAAGATCCGAATCCACGGTTGACGCCGAGTAAACAACGCCCGCCCTTGTCGATGGATTTAATTCCGGTTCCAAGAGAATCCGGGGTGAAGCCCAAACGGTTGCGCTCATGCTCAAACCACCATCGGTTGCCGTAATACCAGCGTTTGACATCGATTTTTCCCCCCGGCACTTTGACCGACAGATCCACATGATCCCGGTTATATTCCCGCATCACATGTATTGACCGAAGAAAGCGTCTCTTCTCTGCTGTCTTGCGTGGTAGCCTCTCTCCCGGTGCATACAGCATGTGATCAGTATAGCATTCCTTTCTATCACCAGAGCCGGAAAGCATTTGCCCTGTGCATCTGAGAGTGGCGCGGGTGTATGATCCGCCACCGCCACTACCGCCGCGCCGCTCACATACCAGGCGCCGCCGCCACACGCTGCCAGTGCAGTCCCCGTAGCTATAGGTCCAGCAAGCATGAACAGCCGCCCACCGCCACACACCATTGACACATTCATAGGTATAGTCCACCACCATGCATTTTACATAATAGCAACTACCTCCCGCCGCTGCCGTCGCCGTCTTCTTCCTGATCCAAAGACTGCAAACAGGTCACCCGAAACGGCACCGTGATCCGGTCTTTAGCCTCGATCGTATCGGGCAGACCCCCTAAAATCTCATAGGTAAAATGCTGATCATCGGCCGGCAGGGAAAATTTAAGATCGTCGGCCCGCACCAATCCGTAGTTGGTCAGGGTAAACTCGCCGTTAAAGACATCGCCGGCCTTCATGGGCGGCAAGGTGACCGAAGCCGGTTCGATCACCACCACCGGTGCCGGCACATCGGTTTCATAGACGGCTGAAAGTACGATTTCATATCTGTCCTCAATGGTGATTTCATTGACTTCCCATTCCACGGTCACCAGGTTGTAATCCAGAAAAACCTCTTCTGTTGTTGTGAGGCCCGGCTTTATCCAGAAACGGCCGATGTACTCCTGGTGGTTGTCCGCCGTAATCCGGCATTTGTATCGACCGGCGGAAAGATCCGTAAATTCCGCCTCCCCAATGCTGTCCGTGGTCAGGGTGTATTCTTCGGTCAACACCGCTTCGTTCTGAACCCGGATCTTGGCCCCGGCCAAGCCCTGAATGGGTTCTTCGTTGATGTCCAAGGGTTCCGGTATAGATGTCCGATACTTTAAACCGTACGTTTCCGATGCCGCTTAATGTCACCGAAGCATATATACCGATGTCGACAGTCTGATAATTGGAACTGGTGACCCTGAGATAAAACGGATAAATCCCTTCGGGTACTGGTTCCGTGGGGGAAAAGGTTACGCTTATCTCGCGACTTTCTCCTATAGAAAGGGCTCCCCTGGTCCGGCGATGCATTCAAATAGGCCCATTCGGGAGCCGGGCTGCCGTCCTGATGGATCAGGGCCAGGGAGACATCATACATATCCTCCAAACCATTGTTTTTCAGAACCATGGTTTCCGTTATTGTTTCATCATGGGCGACACCGGTTTCCACATGGTCCGGTGTGAAACATGAGTACCGGGCTGGGCCTCGGAAAAATTGGTATTGATCGGCAACGTTACCCAGGCATCGTTTCCGGTTTCATCGCTTTTGACTTTAAGAACCAGCGACCCTGTCTGTGCAGCCGTATTGTCGGCCCAGATACTGAACCTCAGCGTCCCCGACTGTCCCGGAACCCAAAAATAAAATGGGCGCACCCAGGGTAATATGGACGCCCTCCGGGAACACACCCTGTGGCTGGTCGTCTTCTTCATAGACCAGTCTCAGGTTATTCGCCTCGGTTCCGTCACCGCAATTGACCTGAATATCTACGGTCTGCTCGTAATTGACGGGGATGCTCAAGTTGATCGTCTTGGGACGGATGCTGACCCGGTTGATGACAAACTGCCCGTGTACCGGTCGATCGGTAAGATCCGGATGGACAGCCCGCACCGTATATATTCCGGCTTCCCCTGAAAAAGGCGTAAATGTGTAGCGAAGGTTCCGGTATCGTCCGTAAAGACCTCATACTTGCGATCAAAACCGTCTAAGGTGATCACCAGTTTCAAGGGCACATCCCGGCAACGGATCACCGAAAGTTCGATCCATTGCCCGGCCGGTGATGACAATGTCCTGATCGCCGCTTGAACTTTGGGGTGAAATGGACGTCACCTCTCCGTAATAAGCAGTTTCAATCAAGGTCACCGGGTGGGTGCCGGACAGACCGTTTATTTTAACATGGTCGGCCTGTCCCTGACGATAATAGATATGGGCGATGGAAAGTTTCAAAATCACGTCGTCCGGGGCGTTGGCCGGCACCGGGAATGTCGATCGCTCGGATGTAAAGGTTTCTCCGGCCGGTATGCGGGCTACGGTATTGCCGTTTGAAAGCGTAATAACGCTGTCACCGAAATACCTGCTTAAAGTCCATAGTGGAGATCACGTTTTCATCCATATCCAAGAGATAGTAAGTGATCTCGTCGGACGGCAAATTGCCGGAATTTTTAGCGGTGACGATCTCGATTTCGGCTTGGCCCGGCATTTTCCAGTGTAAACCTCACGCTTCCGGACCCGCCCCGGGTAAATTCCTCGTTTAAAATCTGAAGAACGAGGGTACCGTCCACCACTTCAACATAAGATGTGCGAACGATCTCGACCTTCTCGTTGGCATCCGGGGATATTTCAACGTGGTGGCCAGATCGACCAGATCCTCAAGATCGTCATATCCGCCCACTATCACGGGAACCACTATTGTCTCGCCGCCGTTAATGCTACACTCTTCAGAGGTGTGACTGTAGCCGGCCACATCGACCTTCAAACGGATATTGTCCAGCCAGGTGGAAGACAGGTTTTTCACCTCGTATTCCAGGCGGTTCATGATGCCGCGTTTTATGCGGGTTCCTGCAGTCAGTGTCGCCCGCATGACCGGCAGCGTAATACTCCGGCCCAGACTTTCCGCCTGGCTGTCATCCACGGCAATCACTGTGTATCTCTCGCTCGTCTTCCCGAATAGCCGGTATCCGTGTAAGACAGGGCGGTGAGACGATCGGGATTAAGCTTGACCCCGTCGTCTTTGTCGCCAAGGTAAATGTCGTATCCCGGCAATGTTTCCTCCCGGGATGGGTCCAGGAAACTTGCGGCGGATCATTGTCGGTTTGAACCACTTGGAGACTGGAAACCGGCAGCAATTCGAAATTCAGATAAAAAGAATTGGACGGCGCAGATTCATTGCCGGCCCCATCCACGGCCGTTACCACATAAGCGTGCTCCGAAGGCGAAGGATTCGGGTCGATTGCAAAGGTCTGTTCGATGCCTGTTACCAACGGCATGAGCCCATCAACCGACACGATTTCAGGAAAGTCGGCCCGGTACAGGGAATAGGTGACCGGTTCTGTGTAAGGCGGCGGTTCCCACTCGGCTTCGATCCCGTTACTCACCAGTTCCAAAGAAAGATTTATCGGCGCGTCCGGTGCCGTGGAATCGGACATCACCTGCACGGAATTGCTCAACCCGCTGACCGCTTCCTGCCCGTTCTCAGATCGAATACTGGCAACGGCATACGTGTAAAGTCCCTCAACAGACGGCTTGTCAAAATATTCCAGACCGATATCGATTCGTTGATAATCTGTCAGCTCAGATTCATTGGGTGCCTGCCGGTAGAGCTGGTAGCCCACGGCCTCTTCAACCGGATCCCAGGAAAGCCGGATCTGCCGCCGGGCAGCGATTTCCCCTTTAAATCCCTGCGGGGGTTCCAGCGGGCGGAAGATCGCCCTGGTAGACCTGGAACCGATTTGTAACGGCATCAATGCGATCATTGATATTGTCCAGATCATCGATACCCTGGTAGATAAACCGGAAGGTTTCCGCCTGTGCCAGGCCGGCATCGGCCGGCAGTTCGAAGGTCGCCTGCCAGGTCTGGACATCGCCGAACTGGGGGGAAATTTGAGTGAGCGGGTTGACGGCAATGGCCTCTCGCCCCTGTCCGGAAAGCAGATAGGACAATTCCGGCGTCGAGCCTGACTTGATCGCTTCATCAAGACCGAAGGTCACGGTAACGGAAACCGGACTTTGCGCATCATTTTGAATCGGGTCGTCCGGCAGGACGACCAGCCGCCTTACAGCCGGTCCGTCCGTATCAATCTTGATTGAAGCGCCGACATCGATCACCGTGCCGCGGTTCCCCGCCAGATCCCTGGCTGAAAATATGGCGTACGCCGTACCGGTGGGCGTGGTGTCTGCAATAACAAAGAAACCGGTATATGTCAGATCCGTATCTTTGGTCAGTTCAACGGAAATGGGGACCCCGCCTCCGGGCGTTATGCTGAAAAACGGCGTTACCTGGAGCGGTTCACTGACCGTTAAGACCAGATTGACCATACCCGGCGACATTCTTTCGGTTACAGGATCATAATTCCCCTGGGGGGTATATACAATGGAAGTGGCACGCGGTGCGGTGCTGTCGGATTCGGCCGAAGCTTCGTTCGACACTGCGACTTTCATTGCCGGCACTATCTTTGGCGGTGACCCGATAATACCAGGCCCCTTCCTGCGGAGGAAGATCCGTATATGTTGTGCCGGTTATCAGGCTGCTGTTGATTTTTTCGGCCTGGGCCGGAGAGGTAAAGGCGTTCGGTGCCCGATAGAGATTGTATCCTGCAACCGATGTTTCCGACGGGACCTGCCAGGTGAGTTTGACAACGCCGCCCTCTTTGGCCTGGGCTGATAAGACCCGTTGGACTGGAGGGTATGCCGGTATCGAGCGTAACCAGCACCTGGGCGCTTAAAGGACCGGTTCCGGCACGGTTGCGGGCGGCCGCCTGGATCCGGTTTTCACCTTCTACCAGGGTCATTGAAAAACTGAACTTGCCGAGGGAATCCACGGGGACTGTGTCTCCGGTGGCCACGCTGTTGTTATAGAGCATGGCCTCGGTATATTTTTCTGCGATCCCGGAAACGGTGATAACCGGGTTGTTGAAGACCGTTCCATTGACAGGTTCCGTGATCGTCGGTGCTGTCGGCAGATCCAGTGCCACAACAACGGTGCGTTCGACGGTGGTGCTGTTGCCGAGGGTGTCAAAGGCAACGATGGTCAGGGTGTGGGTGGGCCGTCGTCCACGTCATTGGTGTTCAAGTAGCACGATATATTCGGGATTAAAATCCGTACAGAGTAAGGTTTCCATCAAAATAAAATTCAATCCTGCTGACACCTGCAGGGTCCGCAGCACTGGCCGTGAAAATACAGGGTTTCGTGATTGTGTGGTCGTCGGCAAGCAAAACATTGTCTATCTTTATATCGGTAATCTCTGGTCCCAGGGTGTCAGGGATCGGCGTGGCGGGAATAGTGGAAACCGCCGTTTGTTCTCCGTCAGAAATATTCACGGTGGTGACGGCAAAATAATAGGTTGTGTTATT